>OLSB01000644.1_pt1 | contig 39128 bp, 39 predicted proteins | sample 1672071 | NCBI WGS metagenome assembly OLSB01 (sample SAMEA3136642, study PRJEB25190) | human gut metagenome | biome: human gut; feature: human-associated habitat; material: faeces | place: Austria | collected 2013 | reverse complement strand
TAATAGTCGCGGTGATTGTGGTCAGTAAGTTTGCAAGGATGATGAGGATGAAATAACGTTTTTGCCGCTGTGGAGGCCGGTTCCTCTATGGCGGCTTTTCTTTTTCAACGTTTCCCGAACGAAATATGCGTTGTTTGCTGCTGCGGTGTATGCCGCATTATGCTCCTCTCCTTTTGCAAATCAAATCAGAGTTTATGACAGCTTACCGTCTGAATTTTCATAAAGAAATAAATGCTCAACCAATATGGATGAGTGAATTCCATTACCCTTAAAAGAACGCATGACGGAGTATGAAACCCGTCTGCCAAGCGCTGTGAAAGCCGTATGGTTTCACGGCGCTTTTTGTTTGCATCCGGTTCCACGGCGCGCCCGCTCACCTCCGTTTTTCTTGGCTTTCCACATAAAAATCAAGATTTTGCGGAGGTATCTATGAAAACAGTAAATCTTAGGGATTTCTATCAATCCATTTATGACCACGATTGCCTATACGAAGTGCCGGACGAGGTAGCAGAACTGCTTATCCTGTATAAGCGGCGAGAAGAAGCTCATCGCAGGCTGACATATAAGTACAGGGCATATTTTTCTCTCGACTGCTGTGACGGCATTGAGAATGAAGCTGTACATAATTCACCATCTGCCGAGGAGATCTTTTTTCGATATGCAGACAATGTTGAATTGTGTGCAGCGCTGCAAAGGCTTACGGATAAGCAGCTTAGAAGGCTGTATGCGAGATACTTTCTCAATATGAAATACACCGACATAGCCAAACGGGAAAATGTGAATGAAAGCACAATCAGATGTTCTATTCAATCGGCATTATCCAGGCTTGAAAAATCAATTTAAAAAAGTTAGGAACAGAGGGCCGATTTTCCCGGTTTTTGTTCACGGTTATTGAGAGGGATGTTTTTTTCTCTCGATTGAACGTTGACAACTTCATATCCGACAGTTTAGATACCGAGCTTTCCATGCAGCGAGCAGTGCGGCGCATACGCGAAGACTGCCTGCGGGGCAACCCGTAAAAAGGATGACATCCAAGGCAGGAGCGAGAATATTCCCGCCGTAATCCCTTTGTAGCGTGAGGAGAATGCCAAGACCTGCATAGAAAATAATGAGACTTCCGCACAGTCGAGGTTAAGTCCCAGAGTGCGGCTCTGTCGTTGGCAGGGTGGTGAAAATCCAATGCGTCCCAACGCGTGGGACGGTCTAAGCTCTCGCCCAAAACACATCGGGGAGCAGCGGCGAATAGATGTGTGATTGTATGGAAGAAAAACGGAGGTGGGCGGCGGTCAATTCCGCGTGTCCGGAGGCAAAATTAGTCGCCGCCCTTCTGTTTTTGACACAGCATTCTTTATGGAATCATTTAAATTCGCACATTTGCGCCATAGCGAATCTGTCTGTATGCTAAATACAGCAGGTGCTTTGCTATGGCAATTTTCATATGGAGAGGAGGAATAAGATGGAGCAGCCGTCAAGGAGCATCTGTGAAAAGCGAACTTATACCGTCGAGGAGGTCGCCATGCTGTTAGGAATCAGCCGTACCTCCGCTTATGAGTTTGTCAAGAAGGGCGAGGTAAAGTTCGTAAAAATCGGTGCTTCAATACGAATATCGAAGAAGTCCTTTGATGAATGGCTGGATCAGCAAAACATTTAGCAAAGGAGAAAAACAATGGCATCTATTAAAAAAAGAAGAGGGACGTTCTCCGTCGTATATACCTACGAAAATGAGAGCGGAGAAAAAAAGCAGCGTTGGGAAACCTTCAAGACCTATGCGGAGGCGCATAAGCGCCGTGCTGAAATCGAGTACAAGCAGAACGAGGGTACATTCCTGCCTCCGAATAAGCAGACCGTAGAGGAGATCATGAAGGATTATGTGGCACTGTATGGTGAGAAAACATGGTCGTATTCTACCTTCAATTCCAACTGCGCCCTGATCGCGAACTATATCGTTCCCATCATCGGTGATAGGGAGATGATGGAAATTACGCCGCGAGAAGCAGACAAATACATCAAGACGCTGCAAAGGACACAGCCCGTTGAGGTTGGCGGCAGGCGAAGAAAGACGGAATACATGACTCCGGCGAACATTGAAAAGGTGATAAAGTTGCTCAGATCCGCTTTCAAACAGGCGGTGCGTTGGGAGGTTATCGCGCGCAATCCGTTTGACTTTGTAACGCTCCCAAAGGTCGAAAGGAAACCGAGGGAAATCTGGACGGCGGAAATCATTCGCAAGGCGCTGGACAGCTGCAAGGACGCAAAGCTGTTTGTCGCTATGAATCTCGCGTTTGCCTGCTCCTTGCGAGTGGGCGAAATCCTGGGTCTGACATGGGATAATGTCAATATAAGCGATGAGGATATCGCAAAGGATAACGCCTCCGTATATGTCGATAGAGAGCTTTTCAGAGCGTCAAAGGAAGTGATGGACACGCTTGGAGATCGGGATATCCTTTTTGTGTTTCCGCCCGTGATGAGCTGCCCAAAGACAAGGCTGATACTTAAAACGCCTAAGACCGCTACCAGCGTCAGGCGCGTATGGCTTCCGAAAACCCTTGCCTATATTCTGCGGGAATGGCGGGATACGCAGCAAAAGCAAAAAGAATTTCTTGGAGATGAGTATTTCGACTATAATCTTGTGGTTGCGCATGGCAACGGGCGCCCTTGTGACTGCAAAATCATTGAAAAGAGCTTCAATCGCTTAAAGGAGGAGGCCGGACTGCCAAACGTTGTGTTCCACTCGCTGCGCCATTCAAGCACGACTTATAAGCTGAAGCTCAATCACGGCGATATCAAGGCGACGCAGGGGGATACGGGGCACGCGCAAGCGGATATGGTAACAAAGGTTTACGCGCATATTCTGGACGAGGATCGAAAAGTAAATGCGCAGAAGTTTGAATCCGCATTCTATGCCAACCCGGATTTGCGCGATGTAAAACCTCCTGCGGAACAAAAGACAGCCATTGATCTCGGCGTGCTCATCGAGCAGCTGAAACAATCGCCGGAGCTTGCTCAAGCACTTGCGGGATTGATTGTTGGATAAGGTTTGCTAATCTCAAATTAGCAAGATGAGCAAAATTTGGTGCCAAGCCACGAAAACCTACCTAACGCCAATTAGCAAATTTCGAGAGGGGAAAGAAAAATGAAGATAAGCAGCAATAAAAAGCAAAGCAGCTTCCGGGCAAAGGAAAAGCCCGAAAAAGTTAGACTTTATCGGGCTTTTTGGCGTCCCCGGCGCGATTCGAACGCGCGGCCTTTCGCTTAGGAGTTAAGCGTGTAGTTCCCCGTTTAGCGCATACGTCCCATGCCACACATCAGAAACCGCTATTTTAGGGACTTTTCGAGGTAGTTAGTCCCACGGCGCAAATCGAAAAACACCTCAACGCAGCCTCTAAAACTCGCCCCGATTTGCAAGATGTTTGCACAGGTAATATGAAAAGGCGAGTGTACTTCCACCAAAACAGGGCTATTTCGTCCCCTCCAATCGCACAGAGAGTAAGAGAAGCACCTATGCTTGGTGCTTCTCTTTTCATGTTCTGCAATGCCATGTATGCCGATATAAAAGAGCATCTCGCCCCTCCTTTAAAGATGCTCTGTTACATAGAATTGGTGAAGGCCATAAGTCTATGAAAAAAATATGAAAGGAGGAAAAAAACCATGACCAAGGTAATTGTGTTCGCCAATCAAAAGGGCGGTGTGGCAAAGACTACGACAGCGATTGCACTTGCACAGTCACTTGCTCTTGACGGGAAAAAGGTGTTGTTCTTTGACCTCGACCCGCAGGAGAACGCATCCAATACACTAAGGCTTAAACAGGATGTGCCAAATCTCTATGACCTTATGACCGCGCCTGATGGCGATACGAGTGTGTTTGATGCCTGCCTGCAATCCGTAGAGGGCTGCAAGAACATCACAGCAATTCGCGGAAATATTCAACTATCCGCTGCCGATTTGATGTTCAACAGACAGGGACGCGAGTTTATCATCAAAGAACGGCTTGAAGCACACAAGAGCGGATTCGATGTAGTTATCATGGACACGCCGCCCGCGTTGGGTGTACTGACGGTAAATGCTTTGACAAGCGCGAATACTGTCGTTGTACCGATAAGCCCTGATGGATATTCCTTGCAGGGCTTCTATCAGCTCAATGAGAACATCCGGCTAATCAAGAAGTATTCAAACCCACAGCTAAAAATCGGAGGCATTCTCGTCACAAGATATGTGCCAAACACTATTGTGAGCAGAGAAATCAAAGAAATCGCGCAGGAGTACGCGGAAATGGCTGGCACGAAAGTGTATAAGTCAGTTATCCGTCAGACCGTGTTGGTGAGCGAAAGCATCAGCGCACAGCAGGGTGTTGTTCTGTTTGCGCCGAACAGCACTGCGGCGCAGGACTATCGGGCGTTTGCAAGGGAAATCAAGCGTGAAGAACTGATGAAGGGAGGTATTGAGTATGGCAACGAAGAAAGCGGACTTCCGGCAAAGCACCGCCGCAATGTTCCTGACCTTGAAAGATGAGCAGAACGAGCCAAACAATAGCGGAATTAACATTCCCGACGGCGCGGAATATGTGCAGGAAATACCGATCTCCGAAATAAGCGACTTCCCCGACCATCCCTTCAAAGTGCGGCAGGACGAGGCAATGTTGAATATGACGGAGAGTATTCGTGAAAACGGTGTACGCCAGCCTGCAATCGTGCGTCCCATGCCGGACGGCGGGTATCAAATGCTTTCGGGACATAGACGTAAAGCGGCTTGTATGGCAATCGGCAAGCTGACTATTCCCGCTGTTGTGCGCGAAATGAGCGATGATGAAGCCATTATCTGCATGGTGGAAGCCAATCATCAGCGTGAGAACATCTTGCCGAGTGAGCGCGCCTTTTCGTATAAAATGCAGCTTGAAGCCATGAAACGACAGGCAGGACGACCTGCCAAGAATAATTCAGCCCAAGTTGGGCTGGATTTTCGTGGAAAGCAATCAAGGGATATTCTCGCCGAGCAAGTTGGTGAAAGTAAAAACCAAATACAGCGATATATCCGCTTAACGGAGCTTGTTCCCCAGCTTCTTCAAATGGTGGACGATAAGAAAATCGCATTCAACCCCGCTGTTGAACTGTCATATATTCCGCACGAGCTTCAAACCGAGCTGCTTGACATTATCGAAGCTAACGAGTGTACGCCGTCGTTATCACAGGCGCAGCGCATGAAACAGGCAGCGCAGGAAGGAAAGCTCGACAGGAACGGCATGGAACTGGTGATGCAGGAGGAAAAGCCGCAACAGAACAACATCACCATTAAGAGCGATAAACTCAGCAAATACTTCCGCAAGGACGCTACTCCCCGAGAAAAGGAAGAACTGATTATCAAGGCTCTTGACTACTATTGCAAGGTGCAGGAACGAAAGCGACAGGAACGCGAGCATGAAAGGTAACGCCTTCTTTTGCGAGAAAGGAAAAGAGAAATATGCCGACGCACATCGTGTTCAATGAATAGCGTTTTCCACCAAGGGAGCAATCCGCCCTTTCATATTTGAACGCGTCTTCGAGCCTATCTCTTTACTATCCGAGAGTAACTTACTATCCGAAAATTACTGCCCGAGAAGAATGGTATTCACTTCTCGGTAAGTAACACTCCCTTTGTTGAAAGCGCCGAGAGGCGTTTTTTCACATAGACAAAAAAACAAAACGGAGGAAACAGCATGAAAGCAAAACGACTTATGGCGCTGCTTCTGTGTCTGCTGACCGTTATCGGCATTATCCCTGCCGGTACTGCGTTGGCAGCCGGAAACACCGTCACAATCGAATTCCAGACCAACAGCGCGTTTGATTACTTGCAGTATTATGCCGCAACAGAGCGTCGGCTTGAAAAGTATCTGTTGGAGCATGTGGAAGAAAAGCTCAGCGAGTATATCCGTCAGGTGGAGATTACCGCTTCTGAGCCAAAGATCAGCAAACCACAGCAGGACAAGTTCAAGATCAAGGAAAAGATCCGAAGACTGAACGTGGTATACATGGCCGGTGGAAAATCGGATGATGAGTATCAGGTGGAAATGGCTGAGCTGAACAAACTGCTTCGCCTTGCAGAGCAGGAGGAACCGGAAACTACACCAAAGGATCTCTCCTCCCTCAAGGAGTTTCTGGACAATGGGCTGAATCGGGAGCTGTACGATTCCCTCACTCAGGCAGAAAAGCGCCTTCTCTGGAGAAGTCTTATCGACGAGATTCACTTTGAAGGGATTAATGTGAAAGATATCAAGTTCAAACACGCGCCAGCTTTAAAGGTTGCTGTGAATCAATAGGGATAACGAAAAGACACCAAGGGTAACTCATGGTGTCTTTTTGATTCTTCATGCAGGATAGATGCCCTTTGGCCCCTACCTAAACGTCCGAAACTGCCGCATACATCAAATCAATTTCATAATATCACAGCATTTCCAAAACGAAAAGACACCATGGGGTAACTTAAGACGTATAAATCATAAATTCTCCTCCTTTATGATATGATGGGATCCTCTACTCCGCTGAATAAGCGAAATATTGAGGACTTTTAAAAGGCCACAGCATAAATGCCGTGACCTCTTTCTTATCCTAATATCTCCTCTACCAATCCGTCAAACGCCTCAGTTGCTTTTCCCTTTGGATCATACTCAAAGATACTTTGCCCATAAGCGCTGGTCTCAGCAATACGAATGGCTCGTGGGACTAGTCTGAGTAAGTGGTTTACCTGCGCTAGAAAAGGTGCATAATACTCATTCGGGTTATGAGAAGTTTACCTGAATTAATGTGTCGGGTCAACGATCTGCCAGTAGGAATAAATACAAAGAGGGCATCCGATTGGATGCCCTCGTGCAATGTTGCATTTATATATCGTATGTAAATCACATTCAAATTGGCATTAGCCTTTCGCAAGATAGCCCCCATCTACAGCAATAGTAAAACCATTTACGTATTCGGCTGCATCTGAAGCGAGAAAAATGGCTGTTGCTGCAATATCTTCCGGTCTCCCCCATCGTTTCATAGGAATCCGCATATTTACCTGCTCCACTCGATCAGGTTCAGAACGCATTGCTTCCGTTAGATCAGTTACGATATAACCTGGTGCAATGCCATTTACGCGTATGCCGTACTCTGCCCACTCGTTGCACATTTGCATTGTAATCATTCTTACCGCTGCTTTACTCGCCGTGTAAGGGATCACACGAAATCCTCCTTGATAAGAAAGCATCGATGCAATATTGATGATGTTTCCTCCTGTACCTTGTCGAATGAATTGTCGGGCCACTTTTTGGCTCAAGAAGAACAGGGCGGTCAGATTTGTTTGGATAACATCATTCCAATCTTGTTCAGAAATCTCTAAAGCTAGGTACCGTCTTGTAATTCCTGCCGCATTGACCAGAATATCAACTTTCCCAAAGCTTTCAACCGCTTTATGAACAATCTTCTCAGGTGCATCTTCATCGGCAATATCCAATTGCATCGGTACGTATCTTCGCCCATATGCCTCTACCTGATTGCGGGTTTCTGTGTGATCGCTCCTTCCTACACCCAACACATCCGCTCCCGCTTCGGCCAAAGCGACGGCGATTGCCTGTCCAATTCCTCTGGTTGCTCCTGTGACAATTACCGACTTATTAAGTAAGCTAAACTTTTCTAAATACATAGTGTCCTTCCCTAAATCGAGTTTTGAAAATAAATATAGGCAATACTGTCAGCGAAACATAAGAAGATACTGCTCAGTATTGCCCATTTTACATTCTTGTGCTTAGTTGATCTTGAATTTCTTCAGCACGTCGCGGTTGATTTCCACACCGATACCGGGCTTCTTCGGCACGATCAGATGTCCATCCTTAAATTCGATCCCATTGTTGATTAATTCAAACCGGAATGGATGCTCCGATTGATCGAATTCGATCATGGGCTCCCAGGGGAATGAAGTCATCGGCACAGGCGGGAGTGTCGCCAGGAATTGCAACGTGGCCGCCAGCAATACACCGCTCCCCCATACATGGGGCATCAGGAGGGTTTGGTAAGCCTGCGTCAATGCGGCAATTTTCTTCAGTTCCGTGAAGCCACCGGCATGGCCCAGATCAGGCTGATAGATATCCAGCGCACCGTTGGAGATCCATTCCCGCAAGGCGATCTTTCCAAACATGTTCTCGCCAGCAGTGATCATCGTAGGCGTCATGAACCGCAACTGCATATAGCCCCGCATGTCTTCCGGTGCCAAGGGCTCCTCAAGGAAATATAGATTATAATCCTTCAGCCCATCAATCAACTGAACTGCGGTGGAAACATTGTAAGCACAGTTTGCATCCGCACCCAGCATGATGTCCGGCCCGACAGCTTCCCTGATGGCACGAATGTGTTCAATATCCTTCTGAACACCCATGCCGATCTTCACCTTCATGCCGGTGAAGCCCTTATTTACATAGCCCACCGCTTCCTTCACGGCATCATCGGGATATACAGCTCCTTCAATGCGATAGAACCCAGTTGCATAGGCCTTCACCCGATCTCTGAAGCAGCCACCAATCAAATTGCACACGGGCTGATTCAGGTATTTACCGATGGCATCCCAGATGGCCATATCAATACCGCTGATGGCATTGATGGCAATACCGTACTGGCCAAAGGTTCTGGACATATTATAGAGAGTTTCCCAGATGACCTCTACATCAAAGATGCTTTTTCCAATTACCGCACTCCGGTAGCAATTTTCAATAAAGGAGGCAGCCAGTTGCGGCGGCTGGTAACCATGGCAGAGACACTCGCCGATACCGATTATATCTTCACAGGAGGTGATAATTTCAACGATTAAAGAGCTTCTGACCCGTACCCAACCCTGCGCACCGAAGAAAGGGTTCTTGATCTCGCCAGTTACAATATGAACCTTTAAATCTTTAATTGTCGGCATGATTTCATCCTTTCTTTTCCCAGATGGATTACATCAATCCGGGCAGCCATGTGGTGAGGCCCGGGATCAGCAGGAGCAGAACATCCACAGCCAACAGCGGTATGAGGAATGGAATTGTCGCCTTTGCAATACGATTGGTGGACAAACCGCTTAAACGCTGCAGGATAAACAAAACCATTCCAAAGGGAGGTGTCAACAATCCGATCATCATGGTGAGGACCATGATCACGCCAAACTGCATGGGATCAATGCCAACAGAGATAGCAACGGGCAGCAAGGTGGATGCAAGGATCGTGATCGCCGCTGTTGCTTCCAGGAAGCAGCCCACAATCAACAGGAAGACGATGATCAGCAATCCGATGACAACGGGGTTCGTGGAAAGGGTCAAAAGGGATGCCGCAAGGTTCGTAGCAATATTGGATTTCGTTACCATATATCCAAACACCTGCGCCATGCCAACGATCAGCAGAATGATGCCACTATCCTCAACGGTGTCCTTTAAAACCTGAACATATTCCTTCCAGGTGATGTCCTTGCCAACGAAGGTTACAATCGTTGCATAAACTGCGGCCACAGCAGCTGCCTCCGTGGGCGTGAAGATGCCAAAGAGAATTCCGCCGATGATGATTGCCGGGGTCATCAAAGCAAAGAATGACCTCTTTCCTTCGTGAAGCACTCTCCGAATAGAAAACTTACCGCGCCGCTTCATTCCAGAACGGACCGCATAGTACTCTACATAGGCCATCATCGCAATGGCCATGAGCGCTCCGGGAATGATGCCGGCCACCAGTAATCCTCCGATGGAGGTTGCCGTCATCATGCCGAATATAACAAGAGGAAGGCTGGGCGGAATGATGGGGCCAAGGGTAGAGGATGCGCCGGTTACCGCAACAGAAAAATCGTCGCTGTAACCATCACCTTTCATTGCGGCCAACTCCACTGCGCCAAGTCCTGCAGCATCCGAAGTGGCAGTTCCGGTCATACCTGCGAAAATGACGCTGGCAACAACGTTGACATGGCCAAGACCACCCCTGGTCCAGCCCACAAGAGATTCGGCAAAGGTGAAAATTTTCTCCGTAATGGTACCGGTGTTCATGACCTTGCCGCAATAAAGGAAGAGAGGAACGGCAACCAGTAAGAAATTATTCAAACCGTAGGTTGCCCGCTGGGCAAGAAAAGTGGCACTGAAGCCTTCCACGCCACGTTCAAGAAGCGTGAGAATGATGGAGGTGCCGCCCAGGCCCAGTGCTACGGGAATGCCCAACAGAAAAGTGACCATCAAAACTCCAAGATATAACAGCGCTCCGCTCATTCGTTGGCCTCCTTCCCGGCTTCCTCAATATCAAGCCCCTTTACAGTTGCAATCGGTTTCCCCGTGACGATGCTTACAAGACGCAGGATAAAGTAGAACAGCATCAGTCCAAAGCCCACAACGGGTGCGGCATACTGCCAGCCGATGCTTAAGAACGGCATGGTGGAATAATAAACGCCCTTTGTCTTTTCGATCAGATTCCAGCTTCCCACCAGAAATACAACGACTACAGCCATGCTGCACAGAATGATCACGATCTCGGAAGCCTTCCGAAATTTATTGGGGATCTTCTGAATCAGCATGTCGATTACGATATTGCTCCCTTTTCTTGCCGCAATTGCCGCGCCAATGTATGTCAGCCAGATGAATAGAGAGCGAGACAGCTCTTCGGTCCAGGGAATTGAAATCGTAAGAACAGATCGTGCAATGATTTGCAGAACAACAACGCATAGCAAAGCCAAGAAGATCGAAATTCCCAGCCAGTCCAGGATGTTTTTCAAAACCTTCATACATTACTCCTTCCACCCTCATCAATTGGATGATAGATGAATAATTCTTTCAAGACTGCTATTGCCGCTTAATTTGCGTAAGAAGCAACTTCGTCTGCATTGGTCACAGGCCAATCGGCTGCAAAGAGCGCATCAATTGCAGGACGTGCTTTCTCAATGAAGGGCAGCAGATCAACTTCGTTGAATGCAACGCCGTAAGACTTGCACTCTTCGATGAGGGCAGCTTCACGCTCTTCGCCAAGTTTCGTGCCAAATTCACAGGCTTCGGCGGTGGCAGCATCAATGATTTCCTGATAGGCGGGATCCAGACCCTGATAGAAATCGGAGTTCATGATCCAGCAGGAGAGAGAATAGGCATGACCGCTCAGGGCAATGTGATCCTGAACCTCGTACAGCTTATATCCGACGATCTGATCCATGGGACCTTCAGAGGCATCAACAACGCCCATCTGGAGAGAGGTGAACAGCTCGGTGAGAGCCAGAGGAACGGTAACGGCGCCGAGGGCACCCAGGGTGTCCACATAAGGCTTGGAGGTAGAGGTACGGATGGTCAGCTTGTGCATATCCTCAACGGATTCAACAAGCTCATTGGAAGTAATGTAGCGGTAGCCGCGGCCCATTCTGCCAATCATAGTCAGGCCATTCTCTTCCATGAGGGCACGCATTTCATCGCCCAGCTCACCATCCCAGGTGTTCATCATATGCTCAGCATTTTCGAAAATAAAGGGGGCATCAAAAAAGCTGTACTGCGGGGCATAGTTGGTAATGCAGAGGGTTCCGACAACCAACATCTCAATTTCGCCAAAGGAGCACATTTCAAGGTTGTCAGCTTCACCGCCCATAACGCCATCGGCAAAGATCTCAACAGTAATCTTACCATTGGAGCGTTCTTCCACAATTTCCTTGAACTTATTGGCTGCTACGACCTGACTGTCGGCGGAAGCATAGGTGCTTGCAAGATTGATCTTGATCGGCTCAAGATCCGCAAGAGGATCCGCTTCCTCAGAAGCCGGGGCTTTGGCAGCAGGGGCTTCAGCAGCAGGAGCTTCAGCAGCAGGCACTTCAGCAGCAGGGGCGGCACAGCCGACAACTGCCAGCATCATCACCATTGCCATCAAAATAGAGATCAGCTTTTTCATTGTGTTTTCTCCTTTCTTATGCATACATCCACGGTATGCAAGCCCTTATTGTCAATCTGTTATCGCACCACGCGGCCGGATCCATTACCATCCATGAGGGTATAGACATCCGCAAGGGAGCTCAGATTGAAATCCTTCTCAATGGTCTGTTTCAAGCAGGAAGCGGCGACAGCAAAATCGATCGTTCGCTGGGGATCAAAGCCTTCTGAAACGCCATAAATAATTCCTGCGGCAAAGGAATCTCCTCCGCCGACACGGTCCACCAGCCGTAGGGCATATTCTCTTGAAAAGTATGCCTGTCCATCCGTATAGAACATCCCTTTCCAAAGGTTGTCGGAGGCAGAAATGCTTTTTCTCAGACTGAATGCAACAGACTTGCAGCCATATTCCTCTACGATTCTTTGCGCAGTCAAGGCGTATTCCTCATCTTTCGGAATACCATGCTCTGCCTTGAACTCGACCGTCTGTATTCCCAGAACCTTCTGTGCATCTTCTTCGTTTCCGATGATGATATCCGCATACTTTGCAAGCTTAGACATGGTCTTTTTCGCAGTATCCTCATCCCAAAGTGTGGAACGATAATTCAGGTCCAAAGAAATAAGAATTCCTCTTTTTTTCGCTTCTACGCAGGCATCCATACAAATCTCCGGCAATTCACCGCCAAGCGCGGGCGTAATCCCGGTAAAATGGAAATTCGTTGCGCCTTCCAGAATCCGCGCCCAATCGAAGTCTTCGCGCTTTGCGGTAGCTATGGACGAATACTTTCTATCGTAGGTTACTTTGGAGGGCCGCTGAGATGCGCCTTTTTCCAGAAAATATACGCCAAGTCGATCGCCGCCATATACAACATCGTCTGTGCTGATGTTGTACTTATGCATTTGCATCTCAGCGCTGCGAGCTACATCGTTTCGAGGGAGTTTGGTCATCAGGCTACATTTCCATCCCCAGTTACAAAGGCTTACACAAACATTCGCCTCGGCACCCGTGTAGGATGCTTCAAACTGTTCTGCCTGCAGAACCTTAAGGTATCCTGATGGATTCAACCGTAGCATGATTTCTCCGAACCCCACCATCTTTTTCATTTTTGCATTCACTCTCCTTTCATATGACATCAGCATTCTTTTCCTTTTCATAGAGTATGTGTGGGCATACTTGTGAATGGTGTTTAGAATGCGCTCAGTATAACGCTCGGTGACAGAAAGAAAATTGCTTCAGGCGTTATGCTCCTGAATCATCTTTACCATGCGAGCCGCCCGCTCACCTAAAATATTAAACTGTCCTTCGCCAATCAGCTTTCGATCTGCCAGCCAGCTACTGATCCCGGCACCAACCATGCCAAGATCCAGACATTCACAAAGATTGTCTTCTTTTACTCCACCAGTAGCAATAAAGGGAATATGACTCAGAGGTGCGCTAATATCTTTGATATAAGAAAAACCCATTGCATTGATGGGAAAAAGCTTGATAAAATCAGCTCCGGCATTGTACGCGGTCATAATTTCAGAGGGGGTATAAGCTCCCGGAATAGAAACCAAGTCGACCTGTTTTGTAAAATGAATGACTCGCTCATCAACATTGGGAGAAATGATGTACTTAGCTCCAGCCTGGAATGCACAGTTGGCCTGCTGCACTGATAAAACGGTTCCTGCACCCATACACACAGCGCTTCCGAATTCCTTTGTAAGTTGTTCGATGAGCTCAGAGGTTTTTTCCAGTGCAGCAGGATCGGATTGGGGGAATGTAACTTCAAATAAATTAATGCCGTTTTCATGCAGAGCATCTACAAGTTTCAAAGCATTCTCACCAAAAATACCACGCATGATGACGATCAATTTGTCTCTGAGAATAGCCTCTTTGATAGTTTGAGCCATAACTCCTCCTGATGTACTTTTCTTGATGTATCTTTTAAACTGTTAATATTATAATAGCAGATCACAGCGAAAACCATGTATGATATTTTTCTTTGAAAGTACTGTAATATTACTTTAATTTTGATAATATCTGCTTATGAGCAGGATTCTATATGAGAAAAATACACCAACAAGTTTTGAAGAAGCGCTGCACTTCGATTCGGAGCACCCCTATTATATTAGTATAAAAAGGTTTTTAGAAAGTGATTATGCGCCCTTACACTACTCTTCTAATTCTATCGAGTTAATACTAGGCCATAATCTAACCGGTTCAATCCTGATTGACCATAGTACCTTCAAATTACAGGGGGATCAAATTGTTGTAGTCTTTCCTGGGCAGGTACACTCCATTAACATACAGCCAAATGATGGCCATATGCTCTTACTTCGATTATCCAAAGTGTATTTTGATAGTTTTTCCATCTCCTCAGCCCTTGCAAATGACGGAATTTCGATCAATCAGGAAAATCTGCCCTGTGTGATTACTGACGCAGTCTGTATTGACTCGATTAAAAAGTGCTTGGAGAGCATGCATGCTCATGACGATAATTTGTTTGAATGCTCAAGAAACCTTTATCAGTTATTTGAAACTCTCACGCAGTATGTAAAGGATCATCCCTCTTCGAGTATAAATTCCGGGCTCGCTACACCATCTATAAAATCTCTGGTTCGTTGGTCTATTCAGAACTATTCGAATGATATTACAGTTGAAATGGCTGCAAAAACTGTAGGATTCAGTAAAAACTATTTTTGTACCTGGTTTAAAGCTTTAACCGGTCAATCTTATATGCAGTATATTAACGACCTGCGTTTATGGAAAGCCTCCGATTTATTGCGGCATGGTCATCCTGTTGGAGAAGTGGCTGCAAGTGTTGGCATTCACGATTTGTCCTATTTTATTAAGCAATTTAAAAACAAATATGGATCTACGCCCTTGCAGTATAGTAAGCGCTACAAGAGCTAACCTGTCCCCCGTTCGTTCTTCCTTCCAATTTGAACCATTGATACAAGCGTAGTAATGCGCAAAAAAGCCACACCCCGGTCTTCGAAGCATCCTTGGGTGTGGCTTAAATCTATACACAATTCTTATGGTTTATAAAACTGACTGATAGATGCTTTCCACATCTTCTGCAAATAAACGCTTAAAGCGACCAACAGTACGCTCGCTGCCATCCTCATTGGTTACGACCTGTTCAGCCAGATATGATACATCATTGGGAATGATACCCATTTCTTTAAGTTTACTCGGTAAGGCAATTGATTGGAAGAAATCCTCCAAAGCTACAATGCCCGCCTCAATCGTTTCATCGATCGTATCAGCCTTTACGCCCATCACCTTCTCAGCAAAACCCAGAAACCGCTTTTGATTATAACTCGCGCAATAACGCATCCAAGCTGGTGTTAAAACTGCAAGTCCTGCACCATGGGCAATGTCGTACATTGCTGATAAGACATGCTCCATAGCATGGCAGGCCCAATCTTGCTCCCTTCCTACACCCAGCACATTATTATGTGCCATCGTTCCAGCGAGGGCAACCTGACACCAAGAATCATAATCATCGGGGTTGTTATATACTTTTGCACCAAATTCTATAAGCGTTCTTAGAGTCGCTTCACATAAAGCATCAGAATACTCTGTATCTAACGTGTTTGAAAAGTAACGTTCCAGAATGTGGCTGATCATATCAGAAACGCCATTGGCAATCTGATGTTTGGGCAACGTAGCAAATAACGTTGGATCAATGATACTCATAAAAGGTCTGTTCAGTTCGGAAGAATAGCCCAGTTTTCTCTTTGTCGTTTCATTGCTAATTACACAACTATTGCTGCATTCACTGCCGGAGGCCGGAATTGTTAAGATACAGGCAACGGGCAAAGCTTTTTCTACCACAATGCCTTTAGAAAAAAGAGACCATACGTCTATTGCCGGATTGGCAGCTCCCAGTGCGATCGCCTTACTAGAATCGATTACCGATCCACCCCCAACTGCAAGAATAAAATCTACGCCCTCTTTTAAGCAAATAGCTATTCCATCGTTGACGAGAGATACTCTGGGATTGGGGACCACTCCGCCTAATTCGACATAGGAAATACCAGCCTCTCGAAGGGAAGCGGTGATTGTCTCATAGACTCCATTCTCTTTTATCCGTTCACTTCCATAATGAAGGAGCACCTTTTCAGCAAAAGGCTTGATTAAAGAGCCTATTTCCTTGTGCCTGTTTTTGCCAAATACGATCTGCGTAGGAAGATGAAAATCAAAATTAAGCATGCGTTACCTCCAGAAACAGAATACATAGCTTATAATGGTCGCCCATAAAAGCCACTCTGAGATTGAAAGTCCCACACCTTTCGCTTCACACTCTATCATACCCCTTCGCTCGCTGTCTAGAAAAATTCCCATCTGCTGCTAATTAAAATTCGGATTAATAGTATTTATATCTGGATTAAACGATATCAAGAACCTAGGCAATAAATAAGGGACCAGTCTTCGGCCCCTTTGTTTTCCTGTTATTCTGTTACTTCCTCCACCAAAGCCTCAAATGCCTCTGTTGCCTTTCCTTTCGGATCATACTCGAAGATGCTCTTTCCATAGGCGCTGGTCTCAGCTATGCGAATAGCCCGTGGGATTTCGGCTATGAACACATTCAAATGATCACCATACATTCCCCGGAGCTGATTGCTGATATCCTTGGTGAAGTTGGTGCATCTGTCCGTCATGGTCATCAGCACGCCTTGGATGGTCAGTTGCGGATTGATGTGCTGTACCCTCCGGATGGTCTGTAGGAGCTGTGTCATTCCCTTCGCCGGGAGATAGTGCGCTTGTACCGGAATTAACACGCTGTCTGCTGCCGCAAGAGCATTGATGGTGATCATCCCAAGGGAAGGCATGCAATCGATCAGAATGTAATCGTAAGAGTCCTTTACCATCTCAATGTATCGCTTCAAGATGGTCTCTCTGGAAAGAGCATTGACCAAGGATACCTCAAGAGCAGAAAGAGCAATGTTGGCAGGCATGAGATCGATCCCCTCATCATGGTGCAGGATCCCCTCATTCGGATCAAACTGCTCGTGCTCAATCAAGCTATGCATATGGTTTCCGATGGTGATATGCAGTTCATCCGGTGTATGCCAGCCGAGAGCATCCGTTAGGTTTCCCTGGGCATCTGCATCGATGAGCAGTACCTTATATCCTTTTCTGGCCAGACCGATACCAAGGTTAACAGTAGTAGTGGTCTTCCCTACCCCACCCTTTTGATTTACGATTGCGATTACTTTTGTCATTTCGATTCACCCTCCAGCAGTGCGATTAGTTTTTGAATGATTTGTTCCGTCGTGTACTCCTTTGGAAAGTAGGGACGGAAAGTCTTAATAGAAAAGGATGGTGCCTTTTGCGGCGGCTCCAGTTCAAAGAATTCCTCTCTCAGCTTCTTTGCTTGAGTAAGAGATGGAATCACCCCGGATTCCAGTACGTTACGCTGTTCTTCTTCCGTTAGATAAGATAGCTCAACTGCTGTTGTTACCGGTAGTTGTTTTCCATCTACCAGACCAAGTATTTCCGGGATCAGATAGGTCAATCGGATATAGCGAGTAATTTCCATACGGTTTACGCCCGCTTCCTCTGCAACGACCTCTCTGGCATTGGCACGTTTCAAGCCTTTCTGTCCCTGTCGTTTGATGGCTTCCACCTTCATCCGGTAGGCAAAGGCCTTTTCGGATGGGAGCAGATTCTCCCTCTGTATATTGGAATCAACCATGAGGATCACGGCTTCTTCATCTGTCAGTTCACGAACAAGGACCGGAAGCTTTTCAAGCTCCACCTGTTCCGCTGCGGCTTTCCTCCGATGGCCGCTGATCAGCTCATATTCTCCGTCTTCTCTTTTCCGGGCAAGGAGCGGTGACAGCACTCCGTATTCCTTCACGCTCTCTAACAGCTTCTCATCCGGAACAACCCGGAACGGATGATCCTTAAAGCTATGTAATTGGATAATCGGTATCTCTTGAACCGCTTCTTTTCCTTCCGGTATGCCGAATAGGGCATCTACGGATGGTAAGCTAAGCGGTGCGGCTTTTTTAGTTGCCAATGTAACTCCTTCTCTATACTCATATATGAGTAGGTTATTGACTAAAGTATAATCATATATGAGTATATTGTCAACGCCTATTGCTCAAATTCTCTATTTCATTTATAGTAATAATGGGTGATAACAAAATGGCTGGAAAAGAAGAAGTTAAATACATGCTAAAGGTTTCTCGGACTACAGCAAAAGAGCTTGCCCGTATGCTAGAGATCAATGAACAGAGCATGCATAATAAACTCTATAGAAATAGCTTTACATACGAGGAGATTCTTCATATTGCGGATCTTCTTGGGTTTGATATTCAGATTGTTAAACAAGAATAACAATAAAACCCCAACGATTCATCGTTGCGGGTTTATTGATTTACACCGAAAACCACTCGCTGGGCGAGTGGTTCAAAAGAGGCTTCTGCCGATGGGGAAAAATAAAACTCCCTCTGTTATAGTAGAGATGCGGTCTGGCAACTGCAAACTACAAAACAAAGGGAGGCCACTCAAGAGTGAATGACATAAACAGTTTAGCGCATACAAAATGGAACTGCAAATATCACATCGTATTCGCGCCGAAATATCGGCGCAAGGTGTTCTTCGGTGAGAAACGCAGGGAAATCGGGAAAATACTGCGGCAGTTGTGCGAATGGAAAAAGGTGACGATTGTAGAGGCAGAGGTATGCTCGGATCATATTCATATGCTGCTTGAGATTCCACCCAAAATCGCGGTTTCGAGCTTTGTGGGATACCTGAAGGGTAAAAGCTCGCTGATGATATACGAGCAGTTCCCAAATTTGAAGTATAAGTATAGAAACCGCGAATTTTGGTGCCGTGGATACTATGTGGATACCGTAGGAAAGAATGCAAAGAAAATAGAAGAGTATATCCGAAACCAATTAGAGGAAGACAGGATGGGCGAACAACTGACAATGGGAAACTTCTAAGCCCGTTTACGGGCTGCTGGTAACAAGCCCATGCAGATGTCAGACCGTACCAACGCCGCATGAGGCGTGGCTGGTAACATAGGGCTTTGCCCGTTTAAGAAATACCCCCGGCTTTGCCGGGGGATCATTATTCGTGGTGCGAATGGCGGGATTTGAACCCGCAAGCTTTCGCCGGCAGATTTTAAGTCTGCTGTGTATGCCGTTCCACCACATTCGCATGAGATCATTATAGGATATTTGCAAAACAAGGTCAAGAATCGGATTAGAGGCACAACAAAATGATACTCTCTACGCTCACCAGTCAATGATATTATACAGGATATGATGGCCTCCGTCAAATGCCGGACGGATAAGGCAGTGCCCTGCCGCGCTCACATATTCTCCCGCCCGAGGCTCCTATTTCTTTAATGCTTTTGTGTTTTTCCCTGCTGTATCTACGTAATACCCCGTTATTTCGCTATGCTGAGCTTATGACAGCAACCCGCGCCAAGCACCCTCTCTACGCCCTCGCGGAACTTATTGAACTCGCCGTCCGGAACGAAAGCAAGCGCCGTTCCGGCAAAGCCGCCGCCGTGTACGCGTACCGCACCGCGGCCATTAAGCAGTTTCTTACAAAGGGCTATAGTGAACGCCATGCTCTGATGCTCCATGCTGCCTGAGGGGATCACGTTTTGCAGATACTTCCATGAGGAATCGCCTGAGTCGTTCACAAGCTTAAGAAAGCGGTCAAAGTCGTTATTTCGAAGTGCCGCCACCTGCTCCGCTGTGCGCCTGCTGTCGTCAAATATGTGCATGGCACGGAGCGCCCCTCTGTCACCCGCCACCTTGCGTACTTCGGGAAGTCTTGCATAAAACTCGCTTTCGTCCACATCTCTCAGGTATTCCCTGCCGAAGACCCGGCATACCTTATGCAGTTCGCCGGGTATGGCGGCATAATTCTCCGTCAGTCCCGCGTGGTCGGCACCGCTGTCTATTATGCAAAGTGTATAACCGCAGCCGTCAAAGTCATACTCCACGTTTTCCACCACCGGATGCGCCGGGTCCCTGAAGTCTATATAGACCAGGCCGCCAACGCTTGAGGCAGTCTGATCCATAAGGCCGCAGGGCTTTCCGAAATACACGTTCTCGGCATACTGGCCTATCTGTGCTATTTGAACCGGCGTAAGTTTATCCTCAAAGAACAGGCCGTTTAATATGCGGCCAATGAGCACCTCAAACGCCGCTGAACTGGAAAGGCCGGAGCCGGGCAGCACCGCGGAGCTTACCTTCGCATCCAAACCGCCAAGCTTACAGCCGCACTCTGTAAATGCCGATGCTACGCCCCGTATCAGCGCCGCGGTGGTGTTCTTCTCCTCCTCGTGCACCCCAAGATCCCATACGTCTATCTCTACAGGTTCATATCCCTCTGAAATCACGCGTATTTTACCCTCGCAGTTCCTGCGCACTATGGCCTTTGACTCGAGGTTTATGGCGGCTGCAAGCACACGGCCGTGCTGATGATCGGTATGGTTGCCGCCTATCTCTACACGTCCGGGAGCGGAAAAGCGATACTCTTCATCCATATGCCGCCTCATCAGGCCTTGTAGCCGCAGGGGTGGGATCTGTGCCAGCGCCACGCCGTGGAGATTATTGTATCTATATCGTCGTATTTGGGCTTCCAGCCAAGCACTGTCTTAGCCTTTTCGCTGGAAGCTACAAGCTGCGCGGGGTCGCCCGCCCTGCGGGATGCAATCTCGCACGCTATGGGCTTACCTACTACCTTTTCCGTCGCATCCACTATCTCCCTTACGGTAAAGCCCACGCCGTTTCCAAGGTTAAACACGTCGTTTTTGCCGCCGTTCATAAGATACTCAGCAGCCAGCACATGGGCCGATGCGAGGTCGCACACATGTATGTAATCCCTCACGCATGTACCGTCGCGAGTACCGTAATCGTCGCCGAATATGTTCACGGTCTTTCGCTGTCCGTTAGGCACCTGCAGGACTATTGGTATAAGATGCGTTTCGGGGTCGTGAGCTTCGCCTATATTGCCGTTGGGGTGCGCCCCGCAGGCGTTGAAATAGCGCAGAGCCACAAAATGTATATCGTGGGCCACAGAGGCCCACTGGAACATTCGCTCCATGGAAAGCTTGGTTTCGCCGTAGCAGTTGGTAGGGTGGGTCGGGTCGCTCTCCATTATTGGCACGCGCTCAGGCTCGCCATATATGGCGGCTGTAGATGAGAATACTATGTACTTCACCCCGTGCTCTACCATGGATTGCAGCATGGTTCGTGTACCGCCCATGTTGTTTTCATAGTATTTCAGGGGCTTTATCATACTCTCGCCCACCTGGGAATTAGCGGCGAAATGTATCACTGCGTCTATCTTTTCGGCGTCAAATACGGAATCTATGAATGACTTGTCTCGTATATCGCCCTTATAGAACCTCGCCTTTGGGTGTACCGCCTCTATAAATCCCGTTTCAAGGTTATCCGCCACAGCTACGTCGTATCCGCCGTCTATGAGTTCGTACACGGTATGGCTGCCGATGTAACCGGCGCCGCCCAGAACCAATATGGTTTTCATGGCAATTCTCCCTATAGGTGCCGCGGTTTTATCGCGCGCCATATTTTTCACATTATAAATTAAAAAGCCCCCGTGAACAATATAAAAATATCACTTTTTGGTTTGCCTTTTGTCGGATTAAGTCACATCGTTAAGGTGCTGACTATTTTTAACTGAATAGCACTTCATAAAAAATGTCCTCGCCTTATAAAGGCGGGGTCATTTTTTATAAGCCAAATTGAATCAATCCTTCTCGTTGAGCCACTCTTTAAGCACCTCAACATAATGGTCGTTGTCCTCTACGAAGCACATGTGGCGGCACTCCCTGAACAGCTCCCATCTCGAGTTTGGTATATTGTCGTACATCACCTTGGCTATATACGGTGTGCAAAGGTCATTGCCGCCATTGATCACGAGGCAGGGCTCCTTTATGTCCTTGAGTTTGTCTACTACATCGTAATCCTTCAGCGTACCCATTGGGGTGTACTCATTAGGGCCCCAGCCAACGACATAGCTCTCCCGGCCTGTCCTTTTCTTCCTCAGCAGGCACTCAGGCCCATCGGGATCGGGCTTGCCCGCAGCGTGGCGCAGCATATACTCTTCCTCTGCCCTCTGGTATATATCATTGGAATAGTCACCGGTCTCGGTAGCCGTTTTTATGGCCTCCTGGTATTCCTCCGGCAGCTCCTTTATCATGCGTGCCTGTTCAATGCCCCACAGCCAGCTTGCGGGCAGCGTGCTGGAAAGTATGCCGCTCTTTACGCCTGAGTGCTCATAGTTGCAGATATAGGTCAATAGCAGCATGCCTCCCCAGGACTGGCCCAGCAGGTGGCAGGTATCCAGTCCCAGATGCTTTCTCAGCGCGATAAGCTCATTTACCCATGTCTCGGCCGTCCATAGCTCCGGCCTTCCGTCAACGTATGAGTTGCCGCAGCCTATCTGGTCATACATGACGAGCATGCGACCGTCCTCCTCCGCCACCCTGTCCAGCACCTCGAAATAATTGTGAGTAGAACCGGGGCCTCCATGCAGGAGTATCAGCGGCGCCTTGTCAGTACGCTCGCCAACAGTCCTGTAATATGTTTTGTATCCCATAAATGGCATATAGCCTTCGTTTATCTTCATGACCTTTATCCTCATATCCTTCAGTTAAATAGTGAGTCCGCTGTCATCTGAAAGTATAGCTTTTCAGAGCAGCTTCTGTCAAGCTTTGCCAAAGACCGCCCGTATTGCGTTTTCGTTTCTTTCCGAAAACGGCGATTCCGTCATAGTCCCCATTAGGATAGACGTAGATGGCGCTATAGAACCATACAACAGCGTAAATTCCGTGTTTGACGCTTATAATCCTGCTTACGTTGCAGACCTGTTGAGAGATGAGAACATAAGGTACACGCGAAATAATAAAAGCGTCGAAGAGCTTCTTTCCAACAGGCGACAAGTGCCTGCCGCGACTCGCTCGGTCGACGCTTCCGACACCGAGGGGCTTCTTTCCAGCGGGCGAGAAGTGCCCGCCGCGACTCGCACCTCTGATGTCAATAACACCGTATCACAGGAAAGCGTTCGCGTCAAGGAGTACCTTGCGAATTTACACAAGCCCACCGCATATGCTGTCTATTTTTTCACATTAGTGTAAAGTCTATATAAAATTGGTGCTATATGCTATAATAAATTGTTAAGATAACACCCTTGGAAAGGAACTTACTATGGGACTGCCAGCAAAACTTGTGCATTCTCAATTGAATTTCTTTAAGCCGCTGGTTGCCAGCTGCTCACTGGAAACCATACGCCGGGGACAGGACAAGCTTGGCGAGCTTATGGAAGCCATACATAAAAAGGACGTTAAGGTGCGTGATCATCCCTTCGACCGCTTCGAGGGCGCATGGGTCATACCGCGGGACGAGCGCCGTCAGGGAGTCATACTTTACCTGCACGGGGGCGGCTATACCTGCGGCGATCTCGACTACGCCAAGGGCTTCGCCGCAACGCTTGCAGATGAAGAGGGCGTGCGCGTGTTCTGTGCCGCCTACAGGCTCGCTCCTGAACACCCCTTCCCCGCCGCACTCGACGACGCGCTGGAGGCATACAGATACCTCATTAGCAAGGGCTACGGTGGGGATCACATAATGCTCTGCGGCGAGAGTGCAGGCGGCGGCCTTTGCTACGCCCTCTGCTTAAAGCTCAAGGAGCTTAAAATGGCCATGCCCTGCGGGATCATTGCCATTTCCCCCTGGACAGACCTCACAGCTTCCGGCGAAAGCTACGAAACGAACCGCGACAACGATCCCTCTCTCACAGCTGAGGTTCTTGAGTTTTACGCCCAGTGCTACGCAGCCGGCCGCGACAGGCTGGACCCGCTGCTGTCCCCCCTATTCGGCGACCTTACAGGCATGCCGCCCTCTCTCATTTTTGCAGGCGGCGACGAGATATTGCTGGACGACTCCCGGCGGCTCCATTCAAGGCTGCTGCAATGCAGCTGCAGGAGCAGTCTGCATATCGCCCCGGAACGCTGGCATGCCTACGTGCTGTACCAACTGAAGGAAAATCAGGACGATTTTGCCACGATAAACGAGTTTTTGAACAAACGCCTCTGTCCTGAACGCAAGCTACGCTGGATGCGTCTGGACAACGCGGCAAAGATATACCCCGCCGCCCGGCGCAGGAACTGGAACAACTTTTTCCGGCTCTCGGCCACCCTGAGCGAGCCCGTAGACAGGCCGGTGCTGCAATCCGCCCTCGATGTAACTGTGCGCCGCTTCCCCTCCATAGCGGTGCGGCTGCGCAGGGGCACATTTTGGTACTACCTCGAGGAGCTTTCCAAGGCCCCCGCCATACGCGACGAAAAAGCCTGTCCGCTGGCCCACGTGCCCTTTAAAGAAGTTCGCGAGTGCGCTTTCAGGGTTATAGTATACAAGAACCGCATAGCCGTGGAGTTTTTCCACGCCATAACCGACGGCAACGGCGCGCTGGTATTCCTCAAGACACTGCTGGCCGAATACCTATACCAGAAGCACGGCCTCAATGTACCTAAGGAGGACGGTGTTCTGGGCAGGCTGGAGGAGCCCTCCGAGGAGGAGCTGGAGGACAGCTTTCTCAGGTTTGCCGGGGACGTGCGGGCAAGCCGACGGGAAAAAACAGCGTATCACCTCTCAGGCACCCCGGAGCCCGACGGATTTTTGAATCTTGTGACGTTCATGCTGGATGCGGAGTCCGTGCGCGGCAAGGCAAAGGAGTACGGGGTCACCGTTACAGAGTTCCTTTGCGCTGCTATGATGAAAGCCATACTCGACCTGCAGGCGGAAAAGGTACATTTCCGTAGGCACAGGCGCCCCGTAAAGGTGCTTATACCCGTAAACCTCCGAAAGCTTTTCCCGAGCAGAACCCTGCGCAACTTCGCCCTGTACGTCACCCCCGAAATAGACCCTCAGCTTGGCGATTACAGTTTTAAGGAGATATGCTCAGTAGTCCATCACCGCATGGGGCTGGACTGCACCGCAAAGCTCATGGGTACTCGTATAGCCGCCAACGTCAGCAGTGAAAAGGCTTTTATCTTAAAGGTGATGCCGCTGTTCATAAAAAACGCCGCCATGAAGGCCGTATTTGATGCGGTAGGTGAGCGCAAGTCCTGCCTCTGCCTCTCAAACCTCGGCAATGTTACCGTACCACAGGCTATGCGCCCCTACATAAGCCGCATGGACTTCATAATAGGCGTGCAGGCCCGGGCGCCCCACAACTGCGGCGTGCTGTCATATAATGGTACCATGTATATCAACATGATACGCAACATAACGGAGCCTGAGCTGGAACTGCACTTTTTCCGGGTGCTTCAGGATCAGGGCCTTCACGTAAAGGCCGAAAGCAACCAGCCATAGTTCAAGGAAAGGAAGGCGTGAGCTTTGTATTGTATAAAATGTGGAGTTGAGCTGAGCGACAGCGAGGAAAAGTGCCCGCTTTGCGGCACTGTGGTGTTTCACCCGTATATAAAGCGTCCGGACGGCGAAAAGCCGTACCCCGTTGACCGGAAACCTCAGGAGACCGCCAGCCGGTCCGGCCTGCTGTTCATACTTACCATGCTGTTTCTGCTGCCCCTCGCTACGTCGTTGCTGTGCGACTGGAAGATCAACGGCAGAATACTCTGGTCCGGCTACGTAGGCGGCGCGCTGACGGTGTTTTATGTGATAGTCGTACTGCCAATGTGGTTCAGGCGCCCCATACCTGTGGTGTTCGTAGCGGCGGACTTTATCGCCGCAGACCTATACCTGCTCTATATAAACTTCGCCACAGGCGGCCATTGGTTCCTGTCCTTCGCGTTCCCCGTCACCGGGGGACTGATGATAATCGCCGTAGGCGCGGTGGCGCTGATGTACTATCTGCGCCGCGGGTATCTATATATAATCGCCGGCACTCTCATAGCTACAGGCGGCTTCATGGTGCTGGTGGAATACCTGCTCAATTACACCTTCGGCCTCCACGACAGCCTGATATGGTCCATATATCCCCTGGCGTGCTGCCTTATATTAGGGCTCACTCTCATCATCATCGCCTGCTGCCCGCCTCTTAGGGAAAGCGTGAAACGAAAATTTTTTATCTGACAAGAAATAGCAAAAGTGCGGCACATTTCAAACTGTGCCGCATTTTTCATTATTTAACTACGTCTGCTTCATTTATGCCGTAATATTCAAACAGTTCAATGGCCTCCCTGCCTATCCTCTCGCCGGACACCGCAATGGGTATCGCAGGCGGGCAGGACACGGCAGGAGCGCCGCATATACGGTCCAATGCCTCGCTTACCGGTATCACCTCGTGGGGCCGGAAAAACGCCTCCCGGACCGACATAGCCCTTTCCGCCTTGGCAACGGGCAGCAACTCTTGCTCTGCTGGTCTGCTGCGGCACTCGCCAAGCACTTTTTCCAGCCTGTACAGCTCTTCTAAAGTATTGTTGGGCGTAGTCATGAGTACCGCGTAGCCGGCGTCCGCATGCTCGCACTCTATATCCCCGCCGCGCAGCAGCTTCGCTATGTCCGTGCCTCTCATGCTCTCCGCAGCGCGTATTGTCAGCCGAAGGGGGTCGCTTTGGGGCACTTTCCACCCACGGCTCCCGAGCCGCCGTTTAAGGCAGTCCATATTCCCTGCCCATTCCGCTATCCTCTTGGGGTAATCTCCCGCCAGAAGGCTGTTGCAGGCGTCCAGCGAGGCCATTATAAGGTATGACGGGCTGGTGGAGCCGAAGAGGGCCAATGCCGACTTTGCCTGATCGGCATAGCGTACAGGCAGGCGCCTGCTTATATGCAGGTACGCGCCGCCTGTCAGCACGGGCAGGGTCTTGTGGGCCGACGCGCAGCACATGTCCGCACCGAGGTCCAGCGGATCCAGCGATTTTGGCAGAAACTTCAGATATGCTCCGTGGGCATTGTCAACGAGAAGTATCGTGCCGCTGTCGTGGCACACTTTGGCAAGGTTTCCCATATCCGCCATTTCGCCCAGATAATCGGGGCTGGTTACATACACGGCGGCAGGCGGAGCATCAAGCTTATTAAGTGTTCCCTTCAGTATTGCCGGCGTCACGGGGCAGCCGCAGAGAGAGCTGCTGCTCTCCGGCCACAGCCATACCGGCTCTATATCAAGGAGAGCCGCGGCATATACAAAGGTCTTGTGCACATTGCGGGCAGCCACGATAACGTTGGAATTGCCCTTCGGCCTGTTGTTGAGGGCGAGATACAGCATTGCCCGTATGCACTGGCTGGAGCCCTCGGTAGAATAGCAGGTGCGCTGCGTGCCGAACAGCTCCGCCGCATTGCGCTCGCTTTTGGCAATAATGCCTTCGGCCTCGTACAGCGCGTCTCCGCCGTACACCTCGGTTATATCCCATTTTTCGCAACCCAGCATGCCCTTGCCCTTATGACCGGGCATATGGAAGCGCATCCAGTCATGTTCCGAGTACTGCCTGAGAAAGTCGAGTATGGGAGTGTCCATCACATATCCTCTTGTGCGACCTTCATCATTATTGCGCACTCTATCCTCTTCTTGAACAGCTCGCATCCCGCAGCATATACGCCGCGTATGCTGCCCGTAGCGTGGTAAGCGTTGGCGGCACAGCCACCGGAGCAATAAAGCTTAGCCCAGCAGTTCTCGCATTCGCTTCTGGCATATGCGTTGCAGGAGCGGAACTCGCTTCGCACTGCCTCGTTTGTAACACCCTTCCATATGTCGCCCAGCTTGAACTTTTCCTCGCCTACGAACTGGTGGCAGGGATACAGATCGCCCCATGGTGTGACTGCCATGTACTCCGTGCCGGAGCCGCAGCCGGATATGCGCTTATATATGCAGGGGCCGCCCGTAAGATCCAGCATGTAATGATAGAAGGTTATAGGCTTGCCCTCTTTTTCGCGGCGCAGCATATCCTTTGCAAGTATCTCGTACTGCTCCTTTACTATCTCAAGGTCGTCGGAGGTCAGAGCAGCCGGATCGTCCGGCGCGCAGACCACGGGCTCCATGCTTAGCTCGGTAAAGCCCAGATCCGCCATATGGAATACGTCGTTGGTAAAGTCGGGATTAGCGTGGGTGAAAGTGCCGCGCATATAGTAGTTCTTGCCGCCTCTTGCCTCCACAAGCTTACGGAACTTGGGCACTATGCGGTCATAGCTGCCGTTGCCCGCATAATCTACACGGGTGGCGTCATTTATCTCCTTGCGGCCGTCCAGGGACAGCACCACATTGCTCATCTCCCTATTGCAGAACTCTATAACCTCGTCGTCGATGAGCATGCCGTTGGTGGTGAGGGTGAAGCGGAAGTTCTTGCCCCGTTCCTTCTCTACGCTGCGGGCATACTTCACAAGCCGCTTTACCACGTCCCAGTTCATCAGCGGCTCGCCGCCGAAGAAGTCCACCTCGAGATTGGTGCGGCTGCCTGAATTCTCCATCAGGAAGTCCAGCGCGCGCTTGCCCACCTCATAGCTCATCAGCGCGCGCTCGCCGTGATACTTGCCCTGGCTGGCGAAGCAGTATGCGCAGTTGAGATTGCAGGTATGGGCGACATGCAGGCACAGCGCCTTTATAACGTCGCCTGAGCGCTGCTTGAAGGTTCCCGCCATCTCTGAGAATGTATCCGGTGTAAACAGCTTTCCGGCTGCTATCAGGGCCTTTATGTCCTCGATGCAGTCCAGTATGTCCTTCTCCTTTACATCCTGGCGGCCGGCGTATTTTTCGGATACGGCCTCCACTATTTCCTCCGGGCTGTTATCCTGATACATAGCTATTATGTCATACGCCACATCGTCTACCACATGTATGGAGCTGGAGCAGGAATCCAGCACTATATTGTAACCGTTTAGCTTATACTGATGAACCATTATCGCCTCTCCTATTAGGCTGCAACATAAAAACTGCCGCCTGGGAACAGGCGGCAACTTTTATTGCCAAGTTTAGTTATTCTTATTCTCACACTTCTGGTTGGCCACGCCGCAGCTGGTTTTGCAGGCAGACTGGCACGAGGTCTGGCATTCGCCGCAGCCGCCGTTCTTTGCGCTCTCACAGAGGTTGCGGGTCTCGATGGTCTTGATTCTTTCCATGGTTTTATCTCCATTCTGTCAGTTTTGATTTTTATATGTTCGGGCGTTTCCGCCAAAGCAAACGCATTCGTCCACTATTACTTAAAATACTATATCAAATGATATTTTCAAAGTCAATGAAATTTATATATATGCCCGGCAATATACATAAAAATCAATCCCGAACGGCACCTGTTTTATTGAGCCGACTCAACTTTTTTTGTGCGGTATCAACCGTTCTCCGCAGTCCGGGCAGTATTCGGGCATTCTCCCCTGACCCCACAAATACAGGTTGCAGCCGCAATACGGGCAGCGGAAAAACCTTATAGCCTGTATTATGCCGGCAGCTGCCACCAGCACCGCTACCGCTATGCCCACTATGGCAGCACTTTCGTTTATATATGCTAACACGCAGTTTATTATCGAAAGCGCCAGTGCCCCTATAAGGCATATCCAAAGTATCCTGTGGCTTTTTCTGTAATCCATCTGTATCTTCCCGTTATTCCGGCAGCACGTTCAGATCTTCGCTGTACTCCAGCCGGAACTCCTTATCAGTAAGTGTCATGTCTGTATCTATCTGGGCAAACAGAGTATTGTCGCCATTTTCCAGCCGAAGCACGTATTGGCCGTCTCGGGTCTGTACCCTGCCGGATGCTATCTCTGTGCCATCCTCATCAAAAAAACGTATGTTCAGTGCGCATACCAGTGTATCCGGGTATTCGTTCACCGCAACGGCATCCATAAATGTATCCCCGCACTGCTCGTACACCTGAATATTTTTGAAGGATATGTACTGCTGGAAGTGCTCTTCGCCCACTATCAGCAATCCGTTTTTATCGTATGCGCTGCTGAGATCCGCCATTTCCTCCACCTGCACCGGCTCCGGCGTAGGGCTTGGGGTAGGTTCGGGGGGCTGCGTAGACTCCGGCGGAATGGTTACGGAAGGAACGATATGCGCCCCCGTGTTCACACAGCCCGTGAGCAGCAGGCATACCGAGGCTGCCATAAGCAGCTTAACAATCCTCTTGCTCATATTCTTCCCTGTTCTCATGGATAAGCTCCATCTTGAGATTATAAAGCTTATCGGATATGTCCACCTTGTAGGTGTGAGGATTGAGTATGCGCCTGTATTCCTCCCAGAATGCAGCCAGCTCCTTTTTGCTGTACTCCCTTATTGAGCATACGTCGGGGCTCTCATATACCTGCCTGCCGTCTACGAATACCGGCACCAGAAGTTCTCTCGCATAAAAGTCCCGTATTACCTTAGTCTGATAGGTATGGTGCTGGTTATACAGCTTGATAGGCTTGCTATCGTCTATGGTTTCATCGTCAAGGGCGATTATATCCGCAAGCGCCATATTGTCCCGCTTGCCGTACAGGCGATATATCTTTTTATATCCGGGATTGGTGAGCTTGGCTGGATTCTCGCTTATCTTTATCTTGGGCGTCATTTTGCCGTCCACTATCTCGGCGGACATTTTATACACGCCGCCCAGCGCGGGCCAGTCATAGGAGGTTATCATCTTTGTGCCCACGCCCCATACGTCTATCCTTGCGCCCTGTGCCTTCAGCTCGCGAATAACGTATTCGTCAAGATCGCTGGAGGCAAATATGCGCGCATCCTGATAGCCTGCGGCATCCAGCATCCTGCGGGCCTCCTTGGAGAAATAGGCAAGGTCGCCGCTGTCGAGGCGTATGCCCACCGGCTTATGGCCTTTAGCCCTCAGCTCATCGAATACCTTTATGGCATTTGGTACGCCGGACTTGAGAGTATCGTAGGTATCCACAAGCAGCATACAGGAATCCGGGAATATCTCCGCGTATGCGCGGAAGGCATCCAGCTCGGTCGGGAAGCTCATTACCCAGCTGTGGGCGTGAGTGCCTGCGATCGCAACATCGTAAAGCTGGCCTGCAAGCACGTTGCTGGTAGAGCTGCAGCCGCCTATTATAGCCGCCCTTGCTCCGTATGTACCTGCGTCTGGGCCCTGGGCACGGCGAAGGCCGAACTCCAGCACCGCGCCTCCGTCCGCGGCGTAAACCACGCGGCTGGCCTTGGTGGCTATAAGGGTCTGGTGGTTGATTATATTGAGCAGCGTAGTCTCCACAAGCTGTGCCTCCATGATGGGGGCCTTTACCCGGACGAGGGGCTCATAGGGAAACACGGGCGTACCTTCAGGTATGGCGTATACCTCGCCGGTAAAATGCATTTCGCTCAGCACCTTCAGGAAGCCCTCGTCAAAGAGCTTCAGGCTGCGAAGGTATTCTATATCCTCCGGGCCAAAGTGTATGTTCTTTATGTAATCTATGGCGGTGTCAAGGCCCGCCATGATGGTATAGCCGCTGTTTGGCATATTTTCCCTGAAAAACACATCGAACACAGCCTGGTTTTTCGTCATGCCGAACTTGTAGTAGCCGTACATCATGGTAAGCTGGTAAAGGTCCGTCATCATGGTAAGGTTTCGCATTTTTCAATCCCCCCGAATTTTTCTGCTTTACTGCCCGTCCCCGGCGCCGTCCTTCTGCTCCGTCTCTTCACTTTCCGGCTTTTCTCCGGCAGCTTCTTCCTTTTCGCTTTCCCCGGCGCTGTCCGCTTCGTCCTCTGTGGTTCCTTCCTCGGGTTCAGCCTCCGGTGCGGGCCATATCAGCCTGCCCAGCTTTTTCTCCTTAAAATGCCTTATGATGAAGAAGGCAGCTACCGCGGCTACGACTATGAGGCTAAGCATCTCCGATACCCGCACGCCTGCGGCTATCGCCCCGCCCGGCTTTATTATATACAGGCTGTCACCCCTGAGCCTCTCCACGAACATTCTCTCAAGACCGTACAGTGCGGCATATGATAATATCGCATCGCCGTCGTGCCTGAATTTTTTGCGGCAGCTCCACAGTATTATAAACACTATAAGACACCATACGGACTCATAGAAAAATGTGGCCATATGGTAGGGATTGGAGCAGGGCTGCCCGTTGAAGGTATGGTAGCCCTCTATATACACCGCAAAGGGGAACCACATAAGCTCACCATTGCTTATGGGAAGGCCGAAGGCCTCCTGATTAAAAAAGTTTCCCCAGCGGCCTATTGCCTGCGCCAGCACCAGACCGGGGGCTATGCAGTCCGCAAGCTTCAGAAAGCGTATCTTCCTGACTCTGGAATAGATGAACATACCGAGAAGCCCGCCTATTACCGCGCCGTATATGGCAAGGCCCCCCTCCCATATATACAGGGCGCGTATGGGGTTTGAGGCATAGCTCGCCCACTCGAAGATCACGTAGTAAAGCCTTGCGCCCACCACGCCCGATGGGATTATCACAAGGCACATATCCAGTATATCGTCCTCGGTCAGCCTCTTGCGCTTGCCTTCCTTGAGCGTGAGCCATACTGCTATCAGTATGCCCAGAGCCATGAGCACGCCGTACCAGTATACGTCGCGTCCGAACAGAGTAAACGCTACCCTGCTGGGATTATTCATATTTTGTTCCTCCAATTACGCTTAAAATATCAAACATACTAAAATACGGCAGGAACCCTTGCCCATGCCGCACTTTGGCATTATCAGTATTATACTCCAAACTTCCCTTTAAATAAAGCCCGCCAATGTGAATAATAGTCAAATCGCGTAAAAGGCCCAAATTATATACCTAATAGGCCAGCCTTGCAGGGCGCGCCTATGCCCAATTGAAATTTTCCTTCCCCGCGCCAAGCTCAAAATGGCACTTGGCTATGCCTAAGTCTATTTTTGAATAAAAGCCCCTTCCCGCCCTTGCCGACACCCGGCCGTTATCAAGGGAAAAGAAAAACTTCTGCTGATTTACCGCGGTAGGCGCCAAAAGCGCCGCCTCCACGCCCTTTTTGAACCACACCGGCACGTCGCCCATATCGGCTACCTCGGAGGGCGCCTTGCTTTTATGCGGCACGCCCTGAGTTTTGCCGTAGCCTATCGCTATGACTATGCACAGCTTTTCCCCGGCGTCCAGCATATAAGCCGTCTTTATCTTTTTGTAACTCACGGCTACCCAGCAGGTGTTAAGCCCGAGCTGCTGGGCAAAGAGCACCAGCTTTTCGCCATAGTAGCCGCATTTTTCCTCTAATTCGTCGTCCTTCTTGCCTATCATCGCGATGTAATCCGTCACGCCGGAGAATTTGCCATAGTGTGCCATAGGGCTGTCGAAGGCCTTGGGCTCATGGGTGATAAGCTGTATATGCAGCCCGCTCCGGCCGTTGAGCTCCGCTATTTTATCCTCCAGCATGTCCTTGATCTCGCCTTCAATCTCCCTCTGCTCATACGCCCGCACGGAATGGCGCGCCCGCATGGCTTCGTATATATCCATCTTTACCTGCATACCCTGCTCCCTTCCCGCATTTTTATCGGCTTATGCCGCCATGCGGCCTTGTTTTAAAAAGCGCCGTTCAGGCGTAAAACACCTAAACGGCGCTATATCGCTTTTTGCCTTAGATCAGTACGCCCTTGCGAAATACATCATTGTCTTTGCCTCACGGTTGCAGAATACGCACTTACAGCCGGGCTTTACAGTCGTATCTTCATCCATGGGCTTGCAGCGGGTAGACGCGCCGGTAACGCACTTTATTTCCATCTCGCAATCCGGATCGGCACACCATGGGGCCTTTACGAAGCCCTTCTTTACACCGTCCATAAAGTCGCCGAAGTTTTCAGCATGAGTAGTATGAGCCTTGCGGTGCTCGAGAGCCATATCGTACATGGTCTGATGTATATCGGCCATGAGCTTTACGAGGTTTTCTCCTATGCCTTGGATCGGCATGGTGAACTTCTCAAGGGTATCGCGTCGCACTACGGTCACCACGCCGTTCTCAATATCCCTGGGGCCTATCTCGATACGGACGGGAACGCCCTTCATCTCCCACTGGTTGAACTTCCAGCCCGCGCTCTGCTCGCTGTCGTCCAGCTTTACGCGGAGGCCGACGGCCTTTATCTCGTTATACAGCTCGGTTGCCTTCTCCAGAACGCCCTCTTTGTGCATGGCGATGGGCAGTATGACTACCTGAATGGGGGCTACTTTGGGAGGCAGCTTGAGGCCGCGGTCATCGCCGTGAACCATTATCATACCGCCGATCATGCGGGTAGAAGTGCCCCAGGAGGTGGTATAGCAGTATTCCTGCTTGCCCTCGCGGCTCAGATACTTGATATCATAGCTCCTTGCAAAGTGATCCGACAGGTTGTGGGAGGTGCCCATCTGCAGCGCCTTGCCGTCATGCATCAGCGCTTCCAGAGTATATGTGGCCTCTGCGCCTGCAAAGCGTTCGCTCTCGCTCTTGCGGCCGCGTACTACGGGGATCGCCAGCACGTTTACCATAAAATCATAGTATACGTTGAGCATACGGATGGTTTCTTCCTGCGCGTCCTCATGGGTTTCATGGGCGGTATGGCCCTCCTGCCAGAGGAATTCGGAAGTACGGAGGAAGGGGCGTGTGCTCTTCTCCCAGCGCATTACGTTGCACCACTGGTTATACAGCACGGGCAGGTCGCGATAGGACTGTATCCACTTGGAATACATGGTTCCGATTATCGTTTCGCTGGTGGGTCGGATAGCCATGCGCTCCTGAAGCACCTCGTTGCCGCCCTGTGTTACCCATGCGACCTCGGGCGCGAAGCCTTCAACGTGCTCCGCCTCTTTCATCAGCATGCTTTCGGGTATCAGCAGAGGGAAGTATGCATTCTGATGACCTGTATCCTTGAAGCGCTGATCCATTTCCTTCTGCATGAGCTCCCATACGGCATAGCCGTAAGGCTTAATGGCCATACAGCCGCGAACATCGGTATAGTCGCACATATCGTTTTTGAGTACGATATCGGTATACCACTTCGCAAAATCCACGTCGCGGGGGGTAATCTCCTGAACGAACTGGTTTTCTTTCTTTGCCATAATTTCCTCCGGTATTATTAAGTAAATTTAATTTACAAATTAAAAGCCGCCCTGAATATAAGGGCGGCTGTTTTTTGTCCGCGGTACCACCTTAATTGGTTCTCGGCCGGCCTTAACGCTCTCCTGCGGCAGGGCATTTCCTCCCTGCGGAATACGGAACGGGAACCGACACGAAACCGCGCAGCCGCCCTTTCAGCCGGTGAGGCAGCCTCTCTTTTCGCAGTTGCGGGAGCATCGGGCTTTCCGCAATATCCTTATCTAAATATAGTCGATTATAGCATCACATATAGATTATGTCAATCAATCCAGCTTTAATATATCGTTCAGTATGTCGTTGAGCTCGCTGTCAAGGCCGTCATCTGCTTTGTCAGCGTCGTCATCGTCATGCTTTTCCTCGCTGACGACTTCGTCCACGGTCCATACCTTTTCCTCCTCTGGCTCCTGCCCCGCGTCGGGCTTCGTCACCTCATCGGGAAGCTCCCGGCCCTCGATATTGTATATGCTCTTTATGAGCTCCGCAGGGTTCCGGTACTCGTCCGGAGTATCTATCTTTTCCGTCTCCGGCTGCTGGCCGACGCCGATATGCTCGTAATTTTCAAGGAAGCCGGCGTAGTTTTCGGCTTGGCGGCGCACCGTATCTGCGGTGTTCCTGATATAATCCTGAAAGTACCTGGCCTGCTCCTCGGCAGCCTTTGCCCTCTTCTCGGCATCTGCAACGATAGCCGCGGCCTGCGCCCGGGCTTCGTCAAGTATTCCGTCCCTTTGGGCCTCCATATCGGCCTTTTCACGCATGGCGGCGGCGATGATATCATCGCGCTTTGCTTCCGCTGCGCCAATTATGCGGTTCGCGGCGGACTTCGCGTCCGTGAGGGCGCTTACTACCGCGTCGTTTTTGTCCTGGTATTCCTTGATCCTGCGGTTCAGCTCCTGTATCTGCTGCTCCTTCTGTTCAAGTTCCCTCTGAAGCTCCTTCTTGCCGAACATCGTTTAGTCCTCCGTAAACATTATTTTAAAATCGGGTTCAAAAATTCATCTTCTGTTGGCCCACATCAGCCGGCGGCGCGTAACCCATATGCCGGTATCCCAGCGGCATCACCACGCGGCCCCGGGGCGTTCTCGCGATGAAGCCCAGCTGTATGAGATATGGCTCGTACACGTCCTCGATGGTGGTGGCATCGTCGCCTGTGGCCGCGGCTATGGTATCAAGGCCTACAGGTCTGCCGCCGAACTTTTCTATCATGGTGGCGAGCATACGCCTGTCCACAGCGTCAAGGCCCATCTCATCTATGGCCAGCATATCCAGGCCAGCCCGGGCTGTCTCAAGATCTATCTCGCCATTGCCCCGCACCTGTGCGTAATCACGCACCCTTTTTAGCAGGCGGTTAACTATTCGCGGTGTACCCCGGGAGCGCGAGGCTATCTCAAGGGCGCCCTCTGTGTCTATCTTAACGTTGAGTATATCCGCGCTGCGCTCGATTATTTCCTTCAGCTCCTCCGGGTTGTACAGCTCAAGCTGCTCCTTTATGCCGAACCTGTCCCTGAGGGGAGATGTGAGCATGCCCATACGCGTCGTCGCGCCTATGAGGGTGAACTTTGGAAGATCCAGACGTATAGAGTGGGCGGATGGACCCTTGCCTATTATTATGTCTATGGAATAATCCTCCATGGCAGGATACAGTACTTCCTCAACGCTGGAATTCAGCCTGTGTATCTCGTCTATGAACAGCACGTCCCCGGGGGCGAGATTTGTAAGTATGGCCGCAAGGTCGCCTGCATGGGATATTGCTGGGCCTGACGTTACCCGCAGGTTGCCACCCATCTCGTTTGCGACTATGGCCGCAAGCGTGGTCTTGCCGAGGCCCGGCGGGCCATAGAAAAGGGCATGGTCCAGGGGCTCCCCTCTGTGCTTGGCCGCCTCTATGTATATGCGCATGTGTTCCTTGACGTTATGCTGACCTATGTACTCGTTAAGAAACCTGGGGCGCAGGCTGTATTCTATCTGCTCGTCCTCCATTGTCATGGAAGAGGTTATAAGTCTGTCGTCCATTTAAAAGCCGCTCCTCTTGCCCATTTCCCTGAGTGCCATGGTTATCATATCCTCTACCCTGCCGCATTCGCCTACTGCGGATACTGCGCGCCCGGCACTTACACCGTCGTAGCCCAGCGCAACCAGCGCCGCTATGGCCTCTGCGCGCATATCCATGCTGCCGCCAGCCGACGGAATTGCGGCTGAGGAAGACGCCATCTCCTCCTCGGATACCTTTTCCTTAAGCTCCAGCAGCAGCCTTGCGGCGGTCTTTTTCCCAAGGCCGGGTATCCTGTCAAAGGCCGCTGCGTTCTGGGTAACTATCGCCATGGCGATATCCTGCGGACTGAGCTTGCTGAGTATGCTAAGGGCAAGCTTTGGCCCTACCCTGTTCACGGCTATGAGCCTGCGGAACATCTCCCGCTCTTCTTTTGTATAGAAGCCGTACAAAGCTACCCCGTCCTGAGTTATGTTGAAGTGAGCAAGAAGCTTTGCCTCCTTGCCTGTGGTTATCTCGCGCAGCGTACTGTCCGGGCACAAAAGCTCGTACCCTACCCCTGCGGCCTCCACTACCGCCCTGTCTATGCCTTTCTCGTCCACTATGCCCTTTATATATGCGTACATTATGCCTTACCCTTACTTTATCCTGAATTCTGCCCTGGACACTTCGGAGGTGTTGGCATGGCATATGGCCGCGCCCAGCGCATCCGCAGCATCGTCCGGCTTTGGTACGGTCTTGAGATTCAGCAGCAGCTTTACCATCTGCTGCACCTGCTTTTTATCCGCATGTCCGTTTCCGGTTACGGCAAGCTTTATCTGCATGGGCGTGTACTCGTAAAGGGGTATCCCTCCCTGCTGTGCCGCCAGCATGGCCACGCCGCGCCCGGCGCCAACCTGTATAGCTGTGGTGGCGTTATGGTAGAAGAACAATTCCTCAAACACCGCACAGTCAGGCTTGTACAGCCGCAAAAGCTCGTTTACGCCGGCATACAGCATATCCAGCCTCTCGGGGAAAGGCGTTCCCACCTTTGTTTCCACAACGCCATAGTCCAATGGGCGCACCTTTCGCCCGTCGGCCTCCAGCACGCCGTAGCCCAATATTGCATAGCCCGGATCTATCCCCAAAATAATCAAAATCTGCCGCTCCGTTAAAAATACAATAAATCATTATATATTGTACCATGGGCGGCAGATTTTAACAACTTATTCCTCCGCTGCTTCTTCCATTCCCTCCGCGTCTTCTATTCCTTCAATATAGAGGTTTATATCCTCCAGCGCGTCAAACTCCATGCCTGCGGCAAGCTCGTCGTACGTTTCGCTCCCGGCAGGTATGTCCAGCAGGCACACCTCTGTCTTTTCGAAGCTCTGCCGGTCTGCCTCGAATACGGCTATCTTGCCGTTTTGTTCCCCGGTAAAATAGTGTTCCGGGCAGCAGTAGCCGAACTCCCGGTAAAGCGCCATCTTGCCGTCCTTTAGCTCATAATTGTAGCCGCCATACTGCTGCATGATCCCTTCTGCCTCTCGGGCTGTCGCCGTTACGTTCTCACCCCGTTCTATTATGTGACCGCACTCGAATATGTTCACCGTAGTAACGGCGAACTTTTCCTCTGCGGTAACAGGCGTGTCCTCCTGTTCCTCTGGTTCCTTCACCGTAATACTCTCCGGCTGCTGCGGCTCACTTGTTCTTCCCGCGAACCAGCCCATGCCAAGGCCCATGGCAAGTATTATCAAACCCAGCACAGTGGCCGTATAGTACCCTTTTCGGTTAAGATTCATATATCCATCACGCTCCTTTTTGCCTTATTATTTCCAAAGAAGCGCAAAAAAACACGGGAGAGCTTTCCGTGCGCCGGGTGGAGGACATCACCGAGGCACTGTGGGGCAGCAAGGTTTCTCTCGCCACCATCATCGAACTGAACAAGAAAGCCTACGTCCACATCGAGGATTGGCGCAACCGCCCGTTGCAGGGCGGGCACTATCCGTATGTCTACGTGGACGGTATCTACCTGCGCCGCAACTGGGGCGGAGAGTATGAAAATGTGGCGATTCTGGTGGCGATCGCCGTGAATGAGGATGGTTTTCGTGAGGTTTTGGGCGCTGCCGAAGGCATGAAAGAGGACAAGGCCAGCTGGGTCAGCTTCTTTCAGTGGCTGCGTGGTCGAGGCCTGAACGGCGTGAAGCTCATCGTCGGCGACAAGTGCACGGGGATGCTGGAGGCCGTGGGCGAGGTGTTCCCGGACGCCAAATACCAGCGCTGCACGGTGCATTTCTACCGCAACGTTTTCTCTGTTGTGCCCAAATCCAAGGTCAAAATTGTGGCAAAAATGC
>OLSB01000643.1_pt1 | contig 39191 bp, 37 predicted proteins | sample 1672071 | NCBI WGS metagenome assembly OLSB01 (sample SAMEA3136642, study PRJEB25190) | human gut metagenome | biome: human gut; feature: human-associated habitat; material: faeces | place: Austria | collected 2013 | reverse complement strand
TCACAGGCTTTCTCATTCTGCTGGGCGTGCTGCTGGGGCGCTTTATCTGCGGCTTTCTCTGTCCCTTCGGCTGGTTTCAGGAGCTGCTGCATAAGATCCCCACGAAAAAGCTCTCCACAAAGAAGCTGAGGCCGCTGCGATACCTCAAATACGCCGTTCTGCTGGTGATGGTCTTCCTGCTGCCGGCATTCCTTGTGAACGACGTGGGCATGGGCGACCCCTTCTTCTGCAAGTACCTCTGCCCCCAGGGCGTGCTGGAAGGCGCCATTCCGCTGTCCCTCGCCAATTCTGGCATCCGGGCGGCGCTGGGCAGCCTGTTTACCTGGAAATTCAGTATTCTGCTGGCAGTGATCGTGCTGAGTATCGTATTTTACCGGCCCTTCTGCAAGTGGCTGTGCCCGCTGGGCACGTTCTACGCGCTGTTCAACCGGGTGTCTCTGTTCCAGATGAAGGTGGATAAAAACAAGTGCGTCTCCTGCGGAAAATGCGCCAAAGCCTGCAAGATGGATGTGGACGTGACAAAAACGCCCAACCACACCGAGTGCATCCGCTGCGGGATGTGCATCCGCGCCTGCCCCACCAACGCCGTCAGCTTTCGCTACGGCTTTGGAGACGGTAAAAAAGAACCTGCAAATGAATTAAAAACGGAGGAAACAAAATGAACGTAAAGAAAATCATCACACTGCTGCTGGCGCTGGTGCTGGCCGCCGGTACGGTCGCCTGTGGCACAAAGCCCGCGGAGGACACGGACGGCAAGGATGGCAGCGAGGAGGCAAAAGCGCTGTACGAGCAGCTGATGGCGCAGGAAAATGCCATCCTGTCGGAAAACACAGCTCTTTGGGAAAAGGTCTTTCTGTCCGCCGACAAGGGCATGGCCACGATGGAGGACGGCAAAAACTACGGCGAATTTCTGCTGAGCACCATTGAAGCCGCCAAGGAGCAGTTCACCGATGAGGAGTACGAGCTGCTGAAGGAAAAAGCCACGGAAATCAAAAATATCGAGGACCGGCTGGCCGCATTGGAGGAAAAATTCCCCAGCTTATCCGGGACGCCCGCAGAGGATGGCAGCATGAGCGTACCGGCGGGCAGCGATATGACCACGCCGCCTGACGATGGCAGTATGCAGAAGTTTCCCGCCTTTGAGGGCAAGGATCTGGACGGTAACACGGTGAAGAGCAGCGAGCTGTTCGCCAAAAACGCCGTCACCGTGGTGAATTTCTGGTTCACCACCTGCAATCCATGCGTAGGAGAGCTTGCCGAACTGGACACGCTGAACAAGGAACTCACGGAGAAGGGCGGCGCCCTCATCGGCGTCAACACCTTCACGCTGGACGGCGATGAAGCGGCAATCTCTGAGGCAAAGGATGTACTGGCCAAGAAGGGCGCGACCTATCAGAATGTGTATTTCGCTTCCGACGGTGAGGCGGGAAAGTTCACCACCAATATCTTTGCCTATCCCACCACCTATGTGGTTGACAGGAACGGCAACATCGTGGGCGACCCCATCGTGGGTGCTATTACGGAAAAGAAGCAGGCGGAGGCACTGCAAGCCCAAATCGACAAGGCGCTCGCCGCCGATATGGGCTGACAAACGGAGGTTTCCCCGCAAGGAGGGATACGCGCCATAAGGCGGCGGACATCACCTGTCCGCCGCCTTATGGTTATTTTGATGAGGTGCTTACCGATCGCGCTCAGACGAGCCGCGCATCGGTCGATCAGCCGTTCTTACGCTTGATGACCAGCGCGGTTCCGCTCAGCGACAGCAGAGCGCTTACACCGTACAGTGCCACACCGGCGTCAAAGGTCTTGGGCGCGGAAGTGGGCTTCACATCGGGGGTGATATAGGAGGTGTTATAGGTATACGTGTTCTCAAAGGTCATCTCCCCTACCGGCTCGGCACCGTCAACCTTAAAATAGAATTCCCCGTTTTCTGTTTTCTCCATCTTGGCGGGGCGGATTTCCCTGTTGGAGTCCACAAACCACACCGCGTCGGAATACGTCCATCCCGAAAGGTTATCATTCATCTCGCGGACATAGAAGCCCTCGCTGACAAAGTCACCAACCTTATCCGCCGGGCCGCTGATAATCAGCTTGCCTTCATAGTTGCCCGCACCGGTAGTGGTGACGGTAGCAGTGTACTTCACATCCGGATAGTAGGACAAGTCATAGGCACCCACATCACACACCGCAATTGTAAAGTCCGTCGTGCCGGGAGCGGTGTTGCCGCCCAGCTTTACCGTCTTGGTGAAGGGAACCTCAACGGTAGCAAGATTCTCCGTATAGATGTTCGTGAAGGTCATTTCAGACACTACTTCATCATTAAGATAGAATGTCTGCACTGGCTCTCCGGTAGTATTATTTATCTCAAAGATTACACGGTACTCCTTGTCGGAATATGTCCAGCGCCGGTCATTCCCTCCCACTTCATGAATACAAATGCCTCTGCCAATAAAGTTTCCAACCTGATTTGCCGGTCCGGTGATGGTCAGCGTGCCCTGATAGGTACCTGCGCCATTTGTCTCAATCTCGACACTGCGCTGAACATCCGGATATTGAGCAGCATCAATAACGTGATTGACCGCTTCAAATTTGAAGGTTTCCTTGCCGGGGGCACATGTACCCGCCTGCTCCACAACTTTGGTAAAATGGATTTTATACACCGGGTCAAGCGGATCCATGGGAGTAGGAGTCTGATCTATGAAATCATCCGGTAGTACCGCAGTTCCGCTGTCGCCCTCCGTTGCCCATGCGGTGGCGGCCAGCCCCAGTGTCATGACCAGGGCCAACAGCAGGGCGAATACCGTTTTTCTGCTTCTTTTCATGTGTTTTACCTCCATTATTCGTCGTTATTTTTCCGGCGCGCACAGCGCCAAGTGAACAAAGCCAAGGCCACCAGCGCGATCCCAAGGATCACCGCCAGCCCTTTCCAGCATTTACGCATGGCGTCGTCTCCTTCCCGTGCTCACACACGCGCATCACTCCTACTGGGGATAGAAATAAAGTACCGTGTCCGGCTCTATCTGAATGGGCAGATAGGAGCCGTGCTGTCCCTTGTCGATGGACAGATAGGTGTAGTCCTCAAAGGCCATGGGAACCTGCACGATGAAGCCATCGTGGATGATCCGTTCCGTCTCGCCGGGCGTGTATCTCTTGCCGCCGGTGCGGGTCAGATCCAGCCTTATCACGCCGGAGTATTCCCCGTTGGCGGTCAGTCCCCAGTCACCTGTATAGATTTCCTCAGGTGTGACGAAGTCACTTTCGTACCACCAGGTGAAGGTCGCCGTGCCCCAACAGTCCTCCTGACTGCTGTTGGCGTGCAGCTCCAGAGTGGCCAAAGCGGGCTTATCCGTATGACCCTGCCACGCCCAGACCTCCTGCGTCAGCTGGGAGCCGGAGGGACACGTCCAGCCGATGTCGCTGCCGAAGCCGTCGTTCCCCTCCTGCGAGTAAAAGGTGAAGTCGTAGGCCAGCCTCCGTTCGTTCTCGGAGTCGTAGGGCAGCGCCACGATTCCGGGGATGGGATACCAGCTCAGGGTATCGGGGTGGCTGTCGGTCAAGAGCAGCTCCGTGGTATCGGTGGGGACAGTCCCCAAATCGTTGGAGACGAACAGCAGGATCGGGTCGCCACTCTCGCTGCGGTAGAGCACCTCAACGGTCTCATAGCCGCCCTTTGCCTCGCTCCACTGGACGCGGTTCACCGCCACGGTGGCGTTGGGGTCATGGGGTACCACGCAGAACAGGCTTCCGCTGTCGCCCACCACCCGCTCCTGCGGGATATTCCGAACAAAGGTATACTGGGCGCACAGCCCCGGCGCTGTATCGTTGATCCAGTCCCGCAGAGGGATCGCCAGATCACTCAGGCTGCCGTCGATATCGCCGATGTAGGCCACCGCGAGGCGCTCGTCCTGCTGACGCTCATCCAGCTCCTGCCGCAGCAGATCCAGAGAATCGTCATAGGCTCCCGGCTCGCCGCCGTCCATACCGTCACCGTCCGTACCGCCTCCGTCAGGCGTATTCCCGCCGGTCGGCGCATTCCCGTCGTTGATGTTGATCGTCCCCACGCCGGGTATCTCCACCTGACAGGCCGTCAGCGGCAGCGTCATGGCCAAGGCCAGCAGCATCGCCGCAAGAAGCCTGACCAGTTTCTTCCCATTATTACGCATGGGTCGCCTCCTTCCTGCGTTTTGTTGTCACTTATCCCTGTGCGGGGTTAAACATGAGAAGCTCGTAAGGGAACTGCTGGATGGGGAATCCGTAGGCGCCGCCTCCGCCGCTCACATTCAGCACCGGGACGACATCGAAGGCCGCGGTCACCTGCACAGGGAACATACCCGACACCGTGGTGGGCGCCTCGCCCTTCGTATACTGCCGGCCACCGCTGCGGGTCATGGTCAGGTCTATATGCTCTCCGCCGTCTGTCAGGGACCAGCTGCCCTCATAGATCTCCTGCGGATCGCCGTAGTCCTTGGTATACCACCATGTGAAGGTGATCTGCCCCGGCTCCGCGCCGCTGCCCTGTGTCAGGGACATGGTGGCCATGGCGGGCTGCTCCGCAAGATCACCCTGCCACGTCCAGACGTAGGCGGCCAGCTGCTCCGCCGTAGGGGCCGTCCACATGCCATCGTCGCCCACATCGCCGCCATCCATGCTGTCGTTTTCGGTGTAAACGGTAAAGTCGTAACCCAGCTCACGGCCATCCTCAGAGGAGTAGGGCAGCGCCACTATGCCGTAATAGGGATACCACTTCAGCGGCTCCTCCCCGCTGTTGGTCACGATCACCTCGGTGTCGGGATCGACAGCCTCCCCCATGTCGGCGCAGGCAAACACCAGAAACGGCTCACCGCTCTCGCTGCGGTAGAGCACCTCGACGTTATCATAGCCGCCAGTCTTCTCGTTCCATTGGACGCGGTTCACCGCCACAGACGCATTGGGATCACGGGGCACTACACAGAACAGGCTGCCGCCGCTGCCCACCACCCGTTCACGGGGGATATTCTGGACGAACGGATACTGGGCACACAGCTCCGGCGCTGCTTTACTCACCCACTCCTGTATTGGAAGCTCAAAATCGTCCGGGCCGCCTGCCGCGCTGCTGATGTAGGCCACCGCGAAGATATAGTCCGGCACCTCTGCCATATGCTTCCGCAGCAGGGCAAGGGAGTCGTCATTGTCGTTTCCTGTATGGATCGTATGATCATCGCCCGTACTGCCGCCTGCGTGGCCGCCTGCGTTGCTGCCGTCGTTGATCTTCACGGTTCCAACGCCGGGAATTTCTATCTGGCAGGCTGTCAGCGATACCATCATCGCCAGCGCCAGCAGCAGACAGAGAATGGGGTTCTTTTTCATCGCTTTCTCCTTCCGCCGCGCAGCACTAGTACTTACCGCTGGAGCCGGAGCCGCCGCCCCCGGAGTGGCTGGTGCTGCTGTCGCTGTCGCGGGAAATTTTCCGGCGGGTCTCAGTGGTGTGTGTATAGTGGTCATACTGCTCCGTCAGATTGAGGCCCTCGGCGGTCACATAGGTGTCCGCCTCCGCGCTCTGACGAACGGACTTCATTTTTGCCTTCAGCATCAGGCACACCAGCAGCGCCAGCCCCAATCCGATGCCCAGTGCCAGAGGCAGCACCTTGATCAGCGGCTTGCGGACAGGATGCCCCTGGGCGGCCCGCTCAAAGAAGTCGGCGCAGGTGGACAGATAATCCTCATAGCCGCCTCGATAGTCGTCATCGGCAAAGTCGTCCAAAAAGGCGTCCTCCAACAGCGTTCGGGCATATTTGCCCACCATGCTGTTGGCATAGCCGTCCCGGATGTACAGGCCGTAATCTCTGCCCCATGTGCTTTGCAGAAGCAGGATACCATCCCGGCCTTCTCCGATACCAAAGTCGTTTCCGTTATAGATATTGGCCGCCGCGTCGTAGGGGTCGCTGCCGTAGTCTTCGTAGTCTTCCACGGTGACGATATACACAGCGCAGTTATACCGCCATGAGATCTCATCGGCCAGCATCTCCAGCTCCAGCCACTCGTCCTCGTTCAGCAGGCCCGCCGTGTCATAAATGAAGAGGTCATCCTCGGTCTGCTCCGCCCATGTGGGAACTAGCATCGTCAGCACTGCCAGCAGGGCCAGCAGACATGTCAAAATTCTTTTTTTCATCTCAGCCGCCCTCCTTACACCAGCATCAGTATTGCCGCCGCGATGGCACTCACCGGTGCGGCAATGGCGGCGAAGATGGCCCAGAACTTACCCATATCCGTAGGCAGATCGCCCACCAGCTTGCCGGTCTGTCCGTTCATGGCAAAGAGGAAATCCTTGCCGTTCCACTTGGTGTGCAGCATCCAGACCGGCAGCAGGGCATAATGCACCTTGCCGCGGCGCAGCCGGATATCCTTGTCCTTGGTGATGCAGGCGTCGTACTGCGTAGTGGTGCGGCGCAGCGCGCCCTCCAAAGATGAGGCGCAGCGTCCGTCCGCCCGCTCGCAGCTCTGCTCCACCGTTACATCGTACTTATCCGCCAGAAAACCCGGCAGATACGCCGTAGAGAAGGCACGCAGCTCCTTATAATCGTACGGCTCGATAGAGTCCATGTGGTCGTCAGGCATCTTACTGGACGCGTCCACCGGCACTTTTTCAAAGGAAATGGAGCCGCCGCGGCGCACGTCATAGTGTTCCGTCTCGGTGATCTCGTAGTCGCCGCTTTCGTAGACGTGGGTAATATGACCCTCGTAGTCCACAGTGCCCTCTGCCTGTCCGTCAAACATCCAGAAGGGGACATACACGCCCTTGATCTCCTCAATATGATTGCCATTGGTGAACGCTTTTGGCAGTAGGGGCTTGCCCTTATAGTGGTTCTTCAGGGCGGCCACGGCGTCCTCCTTGCTGAGCTTGAAGGGCAGGACGAAGTCCGGCTTCAGCGCACCGCTGAACTGGCCCGGAACTACGGTGGGATTGCCGCAATAGGGACAGGAGGTAGCGGCGGTGGAGGCGTCGCAGATCAGCTCCGCGCCGCAGCTGGGGCAGGAATAGGCCTTCATGCCGTCGGCCTCCGCGCCCCAGTCGCTGTTGAGGCTGGAGGTATCCCAGCCCTGGGACTCCATCTCCGCTATTTTCTGGCGGTTCTCCTCCGCCTTGGCGTTGGCCTTTTCCGTGGCCTCCACGGATTTGGCCTCTTTCTCTGCATACAGAGCTTCGATCTGCGCCACGTCATATTTCGCGCCGCAAAAATCACATTCCAGCATACCGGAGGCGCCCACAAAGTGCAGAGGGCCGGTACATGCCGGGCATTTATAGTTGGTAATTTGGGATGCCATTATTCTCTCCTTTCCGCTACGGGAGCGGCTTTGGCCGCTCCCGTGGAAAATGGCGTTCAGATACTACGGTCAGCCAGTGTCGATCAAAGACTGAGGTTATACGCGCCGGCAGCGATCAGCTTGCCGTTGTCGCCGAAGAACAGGGACAGGCAGCACGCATCATCCTCGGCGGCGTACCAGGTGTATACACCGCGCTGGTACTCCTCTTGATACTGGTACTCGGAGCAATCCACGCCGATATGCTCCTTCAGCTCCGCATAGGTCAGCTTTGACTGTGCATCACTTTCAGTGAAGTAGTTCAGGCCGCCCAAATAGGTGAAGAATGTCTCATTCAGCACTTCCAGTGTTGCTCTGTCAGAGGTCACGGTCTGTGTATCCGTGGATTTCATATCAATGCCGGGCAGAGCGCCGCCCTTATCGCTGCTGCCGCCGCCACCGCAGGCAGTGAGGGACAGCGTCATCAACATGGCCAATACAAGTACAATCGATTTTTTCATGATAGATTTCCTTTCTTTTACATCGTCAGTTGTTATTCCGTCCAGCTATGGCAGGAAGGATCAGTGCAAAGGTGCGCCGCAGTTCTGGCAGAACTTCTCGCCGTTGCTCTTCACGCCGCAGCTGGGGCAGAAGGCGGGAGCGGCAGCGGGCTGCTGCGGCGGGGTATAAGGAGTCTGCTGCGGAGGGGTGTAGGAAGCCTGCTGCGGCTGGGAGTACTGGCCCTGGGGCTGGCTGGGCTGCTGATAGCCGGTGCCGGGCTGCTGGTACGGGTTGTTGGGATAGGGGGTGTTCGGACGAGGGGGCTGATAGGCTGTCTTGACGGGCACGCCCTGATACGCCGTGCCGCCGAAGGCCAGCAGGGGGATGAAGATGTAGGGCAGGAAGATCAGTCCTGCCGCGAAGCCGCCGCTCTTGCCGAACGCTTTGGCCAGCCGTACCTGTGTCTGGATGCTCAGAATGATGTTGTAGATGGGGATCAGAAGCAGCAGGAAGCGCATACCGCTGCCCCAGGTGATCTCAAACAGCACGTAGAGATTATAGAAAGGGACAATGGCCGCCCAGCCGGGCTTGCCGGCCTTTCGGAAGATGATCCACATGCACACCAGAACAAACACGCACAGGACAAGCGAGATAATGGTGAACACCGGGTTGTAGGCAGGGGGGCTGCTGTAGCTGTAATAGTCGTAATAGTCGTTCATAGACGTCTCCTTTCACATTCCACAGGTGTGGTCGCTCCTGTTTTCTTTTACTCCGTATCCTCCGCGGGAGCGTACTCCTCGGAGGCACCCATGAGAAGCTCCCGCAGGAGCGTTCTCAGGGCGTCCTCATACTCGCTGTTGTATTCTGCCGTGAGGATCTCGTCCTCTCTCTGGCTGGTGATGTAGAGGCAGCTCTCCTCCCCGTCAAGAACCAGCATTCCCTCCGGCAAGGCCGTGGGCGGCTGATGCCAGTTGTCCCGCAGGCACTGCTCCACCTCCGCCCATTGCTCCGGCGTCAGGGGCGCGTCTGTGCGCTCGACCCTTTCTCGGCTGCCCTCGGTGTCGATGCACCACCCGGAGATGGTATACGCACCGTCTGTCTCCTCCAAATCAAAGCAGAAACAGTCGTCGTAGCACGAAGCACTCTGCGACCAGCGTATGCTTTTCAGCGTGTCACCATCCCGAAAGGCGTTTGCAAACTCGTTCACCATGCCGTCACCGTCCGTTATTCGGTCGGTGACAAGATAGCGGTAGAGCCGCACGCCGCCCACCGTCAGCACACCTGCCAGCGCCAGCGCAAGGAGGCCGATCATCACCTTTTTCACCGTCAGGGGCGAGGCGTGCCGCAATTGGCGCAGAACTTGCCCTTGTTGACCGTTCCGCACGCACACGTCCACTCGTCGCCGGCGGGCTTGGGCTGGCCGCATTCAGCGCAGAATTTGCCGGTGTTCACTGCGCCGCAGGCGCACTTCCACTCGCCGGCGGGGGCGGGCTTGGGCTGGCCGCACTCGGCGCAGAACTTGCCGGTGTTGCCGCCGTGGCCGCAGGAGCAGGTCCAGCCGGCGGGAGCGGCCTGCTGTACAGGCTGCTGGGCGGCCTGCTGCTGCTGACCCATGGCGAACAGGTTCTGGGCGTTCATGCCGCCGGCCTGACCGGCCATTCCCATGCCCATAAAGGCCATGGCAGGGCCGGCAGCCGTGTTGGAAGCCGCCATCTTCATGGCGTCGCCCTGACTGCCCACCAGATGGGCGGCAGCGCGGGTGGGATCCATGAAGGCCGCGTTCCGCTGCAGCTCCTTGAGCATCTTCTCGTCTTCCTCGTCGGCCGTCACACTGGATACGCCGAAGGAAACGATCTCGATACCCCGCAGGTCGCGCCACTTCTTGCTGAGGACCTCATTCAGGGCGTCGGCCAGCTCCATTGTGTGGCCGGGCAGCTGGGAGTAGCGGATGCCGTTTTCGCCGATCTTGGCGAAGGCGGGCTGCAGCGCCGTCAGCAGCTCGGTTTTCAGCTGGCTGTCCAGCTTGTCGCGGGTATATGCCTCCGCCACGTTGCCGCACACATTGGTGTAGAACAGGGCGGGATTGCAGATGTGATAGCTGTACTCGCCGAAGCAGCGGATGCCCACGTCAATGTCGATACCGGCGCGCTGATCCACCACGCGGAACGGGACGGGGGACGGTGTGCCGTATTTGTTGCCGATCAGCTCCTTGGTGTTGAAGTAATAGACACGCTGATCCTTGGGCGCCTCACCACCGAAGGTGAAGCGGGTGGTCATGCTGTCGATGACAGCACGGACGCTCTCCTTAAACTCACCGGTAAACAGAGAGGGTTCGGTGGACATATCGTAGGTGAACTCGCCGGGCACGGCGCAGACCTCCACGATGCGGCCCTGATCCACGATCATCATGCACTGACCATCGGCCACGGCGATGACGCTGCCGTTGGAGATGATATTGTCGCTGCCCTTGGTGTTGCTGCTGCGGCCTGAGGTGCGCTTCTGACCCTTAACAGCCATGACGTTCTCAGGCAGTGACTCGCAATAAAAGTATTCTTTCCACTGGTCGGCCATCACGCCGCCTGCGCTGCCCAATGCCGCTTTAATCAGTCCCATAGTTATGTAATCTCCTTTTCTTTGTAATAATTTTTATCTATGAACGATTGCCGTTGTTAATCCTCGATCCACCGGCCATCCGACCGCTCGCAGTAGACGAGCCACACCATGGCTGAATCCTTCACATAGCGGTACAGCTCCAGATAGTTGTTGTCAATGACGGTCACGGTGTACTCTACGTTCTCCGGGCCGCCGACCAACTCCGCGTACCACTCCTCGTTGGCGCAGCCGTAGTACATGGGCCCCTCGTGGAACTCCACGTGCAGCCCGTCCAGCTTTTCGTGGTCGCCATATTTGTTGGTACATTCGTACCATGCGCCCATGCTCCATATACCGCGCCCGTCCTCGGTCACGCCGTCAGCCTCCTGAAATTCCAGCGTCAAGGTCATTCCTACTTCTTCCATCCTGCACCACTCTCCCTCGACCTCGCCCTCGACGGCGATCCACTCGCCACTCAGGTATCGCCGGTACTTTTCCATGGTGTAGTCCGTGTTGCCGCCGGAGGGGTCTTCATCGCCGCCCACCGGGTCGGTCACATCTACCGGGTCATTGTCGCCGCCGGGCAGGGGCGGTGTGTCTATCGTGGTGCTGCCGTTGTTCTCCGGCTGCCCGTGGGGGATAAACTCCACCTGGCAGGCCGTCAGGCTCACCGCCAGCGCCAGAAGCAGCGCCAGCGCGATCCTCCGCCGCTTCACGGCTCAGGCCCAGGGGTCCTGGGCAGCCGGGATGCGGATGCCGCTGAGGGGACTGGAATACTCCCACAGGAACCATTCGCCGGTGGAGGGCTTCTGCCGCAGCTTGATGGGCCGGGGAGAATCCGCGCCGGGCGTGGCGATAAATACCCGCAGATAGCCCGGTTCAATGTCCTGCGGACGGGGATCGGCCAGTACGTTCAGCACATAGGGCTGGGTGGGAACGTAGCTGTTCTGGGGGGTAGCCCCGGCGAAGTACGCCAGCGGCAGATACTCCTTGCCCCGCAGACGGTCCCGCAGGAACTGGCTGTCATAGGGAGTCATGGGCCGAGGCCCCCGCAGGATGTTCATGGCCTCCACACCCTCGTTGGGATTTTTTACATACAGGTTCAATGCACACAGGAAGCCCGCCACCACCTCGTCTGGGGTATTCAGGGACAGGTTTCGGAACTCTGCCAGCGAAGCGGGCAGTGCGTTCAATGTCACTTGCATATCTCGTCCTTCCTTTCTCTGATTTCCTTACCGTTCGTCAGCTGTCGCCTCTCACGCTGCTGGAGAAGGTGGCAGCCGTGTAGTACTCGTCGCCGTCACGCACCACGAAGTACAGCACATAGTAGTCACCCTCGCCGTTGTACCAGCCGTAGGCGTGCTTTTCACTGTTCCAGCTCCTCTCATCCATGCCGGTATGGGGAATGCCATCCTCGCCGCCCAGCATGGCCTTGATGTCGTCATAGGTCAGTTTCGAGGACTTGGCGGAACTCATGTCCCACAGTTCCTGACGCACCTTCTGCATGGTGGCCAGATCCGCCAGGCCGGTGGCGTCGGGATTGGACTTGCCGTACTCGCCCTCGCCGTTGGAGGTGGTGCGCTCGAAGGGATAGTTCTCCGGCAGACCGCCGTTGTCGCCGCCGTCGGGGATGGCAGCGGTGGTATCGCCGCTGCCGTCATCGGGGATCAGACTGGTGTCGATCTGATAGGTATTGGCGATCTCCATAAAGGTCATGCCGCGATAATACTCCACCGCGCTCTCCGGCATAGGGATAAAATCGTCGTCCGTCCAGTTCTCGTCGTCCAGATGCCGCAGGTTGGCCAGCAGGCTGATAGAGCCGTCCACCAGGTCGGAATCCACCTCGCAGCTGACATACAGCGCGCCGGTCTCGTCCACGGACAGGATACCGTCCTGCATCTCGCCGCCCATGAACATACCGCGCAGCTCCAGACCGCTATCGTCATCCGGCACCACACGCGCATAGGTGTCCGCAAAGTTGAAGTCGTTCTCGCCCTCCAGATACATGGCAAGCCACACCTCGCAGCCGCCGTTCCCGTCGAACACCAGCCGCGCCAGGATCTCGTGGGCGGTATCGTTCAGTTCCTCAAAGCCGCCGGTGGCGTCCGTAAGACCCGCCATGCCATGCCAGTCGCCGCCGTACACCGCAGCGAAGTCATCCAAAGACATTTCATCCGCGCCGGTGTTCCCGCCGGTGCTGCCGCCGCCCTTTCGGAAGGTCAATTGCAGGTCAAAGCCGAAGTAGTCATTCACCGTGATCAGGCCGTCCTTCAGCGTACAGTTGCAGGTCGATCCGTCTCTGTCCAGCGTCAGGGCGCCGTCCTTATCCAGCTTCCAGTCGATCTCCGTCGGGTCACCGTCCAGCATGAAGCAGCCCGTACCGTCCTCTCTCAGCTCAATATAGTTTTCGCCCAGATCGTAAATGTCGTCCATGGGCAGCCACTCACCGAAGGACAGGACCGTCTCGCCGATGTACTTGCCCACGGCGGGGTTTGTCTTGCCGGCGCCCTTACCGCCGCCGCAGGCCGCCAGCGTCAGGGCCATCACCAGCGCCAAAAGCAGCGCCGCAGGCTTTCTCACTCTTTTCATCATGTCTCCTCCTGTTTTTTTAGAGTTTCTGTGTTATCTTTATTATATTGGCACGTCTCATTTGAGGCGGAGGCCGCATTCGGGACAGTAGGCGGGGAGTTTTTCGTTTGCCGGCTGCCAGCCGCATCGGCGGCAGGTCAGCGGCTTCTCCATGCCGCAGCTGGTACAGCAGCCGCCCTCATTCTCTGCATGGCAGGCGGGACAGCTCCGCGCCGCGGGCGGCGGTGTTTGCGGCTGGTCGGAGAAGATCACATCCTCCTCGCCGCACGCAGCGCCCTCCCTCGTCAGCCATCTATGGCCGCTGTCGTCGCTGTATCGGATACGGAAGGCGTTTTCCTTGTGATTGAACGTCAGGCCGCTGAACGTCCCCGTCATGAGGATTCTCTTCTGTTCCTGCGTCAGCTTTACCGTCCCGGTTTTGTACACCCACATATCGGACTCGAAATCCGGCTCGCCGTCCACAAACACCTGTATGCGGGAGCTCTCAAACGGGTCGCTGCTCTCCACCTCCATGACGATGCTGCCATCCCGGCTCTGCCACGTCCCCGCAAAGGGGCTCTGATCCTCCGGCGTATACATCATGCCGGGGCCGTCCACCATACCGCCGGTTACAGAGCCGCGTCTTTTACCGCAGCCCAGCGTTCCGAAAAGCATCATGACCAGCAGCAAACCTCCTATCCAGCCCTTCCATTTCATAGGCAGTTCCTCCGCTTCAGCCGTGTTTTGCGAATGAGCTCTCTACCGGCTCGCCGCTCTCCTGTAAGAACGCCGCGCAGTCCGTACACAGGTCAATATCCTCGCCCAGCAGGAAACATCGGTCACAAACCAGCCGCTTGCAAATGGGACACAGGCTGAAATGCTCCAGTGCCTCTGTGGCGGCCCGCTCGAAGGCTTCCTCTCGCTCCCGCTGGTACAGCGCCTGAAAAATCACGCGCTTTCCTTCGCTCTCCGGCTGCATCCCCACCTTGGAGAAGCGCACCGGCTGACTTTCCCAAAGGAAGCCGCATACCGCACAGCGCAATGAAAACTGAAACCTTTCCATAGAGGATCTGTCCTCCATAGACGCTTTAATGATGCGGCGCATTCCCGTCCCTCCTTGCTTACGTCGCAGTTCTTTCCCGTACTCACGCTCAGCTATATACACACTTATATGTGGTTTTACGGAAAATTTCTATTACCCCAAGGGTGAATTTTGCCGGTAAACGTGAAAATCGCCCTTAGGCGTAGACAGAGTGCACAATCCAATGTAACTTGGATTGTGCACTCTGCTATCGTCTTTCTTATCTTTTCAGCAGCTCACCACTGCGGCCACAGCTGGCGAACAGCTCAATATACACCTTCAGCTCATCGAACGAATCTACTCCCATCTTTCGGTACAGATTGCGGTTATGAGTCTTTACCGTGCTGGCGCTGATATGTGCCAGCTCAGGAATATCCTTGACGGTATAGCCGTCCATATAGTATTGCAGGATGGTGCGTTCCATGCCGGTCAACGTACCTGCCCTCTCCGCAAAGCCGCACAGCCGCGCCTCCACATCGGGCGGCAGCGCGCCCGCCGGCCGGGTACGGATCATGGTCAGCAGCTCGTCGATCTCCGAAATGCCGGAGGCCACCACCTCCGTTGTGCCGCCTCTGACCGCCGCAAGGCTGTCGTTGATCGGTTTGACAAAGCGGCGGGACAGCGCGGTTGCCGCAACCAGCATCGCCAGCAAAAAGAGCACCGAGCCCAAAAACCACGCGAACTGCGACCCGCGCTCATAGCTGCGGAAGGTGTTGGCTGTTACAAGCGTCACCGCGGCAAGCGGAATGCCGTCCGAGGTAGCGGCGTCCAGCAGCCGGTGCCGCCCCAGATAGGACTCCTTGCCATCGGTATAGATGGTATAGTATTTCCCCGGCTTGATGTGCAGCGTACCCTCAGCCGTCAGGCGCGAGCCGTTGGTAGCGCCCAGCATAGTCCCCGACAGATTGAGCTCGTCGCCGTCAATCGGCGCCAGCAGGGTCAGCATATTGCCATAGCTGCTGGACACAGTGCCGTGGGAGAGGCTGAAATAGAGGTCGCTGATCTCCATACCGCAAAGCCCACGTACAGTGCCGCTGCCGTCTAGAATCGGTACGCACAGCAGCATCACATGCTCCCATGTATCCAGCAGCTCTGTGCGTTTTGTCCACAGGCTGCCCTCTGCCAGACGCTCAACCTGACTGGTGGCAACCTTATTACTGCCGGGAACCAGCGCGGTATTCAGTTCCGGATTCCAGCGGTTATGCATCTGAATCTGTAATCCCCGCGCCGCCTCCGCCGCGCCGCGGAAGCAGATCACATCCTGCTCCGACGCCACCGTGGGCTGAAGCCCGGAATAGCGCAGATACAGTCCCGCCCTGAGTGCGTCCGCATTGGGCAGTGCCGTGTTGGCGGTCACGTTCAGGCAGAAGAAGATTCCGCTGCACGAGGCGGCGCTCAGCGTAGTGCTCAGCGGCGTGTATAGTCTCTTTTCCAATTCCGCGATGGTTTTCGGATCGTCGTTGAGCGCGTCAAAAGGAATGCCCTTGGCCGCGAGAAAAGCATCCAGCTCCCGGCCCAGCTTTTCCGACATGGCCACGCCATGCGCCGTCAGCTCATCTATCTGCGCATCCAAGGCTGCATATGTATTTCCCTGCTGAATGTCCAGGGCGCTGGCCAGCTGCCGCGCAGGGTGGGACAGCACACCCATAGCCATCAGGATCGACAGGATGGTCGCCACCAGCAGCAGCGCCATCGTGAACCAATACAGCAGCAGCCGCACACCCATACTGCGGCTGGCTGCATATGGATTGTGAATCACATTCCGAATTGATCGCATGAGCTTTCCTCTTTCATGTGCCGTAATCCAGCTTAAAACTGTCCAAAGTCTCCCAGATCAGGGCGTCCAGCGTGCTGCCGCCCTCCAGATACTGTGTCCGGCCCGCCGTCAGCTTCAGCCGCGCCAGATTTTCAAACCGCGTCTCCAGATCCAGATAATTCTCCATCTGGGGCGGATAGTAGAAGGTATATGCCTCCTGCGTTTGCAGATATGTCTCGTACAGCGACACATACATCGGGTCGCTCAGTTTTTCCACGGCGTCGGGCAGATAGTTCTCAAATGCCTCCTGCGTCACCGGCATATAGCCCAGGCTGGTCACGAATTCCACGTTGCATATCGGCTCGGTCAGCCATTTAAGGAATGTGATGCACGCCTGCTCCCGTTCCGGGGTGGACTTCACGGTGCACATTCCCACACCGCGCTGCATCACCAGCTTGTCGCCCCCTTCAAATACCGGGCACGGCATGGAGGTGATCGTCACCTTTTCCGAGGTGTTGTCCGGGTACGTCACCGTGTCGGAATAGTAAAGTACGCTGGCGGAAGATGCCACAGATACCACCGCATCTCCAGTGCGAAGCGGTTCCGTGGCGTACCCGTCGTACAGCCACAAACCGCCCGTCAGGCCTGCCCGGGCATACGGCTCCCAGGCTCGTTCGAATCCGGGTCCAAACCTGACGCCGTCATCCTGAAAAAAGTCCTCGCCCAGAGACTCCACACCCACCTGAAAATAATTGAAGTGGTAATCGTGGATAAAGAAGCATTTGCCGGTATCCGCGGCGTACTGCTCTGCCAGTGCGTAAACGCCCTCCCATGTGGTCAAATTGTCATAGCTGGCGCCGGACTGGACTGCCCATCGGTCAAACAGCGTCCGATTGACAAACAGCACCTCCGTGGATTTGGCAAGGGGCAGGATCGCCTGCCGTCCGCCGATCATCCCCTCCTCACGAAAGGCGGGGATAAACGCCGCCAGTTCTTCCTCGCTGAAATAGTCCCGGTAGTCCACCAGGATCTCCTGATCCGGCAGCGCCAGCACCGTCTTGGGGTACGATACGAACATATCCGGCAGCGACGGTGCGCCCGGGTCGTTGTTGGCGGCGGCCAGCACGCTCTTATGGATGCTGCCGCTGTTGCTGACCAGCTCCACCTTCACGCGGATGTTCTGCTTCGCGCCCACCGTGCTGTTAAATCGCTCGATCAGGTCGTTCAGCGGGGAATCCACCTCGCCGCCATAGACATGCCACAGCGTTACGGTCAGCGGCTCCGCGTTCTTTTTCTGGCCGCAGCCCGTGATCGGCAGCAGCAGCACTACCAACAGACATAGAACGATACTTCTTTTTTTCATGATCGTGTCTCACCTGCTTCGGCAGGGCGGGCGGGACATGGTGTCCCGCCGCCCTCCGTACCCTTTTGGTTATTTCTTCTCTTCTCTGCGTTTTTTGCCGACGACCCAGCCGCCGCCGCTCAGCGTCAGCAGGGACAGCCCCGCATACAGGGCGATGCCCGCATCGCCGGTCTTGGGAGACTTGGCTGCGCCCGTCGTACCGCCGGTCGTGCCGGGAATCGTCGTACCGGGCGTGGTCGTGTCGCTGCCGGACAGCACGGGGATCACCGTATTCTCGCTGCGCTTATAGCCGCAGACGGTACACTCCTCGTGTTTCAATCCGGTCTGGGTTCTGGTGGCCTCCTCGTCTACCTTCCACACGAAGGTGTGGGACGCCAGATCCTTTGTGCTGCCACTCGGATCCGGGCAGGCGCTGTCGGTGCACTGATGCCAATGGCTCTTTGCGTCCGCATACCACGGACCGCCGTAGGTATGGGTATGGGGACCCACATACGGCTTCACGGTGATGTTCTGGTAGGTCTTGATATTACTGCTGCCGCTGCCATCGTTATACTGGATGGTCACATCCGTCTGCCCCTGCATGAGCCCCGTACCTCGGAAGATTGTATAGCCGGTTTCAGGGAGGTCAGCCGTGGTGCCGTCGGTATAATGCGCGGTGACCACCATGCCCGTCGGGTCAAAATCCTCGCCGGCCATGTACTCGGTCTTATCCGGCTGTTTTGTGATCTCGATGCTCTCCACCGTCTCGACGACCTCCGGTTTGCCAAGGCCACGGATCACCTGATAATCCTTGTTATACGGAAAACCTCTCCATGTCGTTTCAAAGATATCCGCTTCAACTCCGTTTACGGTCACGTTCTCCTTTTCGAGCCCGGCGTAGTTGCAGCCTGTAACTTTGTTAAAATAGACCTCTATCCGATATTCTGTATCCGCCTGGAAGGTTGCGCTGGATGTGGGCACCCAGTTACCCGCCGAGTTCTTTTCCATAAACCGGAAGTAGGTAAGATTAATCCCCGGCTCTGTCGTCGTAACCTTGGCATCTGCTACCTTTGCGCCCGCTTTATATCCGGTCACCGTGATCGGCAGTGTGGTCACATTTGTCTCGCTCGCTGGTCTATAGGTGTTGTATACCTTGAATTCGGTGCTGTTACCGTTGCCATACACGCTCTTTGGGTCACTTTCGAGCGAGCTGCCCGGCTGGTAAGAAATGCCGTTCCATACATACTCCCCTATCGGCTTACCGGGCACATCCTGCTTCACGATATATTTGCCGGGTGCGACCGATACGGTTTCTTCTCCTTTTCCGTCTGCTCCGACGGTGACAGTCATCGTACCGTATTCATAGTATTGCGCAACCACTTCATTTATGGCCTTCTTGATTTGGAATGTAAAGGTCGTGCCTTCCGCACTGACGCCATCAGGCAGTCCGTTCACCTCCACGGTGATTTTTAATTCACATGTTTTACTCTCTTCCGCTCGCGCCGTTGTGGGCATCAGACACAGCACCATGCAGAGAACCAATACAATGCTGAGCCACTGCTTTTTCATGATTTCTACCTCCTAAACAATTTTATCCGTTAAACGCGGCAAGGGCCGCGTCTGCCCGGCGGATCCACTCGGTGCGGTCGCCGTAGACCGCCGCGTCCAGCGAGTTGATGGCGGCAGCCGCCTTCTCCCCGGCGTCCTCCTCGCCCCGCATGGCGGCGCTGAGACCCGAGGCCACGTCCTTGATGGCGGTCATCTGCTGCTTCCACGTGTTGGCGGCGTTGCCCAGCGTTTTCTGCACGCCGAACAGCGTGTCGAAATACTTGCTGAGCTTTTCATACTCCTTGAAGTTGTTCACCTCAAGGTTAAAGGCGTTCATGCCGGCGGTGTTGATGAACACCATCCGCACCGTGGACTTTTTCTCCGTCTTGTCGCCGTTTCTCACCATCTGCTCTTCATACTTATAGTTCCGCAGATCGGCGATGCGGTACACGCAGGCCCGCGTGGTCTTGCCGAAGATCAGGATCTTGTAGTCCACCTGTGTAAAGGCCACCAGCCCGATGTCCTCCGCCACATACAGGTGCGCGCCGAAGCGCGTCAGCTTCTGGTTCTTATCCTTCGTCTTCAGCCGCGGCACAAAGTAGTGTTCCCACAGCTTCGTTCCCCGCTCCACCTGGTCCAGATGCGCTTTCACGCCGGACAGGTTGCCATGCACATAGTCGTACACCTTGAAGCCCCTGCTTCTACAATTCTTTCGGCAAATGCAATTGCCGTCCGCCAGCTTCTGGGTCTGCATCAGGTTGATGTCCGCGCCGCAAATTCCACATTTGTTCGCCATAACATTTTCTCCTTTCCGTCGTTGCCGATTCGGCAGGTTCCTGTAGCTGCTTATGAAATATCCCGTTGCGGGATCTTTCCTTCACAGGGCATAGATCTGATCCATCAGGTACTCGGCAGGCATGGAGCCGTAGAAAAACTGATCGATCAGCCCGTCCTTCTTGGCGTCCCGGATGTCCTTTGCCGTCTGCCGTTCGGTGTTGGAGTCCACCATCAGCGCGATCTTGCAGTTGGGACACAGCGCCTTTACCTCGCCGCGCAGTCTCAGTCTTTCGCCGAGCTTCCACGGGGCATACCCTGTCACCTCCATCACAAGCGCAAAGGGCTCGTATATCTGGCACAGCTCCACGGTGTCCCTTGGGGACTCTGCACGGATCACCTCGATATCGTAGTCAGAGCTTTTGAAAGCGGCCGCCACAGCGTCGGCAAACAGATAATTCTGCATATCGATCACAATTTTACGCATTGAGCCATCCCTCTTCCCTTTCCTGTATATCCGACGGGTTTACCGCGTCCCATTCTATGCCGCTATTGTAGCACGGAAAAGCGGCCCTGTCTGTCCACAAAAGTGAGGACAGACAGGGCCGCTGATCGCGGATCATGCTGTGAATACACGTATTCCTGTTCAGTTTTCTTCCGCCGTGCCGAACAGACTCCCCGGCACCACCAGCCGCTTGCTGACAGCGGCAACCATCAGCCGGTTGCGGTTAGGGTAGCCGGTTTTTTCCAGCATTCGGTTGATATAGGTACGCACTGTGGATTCCGCCACGTTCATCCCCGCAGCGATCTCGGCGTTGGTCTGCCCCTCACAGAGCAGGCGCAGCGTCTCCAGCTCCTGATCGGACAGGCCGCAGGAAAGGGTGTTCCCCAACTTCACTGCCGGCGTGCTGTCCGGCCAATAGCTCTTTCCGGAAAGCGTCCCCTCGATCACGCCAACAAGATCGCCGGAGGGGGAATCCTTATACCAAAAGCTGTCGGCGCCGATTTTTCTTGCCCGCTCCAGAAAGCGCCCCTCCAGCATGGAGGTCACCATCACGATCTTGATATGGGGATAGTTTTTTTTGATCGCCTCAGCGGCGGTCAGACCGTCCGAATCATTTTCAGTGCAGATGTCCATCAGGATCAGGTCAATATGCCCGTTGCCACATCGGTGAAGTGCCGCGTCTGCACGGGTCAGCGTGCCTGCCACCCGGCAATCCGCACATTTTTCCACGCAGGCACACAGGTACATTCTGGCAAGGGCCTGATCCTCAACGATCAATATGTCTCTGACAGCCATTCGTTCCCCTCCTCCAAATTCCCACGATTTGGTATTCCTATCACCAGTGCGAACTCCGGCAGGCTCTGCACCGTCATGGTTCCGCCGATCCTTTCGATCCTGCGGCGCAGATTGGACAGCCCGCCGCCCTCTGTGATGGTCTTTTCCGGCGGTCTTCCGTTATTGCGGATCAGAACGGTATATCTGTCGCCGTCCTCCCAGATGTTGGTCATCAGCTCGGTTGCCTGCGCGTGCTGTATGGCGTTGTTCAGGCAGACCTGCATGGCGGCATACATCAGGTCCGCCGCGCCGTTGGCCGGCTCTGTGCCTCTTATTCTGACGGTCACGCCGCTGCTCTCCGCGCTTTCATACAGCTTTTCCCTTGCCGCCAAGAGCCCCGCCTCCTGAAAGACGAGGCTTTTCTCCCACTCCCGCAGCACAATGTCTGCGTCGATGCCACCAAGGTCTCCGGCCAAATACTGCTTCGTGACGGTGATGCAGGCGGCAAGGCTGTCATGCATAGCGGATTTGGCGGCAAGCTGCTCCCGCTCCCGGGCCACCGCCGCAACGTTTTCCGAGAGCCGGCGTAGCTTTTCCGCGTCCTGCTCCAGCCTTCGGTTATCCTCGGCCAGCTGCTCCAGCGTCCGATGCAGCGCCGTAACATCTGCGGCGGTCAGCTGTATGTACGTTTCCCCATATCGGTCGGTCACAGCCGCCCTCTCAAATTTCCATACCAGCCCGTCTGGAAAGCGGTAGGTATCCTCCGGGCCGGCAAGGTGCATTATGCCCTTTGGCGGAGAGGCCAGTGCCTTTTGAAGCTCCTCCAGATGTTGCAGATCGCTGTTCAGCAGATACTGGCTCAGCCGATACATCTGCCGGTTGCACAGCACGATGCCGCCCGACCTGTCAAAAAAGCATACGGCGGTGGGCAGCCGGTCAAAGCTCTCCTTGATGGCGTTAAAGCTAAAGCGTTTCAGCTTATGCATCCTCACGCCCCCTTATCCCTGTGCGGACCAGCCACAGGCCGTCCTCCCGCCGCACCGTCACCTCTGATGAGGCGACCGCCAACAGATCGGCGGCGCACTCCACCGACAGATCCATCGCGCTGTCGGAAATGGAGATAAACAGCGAGCGCAGATTGTCTACCGTGGTCTCCACGACGGCTTCCAAAAGCTCAAACAGCCGCACGACCTCAGAGGTACGCATCGGCCCTGTTGTGCGATAGATCACGCCGCACTCCGTGCCGCAGGTGGTCAAGGTTCGCACGGCTTCGTCAACTGTCAGCCGCAGCTCCTGCTGCGGCAGCCACTGGTACTCGCTGCTGAGGAAGTACAAATTGGCGCTGCGCTTGATGTAAGTGCCCAGCAGCAGCACCTTCTTCAGCAGCCTTCGCCTCTCGGCGGGCTCGGACTTCTCGCATCGGGCAAGCATCTGCCGCATCTGAGCTGTCTGCCTGCTGTGCTTTGCCTCCAGCTCGTTGTATATACGGTTCTTTTCGGTCAGCTCATGCAGACTTCTCTGCACAAGATAGGCGTCCTTCAGCTTCCTCTTGTTGCGTTCCATTTCCTCCTTGTTCGCGTTCAGCCGGGCACACAGCTCCGTCAGTGGGCGCACATTGTCCTGCCAAACGACGTAGCCGCCGCTGATGGCCGCCGAGGAAATGCACATACCGTCGGGCCGAACGATCCGCTGCCCCTCCTGCGGGCAGGTCATATCCTCACCTGCGGCACGGGAGCGCAGGACGATCCGGCCACTGCGATCTGCGATACAGGCCGCCAGCGTTGTGGCCTCAAACAGTTCCACATATCCCGTGTTGGACGGTATCATACGGCAGCGGATACAGCTTTCATAGATGGCGGCATACAGCAGGCAGAACATCACGTTCATATCGCCGAACCACCACCGAACAGCCGGAATACCCGACAGATAGAGAATACTGTAGAGGAGCATCACACAGCCCAGCACAAACGGCGTTATCCGCTTTCCTTCACCACTTGGGATACGGCTCTTCCGAAACAGGCAGACAAGGGAAAAAGCCATACAGGCCACCATCCAGCCAAGACAGATAAAATACAGCGGGCGGTAGGAATATGTGCCGGAAACCGGCAATCCGGGGACGCCGCTTTTGAAGGCAAATACCTGCTGATGCAGGTCGTTGGTGATCACCAACAGAAACAGTGCCGCAGGGATGATCGACAGCATACTGGATTTTCGGCTCAGGCGGTAGTCCTCTGACTTTCCCATGGACAGGGCGACATACACCCACAGCAGCGGAAGGAACAGCATCGGCAGATAGTAGAGATACCATATGTACCGCCCCGCCGCCGGGCCGGTAACAACGCTGTATTTCAGCGTCCGCAGTATGAGCCACAGCAGCATCAGCGCCGCCGTCAGCCGCAGGCAGTGCAGCGTCTGCCGCTGGATAATGCGCCGGTCGAGTGAAAAGCCCCACAGGGCGAAAAGCAGCAGATAGAGCGCCGTTCGGATATGGTTCATGGCAGGGCCGCCGATGTCAAATTTTGCCAGCATCCGGCAGGCATAGGCTATAACGATCACCGTACATACGAAGACCGTCGGCAGCAGATGCTTGGTGGTTCTTTTCAAGAGACAAGGCCCTCGCTTTCTTCAGGCTATGTCCGCAGACACACCTTAATATATAGCATAAAACGCCGCCCGCCGCAACTCTTTCCTGCCGGACGGGAAAGAAAGAGGGAGGACGCTCATGAGAGTGCTCTCCCTCAGTAAGACTGTCAAGATGCTCTATATAGCGCCGGGGGAATGTATCCCGCAATACGGCAATGATGTCGCGCATCAAGGGACTGATTGTGCGATTTTCGTAAAAAGCGCAAAAAAGACCGGGGGCGATTTGCCCTCGGTCTTGGGGATTGAAAATGCACTTTCAAAACGGTATCGGGAAAAAGTGCGGGTATTTCAGAAAATCAAACGGCGACGAGCGACGGGGAAGCTGTAAAGACGAAAAATAGCAGCCCACAGATAATGTGAGCTGCTATCTTTAAGTTTAATCGTATTTAACCAACGATTTCATAAGATGGAGTTTCATACTCATCTTCCATAAGTTCGCCGCCTGTCATATTATCTTTGATCTCGCGTATCACTGTTGCTCCATCATATACATTCTGCGAGTCTTTATCAATCAAAGATGGATCATCGTTTCCATCAAAGGGCTCTTCTGTATTTTCATCAGGAATACCTGTAATTTCTGTACTGCCTGTCTCTCCTGTACCTGTTTGACTGTTATCAGGCATATAGGCCTCTCTCCATGCAACGTACTGTTCAAAGCCATCGGCAGGAAGGATTTTGCCTTCATATTCTGCCCCTTTTACTGCTGACTCGATATAGGAGTAAACGTTAGCATCAACTTGAGTACCTATCTCCCGTGCAGGCAGTTTCAGATAAAAGTCTTTGTACTGGTCTGCATATAAATTTGATTTTGCATATCTCTCTGTGTCATACTCTTTCTTAAAGAGTGCATGGAGTTCTTCCTGCGTCAATTCCACCGGCTCTTGCTTTGGTGTATCTTTTTCCGTCACAACGGGGGGCAATTTCTCCTGTTCCACGGTGTCCTGCGGCTCTACGTCCGCGACGGGTTCTTTTTTCCCGCAGCCAAACAGAGAGAACACCAGCAGCACAGCAAATATAAGGGTCAATATCTTCTTGCTTTTCATACGCAACGCTCCTAATAGTACGGGGAATATTCCGCATAATAGTACAACAGGATTTTATGGGATAATAGGTAAAAAGTCAAGGAGTTACGCCCATGATTTCCTTTGCCCCATTGAGGAAAATACTATCGGAGAGGAAAATAAGCACCTGTTGTGCATTTTAGAAACGGATCGCCACGCCAGTCTGCGGACTGGCTCGCAATGACGGGCTGTCGATAAACCCTCTTTATGCGGCAAGCAGTTCATTTACGCAGGGGGAGCTCGAGGGGGCAAAGCCCGCCTCGAATCAGATCAAATGTCGCGCAAAGCCTTGCCTTGCAAGGCGTGCGTGGAGCGAAGCGACTATTTTCGTGCCGCAAGGCGGCACAAAAATAACGACATTATTTCAGGCTGTCGAAAAAGCCGGAGGCTTTTTCGACAGCCTGCGACAAAGGGAGGAGCGCTCCGCGCTCCTCCCTTTGTCCCGTTTATTCCTCGCTGACGTACTCGTGGGGGTCGATCACCGCGCCGTCACGGCTGACAGAGAAGTGCAGGTGCGGGCCCATCTCGATCTCCGCCGCGGAGGTCGTGCCCACGCAGCCGATCACGTCACCGGCGGACACGGTCTGCCCCTCCTCCACCGGCACGTCCTGCTGAAGACTGCTGTAACGGGTGGCGTAGCCGCCGTCGTGCTGGATGACCACCGTTGTGCCCATCAGCTCGTCATCGGTGACGGACTGCACCACGCCGGAGGCGGCGGTTTTGACCGATGCGCCCTCGGCGGCCTGGATGTCGATGCCGTCGTGGGTGCGCCAGTCGGCCATGGTGGCGTCATACAGCAGCTCGGTCATGCTGAACACCGTCACCGTCTCGCCGCTGAGGGGCGACACCACCTGGGGCAGCAACACCGACGGCTCGATCTCCACCTCCGCGTCCGCCGCCGTGTCGAGCTTCGGCTCAGGCAGCACCACCGGCGCGGGCTTGACCACCGGCGTGGTGGGCGTGTTGGGCTGCACGTCCACGGCGGGCGACTCCTGCCTGACCTCCGTGCCCCGGTCGAACAGGGCGAAATATCCGACGATCCCGGCGGCCAACAAACACAGAGCGAACACGATGTAGTAGCCCCGTCCGCCGAACATGGCCTTGATCCTGTTTGGTTCTTGTCTGCTCATGCACTTGCCTTTCCTGGCGGGGCGACCCCGCCGCCGCCCCTTCCGGCGGGCGGCGCACCGTAATAAAAAGACCTCTGCCCGTATTGTCGCCGGACAGAGGTGTTTTTATTCACTTGAAAGCGATGTCAATCCTCAAATTCCGCACGGAGGCCGCGGCGCAGCAGGCTTTGCAGCGCCGCCTGAGGGTCGGCGTGCTCGTAGAGGATGTCGTGCACGGCCCGGCAGATGGGCAGCTCCACGCCGTACTGACGGCCCAGCAGCATCAGGGCCTCCACGGTGTAGTAGCCCTCCGCCAGGCGGTGGAAATCCTGATGGCGGATGAACGCCTCGCCGAACTGGCGGTTGTGGCTGTACGGCGAGAACACGGTGGCCTCGTAATCGCCCAGGTGGCACAGGCCGTAGGCCGACAGCTCGCTGCCGCCCATGGCCTTGATGAGGCGGGCTACCTCCCGCGTGCCGCGGCTCATCAGCGCGCCTTTCAGGCTGGACATCTCCACACCGTCGAGAAACCCGGCGGCGATGCCCACCACGTTCTTGGCCGCCGCGCCTACCTCGTTGCCGATCATGTCGCCGCCGTAGTAAAAGCGGATCAGGTCGCTGGAAAACGCCTGCACCAGGCGGCGCTTCACGTCCTCCCTCTCGCTGTCGATGACCATGCAGTTGGGGATGCCGCGGTAGAACTCCTGCACGTGGCCCGGGCCAAGCCATACGGCCACCGCGTTGGACGGGTGAAGACATTCGGCGGCGATCTGACTGAGGCGCTGGCCCGTGCCCATCTCCAGGCCCTTCATGCACAGCACCACGGTCTTGTCCCGCAGGGCCTGCATAGGCGCTTCCCCCAGCAGCGAGCGCAGGCTCTGCGAGCCGACGGAGATGATGACCGTCTCCGCGCTCTCAATGCCGTTCAGCTCCGTGGTCAGCGCCACGGAGGGCGGCAGCGTCAGCAGGTCGTTCTGCCGGGTGGCGAGAAAGGCCTGCATCTTGGGGGAGGTTTTGCGGCCATACAGCGTGACACGGTGGCCGATGCGGTCCAAATACCAGGTGATAAGCGAACCCCAGCGGCCACAGCCGATGACGAAAATATTCATGGATACTCCTTCATTCCAAAAGACTTCCCGGAGCTTGCTCCGGGAAGTCTCCGTGGGTGCGTTATTTTACGATGAGCGTTTTGCCGTCCATCTCCGGCGGGCAGGCCAGGCCCATCACATCCAGAATGGTGGGCGCGATGTCCGCCAGCCGTCCGGGCCGCAGCTCCGTCCCCGCGCCGCAGAGGATAAACGGCACGAGGTTGGTGGTGTGGGCGGTCATGGGGCTGCCGTCGGGCTGCTTCATGTCCTCGGCGTTGCCGTGGTCCGCCGTGACCATGGCGATGCCGCCCATCTTCAGCGTGGCATCCACCACCCGGCCCACGCAGGTGTCCACCGTCTCCACGGCCTTGATGGCGGCCTCCAGCACGCCGGTGTGGCCCACCATGTCGCAGTTGGCGAAGTTGAGGATGATCACGTCATACGCGCCGGACTCGATGCGCTCCACGCACTTGTCGCAGACCTCGAAGGCACTCATCTCCGGCTGGAGGTCGTAGGTGGCCACCTTGGGAGAGGGGACGAGGAAACGATCCTCGCCGGGGTACTGCTTCTCCACGCCGCCGTTGAAGAAGAACGTGACGTGGGCGTATTTCTCCGTCTCGGCGATACGCAGCTGGGTCATGCCCATGCTGCTGAGGTACTCGCCCAGGCCGTTCTTCACGGCGATGCGCGGCCAGGCCACCCGCACGTTGGGCATGGAGGCATCATATTCCGTGTTGCACACGTAGGTGGTGGGGAAGAACTCACGGGCAAAGCCGTCGAAATCCGGGTCAACGATGGCGCGGGTGATCTCGCGGGCGCGGTCGGGCCGGTAGTTGAAGAAGATGATGCTGTCGTTGTCGCTGATCGTGCCGTCCGGGTCGATGACCACCGGCTCGACGAACTCGTCGGTGACGCCGTTGGCGTAGCTCTCCGTCACGGCAGCCACCGGGTCGCTATTGCGGTGGCCCTCGCCGTAGACCATGGCGTCATAGGCCATCTGCACCCGCTCCCAGCGCTTGTCGCGATCCATGGCGTAATAGCGGCCCATCACGGTGGCGATCCTGCCCACGCCGAGCTGGGCGCACTTATCCTGCAATGCCTTCACGAAGTCCTTGCCGCTGGTGGGGGACACGTCCCGCCCGTCCAGGAAGCAGTGGACGTACACCTTGGTCAGGCCCTTGTCCTTGGCCATTTGCAGCAGGGCAAACAGGTGCTCGATGTGGGAGTGTACGCCGCCATCGGACAGCAGGCCGTACAGGTGCAGGCTGCTGTCGTTTTTCAGGCAGTCGTCCATGGCCTTGTTGTAGGCCTCGTTCTTGAAAAAGCTGCCGTCCTCGATGGCACGGCTGATGCGGGGCAGATCCTGGAACACCACGCGGCCTCCGCCGATGTTGGTGTGGCCCACCTCGCTGTTGCCCATCTGCCCGGCGGGCAGACCCACGTCCAGTCCGCTGGCGGACAGGGTGGTGTGGGCGTATTCCTTGAACAGCTTATCCAGCACCGGGGTGTTGGCCAGGGTAACGGCGTTGTCGTCCGCCGCCGGGGCGAGGCCGAAGCCGTCCATGATGATGAGAGTAGTGGGAGTTTTATTCATGCCGAACCTCCTTGGCGCTTCAGTCCTGGTTGGCCGCGTTGATGATCTCCACAAAGTCCGCCGCGTTCAGCGCCGCGCCGCCGATGAGGCCGCCGTCGATGTCGGGCTGGCTCAGCAGCTCCGCCGCGTTGGCAGGCTTCATAGAGCCGCCGTACTGGATGGTGATGGAGCGGGCGATGCGCGCACCGTACAAATGGCGCACGGTGGTGCGGATGAAGGTGCAGACCTCGGCGGCCTGCTCGGCGGTGGCGGTCTTGCCCGTGCCGATGGCCCACACCGGCTCGTAGGCGATGACGCACTTACGCAGCTTCTCGGCGGGCACGCCGGCCAGAGCGGACTTCACCTGCAGAGCGATGAGCTCCATGGTGATGCCCAGCTCACGCTGCTCCAGCGTCTCGCCCACGCAGATGATGGGGTGCAGACCGGCCTCCAGGGCGGCCAGCACCTTGCGGTTCACGGTGAAATCCGTCTCGCCGAAGTACTGGCGGCGCTCGGAGTGGCCGATGATGACGTACTTCACGCCCAGATCCTTCAGCATATCGGCGGACACCTCGCCGGTGTACGCGCCGGACTTCTCATAGAACACGTTCTGCGCGCCCACGGACACGCGGGCGTCCTTGAACGCCTTAATGGCGGTGGAGATGTTGGCGGCGGGAACGCACACCACCACGTCGCACCACTTGGCCTTGGGCAGCAGGGCCTTCAGCTCCTCGGCGAATTTCTTCGTCTCGGTGGCGGTCTTGTTCATCTTCCAGTTGCCGGCGATAATGGTCTTACGGTATCTGCGATTCATAACTGTTTACTCCTCTGTCTTTTCATATATATTAAATGGGAAATATGCGCTTATTTATCCAGCAGGCAGGCCACGCCGGGCAGCTCCAGCCCCTCCAGGAACTCCAGAGACGCGCCGCCGCCGGTGCTGATGTGGGTGATCCTATCGGCAAAGCCCATCTGCTCCACCGCCGCGGCGCTGTCGCCGCCGCCCACGATGGTGATAGCGCCGCTGTCGGCCAGCGCCTGGGCCATGGCCCGCGTGCCGGCGGCGAAGTTGTCGAACTCAAACACGCCCATCGGGCCGTTCCACACCACCGTGCCCGCGCCGCGCACCGCGCCGCAGAAGGTCTTGATGGTGTCCGGGCCGATGTCCATGCCCTCCCAGCCCTCGGGGATAGCCATGGTGCTGACCACCTGGCGGTGGGCGTCGTTGGAGAAGTCGTCCGCCGCCACGGTGTCCGTGGGCAGCAGCAGCTGCACGCCGTTCTTCCTGGCCTTTTCGATCATATCCAAAGCGTAGTCCAGCTTGTCGTTTTCGCACAGGCTCTTGCCGATGCTGCCGCCCTGGGCCTTGGCAAAGGTGTAGGCCATGCCGCCGCCGATGATGACGGTGTCGGCCTTATCCAGCAGGTTGTTGATGACACCGATCTTGTCGCTGACCTTCGCGCCGCCCAGCACCGCCACGAAGGGGCGCTTGGGGTCGTTCAGCGCGCCGCCCATGACCTCCAGCTCCTTGGCCACCAGCAGGCCGGACACGGCGGGCAGGTAGGCCGCCACACCGGCGGTGGAGGCGTGGGCGCGGTGCACCGTGCCGAAGGCATCGGACACGTACAGCTCCGCCATGCTGGCCAGCTCCTTGGCAAACTCGGGGTCGTTCTTCTCCTCACGGGGGTCGAAGCGCAGGTTCTCCAGCAGCATGATCTGGCCGCCCTGCAATGCCGCGGCCTTGGCCTTGGCATCCTCGCCCACGATGTCCTTGGTGAAGATGACCTCCTGGCCCAGCAGCTGGCTCAGACGCTCCGCCACAGGGGCGAGGGTCAGCTTGGGCTTCCACTCACCCTTGGGCTTGCCCAGATGGGAGCAGGCGATGACCGCCGCGTTCCGCTCCAGCAGGTAGCGGATGGTGGGCAGCGCCGCCACGATGCGCTTATCACTGGTGATCGCGCCCGTCTCCTTGTCCTGGGGCACGTTGAAGTCGCAGCGCAGCAGGATCTTCTTTCCGGCGACGTCCACGTCGCGGATGGTCTTTTTGTTGTAATTCATACGAAACGCTCCTCTCGCATAAAAATCACGGTTTATACTATATGTTCCGCCATCTCACCCACGCCGGACAGACCGGGGAAGCCGTTCTGACGCAGCGCCTCATAGGTGAGGATGGCCACGGAATTGCTCAGGTTCAGGCTGCGGGCCTCCGGGCGCATGGGCAGGCGGAGGCAGCGGTCGTAATGGGCCATGCGGAAGTCCTCCGGCAGGCCCGCCGTCTCCTTGCCGAACACCAGCCAGCAGTCCGGGGAGAACCGGGCCTGGGTGTAGTCCCGGGGCGCTTTGGTGGTGGCCAGCCACATATCCTCCGCTGCCTGGGGGTTGCGGCGGAAGAAGTCGTCCAGCCCGTCGTAGTCGTACACGTCCACCAGATGCCAGTAGTCCAGCCCGGCCCGCTTGACGGCCCGGTCGGAGATGTCGAAGCCCAGAGGGCGAATGAGGTGCAGGCTGCTGCCGGTGGCGGCGCAGGTGCGGGCGATGTTGCCGCAGTTCTGCGGTATCTCAGGCTCTACCAGTACGATATGCAGCATACGCGCCCCAACTCCTTCCTCAGATACCTGCTTATTGTAATGCAGAAGAAACGAAAATGCAACTATAAAATAGGAAAAATGCCCTATATTTATCAGAAGCACGAAGAATGTCGGCCATTTGGCGAAAAATTGGGGGTGAAAAAATTATTGCCGAAAAAAACAGGAAAAATACTGGATTTTCTTTAAAGACCTGTTATAATAAAAGCAGCATAGGACGCCGCTGTAATAGAGGCAGCGTAGAACGCCGCTGTAATAGAGGCAGTGTAGAACGCCGCTATAATAGAGGCAGCATATAAAGTCGACAGGTCATGCCGACAGTACAGGAAAGGGGGTGCGTGCCGATGGGCTGCACTGGCTGCAAGCAGGTGCATATTGTCCGTGACCGCGCCCTCATGCCCGAGGGGTCGTTGCCGTCCGTGCTGTTCGCCGCGCTTTGACGCGCCGGTGCAGCGGGGCGGCTTTTTCGTTTCCTTTTTAACGAGCCCTTATCGCCCGCGTGAAACAGTGACCTGTTTCCATATATACATACACACCAACCAAAACGGATAGAAAGCGAGAGTGCGACCATGATTTCTCACGGCAAGGACATGAAGATCTTCACCGGCAACGCCAACCCGGCGCTGGCCCAGGAGATCTGCAAGCTCATCGGCATCAAGCTGGGCGAGGCGGAGGTCAAGAGCTTCGCCGACGGCGAGGCCTCCGTATCCCTGTATGAGACCGTCCGCGGCAGCGACGTGTTCCTCATCAACTCCACCTGCAAGCCCGTCAACGACAGTCTGATGGAGCTGCTCATTATGATCGACGCCTGCAAGCGCGCCAGCGCGGGCCGCGTCACCGCCGTGATCCCCTATTTCGGCTATGCTCGCCAGGACCGCAAGGCCAAGAGCCGCGATCCCATCTCCGCCAAGCTGGTGGCCAATATGCTCACCGCCTCCGGCGCTGACCGGGTTCTGACCATGGATCTCCACGCCAGCCAGATCCAGGGCTTCTTCGACATCCCCGTGGACAACCTGCTGGGCAACCCCGTGTTCGTGGACTACTACGCCAAGAAGTTCGGCGAGAAGTGCGAGGACATGGTGGTGGTGTCCCCCGACGTGGGCAGTGTGGCCCGCGCCCGCACCTTCGCCCAAAAGCTGCACATGAACCTGGCCATCGTGGACAAGCGCCGTCAGAAGGCCAACCACTGCGAGGTGATGAACGTCATCGGCGACGTGGAGGGCAAGGACTGCATCCTGTTCGACGACATGATCGACACCGCCGGCTCTATCTGCAACGCGGCCAAGGCCATCGTGGAGGTGGGCGGCGCGAAGAACGTGTATGCCTGCGCCAGCCACGGCGTGCTGTCCGGCCCGGCACTGGAACGACTGCAAAGCAGTGTGATCAAGGAAGTGGCGCTGCTGAACACCATCCCGGAGGCCATGGGCGAGGGCTGCGATAAGATCAAGTATCTGTCCGTTGCGCCTATGTTCGCCGAGGCCATCGAGCGCATCTATCAGGAGATCTCCATCGCCAAGCTGTTCAACTAAGCACTTTCCAAACGGCGAAAACTGTGCTATACTGAGGGGACTGCGTTTGCAGTCCCCTTTTATTTTGCAGGGAGGAGGCGAGGGCCTTGTTTTTTAACAGGAATAATTCCGGCGGCGTGAGCTGGATATTGGTGGGGCTGGGAAACCCCGGCAAGCAGTACGAGAGCACCCGGCACAACATGGGCTGGCTGGCGCTGGACAGTTTGATGGAAAAGGAAAATTTCAAACTTTCCAAGCTAAGATTTAAGGCTTGGACGGGCATTTTGGAAAAAAACGGGAATAAGATATTGGTGATGAAGCCCCAGACCTACATGAACCTGTCCGGCGAGTCCGTGGGCGAGGCGGCCCGGTTTTACAAAGTGCCGGCGGATCATGTGCTGGTCATTTCCGACGACGTGTCGCTGCCGGTGGGCAAGCTGCGTATCCGCAAAAGCGGGTCGGCAGGCGGGCACAACGGGCTGAAGAACATCATCCAACACCTTGGTACAGACGCTTTTCCCCGGATCAAGGTGGGTGTGGGGATGCCGGAGCATCCCGACCACGAGATGATCGACTGGGTCATCGGCAAGCCCACGGGGCAGGAGGCCAAAACGCTGCGGGAGGCGCTGGATCGGGCGGCGGAAGCTGCGCTATATTTGGTCGAAAACGGGCCTGAAAAAGCGATGAACCAATATAATTGAGCGTTGAAATTTCTTGAAAGACCTTGAAAAGAGGTCGGGAATTTCAGCAGTCGGAGCTGTAACTTTTTTGGAAGGAGCTTGAAGGACGCGGAAGGAGGTGAGCCCTGTGAACGGAGCGGTGGAGCAGATACGGACGCTGCCGCAGATGCGGGAGCTGGCCCAGGCCCTGACGGGCCGGGAGCGGTGCGCGGCGGTGACGGGGCTTGCCCCCGTCCACCGGGCCATGGTGACAGCCGCCGTGCTGGCGGAGGTGAAGCGGCCCGTGGTGCTGCTGTGCGCCGATGAGAAGGAGGCGCGGCGGCAGGCGGCAGATCTGGCGGCACTGACGGGACAGACCCCGGTGGTGCTGCCGGGCCGGGAATTGCAGCTGCGGCCCGGCGCGTACAGCCGCCAGTGGGAGAATAGCCGGTTGGCGGCACTGCACCGCATGGCGGGCGGCGCGGCCATCGTGCTGGCCGCCGTGGACGCCATGGTGCAGCGGTGCATCCCCCGGGAGGTGCTGGAGGGCGCTGTTTTCACGCTGGAGGTGGGCGGACAGTACGACGTGACGGCGCTGGCGAAGCAGCTCACCGCCGCCGGGTACAGCCGCTGCGACCAGGTGGAAGGGCCGGGACAGTTTGCCCTGCGGGGCGGCATACTGGACGTATTCCCGCCGGACGCGGAGCAGCCGGTGCGGTGTGAGTTCTTCGATGACGAGCTGGACAGCATGGGAGACTTCGCCGTGAACACCCAGCGGCGGGTGAAGAACCGCCGCGTTCTGACGGTGCTGCCCGCCTCGGAGCTGCTGCCCTATTGGGCGGAGGACAGCGCGGAGAAGGCGGCGGCGCGGATCGAGGAGACGGCCAAGCGGCTGAAGAAGGAGCACGCCGCCCTGCGGCAAAGGTTGGAGAGTGACGCGGCGCTGCTGCGGCAGGGCATCACGCCCCCCGGCGGCGACCGCTATATGGCGGCGGTGTACCCGGAGATGGCCACGGCCTTCGACTATCTGGCGGCGGACACCGTGGTGTGCGTCAGCGAGGCGGGACGGGTGCAGGAAGCGCTGCGCGCCGCCCTGTGGCAGCTGCGGCAGGACGTGACCGCCGCCGCGGAGGGCGGCATGATGGCCGCCGCCTTCGGCGAGCTGATGCTGACGGAGGGCGGGCTGGAGGCGGCACTGGGACGCTTCCCGGTGTGCCAGCTGGAGAGCCTGCCCACCAGCCGGTATCTGCTGCCACCCAGGCTGCTGCTGGACATGGCGGCCAAGCAGCTGGCGGGGTACGGCGGCAGTCTGGACACCGCCGCCGGGGACATTGAGCATTACCGGAGCGGCGGGTACGGCGTGCTGGTGCTGTGCGGCGGCGAGGTGCGCTGCCGCAATATGCAGGAGCTGCTGCGGCAGCGGGACATACCGGCCATGCTGGACATGGACGGACAGCGAACGCCGAGGCCCGGAGAGGTGGTCATCACCCTGGGCGCATTGAGTGCCGGCAGCGAGTGGCCGGCACTGAAGCTGGCGGTGCTGACGGAGGGCCAGCTGACCCGCAGTCTCTCCGGCAAAAAGACGAAGCCCAAGGCGGCCAGGAGCGACAGCAGGCAAAGGCTGATGAGCTACGCCGACCTGTCGGTGGGCGACCTGGTGGTACACGTACACCACGGCATCGGGCGGTTCGCCGGGATGATCCGGCTGCCGGTGGACGGCGTGGAGAAGGACTATATCAAGATCAACTACGCCGGGAGCGACTGTCTGTATGTCCCCGCCACATCGCTGGATCTGGTGAGCAAGTACATCGGCGGCGGCGAGGAGGCGGAGAAGGCGCGGCTGAACAAGCTGTCCGGCGACCAGTGGGCCAAGACCACCCGCCGGGCCAAGGCGGCGGCCAAGGATTTGGCGGAGGGGCTGATCCGGCTATATGCCCAGCGGCAGCGGCTGGGAGGGCACGCCTTCTCCCCGGACAGCCCATGGCAGCAGGAGTTCGAGGACGCCTTCGACTATACGGAGACGGAGGATCAGCTTGCGGCCATACGGGACATCAAGAGGGATATGGAGAAGCCCGTGCCCATGGATCGGCTGCTGTGCGGCGACGTGGGCTACGGCAAGACGGAGGTAGCCCTGCGGGCGGCCATGAAGTGCATTCTGGACGGCAAACAGGCGGCCATTCTCGTGCCCACCACCGTGCTGGCCCAGCAGCACTACGCCACGGCGGCGGCGCGGTTTCGGGCGTTCCCGGTGACGGTGGAGGTGCTGTCACGCTTCCGCAGTCCCAAGCAGGTGAAGGAGATATTGCAGCGGGTGAAGGAGGGCCGGGTGGACCTGCTCATCGGCACACACAAGCTGCTGAACAAGAATGTGGAGTTCAAGGATCTAGGGCTGCTGATCATCGACGAGGAGCAGCGCTTCGGCGTGACCCACAAGGAGAAGCTCCGGGAGCGGACAAAGCAGGTGGACACGCTGACACTGAGCGCCACGCCCATACCCCGGACGCTGAACATGGCGCTGAGCGGCATACGGGACATGAGCACCATCGAACAGCCGCCCCAGGATCGCCAGCCGGTGCAGACCTACGTGCTGGAGCACGACTGGGGCATCGTGGCGGAGGCGCTGCGGCGGGAGCTGGACCGGGGCGGGCAGGCCTATTACCTGCACAACCGGGTGGAGACCATCGATGGCGCGGCCTCCCGGCTGCGGGAGCTGCTGGGCGACGGCGTGGTGGTAGAGACGGCCCACGGGAAAATGTCCGAGGGGGAGCTGAGCCGGGTCATGGGCCGGATGGCCGAGGGCGAGATCGATGTGCTGGTGTGCACCACCATCATCGAGACGGGCATCGACATCCCCAATGTGAACACGCTGATCATCGAGGACGCGGACAACATGGGGCTGAGCCAGCTGCATCAGATACGGGGACGCATCGGGCGCAGCGCACGGCGGGCCTACGCTTATCTGACGTACCGCACCGGCAAGGTGCTGACGGAGGTGGCGGCCAAGCGGCTGACGGCCATACGGGAGTATGTGGAGTTCGGCTCGGGGTTCAAGATCGCCATGCGCGACCTGGAGATACGGGGTGCAGGCAACCTGCTGGGGCCGGAGCAGTCGGGGTACATGATGTCCGTGGGATATGATATGTATCTGAAGCTGCTGAACGACGCGGTGCTGGAGCAGCAGGGCAAAACGCCGCCCACGCGGCTGGACTGTTCGGCGGATCTGACGGTGTCGGCCTATATCCCGGAGGGGTACGTGCCCACGCCGGAGCAGAGGATGGATCTGTACCGGCGCATCGCCGCGCTGCGGACGGCGGAGGACGAGAGCGAGCTGACGGACGAGCTGCTGGATCGGTACGGCGACGTGCCCGCGCCGGTGACGGCGCTGCTGCGGGTGGCGCTGCTGCGGGCAGCGGCCATGGAGGCCGGGATCACGGACATCTCGCAGAAGGGACGGCAGCTGGTGTTCAGCTTCGACCCGCACCTGGACGCGGCAGCGCTGCTGGCGGTGTGTACCATGGCGTGCTACCGAAGCCGGGCACAGCTGTCCGCCGGAGCTGCGCCGAAGCTGACACTGTATATGCAGCCCAAGGAAGAGGCGCTGGACGCGGCCTTCGGGCTGGTGGAGGCGCTGCGCTTGCGGCAGCAGGAAAACGGGGCTGAGGCCCATACGGAGGAGACGAAGCATGAAGAATAACTGGATCAGATTTTTGGCGGGCGTGATCGCGTCCGCGGTGCTGGTGGGCGCGTTCGCCCTCACCGGCGGCATGAAAAGCGGCAAGCGCACCGACGGGCTGATGTATCAGGCCAGCGGCCTGCACCCGGACGGGGAGCTGATGAGCATCAACGGTCAGGTGGTGAGCTGCGAGGAGTATCTGTACTGGCTGGCACAGGACTGCGAGTATCTGGCAAGCCAGGTGGAGGGTCTGGACTGGAACGCCGCCGTGACGGAGGGCATGACCTTCGCGGAGTACGCCAAGGCCGACGCGGCGGAGGCGGTGAAGCAGCACGCCGTGGTGCGGGCCTGGGCCCAGGAGGCCGGCATCACGCTGACGGACGAGGACAAGGCGGAGATGGCGGCCCAGCGGGAGCAGTATGTGACGTACTACGGCAGCGAGGAGGCGTACCTCCGGCAGCTGGAGCTGGTGGGCATCAGCGAGGAGACGCTGGAGCTGACCCAGGCGGGGCAGTATCTGTACCGCGACCTGTATGAAGCGTTCTCCACGCCGGGCAGCGGGCTGTATCCCGATGAGGCGACGCTGGCGGACTACGCGGCGGCGCAGAAGTACATGGGCGTGTACGTGGTGACGGTGGACGACGACAAGGACGCCGAGGGCGTGGCCCGCGACCTGCTGGCGCGCTGGCAGGCGGCGGAGGACAAGGAGAGTGAGTACGCGGCCATCTGCGAGGAGCTGGGCCAGGAGATCGGCTCTGCCGTGACGCTGGCCGCCGTGGAGGGCGATCCTCTCAGCAGCGCCATCGAGGCGCTGGAGGTGGGCGGCATGGACGCCATCATCGACCCCTATGAGGACGGGACGTGCTACGTGGTGATGCGGACGGAGACGGACATGAGCGCCGTGGCGCAGACATATTTCGACGTACTGTGGGAGCAGCGGCTGGAAAGCGCCGTGGTGGTCACCAACAGCAAGCTGTACGACGCCATCGACGCGGGGACATTCTACCAGGCGCTGGCCCAGCTGCGGGCGGATATGGCGGCGGAGAACGGCGACACGGCTGCGTAAGGTTCGTCAAAATAAACGAAAAGCGGCGGAGCTGTCTGACATTTTTCACGATTTTTACATGATGACGAAAATCACCGTTGACTATTGTTAAAAAATTGACTATCATGGTGATAGACAGATTGCCCCGCATGGTGTATAATCATTTCAACATTTTATAGGAGGTAACTTTCATGAAGGACCTGTATCTTGTCAACTGCTGCCGTACCGCCATCGGCTCTTTTGGCGGCTCTCTGAAGAACACTTCTGCCGCCGACATGGGCGCTGTGGTGGTCAAGGAGGCGCTGAAGCGCGCTAACGTAGCCCCCGAGAACGTGGACGAGCTGATGTTCGGCTGCATCCTGACCGCGGCCCAGGGCCAGAACGTGGCCCGCCAGGTCTCCGTGAAGGCCGGTATTCCCTATTCCACCCCCGCTTACACCGTGGGCATGGTCTGCGGCTCCGGCATGAAGTCCCTCATCGAGGCCGCCCGCTCCATCCTGGCCGGCGACAGCGACATCGTTGTCTGCGGCGGCACGGAGAACATGAGCGCCGCTCCCTTCGCCTCCATGGACGCCCGCTGGGGCGCTCGCATGGGCGACAAGAAGCTGGTGGACACCATGATCAAGGATGGCCTGTGGGATGCGTACAACAACTACCACATGGGCACTACCGCCGAGAATATCAACGACCTGTGGGGCATCACCCGCGCCGAGCAGGACGCCTTTGCCGCCGCTTCCCAGCAGAAGGCCGAGGCCGCCCAGGCTGCCGGTCGTTTTGACGATGAGATCGTCCCCGTGATGGTCAAGGTGAAGAAGGACATGGTCCCCTTCGCCAAGGACGAGTATCCCAAGGCCGGCGTGACCGCGGAGAGCATCGCCAAGCTGAAGGGCGCGTTCCCCCTGAGCGCCGAGTCCCCCAACCCCGTTGTGGTGAATACCTTTGAGCCCACCGGCTATCAGGATGCCGCTGACAAGGGCACGCAGCGCGTCACCGCCGCCAACGCCTCCGGCATCAACGACGGCGCTGCCGCCATGGTGCTGGCCTCCGGCGAGGCTGTGGAGAAGTACGGTCTGAAGCCCATGGCCAAGCTGATCGGCTGGGGTCAGGGCGGCGTTGATCCCAAGATCATGGGCGTCGGCCCGGTGGTGGCCGTCCGCAACGCCATGAAGAAGGCCGGCGTGACCATGGACGACATCGACCTGATCGAGGCCAACGAGGCGTTCGCTGCCCAGTCCATCGCTGTGGCCCGCGAGCTGCACTTCGACATGAGCAAGGTCAACGTCAACGGCGGCGCGATCGCCCTGGGTCATCCCGTGGGCGCGTCCGGCGCACGTATCATCGTCACCCTGCTGCACGAGATGCAGAAGCGGCCCGAGGCCAAGAAGGGCCTGGCCACCCTGTGCATCGGCGGCGGTATGGGTACTGCCGTGGTGTTCGAGAAGTGCTGAAACGCTGAAGAAATTGCATAGAAGGAGGGCCGCCGGGAGGCGGCCCTTCTTTGTTTGCCCTCTCCGTCCTCGCTGCGCTC
>OLSB01000636.1_pt1 | contig 39252 bp, 35 predicted proteins | sample 1672071 | NCBI WGS metagenome assembly OLSB01 (sample SAMEA3136642, study PRJEB25190) | human gut metagenome | biome: human gut; feature: human-associated habitat; material: faeces | place: Austria | collected 2013 | reverse complement strand
TTTCCACTATTTCACCTTTTCAGGGAGAAAGCATCCCGGGCATTGCTCATGCAGTAAGTCTGGAGGTGAGATGATGGAATATTTTTGGGCATTTGTTACAGGCGGTGTGATATGTACCATAGGTCAGATACTGATGGATACCACAAAACTTACTGCGCCGAGAATACTGGTTATTTTTGTGGTTTCAGGTGTCATTCTTCAGGCTCTGCATCTTTACCAGCCCATTGTTGATTTTGCCGGAAACGGCGCTACCGTTCCCCTGCCGGGATTCGGATACAGCCTGGCAAAAGGAGCCATGGAAGGAGCAGAAAAGGGATTTCTGGCGGCCATAACAGGTCCGCTGAAATCAACAGCCGCCGGAATCGGCACGGCGCTGACCTTTGGATATCTGATTTCATTGATTTTTACTCCCAAATCCCCTAAAAGGTAAATGTAAATAATTGACAGTCATCCGGTTTTATGGTAAAATTTACCATAAAACACGGGAGGAATAGCAGAAAATGGAGAGAACTCTTATATATGCCATAGCCTTTGCTGATATTCTGTTAGCATTTGTGATTATTTACGGGAGAAATTCGCCTTTCAGAGGCAGAAAGAGAAAATAGCGGGAAGGCATTAAGCAAGTGCCCTTTCGTTATTTCATATACAGAGGATGCTGAAGGACAGCCGCGGATTGTTCTCAGCATCCTTCTTTACTTTCCGGCATTTCTGTCCGGCACACCTGTATATTTACAAACTTTGTGAAGTGTGGTAAACTAAATGTCCGAGTAAATGGAAGGTTAAGGGGAAAAGGAGAAAAAAATGGGAAGAATAGAACGCAAACAGCAGGAGGCCGCTTTAAAGAAATCCAAGAAGCACAGCCGCAAAGAGCGTTTTGAAGAAAAAATAAAGGCTAGAGAATCTTCACCTTCAGATAATGAGGCAGTGGCGGATTCAGCAGTCAAGAGCGTGAACCAAGTAAAAAAAGAAAAGAAAATAGGCAAATTCAAGAACTGGTTTCTGGGTCTCAGCAAGAAAAAGAGAATTGCTTTTGTCACTGTAGTTGTGCTGGTGGTTCTCCTTCTTGCAGTAGGGATTATTGGATACTGCCTTTTCAACAGTATTTTTGCAGACATACATAAAGCGACACCAGAAGACTATGACCTGTCTCTTACGGCAGTGGACGGCTACTACAATATCCTTTTGCTGGGAGTAGACAGCCGTGATATGGACAATCTGGAAGGAACCAGAAGCGATGCCATAATGATTGTAAGCATCAATGAGGAAACCAACGATGTAAAACTTCTGTCAGTATACAGAGACACTTTCATGAAGATGGGAGATACGTCGACTTATGACAAGATTACGCATGCCTGTGCTTATGGCGGACCGGAAATGACCATGAGAACCCTCAATCAGGCCATGGATCTGAATATAAGCAACTATGTGGTCGTCAACTTTAAAGCCGTTGCAGATCTTGTGGACGCAGTGGGCGGAATCGAAGTCAATGTCGAAGATTATGAAATACAACAGCTTAACAAATATACCATCGAGACAGCCAATAATATCGGACGTGAAGAATACAGCCTGGTGGAAAGCGCCGGAGTGCAGACACTTGAAGGTGTACAGGCGGTATCTTACGGACGAATAAGAAAAGGTGTGGGTGATGACTTTAAGCGTACAGAGAGAATGCGCACCGTCATAAGCTTGGTCATGGACAAGATGAAGGAGATGTCATTCAAGGATATCAAAAAAATCATAAAGATGATGACTCCACAGGTGCAGACAAACCTTTCAAAAACCAATATACTGGCTCTGGGAATAAGACTGCCTCAGTATAATATTATAGGTACTGACGGATGGCCATACCATGTAAGCACAGGATATGTGGGAGGAATTTCCTATGTATTTCCATCGGATCTACTGCAGAATGTAATAGAGCTACATCAGAAATTTTTCAAACAGGATGACTATCAACCGTCATCTCAGGTATATGAGATAAGCAGTACCATATACCAGAAAATAGAGGATGAGCGTAATGCCGGAGCCATAGAGAATGAAGAGAGTAAAGATATAGACACTTCTCAGGAAAACGAAGATCCGACAGACATCGACAATCCTGAAGGTGGAGATGACCCGGGAAGCGGTGAAACCGGAGAAGGCGGAGGCGGCGAAACCGGAGAAGGCGGAGGCGGCGAAACCGGAGGCGGCGAAACCGGAGGCGGCGAAACCGGAGAAGGCGGAGGCGGCGAAACCGGAGAAGGCGGTTCTGAAGGTAACGGAGGCGCAGATCAGTCTCCGGCAGCATAGAATGCGTGAAGTTGAGGGTAAGTGGCAGATTGATTGATTCCATTGAAAGCCTTTACACATAAATCGGTGACAGCAGCGCGTACGACGTTGCTGCCACCGTGTTTTATTTTAAATCCATACCGATGAAGGTGCGACGTCTGGACTCTCGCTCCTTGTCACCTTCAAGCAGAGTGAAGGCTTTCTCCATGAGGACACCTTTAGAATAAGGGGAAAGCTGCTTGTATATGGATACAAGCATAGCTGTATCGCTTCCCGTAGACGGAGTGGATGCAAGAATCGACAGGAATTTATCTCTATCTCTTTCAAAGAGTATGTCCATGTCTATTTCAAAAGCCTTTGCAATGGTATGCAGCGTTTCGGCGTCTTGTGTTCTGCTGCCTAGCTCGTAATGAGCATACAGAGATCTGCTTATGCCTGCAAAAGAAGCAACTTTGGCCTGCGTAAGCTGCCTGCTTATTCTGAGGGTTCTCAAGTTTGAAGCAATAATCATCTGTGTTTCAAAATTCATTGTGTAATTTCCTCCCTGTATAATAAGAGGAAGAAAAAATGAAAAAAGTTGCATAGCAAATTTTTTTTAGGCTTTACACCGGATTCAACTTTTCATAAAAACTTGAAACTTTGGTATGCATATGATAAAATAAACTGATTAAAATGTACTATACTGGAGTAAGTTATGGATTTCATTAACGGAAAAAACTTTAGAATTTTTTTACTCGGAATTCTTGATATTATATGTGTTGCAGCAAGTTCCATATGTTCTCTGGCACTGCGTTTTGACATATCGTCAATACCTCCTGAATACTATGAGGGTGCGGTTCGCAGCATGCCTGTGTATTTTGTGGTAACCATAGGGGCTATGGCATTTTTTAAACTTTATAACAGAGTGTGGACATACGCTTCATTAAACGAACTTTTTTCAATAATAAAGGCTTCGGTTTTAATTGAGGCGGTTTTTGTGTGCTACCATATGTTCTGGCAGGTTTCCATGCCGAGAAGTTATTATCTGATAAACTTCGGAATAATGACCATACTGTTTTGCGGTGTAAGATTCGGAAAGGTCTTCATAAAATCCTTCAGAAACTCTCAGAACAGGGCAAAGATAACAAACAGAATCATGGTAATAGGAGCAGGCTCTGCAGCTACTATTCTCATTAAGGAGCTTCGCTCCTCCGGTGAGGGATCAGAGGTGGTATGCGCCATAGATGATAATAAGAACAAGAAAAACAAGTATATACTTGGCGTACCCATAGTTGGCGGCCGCGAGGACATAGAAAAAAACATAAAAAAATATGATATTACGGAAATAATAATAGCGATCCCGTCTGCAGATATACAGACTACCAGAGAAATAATCAGAATATGCCAGGAAACAAAAAAACCGGTAAAGATTCTTCCGGCAGTTTCCAAAAGCCTGACCACTTCATTGAGCAAAGAGGTTAGGCCGGTAAATTATGAAGATCTCCTGGGCAGAGATCCTATCAAAGTAAACCAGGAAGGAATAAACAGCTTCATAAAAGACAAAACCGTTATGGTGACAGGAGGTGGAGGCTCCATAGGCTCCGAGTTGTGCAGGCAGATTATAAAATATAATCCAAAGAAACTTCTCATTCTGGATATTTACGAGAACAACGCCTATGAAATACAGATGGAGCTGGAGCGTCACTATCCGGAGGCGGATATATCCACACTCATAGGTTCAATAAGGGATTATGACCGAATGGAAGCGATTTTCAGCAAATATAGACCCGATATAGTTTACCATGCGGCAGCTCACAAGCATGTTCCTCTGATGGAAAAATCACCAAATGAGGCTATAAAGAATAACTGCATGGGAACACTTAATGTGGTCAAGCTGGCAGATAAATACAAAGTGGATAATTTTGTACTGATTTCCACCGACAAGGCAGTAAGACCTACCAATATCATGGGCGCCACTAAAAGAATATGCGAAATGATAGTGCAGACCTATGCGCGTAAATCAGAGCACACACGTTTTGCAGCAGTACGTTTCGGAAATGTTCTGGGCAGCAATGGTTCTGTGATTCCTCTGTTCCTGAAGCAGATAGAAGAAGGTGGCCCTGTCACCGTGACTCACAAAGAAATAACACGATTTTTCATGACCATACCTGAGGCTGTGTCTCTGGTGCTGCAGGCAAGTCTCTTTGCTAAAGGCGGAGAAATATTTGTTCTGGATATGGGCAAACCCGTGAGAATATACGAACTGGCTGAAAACCTGATACGTCTCAGAGGATTCAAACCCAATGTGGATATAAAAATTGACGTTATAGGTCTTCGCCCGGGTGAAAAACTTTATGAAGAAATCCTCATGGATGAGGAAGGACTGGACAAAACTGACAACAAAATGATTTATATAGGAAAACCTCTTAAGATTGACGAAGAAAAGTTCTTGGACAAGCTGGATAACCTTATTAAAGCATCCTTTGAGAATGGCATGCAAATTAAGGAACTTACAGAAGAGGTATGTGATACTTATACCATTACAGATAATTAAGGAAAAGAAGGATGGCTAGGAAAGCAGAAATAAAACCATTGCAATGGGATACCGAGTATTTTGGAATTAGATGCGGTAAAGCGGTAGTGAATGACAGTGACACCGACTTTTCTGAGTTCTGCCAAGATACTTGCGAGTATGAATTTGTAACAATCCAAAATATCGGAAACAATGTGGAAGTAAATAAACAGATTGCAATAAACACATCAGCATATCTGGTGGATGTAAACATACAGTTTGAGAAGGAAATATTAACAGATAACATAAATGGAAGTAATAGCTGTATTATCATGAAAACTGTGGATACTCCGGACAATATCAGGAGAAAGCTGACTGTTGAAAAAAATGATTTTAAATTTTCAAAGTTTGTGTGCGATGATGAATTTAAAAAAAAGAAACGGATATCTTGTATATAGCGAATGGCTTAAGAATGCATGTAAAGATGCGAACAAGTATTTTGCGTTATTTATGAGTAAAGATAATGTGTGTGCATATATTTTATTTAACATTGATAACAATATTGGCACAATCGAACTTGTAAAAGTGGCCAAAGAGTATCAGTGACAGCACATAGCAACTTCAATGATAGAAAGTATTGAAAAGTTTCTTGCTGATAAAAACATAACAAAACTAAGAGTAGGGACTCAAGTAAATAACATTCCTGCAATTAATTTATATCACAGCATTGGATTCAAAGAAATTTCAAGGACATCAGTCTTCCACTTATGGAAATAGACAGTATATTGAGGAGGAAATCACATGAATATACCTTTTTCACCACCCGACATAGGGGAAAAAGAAATTCAGCTGGTCTGTGATGCCCTGAGATCCGGATGGATAACAACAGGGCCGAAGACAAAAGAGTTTGAAAATAAAATATCAGAATATACAGGCACCTCAAAGACAGTATGCCTTAATTCGGCCACTGCCGCCATGGAACTCACTCTCAGGGTACTGGGAATAGGAGCGGGCGACGAAGTAATAGTGCCTGCATACACATACACAGCTACCTGCAGTGTCATATGCCATGTGGGAGCAAAGCCTGTAATAGTTGATATAAGTAGAGACTCCCACCAGATGGATTATGAAAATCTGGATGGTTTCTTTACCGAGAAGACAAAAGCAATAATGCCTGTGGACCTTGCCGGCATCCCTTGTGATTATGACAAAATATTCGATTGCATAGAAAGAAATAAATTCAAGTTTAGAGCAGATAATGATATACAGAGAGGCTTCGGCCGTGTAATAGTTGTTGCAGATTGTGCTCACGGATTCGGGGCAGAAAGAAGCGGCAAAAAGAGCGGCAACTTTGCCGATTTTACATGCTTCTCATTCCATGCTGTTAAGAACCTGACCACCGCAGAAGGTGGAGCAGTAACATGGAGAAACCAAGATTTCATCGACAACGAAAAGCTTTATAAGGAATATATGAATCTTTCACTTCACGGTCAGACGAAAGATGCATTGAATAAGAATAGACCCGGTGCATGGGAGTATGATATAGTTGCTCCATACTATAAGTGTAATATGACAGATATTCAGGCAGCTATAGGCCTGGGTCAGTTGGAAAGATACGAGGAGATGCTGAAAAGGCGCCACGAAATTATAGCAAGATACGATAATGCCCTGTCTCCTTTCAAAGTTACTCTTCTGAAACATTCAGACAGCGACATGCGATCCAGCGGGCATCTATATTTCATGAGAGTGAACGGAATAAAAGAAGAGGAGAGAAGCGACATAATTGTGCAGTTTGCAGAAAGGGGAATTGCAACAAATGTTCATTATAAGCCTCTTCCGATGCTCACTGCATACAAAAACATGGGATTCAACATCAAAGATTATCCGAATGCTTTTTCTGCATATGAGAACGAAATAACATTGCCATTATACAGCAGACTTACAGATGAAGAGGTAGACTACATAGTTTGTAATGCAGCAGACATATTAAAGGAGTATATGCGTTGATTTTACCAAAATGGGATAATCTGCCCGAAGAAATGCAGAATGATGCAGTTGCAGGTTATTACAAAATATTGAAAAAAAAGAAAGCAAGTCTTGTAATAAAGAGGGTTTTTGACTTGACAGTTTCTATCGCCATGCTGGTTATTTTATCTCCGGCTCTTGCAGTCCTTGCTGCCCTGATAAAACTGGACTCCAAAGGGCCTGTCTTTTACCGCCAGGAGCGTGTTACAACCGGAAACAGAACTTTCAGGATATTTAAATTCAGAACTATGGTTCAGAATGCTGATAAGATAGGCTCGCTGGTGACCGTGGGAAACGATTCGCGAATCACAAGAGTGGGCAGCAAGATAAGAAAATGCAGACTTGATGAGCTACCGCAGCTCATAAATATTGTGAAAGGTGAGATGAGCTTCGTAGGAACCAGACCTGAAGTCAGGAAGTATGTTGATTGTTATACTGACGAGATGATGGCAACGCTGCTTCTGCCTGCCGGGGTTACTTCCCTTGCCAGCATAAAATACAAAGATGAAGATGAAATAATGGAGGAACATACTGCCCGAGGAGAAAGCCCTGATAATGCTTATGTGAAGTATGTTCTGCCTGAAAAAATGAAATATAATCTTGAATACCTGAAAACATTCAGTTTTATAGGAGACATCAAGCTGATGTTTAAGACAGTGTTTAGCGTATTGAAGTAGGAGTATTATTTTGAATATTTTATTGGTAAACCATTATGCAGGATCTCCTGAAATGGGAATGGAATTCAGACCATACTATTTTGCTCGTGAATGGGTTAAAATGGGACATAAGGTTGACATTATAGCAGCAGATTATTCGCATCTTAGGAGAAAAAATCCAGAAGTTGAAAAGGACTTTCAAACAGAAGTGATTGATGGAATCAATTATCACTGGATAAAAACCAACACATATGAGGGAAACGGTGTCAGCCGTGCAATCACAATGGCTCAGTTTGTGGGTAAGCTTTGGCTCAATGCTAAAAAAATAGTCAAAGAATTTGAACCGGATGTTGTTATTTGTTCTTCAACATATCCATTAGATACATTTGTGGGACAACGAATTAGAAAGGTCTCAAAAAAGAAGGTTAAACTGATTCACGAAGTGCATGACATGTGGCCAATAAGTCCAATAGAAATAGGTGGTATGTCACCTAAAAATCCATTTATTGTTGCAATGCAAATAGGTGAAAATTCCTTCTGCAAGAATTCCGATATTGTTGTTTCGTTGCTGCCCGCAGCAAAAAATTATTTTATTGAGCATGGAATGAAGGAAGAACACTTCAGGCACATTGCAAATGGCGTTTTGTTGGAGGAATGGGATGATTATAAGGAAATACCAATAGAGTTAGCGGAACATTTTAAGAGAAATAAACAGAATGGCAAATTTAACTTATGTTTCTTTGGCAGCATACATAAAACATATAATTTAGATGTGTTAATTGATGCAATAATTGATATGAAAAGAGATGATATTGCGCTTACATTAATTGGGCCAGGACATGATAAAGAGGAATTAATGAAGTTGGCTGAAGGTCATGAAGATAAGGTAAAATTCTTCGAACCAATTCCAAAGACATCTATACCGGATTTATTTAATTATATAGATGCTTCTTTTGTTGGAGCAAAAAGTCAAAGAATATTCAGGTTTGGTATTTGCATGAATAAGCTGTTTGATTCAATGATGGGAGGCAAGCCAATTTTATATATGGTTGATGCACCTAACAATTATGTTGAAAAATACAATTGCGGAATTGTTGTAACTGGCGAAAGTAAGGAAGCGTTAGAAAGCAGCATTATTGAATTATTGTCTTTGGATAAGTCAAAGAGAAATGAGTTGGGATTTAATGGTCATAGAGCAGCAAAAGAGGTGTTTAACTATAACAGTTTAGCTAAAGCTTTTGAAAAAGTGATGATTGAGTAAAAAAGGAGTAGTATGAAGATTTTAACAGTGGTAGGAGCAAGACCGCAATTTATTAAATCGGCGGTGGTTTCGAGAGAATTAAGAAAAGAGCATCAAGAAATACTAGTCCACACAGGACAGCATTATGACTATAATATGTCTGATGTTTTCTTTAAGGAATTAGACATACCGAACCCTGATTATAACTTAGGTATATCTGGAGGTTCTCACGGCAAGATGACAGGTGAGATGCTGATTGCTATTGAAGAAGTTATTATTAAGGAAAATCCGGACGCAGTTCTTTTATATGGAGATACTAACTCTACAATGGCAGGAGCCTTAGCGGCGGTTAAATTGCATGTTCCGGTTATTCATATTGAGTCGGGTAACAGGTTAGGTACATTGAATAATCCAGAAGAAGTAAATAGAATAGTAACTGATCATGTTTCTGCATTGAAGTTGTGTTGTACAGAATCTGCAATGGAATTCCTTAAGAAAGAAGGTATTGATGCAAATGCATATGTAGTGGGAGATCCTATGTATGATGCATTCAAATACTATAGTGAAAAGGTTCAAGATAATGTCCCTGAACAGTTAGTTGGACTTAATGGTGAAAGTATTGAATTACCAAAGGAATTCTACTATATGACATGTCATAGGCAGGAAAATGCAGGTAGCGATGAACCGTTAACAGAAATCTTGAGTGCAATGGATTCTTTGGATGCACCATGTATTTATCCTGTTCATCCAAGAAACAAGACTCGTGTGGCGAGAATCATGGAAGAACATGGTTTTAAGAATATAATTGTTTGTGAACCGGTTGGCTATTTGATGTCCGTTTATTTGATAAATCACAGTAAAAAAATTGTGACGGATTCAGGTGGTTTGCAGAGAGAAGCATTCTTTGCAGGCAAGCAGTGTGTAACAATATTTGATTATGTGGTATGGCCGGAAACAATGATAAACAACAGAAATCAGTTGGCGAAACCAGACAAAAAAGACATACTACAGAAGCTTAATGCGGTACAAACTATTACAGATGATATGCCTTTCGGAGATGGTTATTCAGCAAAAAAAATGTTAGAACATATTAATAATATTTAACTATTGGAGGATTGAATGAAAGCACAATTGTTACAAAAAATAAACAACAAGGAAATCACTGTAGGTGTAGTTGGCCTAGGCTACGTAGGATTACCGCTTGCAGTAGAAAAAGCTAAGGCAGGATTTAAGACAATCGGTTTTGATGTACAGAAAGAAAAGGTTGATTTGGTTAATTCAGGCATTAACTATATAGGCGATGTAGTTGATGATGAATTAAAGAAAATTGTTGAAGCAGGTATGCTAAAGGCAACTACTGATTTCAGCTTTGTTAAGGATGTGGACTTCATCGCAATCTGCGTTCCAACACCGCTTGATGCACATCAGATGCCTGATATCAGCTATGTTAAGTCCTCTACAGAAGAAATAGCAAAGTACTTAACTAAGGGCACAATGGTTGTTCTTGAATCAACAACATACCCTGGTACTACTGAAGAATTGTTAAGGCCAATATTAGAAAGCTCCGGATTAAAATGTGGGGAAGACTTTTACTTAGGGTTCTCACCTGAAAGAGTTGACCCGGGTAACAAGCAGTTTAAGACTAAGAATACTCCAAAGGTAGTTGGTGCAATCGGTGAAGATGCAAGAGAAGTCATTGCTACAATGTATAGAGCAGTTCTTGAAGGAGACGTACATGAAGTGTCCTCACCTGCAGTAGCTGAAATGGAAAAGATATTAGAAAACACATATAGAAATATTAACATTGGTCTGGCTAATGAAATGGCAATCTTATGCAACAAGATGGGCATTGACTACTGGGAAGTAGTAGACGCAGCTAAGACTAAACCATATGGTTTCCAGGCATTCTATCCTGGGCCTGGTCTTGGGGGTCACTGTATTCCACTTGACCCATACTATTTATCTTGGAAAGCTAGAGAATATGGATTCCATACTTCCATGATTGAAAGTTCGATGATGGTTAATGACAGAATGCCTGAATATTGCGTAGAAAGATCTATGGCTATTTTAAATAGACATAAGAAAGCCTTAAATGGATCAAAAGTGCTGGTTCTCGGTGTAGCGTACAAAAATGACATAGACGACTATAGAGAAAGTCCGGCAATTGATGTAATTGAAAAGTTAATTGAAGCAGGAGCTGAAACTGAATTCTATGATCCGTATATTCCTACATTCCGTGAACATGGCAAAGAATATAAAGGCATTGAAAAAATCGATGCAGACATTGTTGCAGGATACGATTTAGTAGTTATCACAGCAGCACATTCAGTATTCGATTATGAAATGATTCAAAAGAATGCACAGGCAATCTTTGACACAAGAAATGCTATGAAGGATATTGATTGCAGAGATAATATTGAGGTACTGTAATGAGTGAATATTTCGTACATGAAACAAGCATTGTTGATGATAATGTGACAATAGGCAAAGGAACAAAAATATGGCATTTTAGCCATATTCAGTCCGGTGCTATAATTGGAGAAGGTTGCTCATTTGGACAAAATGTAAATGTTTCTAATAATGTAAAGATAGGAAACGGCTGCAAAGTTCAGAATAATGTATCACTTTATGAAGGTGTTGAATTAGAAGATTATGTATTCTGCGGGCCTTCTATGGTGTTCACCAATGATTTGACACCTAGAGCAAAATATCCAAAGGGAAGTGCTGGATACAAGAAGACAATTCTTCATACTGGTGCAACAGTAGGTGCAAACGCTACTGTAGTTTGTGGTCATGAACTAGGTAAATGGTCAATGATTGCTGCAGGTGCAGTTGTAACCAAAAATGTAAAGGATTACGCCCTTATGGCAGGTGTTCCTGCGAGACAAATCGGATGGGTTTGCGAATGCGGAGAAATCCTTGATAGTGGCTTAACTTGTCAGAAATGTGGCAGAGTATATGAAGAAAAAGAAACTGGATTAATTGAAAAGTAATTCTGGAGGGACAAATGAAATATGCATTAATAGGCTGCGGTAGAATAGCAGTAAACCATATGAAAGCAGCATTAAATAATGAATTAGAAATCGTGGCAGTATGTGATGTGCTTCCAGAAAAGATGGAAGAGATCTTAGCTAAGTACGATTTACAGAATGATGAAACAATCAAGAGATATACTGACTACAAGGAAATGATTGAAAAAGAAGAAATCGAACTTGCAAGTATTGCTACAGAAAGTGGTATACATGCAGAGATTGCTTTATATTGCATTGAAAAGGGTGTAAACCTTATTATTGAAAAGCCAATGGCTATGAGTATTGAAGATGCAGATAAAATAATCAAACTATCAGAAGAAAAGAATGTCAAGGTTTCTGCATGTCACCAGAACCGTTTCAATGTAGCTATTCAGGAGTTGAGAAAAGCCATTGAAGCTGGAAGATTTGGCAAACTGTCACATGGTTCAATACATGTAAGATGGAACAGAAATCAGGGCTACTATGATCAGGCTCCGTGGAGAGGAACATGGGAGCAGGATGGTGGTGCTCTAATGAATCAGTGCATCCACGGCATTGACCTTTTAAGATGGATGATGGGTGATGAAATTGAAGAAATCTATGGTGCAACTCGTCAGCAGTTCCATAATTACTTAGAAGCTGAAGACGTGGGTGTTGCAGTAGTTAAGTTTAAAAATGGTGCCATTGGCACTATTGAAGGTACAACAAATGTATATCCAAAGAACTTAGAAGAAACATTATATATCTTTGGTGAAAACGGTACTGTTAAGATTGGTGGTACATCAACAAACAATATTGACGTTTGGGATTTTGCTGATGAAACAGAAGAAGACCAGAAGAATAAAGGCTTAGCTGAACAGACAAGCAATGTATACGGCAATGGACATACAAGCTTATTTGCAGACGTTATGGATGCAATTAAGAATGACAGAAAACCATATGTTGATGCTGTTGCAGGCAGAAATGCTCTAGAAGTGGTTCTTTCTATCTATAAGAGCCAGAGAGATGGACAGGCTGTTCAGTTACCATTAAAGAACTTTGCAAGTACTGATATGAAGGGTGAGTTTTAATAATGAAAATTGCATTACTTGGTGCTGCTAATTCAGTTCATTTAGCAAGAATTGCAAATGCAATTCTTGCTAAAGGACATGAAGTACTCGTGATTTCTCTGCCCAATCACAGGGATGTGGACAACATTATTAGAACGAAAATATTTTATTTAAAGCATTCAGGTGGTAAAGGATACTATTTGAATGCTTTAGAATTAAAAAAAATCCTAAAAGAAGAAAATGTTGATGTTTTAAACTCACACTATGCAAGTGGGTATGGAACATTAGGACGTTTATCTAATTTTCATCCAACTATTTTATCCGTTTGGGGAAGTGATGTATATTCATTTCCAAACGAACATCTCATTAAGAAAATCATATTAAAGAGAAACTTAAAAAGTGCGGATTTACTGTTCTCAACTAGCAATTGCATGGCGAATGAAACAAGGAAATACATAGGATATAAGAAGAAAATTGTAATAACACCTTTTGGGGTTGATACTGAGATGTTTTGTCCTAGCGAAAAGAAAAAAGAGAATTCGGATACTAACTTTGTGATAGGTTTCTTAAAAGGAACAAGTAGGATATATGGCATAGATCTTTTCATGGTAGCATTTGAAAAAAGCAAAAAGACACTTGGTCAGCAGGGGATTTTTGCTTCGGCTTTGATATGTGGTGGTGGAGATAGATACGATGAAATTATATCTAAGATTAAAAAAAGCGAGTTTTCAGACAGCTATAATTTTTTAGGACGTATTCCTCATGCACAAATGCCACAAATAATATCAGAGTGTGATGTTGTATGTGTACCAAGCTTAGAAGAAAGTTTTGGAGTAGTAGCTTTAGAGGCTATGTCTTCGGGAATACCTTGTATAACTAGTGATGCACCAGGTTTAGCAGAAGTAGTTAACAATGAAATCACTGGTTATGTTACAAATAATACTATTGAAGAATTATCTGAAAAAATATGTATACTTGCAATTAATTGTGAGAAAAGACGAAGAATGTCAGCAGCTGCGCGAGAGCATGTTTGCAAAGAATATGATTTTTCTAAAAATATAGATATTTTCTTGGATGCCTATATATCTATCATTTAAACGAATTACAGGAGTAATAATATTGATGAAATTATTATATATTACATACATTGATTTTACTGAGAATCCTAAGTCAGGATCCGCTGTTCGTCCACAAAAAATGTATAAGGCTTTTTTAGAACATGGGGTAGATGTGAAGCTATTAGAGTGCCAACAAAATAAGAGAAAGCAGCGAAAAGAAAAAGTTAAAGAAATATTACATTGGCTTGATAGTAATAAGCCAGATATATGTTATATTGAATCACCTAGCGGGCCAATATTTAATTATATTGACCTAAAATTAATTAAAAAGGTACATAAAATGGGGATTCCTATTGGTTATTTTTATAGGGATGCATTTTGGCTTTTTCCAGAATGGATGAATTTGGGAAAATTGAAAAATAACGTAATTATTTTTATGAATAAAATTACTTTATCTGTTCTAAAAAATAACTGCGATATTTTATATTTCCCAACAAAATCAGCGGCTGAGTTATTTGATTTTGCATATTTCAAACGAGTAGATATGTTACCACCGGCGGCAGATATAGGTAATATAAAAGAAGATGTTGTTAATGAATTGTATAAAAATTGCGTTTATGTGGGAGCGGTATCTGAGACTGACGGTACATTTGAGCTGTTAAAGGCGTTTACATATCTAAATGATAAGACAGATTTAAATATTTCACTTACAATTGTTTGCAGAGAACAAGAGTGGGAAAAAATCAATAAAAGTGTAGATGATACAAACTGTAAATGGTTAAGGGTTATTCATGCTTCGGGAAAGGAACTTGCTTCTATTTATAGCAAATCAGATGTTGCATTATTCCCAAGACAAAGTGATAAGTATATAGATATTGCAATGCCTGTAAAACTATTTGAATACTTTAGCTTTGGAAAGCCTGTAATAGCAACAAAGCGTATTGAGCCGATGAAGTTTATTATGGAAAACAATTGTGGTCTTATATGTAATGACGATTATAAATCCATTGCTAAAACCATTGAATGTTTCTATAGAGACGAAGAACTTCAAATTCGATTAAAAGAAAATGTCAAGAAAACTGCAAAAAATAATCAGTGGGTTAACAGGGCGAATAAAGTAATGGAAGATTTATGTAGTTTGTAAAATATTAAAGGGAGTAATATGAACATATTAGTGTTTGCACCAAGATATGCTTATGAGAATGATATTAGCACATCTTTTATCCATAATCAGCTTAAAGAATTTAATAAAGAAGGACACAGTGTTAAAGTTATTATTCCTTTACCACTTGGCAAAAAAACTGCAAATAATCATATGAAAGTAATTGATGGTGTCGAGATATATTATCATAATTATATTTCTTTTTCCAATTTTGGAGAAAAATATGGTATTAATGAGTTTAGCTTTATGATATCGTATGTTTTCTCGAAAAAATGCAAAAAAAATTTTAAGCCAGATGTTATATATTTGCAAACATTAAGCTGTTGTACTATGGCTGCAAACATAATTAAAAAATTGCATAAATGTAAAACAATCATAACGATACACGGATCTGATTTAATGGGTTTTTATAATAAAAAACAAAATTGCATAATTAAAAGAAGATTGAAATCCATCGACATTATAACTTGTGTTAGCCATAAATTAGGTGAAGTGATTAAAGAGATTTGTGTAGACTTTAAACCAATTGTTATTATAAATGGATTCAGAAAATATAGCAATCATGAATATGAGAAGAAGGAATGTACAATTGTCCAAGTTAGCAGTTTAATTCCACAAAAAAGTGTACATACAACAATACATGCATTTTCAAAGGTGCTTAACTCTTATCCAAATGCAAATTTATCTATTGTTGGGGAAGGTCCTGAAAAAGGAAAGTTGATGGAGCTATGTTGCTCTTTAGGTATTAATGATAAGGTTAAGTTTTTGGGATTTCTTGATAATGAAAAAACACAACAAATTATGGCGCAATCACAATTTTTCGTAATGCCTAGCACGAATGAAGGGTTTGGTATTGTTTACTTGGAAGCAATGAATAATGGATGTGTAACAATTGGCACTGAAGGAGAAGGAATATCATTTTTTATAGAAAATGGTGTGGATGGATTCTTAGTTCCACCTGGTGACTCTGATCAAATAGCTAAAATAATAGTAAACTGTTTAGATAATCATGACTATATGAATAAAATAAGTAATTCGGGGAAATCCAAAGTGAATCAAATGAGTTGGAATGAAAATGCTCGGAAATATTTAAAAATTTTTTTCGAGGGGAAATTATAATCTTAATATTATTATTCATGGGATATAGTATAAATGGATATGAATTTTAAAAAAAGTATTAATATAACAACTATTCTTTGGGGAATAATAGTCTCCTATTTATGTGTGGATTCTATTATATTTCAAACGAGTTTTAGACTTAAAATAATTATCCTTATAGGTATGATGGTTTTACTTGGCATTACTTGTTCGAAAAATATGAATATTTTACAGTATGAAATTAAGGCTAATAAATTGGCTTGCTTATTTGTTATCCTACTGGGGATTGGTTTTTTACTTTCAGGTATTAAGTTGAATGTAATAGGATATATAGCATATTTTATTGCATTTGGAATGGTTTTGCCATGGTTATATATAAGAAATGTTAATTATACCCTAGTGATTACCTCTCTTGTTAGTGCAACTATTTATCTTAATGTATTATTTATTATAATATCATTTTTGATTGCACCATTAAATCAAGGGTTACAATATGAAGCCTGCGTAGGGAATGCAAATTCTTTAGGGTTGATTATTTCTTTTTTTACTATATGTAATATATGCTTTATTTTTTATGTTTTAGATAGTTCAAAACACAGAAAGATAATTTGTAAGATAAACCTTATTTTTAATGGTGCTTTTCTACTATTATCTGAATCTAGGACAGCTTTCCTTGCAGTGGTTTTTTGTATATTAGTACTTCTACTTGATATTATAAAAAAAGGTAAAGCAACAATCAAAAAAATAGTATTATCGGGGGTACTTCTATTTTTAACTATTTTTATTTCATTTAATGCAAGTGTAATGTGGCTTACGCATGTCACACCTTTATTATTAGATGGTATTGAGGATTATATTGGTGTTTCATTGTTCGAAGATGAGGAGTTAGAAAGTGGAAGTCCAAACGGACAGATTACGTCAAACGAGACATCAAGATTTGAACATTTTATGAAAAAAATGACAAAAGGCTTGGGAAGTACTGGACGTTTTTCATCAGGTAGAGCTGAAATATGGATTAATTTTATCAGCGAATTAAATATAATTGGACATAGTTCGGAAACATTAATAATTGAAACAAATATTGATGGGACTATGGAAAGAGACGCTCATAATAGCACATTGCAGATTTGGTATTCTGCAGGTCTGTTTACAGGATTTGTTTTTTTTAGTATAACAATTCTAATGATTAAATATGTAGCTAGGTGTGTTTTAGGGAATAAAGTACATAATAATGAGCTAGAAACTAATTTTGGGGTTATGCTATTTGGTTCATATATTATTTTTTCTATGTTAAGTGCAATGTATTCATTTACACATGATATATTAGCCTTTTGTGTTTGGGTATTTCTTCCGTTAATCTTTACTATTAAAAAGAGGAATAACAATGAGGAGCATTTTTAATAAAATAAACTATCTTGTCAAAAGTGGTTTTTTTCATATTTTTAGTTCATCTGTTATTAATAAAATAATTGTTTTTGTAAGCAATATAATTATTATTAGAATAGTTTCTAAATCGGATTTTGGAGTTTATTCGTATGCGTTGAATATAGTTTCTTTGGTACTACTATTCACAGGGCTTGGACTTGTTTCAGGAACATTCCAATTATGTAGTGAATGTGGTGATGACATAAAGAGAAAAAAACATATATTTGAGTATGGATGTTCGTGCGGAATTAGATTTAATTTAGTTCTTGCAGGTATAATACTAGGAATTGCATGTTTTGTACCATTACCCATATATGGTGCACACAATATTCTTAAAACGATGTTTTTTTTCCCAGTAGTCTATATTATTTTTGAATTTCAACAAATATACTTAAGAAGTGATTTAAGAAATAAAGAATATGCTTATTCGACTACATTTAACACTGCATTTGTAATGATTTTCTCGGTTTTGGGCGCAATAGTTTTGGGAATAGAGGGGTTAGTTCTTGGTAGATACATAGCATATATTTTTACAATTGTGTTCATTGTTAAAATGTATAAAGTTAAGCCTAGTTTTAAAAATAATGAAATTAGTGAAAACGATAAAAAAACGCTATGGGCCTTTTCAATAACTAGTATGTGCAATAATGGCATATCTGAATTATTATATCTATTAGATGTTTTTATATTAGGATTAGTTGTTTTAGATGAGCAAATAATAGCATCCTATAAAGTTGCTACAGTAATTCCTACTGCATGTACGTTTATTCCTTTAGCAGTGATAACTTATGTTTATCCGTTTTTCGCTAAAAATAGAGAAGATTATGAATGGTCTTTAGAAAAATATTCATTATTACTTAAATGTATTGGTGCACTTAACTTTATAGTATCTTTATTTATGTTTGTTTTTGCGGAGTTGATTATTATTATTGTATACGGAGAAAATTACCTAGATGCAACAATATGCTTTAGAATTCTGGCAATCAATTACTTTATTTCTGGAACTTTTAGAATAATTTCAGGTAATTTATTAGTAACACAGCGAAAATTAAAGTTTAATTTATATATAAATATATTATGTGGACTTATTAATGTGATTGGTAATGTGATATTAATACCAAAATATGGTTCTGTCGGTGCAGCACTTTCGACGCTAATTGTTGTTATTGTATCAAGTATAATCTCTACGAGCTATTATGTATATGTATTAAAAAGTAAAAATGGAGGGAATTAAGAATGCCTGGCTTTTTTGCAAGCAATATAAACAGTGCTAATCAATTTGATATAAAGAAGCATACAGAAAATAGAATGATACATGACTGTATTTTTTATAAAGATTTATGTATAAAAGAACAAGTATTAGATACTTTTGCTAATGATAGGGTCTTTGTGGAAACCGAGAATCTTATAATTGCTACTTACGGTATTATATATAATTCAAATGAACTTATATCAGAAGTGAACGCTAATTCTTTATCAGAAGCAATGGTGAAACTTTCATTAAAAGATGAATTGTTTTTTAACAAGATTGATGGAAGCTGTTCAGGTCTTGTTTTTTATAAGAAGAGTAACAAGATAGTCTGCTTTACAAGCAGACTTGGTGACAAAGCTATTTTCTATTATTTCAACAAAGAGAATGGAGAGTTTGTTATTGGTTCACAAATGTATTATGTAACAGATTTTCTGAAGGAAACTGGACGCAATAGAAGTGAAGATTTTCATGGTATAAGTAATTTTCTTTCCTTTGGATATTTTATAGATAGTAGTACCGGAGTAAATGAGATTAAACGGTTATATCCCGGAGATTATATGATTATAAGTGAAAATAATTATTATGTAGAAACATATTATTTGGCAGACATTGATGAGAAGAAATCTAGCATTGATGAATATATAAATAGATTGGATAATGCGTTTTGTAGCGCACTGAGAAAAATAGTTAAAAAAAATAATGAATATGGTTATAAGACAATCGTTGATATTAGTGGGGGCCTGGATACTAGAGTAATTTGCTACGCATTAAAAAAATTGAATTTGCTGGAAGATGCAATAGCTATTTCTTATGGTCAATCAGATTGTTATGATCAAAAGATAGCGCAACAAATAGCATCGCAGTTGGAAATAGACCTCTATTATAAGTATCTTGACACAGGTAGCTGTTTGAGAGATATTGATGAGTTAATTTTATTAAATAATGGAGTTTCATATTATTATGGAATAACAGGCGGGAAAGATTTTCTGAAAGTTTTAAACAATCAAGTAGTTGGACTTGAAATAACAGGCCTATTGGGAGACATGAAGGACAGCAGTATGGTTGTTATAGATGGAGACAAAGCCCCTAATATTAATTTAGAACAATACAGAACAACAAAGGCAATTCCATTTGATAAAAAAAATGTATATTGTAATGAAATAGGTAGGTTTAAAAGACACGAGCTATATTGGTTATATTGTAGGGGAATGATGGCAGGAATGAGCACTTTTTTTATACGACAGAATTATGTTGAACCTGTTACACCATTTGGAGATATCGAGTTTTTGGAAGCATACCTTTCAATTCCATGGAAGGAAAGAGTTGAGAAAAAAATCTTGTTGAAGTGGCTTGCGAAAGAATATCCTGAATCAGTAAAAATTCCATATGCAACAACTGGAATAAGTATAATGAACGCAGATTCTATGTTGAATAAAACAAAGAGAAGAATCTTGTTTTATTCAAGAAAGATTATATGTAGGTTACTTAATAAACCGTTACCTTATAATATGAATCCTGTTGATTATTGGTTAGCTAATAACAAAGAATTGAGTTTATACTTGGATAATTACTACTCAGAAACGATTAAAAGTATCAATATGGATGATTCTGTTAAAGAAAAAGTAAAGCTTCTTTATGAAAAACCAATAGTGTTTAATGACAAAGGTGTTGCTTTATCAATTCTAGCATATTACAAGACATATTTAACTTAATTATTAAAAATGAAAATGTTAGAGACTTAAATGAGAGAGGAGTTCTTATGCAATTTAGAGACTTAAAACAACAGTACCAAGTACTTAAAAAAGATATTGATGCGGCAATGGTAGAAGTTGCAACAAACTGTAATTTTATAAGCGGAGCACAAGTTACTCAGTTAGAAAAGGAGTTAGCTGAATATGTAGGTGTTAAACACTGTATAACATGTGCCAACGGCACAGATGCATTGTCCATTGCTATGATGGCGTGGGGAGTAGGGGGAGGAGATGCAGTATTCGTTCCTGACTTTACATTCTTCTCTTCCGGAGAAATTGTATCACACTGTGGAGCAACGCCGGTTTTCGTTGATGTGGATAAAGACACATACAATATCGATTGCAGTTCCCTTGAGAAAGCAATCGAAAAAGTCAAGGCAGAGGGGAAGCTGAAACCGAAGGCGGTTGTGGCAGTGGATCTCTTTGGTCTTCCTGCAGATTATGTTTCTCTGAGACCTATAGCAGAAAAGCACGGACTTCTGATTCTCGAAGATGGTGCACAGGGTTTCGGCGGAGAAATAAACGGCAAAAGGGCATGTAGCTTTGGTGACATTGCCACTACTTCTTTCTTCCCGGCAAAACCCCTTGGCTGCTACGGAGACGGCGGAGCAATTTTCACCGATGATGATGAACTGGCGGCTCTTATGGAATCAATCAGAGTTCACGGCAAAGGAACCATGAAATATGATAATGTCAGAATCGGACTTAATTCAAGGCTGGATACTATACAGGCAGCCATACTTTCTGTAAAACTAAAAGCATTCAAAGAATACGAAGTGGAAGCGGTTAATCGCGTTGCGGAAAAGTATACAGAGCTTCTTAAAGATACCGTAAAGACACCTGTAATACCTGAAGGCTTTTATTCTAGCTGGGCACAGTACACCATTCAGCTTTCAGATATGAAAACAAGGGAAAGACTCCAGTCAGCATTGAAAGATCAGGGTATTCCATCAATGGTTTATTACCCTAAGCCGATGCATATGCAGAAAGCATTCGGATATGGAGAGGATTATAAATTTGAGTGCAGCAACACTGTAAAACTTTGTAATACAGTACTGTCTCTCCCTATGCATCCTTATCTCACCGACGAGGATATTGAAAAGGTGGTTCATTCTTTAAAAAGCTGTCTCTGATATTGTTACGGTGGTGTTAAGATGAAGATATGCATTGTTGCACGGAATATTCCTGATGATGGCAAGGGCAATTTCGAGTTTGATCAGGCGATGGCATTAAAAAAATACGGGCATCAGGTGTGTGTGATTTCTATGGATCTAAGATCCATAAGGAGAAAAAGGAAATTCGGAATAAGCCACTGCATATTTGACGGCATTGACCTTTACAGATGCAGCTTTCCTATAGGAGCCGTGGGAACGGATCCCATGAATTATGCCGGCTCAAGACTTTTCAGAATGGTGTATGAAAAAGCCAAGAAAGAAGTGGGCCCTTTTGATATTATCAATACGCATTTTTTAGAGATATCGGCGATGGTCGCTATTGCTCTTAAAAATCATCTGAATGAAAAGACTCCTTTGATAGTGACTGAGCACTCCAGTTTAGTAAACAAGAGCAAGGATGAAATAGATAAAAAAACGCAGAAGAACGCGAAGCTGGCATATTCGTCCGCAGACTGTGTAATTGCAGTAAGTGAGTCTCTTCAGAAAAAAATATCGGACAACTTTAATGTAAAGTGCCAGGTTGTTTACAATGTATTTGATGGAACGCTGTTTTCGAGGACTTATAGAGAAAAGAAAGTTTGTGACGGAGAAATCTTCACTTTTGTAAGTGCCGGAAACCTTACAGAAAACAAGCGGATGGGCCTTCTCGTAGAAGCATTTGCAACTGCGTTTCCGGAAAAAACATGCATGCTGTATATTTTTGGTGACGGCCCTGAAAGAGAAAATCTACGCAGGCAGATTGAAAATTGCGGCATGTGTGACAGCATTGTTTTGTGCGGAAAAAAATCACGTTCAGAACTTGCTGAGTTCTATAAAAAAGCAGATGCCTTCGTCCTTCTCTCAAAAAATGAAACTTTCGGTGTTGCGTATATTGAAGCTATGGCATGTGGACTTCCTGTGATAGCTTCATATTCAGGAGGACCAGAATCGTTTATTAACGATGAAAACGGAATAATAGTTGATGATGATATATGTAAAGCAGCTGCTGCTATGAATTTTATTAAAGACAATATAAGTGCGTATAATTCAGAAAGTATAGCGGCGTATGCAAACAGGATATGCTCTTCAGATATTATAGCTGAAAAGCTTACATCCATATACACGAAAGTAGCAGAAACATAAAAAATCATTTTTCATATTGTATAAAAAACCTCATGCTGATAAACCTGCTGCATAAGATAATAAATGCAGCAGGTTTTTACATAGCGCAAAGAACTGCAAGAACCGTTGATTTTTTAAGTGAAAAATAGTATACTATAATATCGTGTAATTTGTTTTTTGAGGATTTGTAAATGCGTCTTGAAAACTCCGCGCGAAATATAAAAACCGCCTGGATATGGCAGTTTGTGCACATTATGTGCCAGTTTGCGGCCAGAACGGTAATTATAAAAGTGCTTACAATAGAATATGTGGGACTCAGCGGCCTTTTTAGCAATGTGCTTACCATGCTGTCCCTGGCGGAACTGGGCATAGGCGAAGCCATTGTATTCAGCCTTTACGGCCCAATTGCAAGAAATGAGCACCAGGTGATTTCTCCTATTATGAGATTCTACCAGAGGGTGTATATTACTGTGGGAATTTTTATTGCGGTGGCAGGATACCTTCTTACACCATACATAGGCTTTTTTATAAAAGACATGCCCGACATACCGGATATTGATCTTATTTATCTTCTATTTGTGGGAAATTCGGCAATATCGTACTTCTTCTCATACAAGGCAACATTTGTAACAGCAAATCAGAATAATTACCTTGTTGTGTTAAATAACGGGATAAATGAAATAGTAATGACAGCAGTTCAGATTATTGCACTGTTTGCCACGCGGGACTATATTCTGTACCTTGTAATAGGTATTGCTTTTGTCCTTTTTCGAAACATAACAATCACTCACATTGCTGATCGCAAGTATCCCTATTTAAGAGAAAAGACAAAAAACAAAATTCCGAATGATATTTTTGAGTCAATCAAAAAAAATACAGGAGCCATGGTCTTGCACAAGGTAGGCAGCATCGTTGTATTTGCCACTGACAATCTCATTATCTCAAAGTTTGTCGGGATTGTAAGTGTTGGACTTTATACCAACTACTGTGTAATAACAAATGCAGTAACGGTATTTATCAATAAGTTCTTTGCAGGGCTTTCAGCGAGTGTTGGAAATTTGGCCGTAGAAGAAGATTTGGAAAAGCAGGAAAAAGTTTTTAACAGCATGGTTTTCCTCAACTTCTGGCTGTATGTTTTCGCTTGCGGATGTCTGCTCAATCTCCTGAACCCATTTGTGAAGGTAATATGGCTGGGAGAAGACTATCTGCTGGACATGTCTGTGGTGATATGTATAATAGTAAAGCTGTATGTCACGGGAATGCGCAGTTCGGTGCAGACATTTAAAAACGCAAAAGGTCTGTACTGGCAGAATAAATTTATGCCATTAGGTGAATCTCTTATAAACATAGCTGCTTCTGTGGCTCTTGTGAAATCTTTTGGAGTTGCAGGGGTGCTCTTGGGTACTATTATCAGTTCTGTCCTTACCTGTGTCTGGATAGAGCCAAGAGTGCTGTACAAATACGGATTTAAAAAATCACCTAAAGAATATTATATAAGATATGTAAAATATCTGGTGGTATTTGGTGTAATAATGTCAGTCACTTGGGGTGCCAACTCTATTATAAAAAGTGACAACATAATAACATTTATGGTAAAATGTGTTATAAGCGGCATACTGCCAAGCCTCATTATGATTATCCTGTTCCACAAAACAGATGAGTTTGCGTATGTAAAGAAGGCAGTGTTCAAAAGTCTTAAAATAACCGGAAAAGGCAGATAAATGAAGAGAAAAATTCTAAAGGCGATTTCTCAGATCGCCTTCTTTGTCTATAACAGAGTAGCATCATTGTTTTTAAAGACAGATAAATATAAAGTCGTATTTGCTTCAGAGGCGAGAGATGCATTGAAGGGAAATCTGAAAGCCGTTTGTGAAGCCTTGCCTGCAGAATATAAACCGGCGGTACACCTTAAAGAAGATCGCCGTGACTGTAACTCTTTTTTTGAGACTATGCGCCTGTGGAAAGATCTTACAACAGCGGGATATATTTTCCTGGATGATTTTTATGGAATTGTTTCTGCCATGAGAGTAAGAAAGGAACAACAGATAGTTCAGCTGTGGCACGGAAGCGGGGCTTTTAAAAAGTTCGGATTTAGCCGTATAGGTACAGGCGATAATATTAAAAAGGTTCACAGAGGATACCGTAAATATACTAAAGTGGCAGTTACTGCAGAAGAAATCAGACAATGCTTTGCTGAGGCATTTGATGTCGGAATTGATAAAGTCAAGGCTGTAGGGAGCCCGCGCACTGATGTTTTTTTTGATGAAGAAAGCAGAGAGGATGCGGTTAAAAGGGTGAGAAGAGCTTTACCACAGTTGCAGGGGAAAAAAATAGTACTGGTAGCCCCTACATATAGGGGAAGAAAAGTTGAAGACGCAACTTACGCATTCGAAAAACTGGATTTGCAGGGTCTGGCGCATGAACTGGGTGAGGATTATGCGCTTGTCACAAGATGGCATCCGGCACTGTACAGCAACATAAAGAGAGGTATCTGCTCTTTATGGACAGAAGGAATAACAGATGCCTCAGAGTATGAAGAGATAAACGACCTCCTCATTGCGGCAGATGTTCTTATCACAGATTATTCGTCTGTAATTTTCGACTGGTCTCTGTTGAGTAAACCGGTTATATACTTTGTATATGATCTTGCGGAATACGAAAAAGGAAGAGGACTTTACTATGACTTTTACGAATATGTATACGGCGCGGTTGTAGAAAGCAGCAGCCAGCTTCCGGAGGCCATCAGGAAGGGAGACATGTGTGAAGATGCACGAGATTCTTTCGGACGTAAATTCATGAGTGCATGCGACGGAAAATCAACAAAAAGAGTTATTGAGTGGGTATTCGGCAGAGAGGAGAAATGATGGATTTAAAGTTGCGGAACGGCATTGAGGAAAAAGTATATAATTTTTTAAGTGGAATTATTATGCCTGCTATGTCAGTATTGTTTCTGTGCACAAATACGGTTCTTAACAAATGGATGGGGGAGCGCGCAGAGACTATACAGAACCTAATTGCGATAATTGTTGTTTTAGCTTTTGCGGTAATCATCCTTTCAAAGCCAAAGGAGAGAATACCGCAGTGGCTTCGAATGAATTACCTGGTTGTTGCATATTTGGTTGTACGCATTATTTCTTTGTGGAAAAGCGGGTTTGACTACAGCGTTGGCAGAACAGTTTTTTTCGAGATCTTTTACCTTGTGGGAATATGCTTTTTCTCAAATGTGGATAAAAACAAAAAAATTTTTTATGTCAAGTTTTTCGTATGGTTTGAGTTTCTCATGACTTTTGCCAGCCTGGCGGTATACTATATATGTACATATGTCACCACAGGAATATCGGACATGCTTATAAAGCTTACATATTTTGAAAAATCAGGAAATGCGCTGGCTTTCAGCAACCCCAACACGGCAGGCATATTTGCAGGATTCGGCATAGTACTGGCCATTGTGATTTATGGGGAAAAAATCTTTTCGAAAAAATTCACAGTATTATATGGGATGTATAATGCTGTGGCAATGATTCTTTTCGGATGTCGCAGTGCGGATATGGGTGTACTGGCGGTAATATTCACAATTATTTTCTTTATGATATTTAGGAAGGTAGACAAAAGAAAATTCACCGTGGCTGTGTTGCTGATGGCAACAGCGACTTTGATTCCAATATACGGGCTTGTACACTATGGAGAGTCATCTTCGGCTTTATCATATACGCCTATCGAGATAAAGGTTGACAGCCTGAGTACAGGAAGATATATCATCTGGAAGGAGTGTGTTATTACCCAGAAGGATCACGAGATTTTCGGGCATGGCAATCTTAATCTTGAACAGCAGGCGCGTAAGGAATTTATTTCCGGTATTGATCAGAATTACTACTGGAGATACACATGGGCAGCTGATCTGGGTCCTCACAATGGATACATCGCAATGGTATCGGGAACCGGATGGGCTGGGCTTACACTTTTCATAGCCATTCTTTTCCAACGTATTATGAGAACAAAGAATTTAAGGAAAGATAGAAGATATCTGATTCTTATTTTCACTTTCATAATAAACTGCTTTGAAAGCCTGTTCATACTTAATCGATTTTTCACATGTTTCTACATGTTGCTGATTCTGAATGAAAGCAGTGAAAACGATGATAAGGAACAGCAGTTACTTACACGGGAGGTAAACTGATGATTTATGCATGCATATTGGCCGGCGGAATAGGAAGCCGCATGGGAAGCGAAAAGCCTAAACAATACATAAATATAGGAGGAAAGCCTATTATTCTCCACACTGCAGAGAAATTCTGTATGTGCAGCGAATTCAGGCAGATTCTCATCCTGTGTCCGGAGGACTGGATGGAATACACAGAGGGACTTATAAGGAAGCATATCGGAGAAGACAGCAGGATCAGGATACTGCCGGGAGGAGAAACCCGTAATGATACTATACAAAACGCTATCACATACATTGAAAGTATAGGTGAGTTGGATGAAGACACAGTTGTTGTTACTCATGATGCTGTGCGCCCTTTTGTGACATATAGAATAATAAAAGAAAACATAGAAGCTGCAGCTGAATACGGTGCCTGCGATACGGTAATACCGGCCACAGATACCATAGTTGAAAGTCAAAGCGGCGATATAATATCCGCCATACCTGACAGATCCGTACTTTATCAGGGACAGACGCCTCAAAGCTTTAAAGCGATTAAACTGAGAGAACTTTATCACAGCCTTACTGAAGATGAAAAATCAATTCTGACTGATGCAGCAAAAATTTTTGTAATGAAAAATCTGCCGGTAAAACTTGTGAGAGGTGAAAATTCCAACATAAAAATTACATACCCCTACGACCTCACCGTAGCGGAAAGCTTATTGAAAGGTGAGTAATATGCTCAATACAGTTTACAGGCTCACAGAGCCCAGAAAAATTGAAATAGAATTTAATAATATAAAAATGAATGATGATAAGGTTATTGTAAGACCTACCCATCTTTCCATATGTAATGCAGACCAGAGATACTACCAAGGCACCAGGGATCCGGAAGTCCTCGCCAAAAAACTTCCTATGGCACTGATTCACGAAGGAATAGGTGTAGTGGTGTATGACGGCAGAGGAAAATTTAAACCAGGAGATTCTGTGGTAATGATTCCTAACACACCTGTTGAGACAGATCCTTTTATCGCAGAGAATTATCTGCGCTCCAGCAGATTCAGAGCCAGTGGCTTTGACGGATTCATGCAGGATAATGTGGCCATGGATAGAGATCGGATTGTGCTTTTGCCAGCCGACATGGATAGGGAAGTAGCTGCTTTTACAGAGATTATTTCAGTAAGTAATCATGCTGTAGGAAGATTTGAAAGATTTTCCCATGGACGAAAAGAGCATATTGCCATATGGGGAGACGGGAATCTGGCTTTCATAACGACCTTGCTTCTCCGCTACAGATACCCTGAGGCTAGACTTTATGTAATGGGATTGAGCCATGACAAGATGATAGATTTCACCTTCGCTGATGAGACCTATGATGTGAGACACATACCGGAGAATATAGTCATAGACCATGCCTTCGAATGTGTAGGCGGAACCGGTTCACAACGCGCAATAGATCAGATAATTGATTTTATAAGGCCCGAAGGAACCATAGCCATTCTCGGCGTTTCAGAAAATCCGGTTCCGATAAATACAAGAATGGTACTTGAAAAAGGTCTGAGAATTTTTGGGAGCAGCCGCTCCGGACGTAAAGATTTTGAAGACACGGTAAAAATCCTTTCAGAACATCCGGAAATGGTGAAACATCTCAAAAATTTAGTCGGAGATGTGATAGACGTGAGAAGCGTGCAAGATATGCATACCGCTTTCGAAAAAGACATGGCTAAGGCCGGAGGTAAGACGGTAATGCTCTGGAACGTTTAATTTTCAGGAGAAGATAAGATGTGCAAAGTGTCTGTCATTATACCTGTGTATAATGTGGAAAAGTATATAAGAAATATGCTGCAGTCCGTGCGCAGCCAGAGTTTTAAAGACTTCGAAGCAGTCATAGTAAACGACGGATCTACTGACAATTCTCGGCAGATTATTGAGGAGTTCTGTCAGTCTGACAGCCGATTTAGGTGCTTTGATCAGCCTAACGAAGGAGTGGCGTCCGCAAGAAACAAAGGAATAAAACTGGCAGAGGGAGAATATGTGGTATTTTATGATCCAGACGATTATATACCTCCCGGAGCTCTGGAATCCATGTATAAGACCGCATCCAGAAATCATGCTGATATGGTGATCGGCGTAATGGTGGAAAAAAGCCTGGGCGAAACTCTTATATATATGCACTCTCAGAAATTAGCCAAGCAGAAAAAAATAGATCCACTGGACCAGCATTTTTTTGGCGCCTGGTCTTTGTGCCATAAAATGTTCTCACTTCGCTTTATAAGGGAAAACGACTTAAAAATTGAGGATCTTTCCAATGCAGAAGATGGAGTTTTTACCTTCTGCGCTCTCAACTGTGCACGCAGCATATGTGGATGCGACGCGGTTGCATATAATTATATCAAAAGGCCTTTCTGGCTGGCGCCTTCTGCGACTCAGACCATAAGTTCCAGATATCTTAACGGGCTGCTTGATTCTCACGACAGAATTCTGGAGGAGGCGGAGAGGCTGGCAGAGGAAAGACTCCCCGGAGGGGAAAGGTCTGGATATCTTGAACCACTGTTTGTGCGTTTTATCGAAGGAGAAATGGTAAACGGATATTACAGAGGAATATGGAGAGCCAGCGAGGATCTCACCGAAAAAATCGCTGAACGTACAGAAATATACAGAAATCGCATATCTGAGGAAAGTTGGAATGGCATACTCAGGCGAAACAGCGATCTGGAATTGGAAAAGGGATTCAGAACCGCTGAAGAAATGGCTTCTGAGCCATTGGTGACAATAGTTGTTACAGGTTCTTTCGACAGAAAAAAGATTGATATGCTGCTGGGAAGCATATATAATCAGCTCTTTCCACGCTTTGAGGTGATGATAGATAAGAAACTTATGACTGCCGTTTCTGACATTTATATAGAAAAACCAAACTTCAGAATAATTGAAGGAGACAAGGCTACAGCTTTAAAAGCGGCAAATGGCAGATACATTATTTTTATGAATGAATTTGCCATGTTTACAAAAAACTCACTTAGAATAATGGCCGGTCGGCTTGAAAACAATCCTGAACTTGCTTTTGTGTCAATGCTTATGAAGAGGTTTGACGGAGCAGATTACGCGCCTATTCCTGCGCTCAGCGCTGCATATGGATATACAAGACGCAGCAGGAAAACCTTTAGTAAGCTATCTGAATGTGACATGTTTCTGTGCAACAAGTTGTTTAGAAAAGCCGCCCTCGAGGGTTTTAAGTTCAGCAGTGACGCCGTCAGTGATATCAGAAAAATATATGCCAGCCTGCCCTTTGAAAGACTGCGCAAGGGTACAATGATCACGGATATGTCGGAAGACGAACCGGTGTCCAGAGCTTTGCATACACCGTCTGAAAGCTCCATAAGATTCGCTTACTTCAAAAATGAAAAAGCTTCCCGGGCGGTGGAAGCACTTAAACGCCATGTCACTCGGGAGGACATGGAAAAAATAAAAAAAAGGTTGGGAAGAAAATAAGACATGAAGCCTGTTTTGAAGTTTATAACAGCAGTATTGAACATAATATTCTCGTGTTTTAAGTTGCTGCCTGTAAAGAACAAAATAACTTTTATAAGTCGCCAGTCGGATAGTAAAAGCGAAGACATGATTATGCTGGAAGATGCCCTGCGAAACAGGCTTCCGGATATAAAGATGGTTTTTTTATGTAAAAAGCTTGAGGGAGGAATATTTCGCAAGATATGCTACTGCTTTCATATGTTGAGGCAGATGTATCATATAGCCACATCTCAGGTTGTCATACTTGATTCTTATTGTATAAGTATAAGTGTCCTTAAACAGAGAGAAAGCCTGGTGGTGATTCAGATGTGGCATGCTCTCGGCGCACTGAAAAAGTTCGGGCTAAGTATAGTAGGTTCAGGAGAAGGAAGAGACAGAACCGTTGCGGAAGCCCTTTCAATGCACCGGAACTATACATGGGTGCTTACAAGCGGCGATGCCTGTGTGCCTTATTTCGCAGAAGCTTTCGGATATAAGGAAAACCGTGTAAAGGTTATGCCGCTGCCAAGAGTAGACAAGCTGACTGATACCCGGTTGAAAAGTGACACCCTAAGAAAAATTTATACACGGTACCCTGAGTTTAAAGGCAAGAAGCTGGTTGTCTATGCACCAACCTTCAGGAAGGATAGGGATATTTCTGCCGAGACTGATCTGCTTGCTTCAAAGCTGGATCCGTCAGCTTATGCCTTTGTACTGAAAAAGCATCCTCTTATGACAACCAGCTGTCATGTCGCTGCGGTGGATGATGAGTTTACGACTTTGGAGATGCTTTTTGCGGCAGACTATGTGGTCTGCGATTATTCGGCAGTGGTATTTGAAGCAGCTGTCCTGTGCAAGCCTATTTTTTTCTATAACTTTGATTATGATGAATATGGTGAAGCCAGAGACTTTTATATCGATTATATGGCTGAAATGCCCGGGGTTATATCAAAGAGTGCAGATGAAATCGCAGAGGCTATCGTTAATGAGCGGTACGATATTGGCAGGGTAAAAAAGTTTGCCTCAAAGTATGTGTCCTGCCAGCAAGGATGCAGCCGCCGCATTGCGGAATTTGTGGCAGAGATTATAAGATAAATCAAAATACGTCAATTAGGTAAGTCAGCTGTGTATTGACAAAATCGAGACTGTGAAAAAAAGTCTGTAAATTTAATCAACCGGTCAACAGCCTTCTATGGTAAAATCAAATTATCACAGGAGGCTATTTTTGGTTATTTAGGGGTATAAGCATGGTCTCCTCCGAAAAGCCGAAGGAACCCTTGGCATTTTTTGAATCATAGTTTATACTGTCAGCAAGTAAGGCGCCTGTTGAAATGCAAGCGTCAAAACTATCTAATTACCATAGAAAGCTAATTTACATAAAAACTTTCACAGTCTCTATGAATCTTTAATATGATATTGCAACTAGGCATGGGTATATCCTTTACTCGTTGAACTCTGCAATAGTGAACCATAGATGTTTCCGAGCTACAGGAATGACATTTATGAATTCTTTACTGCATTTTGAATTCAATAACTTTGGCACCGGAAAATTCTTCGACATTAATTGTAATGTGGATTTGGTTCATGTTCAATTTTTTTGCAATAAAAATGTTGAGACGGATGATATTTACCACCTTTATTATAGAGCCAAAAATAAATGACTGGAACAAAATGTCCCAACCCTTTACTTGTTATCGGACTATCTTAGACTTGATTCTGCCTCTTCAATGGAATCATAACCATACAGTTTCACCATGGTAAGCTGGTTCTTTTCTGAAAGTGACAGGTTCGATGCTTTCAGTTCATTGATATATTCAAGGTAGAGCCGAAGAAGCTCAACAGGATAGGTCTCCAGTTCTCCTCTTGCGTAGGTTTCCATGGAGGTGAAGCCGCTTGCATCGCCATCCGACCTTACAGGTCGTCCTGTATCTGCCAAAAGCGGATACTTTGCTGCAAAGTCCTCCTCCCAGTCAATGAGAGAGTCCACTATTTCACCTATAAGTCTGTATGTAGAGGCAGGCACAAAAGGAATTTTTCCTTTTATGTACTTGTTATAGTAGTGAGGATCTGTGTATGCCATCATTCGCGCATATTTTTCAGAGACCAGATTACGGCCGTTATCGCGACACTCTGAAATAAACTGAAAATAACAGCTTATCATATCCGGTGACCAGTTTTCGTATTGACTGCGTCTCATTATGTAAAATGTCTCCGGGTCGTCCTGACAAGAGGCTCGTCCGCCTATGTTGTCGACTTCCTGAAACATTTCCCATTCTGTTTTTATTATCTCTTCAATTTTTTCGTTTATATTCATTGAATACCTCCTATAGACAATCGGCCATGGGATGCATGCTGGCCAGCTGGGGATCTTGGATCTTAGCCATAAGCTGCGGCACATAATCCTGCATGAAATACCCTGCCGGTTCTGCATACCCATGAGAGATAAGCATGTTTATAAGATTTCCGCAGATTCCTTCTATTCTCAGAATGCCTTCCGGATTGGGTCCTTTTGATAAGAGTGCAGATAGCTGCTCTTTAATGGTGAGGATGTCTTCATCATGGGAGAAGCTTTCCAATCCTCTGAATGCCCATTTGTAAAAGGGCATGGGTTTTGAGTTGAGAAGGTAAAGCATGGACATCACAGCCTCTGCGAATCGTGTCATGGCCAGTGATGCAGCAACTTTATCACCGCGCTTCAGGCATCGCCCGAAATTGTACTGACCCGACTGGGCGATTACGGCACAACGGGCTGCAAGCTTTTTAAGCAGCACGTCATGCGGATAAAATTTTATATATCCATTGCGGATTCGGGTAAAATCGCCTTTTTTGTCTTGGAAGACGCGCCCTCCGGTGACGGCACATAGATTTGTTTCAGATATAAGAAACCAGTCCATATTGCTGCCCGGTATATCAGGACAGCCGGTGAAAGAAGAAAAGAAGTCACTTGTCCTCATTACACCCAGTCTGCTTTCATCTATTATATTACTCCTGCTATATCCCATGTACTCATAAGGCAGAGCTTCATAGGCACTTTGCAGTTCCTTGCCGTATTTTTCATAATCTTCATCCGAGAGCCAGATACAAAAGCCCGGACCGAAATCATGATCTTCTGAATATTGATCATCAAAGCCCAGGCATCCGGAGCCTTCACCTGCCATTCCGGCAGCGTAATTCTCAGCCAGCTGAGGAAACCCTTTTTCAATCATTGGCTGGCCGTATTCTCTGAAATACCCTTCAGAAAGTTCAAGGTGCTTCATCAGGAGTTGCCTCCTTCTTCAATAAGTCGTCTGCACTCTTCTGCGGACCGGCTTACTGCTTTGTAAGCAAGGCTGTCCATCCCGTAATCTCTTTCTGTCAGAGTCATTACTTTTCCGAAATATCCAAGGGCATTTTCGTAACTTCCCAGTGCCATTGAGACCTGTCCCAAGGTTTCCAGAGCGGCACTGTAATGCACATCAGAGTCACCTGATACGGACTCAAAAATTTCTATAGCCTTGGCCGCATTGGATGCTGCGGCAGCATAATCTTTAAGTTCAAAATGCGCCTGAGCAATATTGGTATATGTAATTGCGACTTCTGACTCGCTGTCGCTGAGCGTCCCCAGTATGGAAAGAGCTTTGTCAAGGTGTTCAAGCGCCTTCTGAGGGTCATCTGCATCACGGCAGAGAATGCTCATGTTATTGTGCAGAGTTGCCACTCTGTAGTCTTGACCAAGACCCAGCTCTTCGAAGATGACTGCGGCCTGTTCAAAAAGGTCAAGTGCTTCCCGGGGTTCTCCCTTTACAGCATAGGTAGTGGCATAATTTACAAGAGTAGTGGCGTGATGTTCGCTTCCCTTAAGGTCAAGAGAATCCAGGGCATCCAGAGCTTTGCGATAAAGCGGGATACCTGACTCGTAACTGCCGACGGCTCGGTAGTAGCCTCCAAGCTCGTTGCATATCGGAATAACAGATGTGAGGTCATTTTCTTTTTCGGCCTTCTCCAGACATTCCAGCAGATAAGGTTCAACTTTTTCTGTCTGCTTACTTTCAAAAAGCTCATCTACGTGAGCAAAAACATCATTTATATTCATTTCGGCCTCCTTTTTATTAATTATACCATGGTGAGCAAAATATAAACAGGGGTGATTTAGGCGGCACTGCTTCACTGCCGGACATTCACCATCTCGTTCTTGCAGGGGATTTCAGGCACAGGAGATAAAGTTGTCCGCAAAAAAAATTGACATTGAGCCAGGTAGTATTATATACTTAAATGTTGTAAGCACTTATAATGAAAAGCGAGCGCTTTAAGATAAAAGGAAAAGGTGAATCAAATGGCAAAAGAAAAATTAAACTGGGAAGACGAGCAGGTAAGACACGATTATCGCCATACCGCTTCTCATATCATGGCTCAGGCCGTAAAGAGACTTTGGCCCGAAACCAAGCTTGCTATTGGGCCGGCCATAGATAACGGATTTTATTATGACTTTGACTCTGAACACAAATTCGGAGAAGAAGATTTTATGAAGATTCAGAAAGAAATGAAAAAGATAGTCCAGGCAAATTATCCTCTGGAAAGATTTGAATTGCCAAGAGCAGAAGCTATCAGTTTCATGGAGGAGAGAAAAGAGCCATACAAGGTTGAACTCATACAGGACCTGCCTGAAGACGCGGTAATTTCTTTCTATAGACAGGGAGACTTTGTTGACCTCTGCGCGGGCCCACACATGGAATCGACAGGACAGATTAAAGCTTTCAAGCTTATGAGCGTTGCCGGAGCCTACTGGAGAGGAGATTCCGACAGGCAGATGCTCCAGAGAATTTACGCAACCGCATTTCCTACTCAGGAAGAGCTTGACGAATATATAGCCAAGATGGAAGAGGCAAAGAAGCGTGACCACCGTAAAATCGGCAAGGAGATGGATCTCTTTATGCTGACAGATGAGGGCCCGGGATTTCCTTTCTTCCTTCCTAAAGGAATGATTATCAGAAATGAACTGGAGGCTTTCTGGAGGGAAGAACACAGAAAGAGAGGCTACGAAGAAATAAAGACGCCTCTTATTCTTAATGAACAGCTGTGGAGAACGTCAGGGCATTGGGATCATTACAAAGACAACATGTATTTCACTCAGATAGACGGTGAGGACTATGCTGTGAAGCCTATGAACTGCCCGGGTTCAATGCTGGTGTATAAGCGTAAAATGTGGTCTTACAGGGAGTTCCCTATTCGCTGCGGAGAACTGGGACAGGTTCACAGACATGAGCTTTCAGGAGCCCTTCACGGTCTGATGAGGGTAAGAACCTTCACTCAGGATGACGCCCACATTTTCATGCTTCCGGAGCAGGTTAATGATGAAATCAAAAATGTAGCCAAATTCTGCGATGATGTATATAAGATGTTCGGTTTTCAATATCATGTTGAACTTTCCACAAGACCTGAAGATTCCATGGGAACTGATGAAGAGTGGGAAATGGCAGAAAACGCCCTCAGAAATGCTATTGAAGAGATGGGTGTGCCTTTTGTAATCAATGAAGGAGACGGCGCCTTCTATGGACCTAAACTGGACTTCCATCTTCAGGATTCAATAGGAAGAACATGGCAGTGCGGAACTATCCAGCTGGATATGCAGATGCCTCAGAGATTCGATCTGTCATATATAGGACCTGACGGTGAAAAGCACAGACCTATTATGATACATCGTGTAATTTTCGGCTCTATAGAAAGGTTCATAGGAATTCTTACAGAGCATTGTGCAGGAAAGTTCCCGCTGTGGCTGGCACCTGTACAGGTAAGGCTGCTGACTGTAACTGAAAAGTTTGCTCCGTATGCCCTTGAACTGAAAGAACGTTTGGAAGAAGCCGGTCTGAGAGTTGAAGCAGATATCAGAAATGAAAAGATAGGATACAAGCTCAGAGAAGCAAGAAACCAGAGAGTAAACTATATGTGCGTTATCGGTGAGAGAGAAGCTGAAGCCGGAACGGTATCAGTTCGTTCAAGCAAAACCGGAGAACTGGGAGAAATGGCTGTTGAAGATTTCATCGACAAACTGCTTGCAGAAATTGCTCTTAAAGAAATGTAATATAACTGAAAAAACATCCGTATGACAGAAGCCATACGGATGTTTTTATGTAATGAAAAATGCTGCACTGACAAAAGATAAAAGAAAACAAAATCTTTAATCTTCATAGATCTGTTGTTCTCCGGATAACGCTTTGTCTGTATAGCGCTGCTTCCATAAGACAGCCTCGTCAGTCTGACCGGATTTTATATAGTCAAGAAGAATCCGTGAATTGCTATAGAGGCAACTGATACCATATTTTCTGGCAAACCGTTCCCACAGGTATATGGCAGAAAATCTGAATGAGGAGTAAATAAGAGGAACAATGGTGTTGCCGGAAATCAGTGCCAGTTCATGATGAAATCTGAAGTTATGGGCTGCTGCCGCTGCCGGGGTTTGGGCAGAACCTATGCTCTCTACCAGGGAATCAAGTGTTTCGGCATCCTCATCTGACAGATTGCTGCCGATTAACCTTATCACCATGGAGTCCACCACACTTCTGAATTCCAGGAGCGACTTGATTTCCGCAGGGCGCATTGTGCCTCCGTGATACTTCATGATAGAGACAAGGGTTTCTATAGTGCCGTTACGTCTGAAGTCAGACACGAAGGTGCCTACTCTCGGACGTATTTCCAGAAAGCCTTTACGTGACATTTCCACGATGCCGGCATTGACCACTGCACGGCTGACACCCATCTGACAGGCCAGTTCCCTTTCGGGAGGAAGTTTCTGCCCTATTTCAAATTCCCCGGATATTATTTTGTTTTCTATCTGTGTAATAAAAATCTCTTTCAGGGTGGATTCCTGAGAATTTCTGCAATCCATAAATAAATACCGCGCTTTCCTTTAATCAGGTAAGATAATACTTATTATAGACTTTTATGGAAAAAAATACAATCGCTGAAGTATATACAATCTTAGCAAAATGTACAAGCTTTTTTGCATTTATTATGCATAAAGTAAAACTTTCTTAGCACTTTGATGTATTGGACAGGCCTTCCGTGAATAATATAATATAAGTATATTAAGTTGGCGGAATTGTAGCAGAGAAAGGAATTATACTATGTTTATTTTAAACGCAATTGCCGCATTTGGTAACTGGTTCTGGGGATTGCCGATTCTCTTCCTGGTAGTAGGCGGCGGCATCTACATTACAATCCGTTTAGGATTTATTCAGTTCAGAAAATTCGGATACATATGTTCCCAGACCTTTGGAAAGATGTTTTCCAAGGCAGGAGAAGGAGAGGTTTCTCCGTTCTCCGCAGCATGTGCAGCGCTGGCATCCTCCATCGGTGCATCTAACATTGTAGGTGTGCCTGTTGCCATAGCAATGGGCGGCCCCGGAGCTGTGTTCTGGATATGGCTTATAGCTCTCATTGGATGTGCAACAAAGTATACCGAAGTAGCTTTGGGCGTAAAGTACAGAGAAAAGAATGCCGATGGTGAGTGGGTAGGCGGACCTTTCTACTATCTGAGAGCTTTAGGCGGAGGCTTCGGAAAATTTCTGGGAGGCTTTTATGCAGTAGGCCTTATGATTGAGCTTATTCCTTCGCTGGCAGCTCAGGCACTGTCTGCAACATCACAGTTCGCCGTATTTGGTGTAAGCCAGACAGTTGCAGGCATCATAATAGCCGTACTGGTTGTACTGGTGGTGGCAGGCGGCTTCAGCAGAATTACCAAAGCAATGGATCTCATGGTACCTGTAATGGCTGTTGTTTATATGGTTGGAGCCTTTGTAATCATCTTTGCCAATATCGGAAATCTTATTCCTGCGCTGGTAAGTGTCTTCAAATATGCGTTTGCACCTCATGCTGCAGTAGGCGGATTTGCAGGTTCAACAATCGCACTTGCCCTGAGATGGGGAGCTGCTCGTGGTGTATACTCCAACGAAGCAGGCTTCGGCACAGCACCGGCTGCACATTCATCAGCAGATGTTGATCACCCTATCAGACAGGCCTGCTGGGGTGTATTTGAGGTAACTGTTGATACCCTTATTGTATGTACTGTTACAGCTCTCACTGTATTGTCATCAGGTGTATGGACATCCGAGAAGTATGAGGCGGGCGCACTGGCTCAGGCCGCATTTAACTCAATCTTCGGTTCTTTTGGAGACTATTTTGTTGCAATATGTGTGTTCCTCTTTGTATTCTCAACTATCGTTGTGTGCGTATATTACGGACAGAGACAAGCAGAATTCTTATTCGGCGTCAAGTTTGCAAAAATATGGAGATGGATCTATGTGATATTCATGGTAGTCGCAACACTTGGAATCGATCTGACAATGATGTACATGATAACAGATGGATTCCTGGCAGCCATCATGATACCGAATATGATAGGCCTTATCGTACTGGTAGGTCAGGTAGCAGAACTGCAGAAAGAGTACTTCAACACTCCGGGAAAATACTATCTGGCAGATGTTGAAGCAAAGAAAGCCAGAAAAGCAAGCTAAATACAGGCTGAATTTAATGTAAGAAAAGGATCGTTCAAAAGTTTTATCATAAAATGCAACAATTCCGGGTTGTCATCCGAAAGATGCGCAAGTTAATTTAATATGTGTGATGGAAAAATACCGCTTTTAATAAGGCGGTATTTTTTCCGGGTATGTGTCTTAACAAAATTTTAACGGATTTTATGTATATTTTTGCAGAAAATATGCGGAAATTGACTATTTCTTAACGCTTTACCGCATTGGATGAACTTCTTAGCAGAATTATAATATATGTACATATTAAGTTAAGAAAGTTTATAGAAAGGAATCATACTATGTTTATTTTAAACGCAATTGCCGCATTTGGTAACTGG
>OLSB01000631.1_pt1 | contig 39434 bp, 38 predicted proteins | sample 1672071 | NCBI WGS metagenome assembly OLSB01 (sample SAMEA3136642, study PRJEB25190) | human gut metagenome | biome: human gut; feature: human-associated habitat; material: faeces | place: Austria | collected 2013 | reverse complement strand
TCCTGTTCCATGCCGCCGGCATCGCCAGCATTCTGCTGATCCTGTTTGCCGTTTATCGTATGCAGGATGGGCCGCTGCGGGAGCTTATCATCTGGACGGAGACCGTTTACGTCACCGTAACGGCGTTTGCCCTGCTGCTGTCGGTGGTGCGCTATTTCGGCTTTGAGCTGGCCCGCCACTTCCGGCACCGCCGCGTGCTTCGTATCCTCAGCAGCTCCACGGCCTTTCTGCTGGCGGCGCTGCTGATCTCCGCCGCCTATATGGTGCCGTCCATCCACAACGCCGTGACGCTGCGAACCGTCACCTACGATGTGCCGGTGGACAAAAGCTGCGGCACGGACGCGCTGTCCGTGGCCGTTATCTCGGACTTTCATATCGGCGGCGGCGCCCGCCGCAGCGAGCTGGATCAGATGGCCGCGCTGCTGACCGCAGCCGACCCGGATGTGATCCTCATCGACGGCGACGTCTGCGACTCCTCCTCCTCTGCCGACGACCTTGCATACATGGAGGAGATCCTGCGGGGGCTGCACTGCCGGTACGGCGTGTTTTACGCCGAGGGAAACCACGAGCAGGAGTGCCGGTTCGATCCCGACCCGTATCTGCTGCGGGCGGGTGTCTCCATCCTGCGGGATGAAGGCGTGCAGCTGGAAAACGGCGTCAACATCGTTGGGCGCAGGAACGCGCTGGTCACCGGCGTTCCCCGGATCATGGCGGACTGCGGCCTTGATGCCGCCGCGCCCACCGTGGTACTCCAGCACCGGGCAAAGGGGCTGAGCCAGCTGGAGGGCATCGCGGACGTCGTGGCCTGCGGCCACACCCACGGCTACCAGTTCCCCTTCCTCGGCATCCTGATGCCGTATCAGCGGGATATATCCTACGGTCACCGGATGTACGGCGAGACGCACGTCATCGTCTCCTCCGGCGTGGCCGAGTGGGGCTATCGCACCAAGTGGCCGTCCCAGAGCGAGGTGACCCTGATCCGGATGAGCTTTAAGGAGGCGGCGGCATGACCTGTAGCACCTACACGAAAAAAGCCCTGGTTTTCCACGCGCTTTACATTGTCCTGCTGTCCGCCGCCGGTGTGCTGGCTGCCTACAGCGCCGTATATACCTTTTCCCACATCAGCTGCCGGGAGGACGTCATTGCCGGCGGCTTCACGGTGTTCTTTGCCCTGCTGCTCCTCTCCGTGGACTTTTTCGAGTGCCGCGCCATGAGCGCAAAGCTGTATGTGAACGAGGACGGAATGGGCGTCAGGCGCTTCGGCAAAACGAAGGTCTTTATACGATGGGACGATATCCGGGAGATCGGCACAGGCAGCATCCCCACCCCCTTCGGCAGCAAGGAGCGTGTCTATTTCTGCGACAGGATGCTGGAGGAGGGGCAGCGCAGCGACCTCATTACCCTGAAGTATCACACAGTCCACTTTTCCTACATTCCGCGGGACTGGTATCCGGAAATGAACCGGCGCCTGCCTGTCCCCATTCCAAAGGAGCTTGCCGACCGATATGTCAGATAATGCAAAACCAATGAAGCCCCATGACGCAAGGGTCTTCTACCTTGTGTTGATCGCCGCTGTGGCCGTCATCCAGATCGTCCTGAAGGTGGTCACCACCGTGCTCCCGGACATCCCCAGTCAGGTCTGCTCCCGCATCACGGAGTGCGTCCTGCTGCTCTGCGCCCTGTTCCTCGCCCGGCGAACCACTTTTGTCCAGCCGTGGTTCGGACTGAAGGTGGAGAAGGTGGCCTCCCGGCGGACGCTTCTGACCTGCCTGCTGCTTGCGGCGGGGATCGTCGCCCTTTTCGTGGCAGCAAGGCTGGTGCTCCAGCAGTTTTCCGCAGCCGTTGCCGCGCGGCCCTTCTTCCGCACCTATCTGGACATCAAGCACCGCCGGTATTACTGGTTCTTCGTTCTGGTGCAGGAGGTGCTGGCCAAGGGCGTCCTGCAGCACGGAGTTGAAAGAACGCTACCCGCAGACAAGTGGTACATCGCCCTGCCGGTATCGGCGTTGGTTTTCGCCATGCTGCACATCTACCACTCGCTTTACTATGTTTTCGGCGCCATCGGTCTGGCGCTGGTCTCCGGCGTTCTGTACCACCGGCACAAAAATGTATGGCCCTGCTTTGTGCTGCACTTTCTGCTGGCATTTCTCCCCCGGTGCTTCGGGCTGAAATAAATGCTTAAAGGGGAAACACTTGTTGCGTTCAATATGCGGCTTCCATATATTTCCATTCACCAAGTGCAGGTGGCTCTATTGGATGCCATTCATGGCGAAACAAATATCGTGCGAAACGCCGCCTTACGCGGAACGGGGCAGTGCTTATTACCACCCATTCAAAGAAAACGACGAAGTGTGCCAGACCTCGCCATCCCGTTTGATACACATTGCTATGACTTCTGTATTGCGGCCAGCGAGCTCAGAAGTGATTGGAGCCCATCTTCACCCAGCATGGCAGCCGCATCGAGCGGAATACTCTCTGATGATGTAGCCGTTGGTGTGTCCTTGAGCGCATCGTCCTTCGCCACAGGCGTGGCCTCCGCTCGATGATGGCAGTCTCGAAGGACACACCCTTGAGCCGGGGCATATGGAGCGTGACGTCGCCGGAGGTCGTGGTAAGATTACGGTCATAGTGACCGCTGCGGTAGCCCTGACGGGCCTCGCTGCGCTCATAGCGGGCCGCCTGCGTCAGCGACTCCGCCTCCTTCTCCAGCAGCTCGTTCAGTGTTTCCTCCACGCTGCCGCGGACTAATTCCTTGAGCTGCCCCTTGATAATTTCCTCATTCAGCTGTACAATTTTCTCGGACATAGTTTGCTGTCTCCTTTCGAATGTTTGTGTGGTAACTTCATTCTACCAGAGCCTGCAAGCTATGTCTTCTTTTATGCTTTTTTCAATTTGCGCAAGTTATTGTACATTATCCTCTATAAGTCGCCCCTCTTGGACTGCCCAAATACCCGGAAATAAAATAACACCACCCCGTAGGATGGTGTTACTCGTATCGCCTTGGCATAGTTTTGAGCATACACAGTATAGCACACTTGGATTTACGCCGAAATCGCAAAACCGTGCCAATGTTGTGGCGGAATTGCGTCAATTGACATATTCAATAATAAAAGAACAAACTTCAGCGAAGGGGTTTTCTTGTTTTTTGGAGTGGTGTAGGCTTTTGAGATTCTGCCTGACTACGCTAAAAGAGTTCTCACATTCCCTTAGTGATAGTAAGCAGTATTGAAGAAGCTTAGGATTATAAAAAATGTTGGTAAAAATCTTGCGTAATGGTTGACTTTACTTTGAATTTTTTATAATCAAGTGCTTTTTTCCCCAAATAGAAAACTCCCAGAGAGTGAACAAACCGGTTATGCAAAGCGCTTGGATACAATGATTGATACCCAGTTTGACGGATATTCCTTAATCTTTGAAATTCTTCTGTGTCTATCAATTGTGCAAATGGGGATTCAATAGTGATATAGCCATACATCGGATCACGAATCGTTTTTTCGGAATTCATCAAAAGAGTACTCCCTATATAGATAAATGCTCCATGCATCTCTAGAGTATATACTATTTCGCTAAGGAAGTCAATTTCTTTGCTGCAGAGAGCTATCACAGTCACAAATTATTCTAATGGGAAACTAAAGTTCCTTACCACAAAGCAATTCTTATACCTGAGTATTCCTGACCAAACGCCATGTACGCAACATTGACACCGGTTTCTTCAATGAACTCCCGCGCCTTCTTATCAATGTTTTTTACGGCAGTAAGTGGATTCGTTGCGGCATTATAAAGTAGGATTTGATTCTGCCGCTTGATTTTACCGGAATATTGAGCCAAAAATGCAGCTTTGCCGCCAGAAGCATCGGACTTTTCTGACATCTCAATCTGCAACTGGTCCGGTTCAGAAAACTCTTCCGGTGTCCCGATTTGCAGCTGCTCCGGCGCACAGGATTCTGCTGTGTCATCATCTTCTTCTTCGACAATTTTGGGATCGAAGACCTCAAAAGAAACTGTCCCGTCCACTTTCTCAAATAACACATCAGAAGACGGGAGCAGCACCTCCACGGTTGAAGCTCGCGTATCTTTAAAATTGATTAGATTATTGCGTTTTCCTGTATCCAGCAGCAAATCAGCCCACTTATCCAGCTTCTTTGTATCCACAAGATATCCTCCAACCGCACTTTTATTTTTGTGATATTTTATCATACTCTATCAGTTTGTGCAATGTGGCTCCTTGACCCACTTTTGACCCAGAACGGAACCGGAGCAGGCAGGGCTGGGCGGAAACAACGGAAAATCCGCCGAACGAATGGTGGTAAAAAGCGCAAATCGGAGCCGAAATGGCTTCGATTTGTGCTTGAGACAACCTACGGACCAGAAGGCCGGGGGTTCGAATCCCTCACGGCGTGCCAAGAATCCCCGAAATCGTAAGATTTCGGGGATTTTTGTATTCTCACAGCAAGTGTGATCCTCTGCCTCTGCGTATTGCCGGCCGCACGGCGGTAAAGGGCAACCGTGTGCTTGCACCTTCCGGAAGTCTTTGCCTTGCGGCGGACGGGCGATGCAGACGAAAATCGGGGTGCTTGCGGGAACCTTGTATTTCCGTATAATGGGAATATGAGGACAAACATTAAAAAAATTGTAAGATTTCTCCCTTTTTGAAGTCTTATAGGTGAAAGGAGGTGGCAAGGTGACGGAGTTCGAGGAGATCTATCGGGAATATTTCGACCAGGTATATTTGTACATCCGGCGGCTTTCGGGAGACGCGCATTTGGCGGAGGATATTACCGGCGAGACCTTTTACAAGGCGCTGCGCTCCCTGCACCGCTTTCGCGGGGACTGCGACATTCGGATCTGGCTGTGCCAGATCGCCAAAAACTGCTACTATACCCACCTGAAAAAGCTCCGGCGGGTGGACAGCGTGGACAGCGCCGATCTGCTGGCCATGCCCGACCGGAGCGAATCGCCGGAGGAACGGCTGGCTCGGCAGGACGAGACCATACGGCTGCAAAAGATCCTCCACGATGTGCCGGATCCGTACAAGGAGGTGTTCCTGTGGCGGGTGTATGCGGAGCTGAATTACAAGCAGATCGGTCAGCTTTTCGGCAAGTCGGAAAACTGGGCTTGCGTCACTTACCACCGTGCGCGAAACATGATCCGAAAAAGATGGGAGGAGAAAGAATGAGCGATAGATGCCACATCATTCGGGATATGCTGCCCCTGTATCTGGACGGGATGCTCAGCGAGGACAGTGTGGGCTTTGTGGAGGAGCATTTGCAGGGCTGCGGGGCATGCAGAGAGGAGCTGGAGAAGCTGAAAGCGCCGGACGACTTCCCGCGGGAGACACCGGAGCGGGATGCAGCGGCACTGAAGGCGATGAAAAGAAAATGGAACCGGCGGGTGGTGCTTTTGGGCATCCTGCTGGCGGCGGCCGTGCTGGCTGCGCTGGCGGGGAGCTTTTTCGCCCACCACTGGATCGGCACGGCGCGGGAGGACGACGCGGAGGCTCTGGCGAAGCGGGCGGAGAGCTACCTGAAGACGGAGAGCCTGCATCTGGAGAAGACACAGCGGCGGGGGAACTATTTGGCCGCGCTGCTTACGGACGCGGATGGGCGCTGGTATATGTGCGAATATGACAGGGACAGCGTTTTTGCGGATCGCTGGCGAGCCAATGGCGGCATCAGCGGCAGTGACGGGTTTACGGTGGGAGAGATGCACGACTGGCTGTTTGGAAGCCCGCAGGAGGCTGTGATGATCTACTGCGGGGTGGGACTGCCGGAGGAGGCCAAGTGGTACGCCTTCCGGAACGACGATATCACCTACATCTGCCCCATCGAGGGGGACGTGATTTTGGATGTATTCGTAGTCTCCGGCGGCGACATGGGGACTGCATCCATCCTGCTGGACGAGGAAAAGGAGCCGCTGAAAAAGAATTCGGATCTGGTGGATCATGTCCTGCAAAGGGAACACTGAGCCGAGACAAAACGCAGGGCGATACCCAACAAGTATCGCCCTGCGTTTTTATATATGGATAGCAGATACTAAGGTCTGCTTCTGCGCGTTAAGCGCCGCACGGCGGCAAAGACCAGCCATGCGCCCAGGCACACGTTGCCCACCAGCACCCCCACGGCCAATCCCGCCAGCAATATCACGCCCTGCCGCCGGTTTTTTTTGTGCAGAGCATCCCGCCCGCTGCCGGCAGCCAGATGGCGCCGCCGCCGCCAGCACCCGTATCACCAGCATGGCGATATTGGATCGCGCCAGCCTTTTTTTGCCGGTTTATTTTACCAGCCCTTTGTCGGTCTTGGCCACGTGCTTAAAGACCTCCTCAAAGCGATTCAGCGCTTCGTCGATGATCTCCGGCGTGTCGGCCAGGGAGGTGTATAGGCGGCTTCCGGCCAGAGTGACGATGCCGTTGGCCATGTAGGCCGCGCCCATGCGCTCCATGGAGTCCTTGCGGACATACATCATATCCTTGTTGCGCAGCAGCCCCACGGCGGACTTCAGGAAAGACATGGAGGAGAAGTCGAAGCTCATGGCTCCGGTGCATTCCAGATGAACGATGGATCCCTGATTGTAGGCCACGAAGGGCAGGCCATACTGCCCGATCAGGCTCTTGAGGCCGTCGCAGAGGCGGTCGCCCATCTGTCCGGCGATCTCGCAGGCGTTGGTGCGCTCGATCTCCTGAATGGCCGTGTAGCCTGCAAGACACGACAGGGGATTGGCCGCCAGAGTGCCGCCCACATAGGCGCGGTGCTTGCCGGTGGCCAGACCGGCCGCCATGAGCTGAGCATACTCCCGCTTGCCGCCTACGCCGCCTGCGGAGGGATAGCCGCCCGCCACGATCTTGCCGAAAATCGTCAGATCCGGCACCACATCGAAGTAGCCCTGGGCGCCGGAGAGGGCTACTCGGAAGCCGGTGACCACCTCGTCGAAGATCATCAGCGCGCCATACCGGTCACACAAAGACCGGACACCCTTGTTATATTCGTGTCCGATGGGGCGGGTGCCGCTCTCGGGGCCAACAGGCTCCACGATGACGGCTGCCGTGCCGCCCCGGAGCTTGTTGCGCCGGAGCATGCGCTCCAGCATGTCGAGGTCGTTGGGGCGGACTTCGTCGGTGGCGGCGTAGGCGCCCTTGGGGATGCCGTGGGACTCCAGCAGGGCGCGGCTGCCGGGGATCTTCAGGCCGTAGACCATCTGGTCAGACCAGCCGTGATACGCGCCGCCGATCTTAATGATGCGCTTTTTCCCCGTGGCGATGCGGGCGATGCGCAGGGAGGCCATCACCGCCTCGGTGCCGGAGCCAAGCATGCGGAACATCTCCACATTGGGCATGTGGCGGTTGATTTCCCGCGCGATGAGCATTTCCGACTCGTGGAGCAGACCCGTAACGGGGCCACACTCGTTGAGCAGCTGAAACACCTTTTCCCGTATGACCGGATAGTTGCTGCCCAGGATTGTGGGGCCGCCGGCCTGCAGGAAGTCGATGTACTTGTTGCCGTCCTTGTCATAAAGGTAAGCTCCCTCGGCTTTGGCCATGCACATGGGAAACGGCTTGTTGAAGGCCAGATTGTGCTGGACGCCGCCGGGGATATACTTCTGCGACTCCTCATATACGGCGCGGGACTGGGTGCACTTCTCGTCATAATACTTCAGAATCACATCGTTATAATACTCGTCCGTCACCTCCCAAATGGGCTGATCGGTGAGTGCCTTGAGCTGGGCGTTGATCTTTTGGGGATCGTCCCATCTGCTGATGCCGCAATTATTCATGCTGCTGCTCCTTTCCTTGCTTCTTCTTCGCAATGTCGTTGGTATCCTTACTGTTGCGGTAAACTACGAAATTATCCCACAGGTACTCCAGAGACAGGTTCAGAGCCATGTTGATGGCCAGAACGGCGTACTCGTTCCAGCCGTGAGTGTCCGCCAGAAAATGCTCATTCCAAATGGTGAACGGCGCGAAGGGTACATAGAACAGAAACACCAACAGCATGGCGCGGGGGACATTGGCTGCGCTCTGGAAAGTGAACTTGCGGTTGAAGGTGAAGTTCCAGAGCACGCTCAAAACCAGAGCAATGGCGTAGCAGAGCCAGTGGGCGGGGATCTTCAGGATCTCTTCGCAGAGGATCATGGCCAGTGTCTCAATAATGCCTGCCGAGGCGGAAAAAAGCACGAATTTAATGACCCGAGCGGTCTCTTTCTTTTTCTCCGTTTGCATAGTCAGCCCTTCCTTTTCGCATATTTTTTTTGATAGATCAGGTGCATCAGCGCTGCATCCAACCTGCTGAGATGTAATTTGACCCCCAGACCCGCGGCGTGCAGGGCGCAGAGGGCGGATTTCTCCGTCAGCAGGCGCAAGGCCTCTCGGTCGTCGGGATCCGCGGCTCGGATAATGGCACCCACGCCCCGAACGAATACTGCATCCTGCTTGGAAAGAGTCCTCAGAATTGCCGTCGCCGATGGCTCTGCCCGGGGGATTCGGGGACCCAGCATCTGCGCCATGTCGTCCAGCTGCGCGCGGAGGGTTTCCCCTCTGTCCGCCCACAGCAGGCTGCAGCTGCCGCCGGAAATTTCCGCATCGGGGATCTCCCGCTGCACAGCAGCAAGAAGGGCTTGAGTCTCCTCCTCCGGCAGATGTCGGGGCTCGGTTCGGGGCAGGCGCAGATTCCGGCGGCAAATGTCCTCCAGAAGCTTGGCTCGGTTCATGGCCTGAGCCTGATCCTCGCCGCAGATGACCACGCCGTGGCCGGCCATGAGCACCGTGTGCGCTCCGGTGGCCAGAGCGGCGGAAACAGCTTTTTGCAGCTTTTTTGTGCCGGGGAGACCGTAGGCGGCCTTGGCCAGACCGCCCAGGGCGGCTTGCTCATCCTGCGTAATATCCATGGTGTCAAAGCCCGCCAGCCCCAGTGCCGAGGCGCAGTTTTGGTGGGTATGGATGACGAAGTTTACTTCGGGGAAGACCTTATAGGCGGCTGCGTGGACGCCCCGCTCTCCGGAGGGCTTGCGGCTGCCCTCCCAGGTCATGGTGGAGAGCTCCACTCGGACGATGTCCTGCGGCTGGGTCTTGTGATAGTCCAGCCCGCTGGGCGTGATGAGAAAATGGTTCGGATCCAGACGGCTGCTGACATTGCCCCATGTCCGAGCCACCAAGCCCGTCTCCAGCAGCGCCAGCCCCGTCTGGCAGATCAGCGCTCTCTGCGCAGTTTCTTCCATGGTCTTGCCCCCTTAGTTCAGCGCGGCGAAATTCTTCTTATTGGCCGCATAGAGATTTTTGAATACCTTATAATTCCGGTCATACAGGGCCTGATTGGCGGGATCGGGCGTATAGCGGGCTGCGGGACGAATGAGTCCGGCGGCTTGGGTCAGCTCGGCGATCTGTCCGCTGCCCACCGCCACCAGCATGGCGGCGCCCACTGCGCCCACATCCTTGGTGTCGGCCACGGTTTCCACGGTGCGGCCTGTGACATCCGCCAAAATTTGGCAGGTGACCCGAGACAGCGCCCCGCCGCCTACAAAGCGCAGGGTGGAGGCGATCTTCACCTTCTTGTCCTGACACTCCAGCATCCAGCGCAGGTGGTAGCAAATGCCCTCCAGAACGGCTCGGAGCATCTCGGTCTTGCCGGTGTCCAGACGAAGGTTGAAGAACATGCCCGCCGCCTTGGGATCCTCAAAGGGGCAGCGGTTGCCGTGGAGCCACGGGGTAAAGATCACGCCTCCCGCTCCCGGCGGGATGGCCTCAATGGTGTCGGTCATGTAATCATACAGGCTCTCGTACACCGACTCCTGGCTCTCGGCCACATTGGTCTTTTGCAGATAAATGCCGATCTCGTCCAGCACCAGGTGCTCCTTGACCCACTCGAAGCACTTGCCCGCGGTCTCCATCTCGGCAAAATAGTTGTATTTCCCCGCCTGCGCGCCTACGATGCCGGCGATCATGGACACAATGTCCACCTTCTGGCGTCCAATGACTGTGCTGACCCAGCCGGAGGTGCCGGAATAGATGTGGGTCTGTCCCACCTCCGTGCAGCCTGCGCCCACGCTGATGAGCGTGGCGTCTCCGCCGCCGCCGTACACGGGGCAGCCCTCCGCCAGACCCAGATCCTGAGCGGCTCGGGCTGTGAGCGTTCCGGCCACATCCGTACACTCGATGATGCGGGGAAGGTGGTCAAACTCCACGCCGTACATCCGGCAAAGCGCGCGGCTCCAGCAGCCCTTGTCGGGGCGGCTGTCGTAGAGGAAGGTGGAATAGGCGGAGTCGCGGGTCATCACGAACTGACCCGTGCAGCGTCCGATGAGATACTCCTTCACATCCAGCCATTTATGTATCTTGGCGTACACCTCCGGCTCGTTTTGCTGGACCCACTTGTATTTCCACAGGGGATCCTTGACGCTGGTGGAGGCGGCTCGGGTGCGGCGGAGACTGCGCAGCAGCATGAGTGCATTCACGCCGGAAATGGTAAGGCCGTGGGTCTGGCAGGCGGCAAATTCTCGGCTGCCCCGCTGATCCATGTAGCTCATGGGGCGGCGCAGGGCGCAGCCCGCCTCATCCACCAGCACCAGACCCTGCATCTGGGAGCAGAACGAGATGCCGGCGATGCTCTTAGGGTCGGTGCCGGTCTTTTCCAGAAGGCGTCGGGTGCTTTTGGCCATGGCCGTCCACCACTCGTCGGCGTCCTGTTCCACGCCGCCGCCGGGCAGGATGTAGAGGCCGTAGCCCTCGTACTCTCCGGCCAGCAGCCGCAGGGTGTCGCCCACCTCAAAAAGGCAGGTCTTGACGCCGGTGGTGCCAATGTCATATGCGATCACATACACGGCGATCTCCTCCTATTTTTAATGCATTTTTGATGAAGCGCATAAAGGACTCAATGAGCTTTTCGGGATTGTCGACGCAGTCAGATCCCAGAAAAATGGCCATACGTTCCCGATAATACTCGCAGCTGAAGGAAAACTGCAGCATCATAAACAGGTTGTCTAAGAAAAAGGCGAATGCCTGCGGATTCAAGGTGGGGTCCACAGTTCCGGCTCGGCGTGCGTTTTCCAAAAGTCGGGTATAGACGGCGGCGGAGCTGCCCTCGATCTCTCGCGCCAGCTCCCGCGCGTACTTTTTGCAGCCGCCGGAGGTGATCTCGTTGTAGAGGGCGTTGTGGCATTGATGCTCTCGGGCGTGAACGATCAGGGCGCTGATGATGCTGCGGATGCCGGACTCAATATCCGTTTCGTGCGCCACGGCCTCTTGCAGAACCTGATCCAGCTGAGCCAGAGAGTGGCGCACGCAGGCCAGAAAAAAGCTGTCCTTATCGCCGAAATACTTATAGAGAACGCCCACGGAAACTCCGGCGGCCTTGGCGATGGTATTGATATTGGCACGATCCAGACCGAATCGAGCAAACTGGTCGATGCCGGTCTCTAGGATCAGATGCATAGTTTTTTCATCGAGCTTTTTATACATAGTCCGTCTCCGTCGGTGCGTGTCGTGAGTGGGGATTCACAAGATAGGCATAGTATATACCTGCGAAGACATATTTGTCAATGATTTTGTGAGAAAAGAGAAATTTGCGCAGAGGAACGCATCCGCCGGCGTGGCTGTTGGTCGTGTTTGTTGGGAGAAGGGGGGACAAGCCCCCGCAGCGCGCAAAAAATCCCCGAAAAAGCAAGAATTCGGGGATTCTGATTTGGCATGAGTTTTCACTTTCCTGTCCCGAACGCCGCCTCCGGCGGAGGGGAGGCTGCGTTTTGGGCAGCTCACTCTTTCAACGGCAGGACAAGTCGGGAGCAGTACCGCTGCATTTCGATCTCTCGCCCCGTGTAGGGCGCAACGATGCCCAGAGTGCGGGGCGGCTCTGCAGGCGTCAGCCCCCGCGCCCGAGCTTCGCGCCCCAGTGTCAGCCACATTTCGTCCACGCCGGAATAGTCGCCGCAGTACAGCACCGACAGTGCGCGGCATTCCGGCAGCACCACCGCATCTGCCGGCGCCGTCTCCGGCCGCACGGGAACGCAGACGGCGTAGGAGTACGGCTCACTGCTGATGTAGCCCTCCAGATAGTCCTTCCGATCCGAAATTTGGAAAAGCGGCTCGTCAGAGAGCACATAGCCCTTGCGGATGCACTCGCTGTAAAACGCAAACATGGCGGCATAGCGCTCCTCATAGGTGATGCCCTTGCACCAGCGTATGCAGCAGGTCACGGCGGGCAGCTGCATCACCTGCACGGAGGTGCTGGGGCCTTCCGCGGCGCGCAGCCGCATTTCTTCCACGCTCCGCTGCAGCTCCAGCAGGCGTTTTTCCAGCGCCGCAAGCAGCGCAGACGCCTCGCCTCCGTGAATGAAATAGGTGGCGATCTCCTCTGCGTTCAGCCCCATGGCCTTGAATTTTTCCACCTGCAGAATGCGGGCAACATTGAAATTGTCGTAGTACCGCCGACCACTCTCCGGCGCAATATAGGCGGGCACAAGAAGACCCTTTTTCTCCAGACGCATCAATGTGCTGCGGGAGAGGCCGCAGGCGTGTGCCGCCTCGGTGATCTGAAAGAGGGCTTTTGTATCTTTTTCCACGAATTTTCCCCCTGTTCCGCTTGCTTCGTTCATAGGTGAACGTGTTATAATACTATTTTAAGGAAAAGCACGCTTATGTCAAGACCGTCTGCCCGGAAAGCGGATCTCCGGTGCGGCCGGCAAGGCGCAGAAGACTGATACGGCATATAGACAGACAATTATCACAGCGTTGCTTGCGGGAGGACTCATATGGAAAGAAAAGGGGATAGAGCCGACATCGTGAGGGATGTATCCCTCGGAATATCGGGGGCAGCTCTTGCCAGGTTCAGGGGCTTTTGCGACCGCGTTCTCGGAATAAGGATCGACGAAGTCCCCACCGAGCAGAGCATTTTCATGAGGCAGAACTATTCCATCGTATTTTGCGCGGTCGTTTTGTTTCTGCTGACCAACGGGTTCTATCTGGTCAAAAACATCATCATGAAAACGATGCTCCCCCTCGACATGATACCGCTTTACATGATGGTCGCTGCGTCCCTGGCGATGCTGCTTTTTACGATTTTCTATAAGAAATACGACACCCCGCTTGCGAGGTTTGTCCTGCCTGCATTTTATGCCGTGGTGATCGCCGCCGTTACCATATTCATGGTTTCCTGCAATTACCATAATATCGGCCTTTCCATCTCCATGTGCTACCTGTTTGTCATCATGATCGCGCCGACGTACAGCACCCCGGATACCGTGATCGTATGCGTCCTGATCGCCCTCAGCTGCTGGCTGCCCGCGCGGCTTCCCTATGCGGAAAACTATAATTTATTCAAGCATTTCCTGCTGCGTTTTTCCATTGTTGTCGGTTTTATTGCCCTTCGGCATATCTTTCTTTGACAGGCCGCCAATGACCGGTTCGTTCAGGAAATGAGCAATGATTTTATCAAGCTTGCCTATAATGATGTGATGACGGGGACGCTGAACAAAAAGGCCCTGGAAACGTATTGCGCGTTTGTTACCGAAAAAATACAGCCCGAAAGGGTCAGCACCATTATTTTTGACGTGGATGATTTCAAATCGTACAACGATCACTATTCCCATATGAAGGGCGACGAAGCGCTGAAGCGTATTGCCGAGAGCGTGGCCGCTGTGCTCGAGGGCGATGATTGGTATCTTTTCCGGTTCGGAGGGGAGGAGTTTGTTGCCCTCCTGCCGGACGTGGAGGAGGGCGAAGCCTGCCGTATAGCCGGAGAGCTGCTTGGCGCTGTGCGCGCTGCCGCCATTGCGCGGGAGGATCTTCCGGATAAAAGCATTGTTACCGCATCTTTCGGAGTCGCCTGCGGAAGCGCCAAGGAGCTGAGCGATCTATCGGTCATCACCAAAGCGGACAGGCAACTCTATGTCGGCAAAAACGGCGGAAAGGATTGCGTGGCCGCAAACGACGTCATATATAATTTCTCACCCAATAAATGACAGTGAAAAGCGCAGATCGAGTCTGAAATGCTCTGATCTGCGCTTTTTGATTTTTCACGCCGATTTGCAGCTGCTCTGTGAAAAAACGCCCTGCTCCGTGGCGCAGAAGATAATGATGAAAAATTTATCCATACTGCTGTTGTAAAAAATAGAATTATGATGTAGCGCAGCCAACTGAATTAGCCACATCCCTTTTTTCATTTCCCTTTTGTCAGGAGGCCCGTGAGATCATAGATCTTGCGGGCTTCTTGCCGTATTTTTTTCTGCAAAAAAACGTCGAAAAAACCCCTTGACCTTTGCCGCCGACTGTGCTACAATGCATGCGTTCGCTCGGAGGGCGAGTTGTTCATAGAAGCAACAGCCGGACAAGAGTCAGACTGAGATGTCTGCTTCTTGTCCGTTTTTTTGTGCAGAATTCTGTGAAAAAAGGAGGAGTAAATATGGATTTTTTGACCGATCGGATCAAGCCCATTTATTTCAAATATTTGTCCGCCTCCTTTGGCGTCGCCATGATCGCCTCGATCTATTCTATCGTGGACGTGGCCATGGTCGGGCAGTATCAGGGGCCGGAGGGGACGGCGGCGCTGGCCGTCGTTGCACCGGTCTGGAACATCATCTATAGCCTCGGCCTGCTCATGGGCGCCGGCGGCAGCGTTCTCTTCAGCATCCGCCGAGGCGGCGAAACAGGCGACGGTAGCGAAAACCAGTATTTCTCGGCGGCCCTCATCGGCGCCGTGGTGCTGGCTGTGCCGGCCTGGGTGGGCATCATCTTCTTTGACCGCCCCATCCTCACCTTCTTCGGCGCCGACAACTCCCTGCTGGTGCTGGCGCAGGCGTATATGCGCCCCATTAAATATGTGTTCCCCCTGTATCTTTTTAATCAGGTGGTGGCGGCCTTCCTACGCAATGACAAGAGCCCCGGCCTTGCCACCCTCGGCGTCCTGTGCGGCGGCATTTTCAATATTTTCGGCGATTACTTCTTCGTTTTCACCTGCGACATGGGCATCTACGGCGCCGGCTTGGCCACCGCCATCGGTGCCGTCATAACCACGGTCATCCAGCTGACCCATTTCGTCAGCCGCAAAAATACGCTCCGCCTCATAAAGCCGGAAAAGCCCCGCCGCAAGCTCTGCGAGATTTCCGTCACCGGCTTTTCCACGTTTTTCATAGACGTGGCCATGGGCATTTTGACCGTGCTCTTTAACCGTCAGATCATGCGCTGCCTCAGCACCGACGCTCTGGCCATCTACGGCCCCATCATACAGGTCAGCACCTTTGTTCAGTGTTGCGGCTACAGCGTCGGGCAGGCGTCCCAGCCCATCATGTCCATGAACTTCGGCGCCGGCAAGGGAGACCGTATCCGCGAGACCCTCCGCTTCGCCCTCTGGACAGCGGCGTTCTTCGGCGTCTTCTGGACAGTCCTCAGCATGGCCTGCCCCGATCTCTATGTCCGCATCTTCATGACCCCCACGCCGGAGATCCTGGCCATGGCGCCCACCATCGTCCGCACCTACGCCCTGTCCTTCCTGCTCCTGCCCTTCAACATTTTCTCCACCTACTATTTCCAGGCCATCATGAAGCCCAAGGCGGCCTTTGTCGTGTCGGTGGCGCGGGGGCTTGTCATCAGCGGCACGCTGATCCTGCTTCTCCCGAAGCTGGCGGGAGCCTCGTCCCTGTGGTTGGCCATGCCCATCACGGAGCTGCTGGTCATGCTCTACGCCGCCACCACCATGCGGAAATATACAAAAGCCCTCTAAAATAGGCTGAAACTAGGCTGTCGGCCTATTATTTGATAGACCGACAGCCTACCATGCCTTGCAAATATCCTATAAGATTGTTATAATATATAGTGTATTTCCAACGATGAGAAGACCTACAAAGGCAGCGGCGTGTATGAGGCGGGCGAGGTGAAAAACACCCCCGCCATGGAGCAGGCGTATCAGCTGGGACGCGGTGTGTAAAAGCGCCCCTATAAGAAATGTTCGCTGCAAAGCAGGGGAGGGAAGACCATGACGCTGAATCAGCTGCAATATTTCACCCAGGTAGTGCGCCAGCGCAGCTTTACCCGCGCGGCGCAGCTGCTCCATGTCAGCCAGCCTGCTCTGAGCAAGAGCGTGCGCCTGCTGGAGCAGGAGTTCGGCGCCGACTTCGTCGACCGCACCGCCAAGGACTTCACCCTTACCCCCAGCGGCGAGCTGTTCTGCGAGTACGCCCAGCGGATCCTCTCCTTTGTGGACGGCCAGACCCGCGAGCTGCGCCAGCGGATCGGCGCCGCCGACACCCTCCGCATTGGCATTCCCCCCACCTCCGGCTCCATTTACTACCACACCCTCATCAGCCAGTTCCGCGCGGCCTATCCCGAGGTCGCGCTGCAGATCATGGAGGTGCCCTCCCGCCAGATCCTCTCCCTTTTGGAACTGGGCGAGCTGGATCTGGGCGTGCTGCTGGAGCCGGTGAGCAGGGAGGACTATGTGGCGCAGCCCGCCGTGCGGTCGGAGATCGTGGCGGTGGTGAGTCGGGACCATCCGCTGGCTGGAGCGGGGAGCGTCAGCTTTTCCCGTCTGCGCACGGAGCCGCTGCTGATGATCTCGCAGGAGTTCATGTTCAGCGGCGTGGTGGAGAGCCTGTGCCGCGAGGCAGGTTTTGAGCCGCAGGTGGCTTTTGAAAGCTCCCAGTGGGATCTTCTGTATGAAATGGCCATCGACGGGCAGGGCGTGGCCTTTTTCCCCAAAGCGCTCATGGACAAGCACCCCCGCTCCGAGGCCGTGTGCCTGCGGCTGCGGGAGCCTTGCGCCCCGTGGACGCTGTCTGTGGCCTACCGAAAAGGGAGGTTCGTCACGGCGCCCATGCGGCATTTTCTGGATATGTGCGGGCAGTAAATTCTGCGGCGGCTTCGGTAGGCGGAGCCGCCGTTTTTGCATCATAATTTCAATTTATAAGGGATAAAAAACGTGTATTTTACATTTTTTCTCCCATGGTTTATGCTTATAGCAGAAAACTGAAAACAATTCTGCCAAGCAGGGAAAGGAACGCTTATGAACAAGTATCAGCAAGAGTATGATCGGAAGAAAATGTCCGCCCGTCAGGTGCTGGAGCATATTCAGAGCGGCGACTTCATTTTCACGCCTATGGCCGCCTCCTGCCCCGACGCACTTATGAACGAGCTGCCCCACCTGAAGGAAACGGGGGTGAAGGATCTCATCCTGCAAAGCTGCATCCCCACCATGGACTATCCCGCCTTCCACGATCCGTCCATGCAGGCCGTCATGGCGCACCACGGTTGGTTCTTCACCGCCGGCCTGCGCAAGGCCAACGCCCAGCATCTGGTCAGCGCCGTGCCCCAGCACTCCACCAGCATCCTGCGAAAAACGCTGGATCGGATCCGTCATGAGCACCGCCGCCCCGTGCTGCTGACCACCGTGTCCCCTATGGACGCGCAGGGCTATATGTCCCTGTCTGTCAGCTCCATTTATGAGATGGACGTGGTGCGCGCCGGCGCAGTGCTGCTGGTGGAGGTGAACCCCAATTATCCCCGCACTTTCGGCGATACCATGGTGCATATCTCCCAGGTCACGGCGCTGGTGGAGTCCGACCGTCCCATTCTGTGCGTGGATCCCGCGCCCTACACGGAAAAGGACGCCGTCATCGGCAAATATGTGGCCTCTCTGGTGGAGGACGGCTCCACCATCCAGCTGGGCATCGGCAACATTCCCAATGCCGTGGCCAACGAGCTGAAGTCCAAGAAGCATCTGGGCATCCACACGGAGATGTTCACGGAGACTATGGTGGATCTCATTGAGTGCGGCGCCGTGGACAACACCCAAAAGGGCTTCAACGACGGCGTGAGCATCTGTTCTTTCACCATGGGCAGCCGCCGGCTGTATGACTTTTTGGATGACAACCCCATGGTGCTCTTTAAGTCCAGCACCTATTCCAACGACCCCTATACCATCGGCCGCAACAACAAGTTCGTATCCATCAACGCGACGCTGGAGATGGATCTCACCGGCCAGGCGGCCAGCGAATCCGTAGGCCCTGTGCAGTTCTCCGGCTCCGGCGGTCAGGCGGAGACCGTTCAGGGCGCACAGATGTCCCCCGGCGGCAAGTCCATTCTGGCCATGCACTCCACCTACACCGACCGCGACGGCAAGCTGCACTCCAAGATCGTCCCCATGCTGACGTCCGGCGCCGCCGTGACCACCTCCCGCAACGACGTGGACTATGTGGTCACCGAGTACGGCATTGCGTGGCTCCGCGGCCTGACTATTGCCGAGCGGGTGCAGGCGCTGACGAAGATCGCTCATCCCGATTTCCGAGAGTGGCTGCTGGAGGAAGCGGAAAAGAACCATATCTGGTGATTTGCCTCTCTATACCAAGGAAAAAAGCCCGATGCATCAGGCATCGGGCTTTTTCCTATATGCGGAGAGGGAGGTGGGGGAAATGCGTGTCAGTTGGCTGTCCAGCCGCCGTCGATGGGCAGGGCGATGCCGGTAATGGAGTCGGCGGCGTCGGAGCAGAGGAATTTCACAATGGCGCCGATGTTTTCCGCCGGCACCATCTTCTTGATGGCGGCCTTGGAGAGCATGATGTCGGAGATGACTTTGTCCTCGGGAATGCCGTGGGTCTGCGCCTGCGCCGCGATCTGCTTTTCCACCAGCGGGGTCATGACATAGGCGGGGCAGATGGCGTTGCAGGTGATGCCCAGAGAGCCACCCTCCATGGCAGCGGACTTGGTGAAGCCGATGAGGCCGTGCTTGGCGGACACATAGGCGCTCTTGAATTCCGAGGCCACCAGCCCGTGGATGCTGCTCATGTTGATGATGCGACCCCAGCCGTTTTCCTTCATGTAAGGCCAGCAGTAGCGGGTCAGCAGGAAGGGGGCGGTGAGCATGAGACTGATGATGAAGTCCCACTTGTCCTCCGGAAACTCCTCAATGGGGCACACGTGCTGCACGCCCGCCACATTGGCCAGAATGTCGATGCGGCCGAAACGCTGGGCGGTGAAATCCACCAGCTGCCGGCAGTCCTCCCGCTTTGTCAGGTTGCCCACGAAGGGAACGCCGCCCAGCTTGCGGGCGGACTCCCGCAGCAGCGCCTCGTTGACATCCGCCATGACCACCTGCGCGCCTTCCTGCCGCAGCGCCTGCGCCACGGCGTAGCCAATGCCGCTGGCAGCGCCGGTGACAATGGCGATCTTATCGTTTAACATGGATGTTTCCTCCTAAACTTTCAGCGGATGAATTGCCGCAGCAGGGCGGCCACCTCATCCTCGTGATCCAGCATGCAGCCGTGGCCGCTGCCGGCGATGACGTGCTCCTCATAGTGGCCGCCCTTGGCGCGATACCGCTCCAGCACATAGCGCGTCTGCGCCACCATGGGCTGGGAGGGGAATACGTCCGCCCCTGGGTAGTTGGGCAAAAAGCCCATCTGCCCCAGCACCGCCACGTCACAGGCGCTGTGGTCGGACACCATTACGTCCTTGTCGCCCCGCAGCCACAGAATGGGCATTTGCGGCTGCACCTCCGCCAGAGCGGACAGGTCGCAGTAGCGCACGGACATGGTGTTGGACACGCCCTTGTCGCCGCCCATGGCATACGGCCACTGGGCGCAGGGGGTGCTGTTACCCTGGCACATGTCGTCCCCCAGCTTGCACTGGAGCACGGAGTCGATGTATTTCTCCCGATCCTCCTGGGGGAGCTTGTAGCCGGCGGCCACATACACGCTGTCGATGACCTGCCCGGGCAGCGTGCGGTCGCCGGTGCGGATGGCCTGCAGCAGTGCCTGATTGGCGCAGGCGGCGCCGCTGCCGAGTCCCGCAGGCTCCACGGGGGTGCCCGTTTCACCGTAGCTGCCGCCGAAGCCGAAGGGTGCCAGCGGCGCCTGCAGGATCAGGCTTTCCACCTTTTCCGGATGGTCAATGGCGTACTGCATGGCCACGCCGCCGCCCATGGACCAGCCCATGATGCTGAACCGATCCCAGCCCATGGCGGTCACAAAGTCCTCCACGTCGTCGGAAAAATCCCGCATGCCCCGCGTGGCGTCAATGGGCAGAGCGGAGGAATGGCCAAAGCACCGGAAATCCGGAGCCAGCATTTCAAAGTCCGCCGCCAGATGCTCCATGAGGCGCTGGTAGAACACGGCGGAGGCCACGTTGCCGTGGAGCAGCAGGAGGCGGGGCTTGCCGAGGGTGCCCGCCGCCAGATAGGCCGTGGTGAGCCGAGGCGTGGTAATAGTCTGATAGGATAAACTCATAGGTCGTTCCTCAAATGTCGAATTTCGTGTGACTGAGACCTGCAAAGCCTGCGATCAGCGATGCAAACAGCGTGGGCTGCTCATACATGGAGGCGTGGCCGCAGTTCGGCAGGATCACATGGTGGCAGGTCTTTATGTGGGCGGCCAGATACTCCTGCTCTTTCAGGGGCGTGAGATAGTCCTCCTGACAGGATACCACCAGCGTGGGACATTGCACCTCGCCCAGCCGACCCCGCAGGTCGTAGTTTTCGGAGCTGTCCGTCAGGCGCTGCATGGCGCCGATGAAGTCGGGGTTTCCGAACAGGGGGATCAGCAGCTCCTTGCGCTTTTCCATCCACTCGTGGCGCTCCGTGTAGAAGGCGGGGGAGTAGATCACGGGGATGGAGGTGTGGTAATACGCTTCACCGCTGCCTGCGGCCAGATTCCAGGCTTTGCCGATGTCTCCCAGCCACCAGCCGGTGGCGGCGGTGGCGTTGAGCAGGATCAGCCGCTCCGTCATCTCCGGATAGGTCACGGCAAACTCCAGCGCCACCTCGCTGCCGTAGGAGATGCCCGCGATGCAGGCACTTTTCAGATCCAGATGCTCCAGCAGGCGGCGCACCACCTGCACCTGAATGCCGTGGTCATAGACCTGCCCAACCATCTTGTCGCTGCGGCCCTGATCCAGAAAATCCACCAAAAGCAGGCGGTTGTTGGCAGACAGAGCCTCAATAAAGGGCTTCCAGCTTGCGCAGGACATCATGATGCCGTTGAGCAGCACCAAAGGCTTGCCCTGACCGTGGGATTCATAATAGATCTGTCTGCTGTCCATGGTAAAGGTTGGCATATGTTCCACCGTCCTTTCGCTTTGCCTCTGCGGCCGCCCGAAGACAGCCGCAGAGGGAGATCATTCCGGGGTTTACTTGGTGGAGGCCACCACGTCCGCCAGGGACATGATGGGGCTTACGGGCACCAGCGCATACACGCCCGCTTCGTTCTTCTCAAGGCTCACGCAGTTCAGCGCCAGAGCGGTCACGCCCAGACGGTCGCCGTTGGCATAGCTGATGCTGCCGCCCATGGGGATGGCGAAGTTCGTTTCCTCCATGACCTTGGCAAAGTTTGCATAGTTCAGCTCCACGCCGGCCTTGTCCACGGCCTGCAGCGCCTGCACGAAGATGTTGCCGGCGATGTAGCCTGCCATGGCGTAGGAGTTCAGAGCGTAGGTGCTGCCGGACTCACCGTTGGCCAGCTCCCAGGCGCTCATGGCGGTGTAGAAGGCGGTGTAGTCAGCCAGACCCTGCTCAGTGGTGACATCCAGCCATGCGGTGCAGTAGACCATGCGGTTTGCGGTGATGGCGCCGGTGTCCACGAAGGCGCCCAGAGTGGTGGCGGAGGCGTTGACATAGGAGGTGACCACGTTGACGTTGTAGTTCACGTCACGCATGGTGTTCATGAGGGTGGCCAGAGGATTCTGGTTCATGCAGGCGATGACCACGTCGCAGCCGGCATTCTTCAGCACGTTCACGGCGGCGGAGAAGTCGGTGGCGGAGGCCTCGACTTCCTGCACGGTGATGTCGGCCTTCAGATCCTCGTTTTCACGATTCACGCCTGCCAGCAGGCCGGTGCCGGCGTCGTCGGTGGTGGCGATGACACCGATCTTGGTGCCGCCCAGACCCATGCCGTCAGCGGTGGGAGCAACGGCGCGAGCCAGCAGCACGCGACCCTCGGCGCTGTAGATGGGCTGCACGGAGTAGATAACGGCGTCATTGCCCTTGGCGCCTTCCTGATACAGATCGTCAATGCCGGTGGCGGCATAGACCATGGGAACGCCCTTTTCCTTCAGGTAGTCCAGCGTAGCACCCACGGTGTTGGTGCCGAAATGACCCACGATGGCAAACACCTTGTCGGTCTCCACCAGCTGCTTGGTGTAGGTCATGCCCTGTGCGCCGTCGAAGCCGTCGTCATAGTGCTTGAGGACAATGCTTTTGCCCTGGAAGCCGCCGGCGTCGTTGTAGGCCTTGAAGGCTGCTTCCATGCCGGCGTTGAAGGGCACGCCCACGGTGGCGTAGGCGCCGGTGGTGGCGGCGGTGTTACCCACGAGGATGGTGTCGTCGGTGACACCCTGCACCGCTACGAAGGGCTTGTAGTCGCTGCCGGACTCGTCGTCCTTTTTGCCGCAGCCAGCCAGGAGTACGCAGAGCATCGCTGCCGCCAGCAGCAGGGAAAGAAACTTTTTCATGGTTCATTCTCCTTTTTTTGTTTTTATTGATCGTATATGCCTAAGCTCCTCGGGGAGCGTCAAGCCGCTTTACTTTTTGTTGCCGAGATAGGCCTCGATGAGCCGGTCATCCTGAATGAGCCGGCCGGCGGGGCCGTGCATGCTGATCTTGCCCAGCTCCAGCACATAGCCGTAGTCGGCGATCTTCAGCGTAGCCAAGGCGTTCTGCTCCACCATGAGAATAGTGGTGCCCTCCGCGCGAATGGCCTGCAGTGTTCTGAAAATACCCTGCGTAATAAGAGGCGCCAGTCCCAGGGACGGCTCATCCAGCAGCAGGATCCTGGGATCTGCCATCAATGCCCGCCCGATGGCCAGCATCTGCTGCTCGCCGCCGGACAGAGTGCCCGCCTGCTGGCGCCGCCGCTCCTTCAAAATGGGGAACAGCTCCTGCACCCGCTCCAGATTCTTCTGGTACTGTTTGGCGCTCTTGAGGCAGTAGGCGCCGGCCTTGAGATTCTCCTCCACCGTGAGCGCCGAGAAGATCAGCCGCCCCTCCGGCGACATGTTCACGCCCATGCGCGCGGTCTTATACCCCCGCTGCCCCAGGATCTCTGTTTCCTCCAGCCGGACGGAGCCGTAGCCCTTCACCATGCCGGTGATGGCGCGGAGGGTGGTGGTCTTTCCGGCACCGTTGGCGCCCAGCAGCGCCACGATGGTGCCCTTTTCCACGTCCAGATCAATGCCCTTCACGGCCTGAATGGGGCCGTAATTCACCTGCAGGTTCCTCACTTCCAACAGTGCCATTACGCTTGCACCTCCTCGTCGCTCTCGCCCAGATAGGCATTCTGCACCTGCGGATCCCGCTGAATTTCCTCCGGCGTGCCGATGGCCAGCAGCTTTCCGAAGGAGATGGCGCACACGGTCTGGCAAATGTTCATCACCAGCCCCATGTCGTGCTCCACCAGCAGAATGGTGCAGCCCATGGTGTCCCGAATGCGGCGGATCAGTGCCGCCAGCTCCTTGGTCTCCGTGTCGTTCAGACCCGCCGCAGGCTCGTCCAGAATGATGAGCTGCGGGTCGCACATAAGCGTGCGGGCGATCTCGATCTTTTTGAGAATGCCGTAGGGGAGTCCGGCGGCGTACCAGTCCTTATAGGCCGTCAGCCCCATGAAGTCCAGCACACGCAGCGCCTTTTCCCGAATGATACGCTCCTGCTTTTTGAGGCTCGGCAGGTGCAGTGCCTGGGTGATAAACCCCGCCGTAAACTGCCTGTGACCGGCGATGAGCAGGTTATCCAGCACGGAGACCTCGCGGATTACCTCCACATTCTGGAAGGTGCGCACGATACCCTGCAGCACCACGTCGTGTACCTTTTCCTCCACCAGCGAGATGACCTCGCCCGCCTTGTTTTCAAACAGGAGCGTGCCCGATGTTGGCTTATAAAACTGGGTGATGCAGTTAAACACCGTGGTCTTGCCGGCGCCGTTGGGGCCGATGAGACCGAATATCTCGCCCTTTTTCACGGAGAAGGACAGGCCGTCCACGGCGTGTATGCCGCCGAAGTACATGCACAGATCCTGCACCTGCAGCACCGTGCCTTCCGGCAGCGTCAGCTTGCCGGCGGGGGCGATCTGCGCCTTTTCCACAGCGGCCGTAAGCCTTTGGATCTTGGCGTCCTCGGCCTTGCGGATCTTTTCCGCCTGTACCTCGGCCGCCTGCGTTTCGGCTGACCGGAAGGCTTCCACCTGTGCCTCGATGTCTGCCAGCGCGGCGCTGCGCTCGATGCTTTCCTCCGAAGGATCGGCCAGCTGGGCGTCGATGGCGTCTGCCAGACGGCGGCTGTAGTCCTCCCGCAGCGTGGCGTGCTCCGCCTTTAGCTGTGCCAGAGCCTTTTCCTCGCGCTCCCGGCAGGAGGGTTCCTTGGAGATGGCTTTGGCGGCCTTGTCCGAGGCCTGCTTCAGAGCAAAGGCCATGTCGGCGTCAAACCGGCTCATGCGGCTGTCATATACCGTCTTTTTTGCCTCCTGCGCGGGGATCCACTCGGGGTGGGCGGCGTACAGCTCCAGCATGAGGCGGGAGCGGTAAGCCTCCGTTTTCTGCTGCGCCTGGGTTTGGCAGTCCCGCAGCAGGATATCCTTGTACTCTTTTTCGGCGGCAAGCATGGTCTTTCTGCGCACCAGCTTCCGATATTTCCGATCATTTCCGGCCATAGCTGTCCACCCTCCTTTGCACTTTGGCAGCGGCTTTGCTGCTCTTTCGCTTCTGCACCAGATTCCCCACCATCTGCGCTATGCCGCCGGGGAAGAACATCACAATGAGAATAATAAGAAGACCCGTTATCATGGTGATAAAGGCGGGGTTTTCCACAAAGAAGGGAATCTTGCTCAAAAACGTCGATTGCAGGCCGTAGATGATGAACACGCCGAAGGTAGTGCCCCACAGGGACTTTGCTCCGCCGATGACCACAGCACCCAGAATGTTCAGGGAGGTGGCCATGCTCAGCAGGGTAGAGGTGGAGGTGGTCATGTTCCGCAGGAGCATCATATACATAAGCCCCGCGATGGCGGCGTATACCGTGGAGATGACAAAGGCCAGCACCCGATACTTCATAAGGCTGATGCCCATGGCCTGGGCGGCGGAGGTGCTGTTTTTCACCGACAGCAGCGCCCGCCCGATGGGACTGCGAATGAGGTTGGAGGTGATGAGCAGCAGCACCACGAACAGCGCCAGGATCAGCAGGTACACCTGATCCTCGCCGATCTTCACGCCGAAAAGCCGCACCTTGGACATGTCCAGCTTAATGGTGGATTTCAGGGAGATAAAGGTGTTGCGCAGGATCTCCGAAAGCCCAAGCGTCAGAATGGCCAGATAGATGCCCTCGATACGCAGGGAGATGAAGCCCACCAGCACGCCGCTGAACAGGCTCACCATCACCGTCACGATAAACGCTGCGCCGAAGGGGGCACCGTAGACCTGCATAAAGTAGTAGGCGATGTAGGCGCCGATGCCCACAAAACCAGCTGTGCCCAGAGAGGCCAGACCCGAATAGCCCATGAGCAGGCAGAAGCCGATGGCCATGATGGCGTATATCATGGTGTTGCCGACGGCGAACACAAAGGAGCTGGTCAGCACGCCCGCCTGCGCCAGCAGGGGAAAGGCGGCCAGCACCACGGCGAAGATCAGATACTGCGTCAGGGGGATGCCCAGAAGCTGCCGGACTTTTTCTCCGGCGCTCTTCTTGCGGTGGGCGACATAAGTAAGGTGCAGGTATTCCTGCTTTACGTTCAGATCAGTCATGGTCACACCTTCTTTACCACTTTCTTCCCAAACAGACCCTGGGGTTTGATGAGAATGATGGCCAGCAGCAGGACATACACAATAACCATCTGCCAGCGGCTGATGTTGTAAAAGGCGGGGAAATTGGCTAAAAATCCCACGCAGTTGGACAGAACGGGAATCAGCACAGCACCCACGATAGGCCCGTAGAAGGTGGCAAAGCCGCCCAGAATGCAGGCCAGAAAAGCGTTGACCTGAATGGTGCCCATGAAGGAGGTGCTTATCATGGCGCCGCCGCCGGCGTACATCACGGCGGCCAGCACGCCCAGAGCGCAGGCCAGCGCCCAGGAGATGGCGGTGATGACGTGGGTGTTAATGCCCATAAGCTCCGCGGTAAACTCGCTGGAGGCGGTGGCGCGCACGCCCAGCCCCCATTTGCTGTATTTCAGCAGCAGAAACAGGACGGCCAGCACCACGGCGGTAATGGCGGTGCAAATGAGGGCGTGCTTGGTGAAAACGATCTCGCCGCCGAAAGCCTTCACCACCAGATTGGAGTCGACTCCGGCCTTAGTGGTGTTATAAAACGACTCAAAGGGGATGAACTCGGGGTTTCCGAAGATCAGGGGAATGCCGCCGTAGAACAGGGACACGAAGCCCATGGTGATGATCTGCTTGCCCAGCTCGCCCACATAGCGCCCCTTGCGGAACACCATGAGGTCGATGAACAGGCCGATGAGCACGCCCACCAGCATCCCCGGCAGCACGCCGAGATACACGGGGATCCCCCATTGGTTCAGGCATTTGGCCACCACATAGCAGCCGAACGCCGCCACGGAGCCTTGGGCAAAGTTGGCCGTGGTGGAGGTTCGGAAAATAATGGTGACGGAGAACGCCGACAGCGCCGTCACGCAGATGCTCAGCAGTGAGGCGCACACCGTGGATAAAAATGCGGCAAACATAAGCGCATCCCTCCTTTGTGGTCTTCAGCAGGTGAATATGCATTCACCTGTTATGGCTTCATAATATATGGCTTGTGACGGATTTGTCAATATAATTTTGCGTATTTTGACTTTTTCTTTCATACTGCACAAAAAAATCGAAGAGAATTGTAATTTTTAACAGTTTTATAATGTGAATCATAGTTCTTCTTGCCTGCGGCGGCGGAACAAGGGATTTTTCATTGACAGACCGAAAAAAACACGCTATTCTATATGTAAGTTTTTATATGGGAGAAGAAGGAGCAAGGTCGATGAACAGCAAACTGGATCTTGTGGTGGTGATCCCCGAGAGCGAGGAGGGCCGCCGCAGCTTTGACAAACTGGTGAAGGCGGCGGAGGACTGCTTCAGCCAGCAGGGCTACCGCAACACCACCATCAAGGATATAGCCCGGAGTGCCGGATTGTCCGTGGGCGCATTTTATATTTATTTCCGCAGCAAGTACCAGCTCTATGTCTACATCATGCAGAGCTTTGCCCGCCGTCTGCAAGGCTATCTGGACTCCCGCGCGGGGAAGATCACCGGCGACACCGTGGATGTGCAGGTGGGCTATATCATGGAGTTCATCCGCTTTGCCTATGAAAACCCCGCCTGCTACAACCTCATTTTCGAGTCGCTGTATATCGACCGCGACCTGTTTTTGCAGTATTACTATCTCTATGCCCAGCGGTATGTGCCCGCTCTTGTCAAAAACCGCAGCCTGCCGGAGGGGATGGATCCCATGATTTGGTCATTCATCAACATGGGCATCGGCAATTTTATCGGCCTGAAGGTGCTGGCGGAGGACGACGCCGGCCCCGAGCAGATGGAGAAGATCCGCCGCGCCCTCTATATCCTGCTGCGCTCCGGCCTTGAAAAGAAGCCGGAAGAATAATTATTTTATCCTGTTAAATAAGAAAAACGGAGCCGTTTGGCTCCGTTTTTTGCGGAAAATCTGTCGGTTTTATTTTGCCTGCTTCATGCTGAGGCTGATACGTTTTTTCTTTTCGTCCACGTCCAGCACCGCTACTTTCACGACGTCCCCCACGGACACAGCCTCGGAGGGGTGCTTGATGAATCTGTCGGATACCTGCGAGATATGCACCAGCCCGTCCTGATGCACGCCAATGTCCACGAATACGCCAAAGTCAATGACGTTGCGCACGGTGCCCGTGAGCACCATGCCGGGCTTCAGATCCTTCATCTCCAGCACGTCCGTGCGCAGAATGGGCTTGGGCAGCTCGTCCCGAACGTCCCGTCCGGGCTTCAGAAGCTCCGCCACAATGTCCCGCAGGGTGGGCACGCCCACGCCCACGGCAGCGGCAGCCTTCTCCTCGCCGTAGGCTCTGACACGCTCCGGCAGGTCGGCGATCCGGCCGGCTCGCACGTCCTCCGCCGTGTGTCCCGTCAGCTCCAGCAGCGCCTTGGCGGCGTCGTAGCTCTCGGGGTGGACGGCAGTGTTGTCCAGCACGCTCTTGCTCTCCGGCACCCGCAGAAAGCCTGCGCACTGCTGGAAAGCCTTGGGACCCAGCTTGGGCACTTTTTTGATCTGCGCGCGGGAGGTGAAAATGCCGTTTTCCTCCCGGTAGGCCACCACGTTTTTCGCCGTGGTGCTGTTCAGCCCCGCTACCCGCTGCAGCAGAGAGGGGGAAGCCGTGTTGATGTCCACACCCACGGCGTTTACGCAGTCCTCCACCACGCCGCTGAGGGCTTCATCCAGCTGCTTGGGGGGCATGTCATGCTGATACTGCCCCACGCCGATGGCCTTGGGGTCTATCTTCACCAGCTCCGCCAGCGGATCCTGCAGCCGCCTTGCAATAGACACGGCAGAGCGCAGGTTCACGTCGAACTGGGGGAATTCCTCCGCTGCCAGCTTGCTGGCGGAGTACACGGAGGCGCCCGCCTCGGAAACGATCATATAGCTGACGTTTGCGCCGCTTTCGTTCACCTGCCGGATAAGCTCCGCCGCCATCTGCTCCGTTTCACGGCTGGCGGTGCCGTTGCCAATGGCGATGTGCTCCACGCCGTATTTTTTAATGAGCCTTGCCAGCGCGGCAATGGCCTCGTCCTTCTGGCGCTGGCCGTAGGTGGGGTATACCACGGCGGTGTCCAGCACTTTGCCCGTGCCGTCCACCACAGCCACCTTGCAGCCCATGCGGTAGCCGGGATCCAGCCCCATGGTGACCTTGCCCTTCACCGGTGGCTGCATCAGCAGCGGCTTCAGATTCAGGGCGAACTGCCCGATGGCGCCCTCGTTGGCCTGCTCCGTCAGCGTGCTGCGGATCTCCCGCTCCAGGGAGGGGAAGATCAGCCGGTCATAGGCATCGTCGCAGACGGACTTAATAAACTCCATGGCCGCCGAGGCGGGACGCACCACCGCCCGCCGCAGCAAAGGTAGCACCTGCTCCCGTTCCGGAGCGATGGAAACCTTCAGCATTCCTTCCTTTTCGCCTCGGTTGATGGCCAGGATCTGGTGTCCTTGCAGGCGGGAAACGGCCTGCGTGAAGTCATAGTACAGCCGATAAACGCTGTCCTCCTCCGTGGCGGCGCAGCTCACCAGCCGCCCCTGCCGCATGAGCAGCGCCCGCAGGCTTTTGCGGATGGCGGCGTCGTCGCTGATCTGCTCGGCAATGATGTCGCCGGCGCCCTGTAAGGCGTCCTCGACGCTCTCTACGCCCTTATTCGGGTCGACATACTCCCGCGCGGCGTCTTCCGGCCGCGGGCAGTCCCGCTCCTGCGCCAGCAGCAGCTGTGCCAGCGGCTCCAGCCCTTTTTCCTTGGCCATGGTGGCGCGGGTTCGGCGCTTTTGCTTGTAGGGACGGTAGTGATCCTCCACCTCCGCCAGCGTCTTGGCGCTGTCAATGGCGGCGGCCAGCTCCTCCGTCAGCTTGCCCTGCTCGTCAATGGCCTTTTTCACCGTTTCCCGCCGCTCGTCCAGATTCCGGAGATACCGGAGCCGCTCCTCCAGCGTGCGGAGGGAGGTGTCGTCCATGGCGCCGTGCAGCTCCTTGCGGTAGCGGGCGATGAAGGGGATGGTGTTGCCCTCGTCCAGAAGCTGCACAACGTTTTCCACATGGCGGGGTTCCTTGCCCAGCTCCTGGGCCAGCGTTTGAATAATATCCATGGGCCGTCCTTTCATAAAAAAATATCGTTGCCTGATACTATACCACACCGCCCCCGAAAAAGCCAGCAAAACTGAGCGCAGCTCCATATTTTAATAAGTTCAAAAAAATTGCCTTGACAGCTGCCTCGTCAAAGATTATAACATCCTAACTAATGGCAGTTAGTGGAGGGGGATTGTGAAACAAGAGGACACTCGAAAGAAGATCCTTACCAAAGCTCTGAAGCTGTTTTCGCAGCGGGGATATGATGCCGTCAGCGTGGGAGATATAGCCGCTGCCGTGGGGGTTAAAGCTCCTTCGCTTTACAATCATTTTTCCGGCAAGCGCGCCATTTTTGACGCCATAGTGGAAGCGGCAGCGGAGCAGTACGAGCAGGATACGGCTAAGGCAGCGCCCGTGGATGCTGCCAGCTCACTTCTTCCGCAGCACGATGGCAATGAAATTCAGATACTTCCCGCCGCCGGCCTCCATGGCTTTGCGGTCGCCTACGGCGTACTCGTTCTCCTGCCGCAGCCAGTCGTCCCAGACCTCCTCGTTGCTCTCCATTTCACTGACGGACAGCACCTCGGCGCCCCGGCACCGGCTCACCAAATCCCGCCAGTACGCTGCGTCGTGCATATAGTCCAGCTGCTCCGGCGTCCAGGACAGCAGCAGCTCCGCCGGCAGGTGCTCATGGCAGTCCTTTTTCATGCCGGGGATGGCGATGTAGATGTACCCGCCGCTTTTTACAAAGGGCAGCAGCTTCTCGTCCTTTTCGCATATCAGGCGGTACTGCCCCTTTTCCTGGGACAGAATGCGGCCAATGAGGCAGCCGTCGGATCTTTCATAGGCTGTTTGCTCCCGCAGACCGTACATTTTCATGTCCAGAGCCGCATTTGCAGCCGCATTTGAAGCAACATTATCCAACATGATTTCCACCGCTTTTTCCGCCCATCCGGCAGCGCATGAAGTTGTCTATGTGCCGCTCCAGCAGCGCCGTGCCCTCCGCCTCGTCGGGCAGGTTCATCAGCAGATACATGGGCGCATAGAACTCCACCGCCAGCTGGCGCGGATCGGCGCTTTCGAGGACGCCCCGCGCTATCATCTCCCGAAAAATATCCTCCATGTATGCCACCGGCCCCGCCGTGAGCGTCCGGCTGTAAAGCGCCGCCATCTCGTCGCTGCGGTACTGCTCCAGCGTGAGCATCCGGCGAAAATTCGCGGCAAAGTCGTCCTTTGTCCAGAAGCCGAACTGCGCCAGCGTGAAGGCACGGACGGCCTCTGCGGACACGGCTTCATAGGCCGCGGGAGCGGCGGCATACGCCTCCTGCGGCACGGAAAACTCCTGCGACCGTCGGGCGTCGATCTCATACATCCGCTCTACGATGCTGTCGAAAATGGCGCGCTTATTGGCATAATGCTTATATAGAGCGCCCTTGGTCATGCCCAGTTCGCCGGCAATGGCGCTTACGGACACTGCCTCGTAGCCATCCCGAGCAAACAGGTGCAGTGCCGTCTGCATGATTTTTTCTTTGGTTTGATTCAAAAAAACACGCTCCTTTGCTGTAAACGATCGTTTACCGATAGTATAGTAAACCATCGTTTACTTGTCAATACCTTTTCGTAAAAACTCTATATAAAAAATCGGGAGAGGCATATCATGCTGCCGCGCTGTGATATACTGGATATTATCTCTGGGAAGAGGGGGAAGCGTCTGTGCTGCCGGATCTGTGTGTGCTGGGGTTGGTTTTTGCGCTGCGCATTCTGCCGCGTCGGCGCAAGTGGCCGCGCAGTCGGTTTCTGCTGAGCTGCGGGCTGTATATCTATTTCTGCGGCGTTTTGCGCGTGACGCTTCTGCCGGTGGTGAGCAGGCTGCCCCATGTGGCGGAACACGTCTTTGCCGTGAACCTGCGGCCGTTTCGGGATCTGCTGTACGGCTGGGGGGACAGCGTGGGGCAGATACTGCTGAACATGCTGCTTTTTTTGCCCTTCGGCACGCTTGTGCCCCTGCGCACGGGACGGGGGCTTTTTCTGACGATCTTGCAGGCGGCGGCCTGCAGCGCGACCATTGAGCTGGTGCAGCCGTTTTTTGACCGCTCCTGCGACATAACCGATTTTATTACCAACACCGTCGGCTGCGCCTGCGGCTATCTGGTGGGTCTGCCTCTACGCCCGCCGCTGCAAAGGCTGGGGCGATGGCTGGATGAATAAAAAAGGCTCTCCGCCCCAAGGGCAGAGAGCCTTAAAAATATTTACGCAAATACGACCTGAACCAGCACCATGTAAAGCACCGTGCCTACGCCGATGGACAGCAGCACGTTGCGCTTCCACAGGTGCAGCGCCGTGATCACGGCTATGGAGATAAGCTCCGGCAGGCCGTGGGGGGCAGAGGCGACGGAAACGTTCCGCAGGCAATAGACCACCAGCAGTCCCATCATGGCAGCCGGCAGCGTGCGGCCGAGGTAGGTGATGAGTTTGGGCACGGGGCGGCTGTCGGGGAAGAGGAGGAAGGGGAGAAAGCGGGTGATGACGGTGCCCGCCGTCACGGCCAGCGCGATGAGGAGCGCCTGTGTCGTCGTGAGTGTCATAGTTTTTTCCTCCCTATCAGCAAAGCGGCCAGCACCAGCACCATGGCGGGGATCACGAGACGGTCGGCGCCGAAGATCGTGAGCGCCACCACGCTGCAGGCCAGGCCGATGATGCCGCCGGCGCGCTTTTGCGGGTCGGTCACCTGCTCGATGAACAGCACCACGAAAAGCCCCGTCAGGGCAAAGTCCAGCCCCGTGGTGTCAAAGCGGATGAACTGCCCTGCCAGCGAGCCGAGCAGGGAACCGCCCACCCAATACACATAGTCCAGAATCGACACGGCCAGATAGAAATCTTTGGCCGAGACCTCCTGCGGCGGCGTTACGGAGGACACGATGGAAAAGGTCTCATCGCTCAAAAGATAGATCAGCGCGGGCTTTGCGCCGCCCAGACCCCGATATTTTTCCAGCATGGACACGCCGTAAAACAGATGCCGCGCGTTGACCATCAGGCTCATGACAAAGGCGCCCAGCGGGTCAAAGGCGGAGGTCAAGAGGGAGATGGCCGCAAACTGCATGCTCCCGCAAAAGGCCACCCCGCTCATCAGCAGCACCCAGGGGGCACCGAAGCCCTTGGCCTGCATCAGCACGCCGTAGGCAATGCCCAGTACCAGATACCCCGTGAGCACCGGAACGGTGTGGGGAAAGGCGGCGGCAACGGCGTAGCGCCAAGGGGGAGCCGTCTGTCCGGAGGGGGTGGCTCCGGACAGACGGAAATCGTTCGTCTTCTTCATGCTAATTATGATTATGAACAGTGCTCAACCGCACACGATCACACGCTGAAAAGAATGTCGGCGTAGGTGGGATAAGGCCAGAATTCGGCGGCGGTATGGGTCTCCAAAGCGTTCACCAGATGGCTGGCCTTGTATTCCAGAGCGTAGACCACGTCCCGATAGTAGCGGGCGGAGTCGATGCCCCCCTCGGAGGCGGGGGCGTTCTCCAGCGCCTTGGCCATGGCCTTGGCTGTGTCATACAGCTGGCCGTTCAGCTCGGAGAGCTGCTGCAGCAGCTCCGTTTCGGCGGCGCAGTCCAGATAGAGCGCCTTCTTGCGCTGGACGGTCTCGGCCAGCTCGCCGGTGTAGCGGGACACGGCGGGGAAGATGCTGCGGCGGATCATGGAGAGCAGGGTGTTGGCCTCGATGGCCGTGATCTTGCAGTAATTCTCCAGATGGATGCCGTAGCGGGCGTGCATCTCCTCGGAGGAGAAGACATCGTGCTTGGTGAAAAGGTCGATGTTCTTCCCGTCGATATAGGCAGGCATGCTGTCCACGGTGTCGCGGAGGTTGCTCAGTCCGCGGCGCTTGGCCTCCTCCGCCCAGGAGTCGTCATAGCCGTTGCCGTTGAAGATGATGCGCTGGTGCGCCTTGAAGGTGTCGTGCAGCAGGGTCTGGAGGGCGGAATTGAAGTCCTCGGCCTTTTCCAGAATGTCGGCAAACTGACCCAGCTCCTCGGCCATGATGGTGTTGAGCACGGTGTTGGGGCTGGCGATGGACTGGGAGGAGCCGAGCATGCGGAACTCGAACTTGTTGCCGGTGAAGGCCAGGGGAGAGGTGCGGTTGCGGTCGGTGGTGTCCTGGGGGATCTCGGGGAGGGTATCCACGCCGATCTCCAGCTTTTTCTTGGTCATATCCACGTATTCCGTGCCCTGAATGATGGAGTCCAGCACGGCCGTCAGCTCGTCGCCAAGGAAAATGGAGATGACCGCCGGAGGCGCTTCGTTGCCGCCCAGACGCAGGTCGTTGCCGGGGTAGGACACGCAGCAGCGGAGAATGTCCTGATATTCGTCCACCCCCTTGACAAACGCCGCCAGAAACAGCAGGAACTGGGCGTTCTGGCTGGGGGTCTTGCCGGGCTTGAGAAGATTTTCACCGGTGTCGGTGGCCAGAGACCAGTTATCATGCTTGCCGCTGCCGTTGACGCCGGCAAAGGGCTTCTCGTGGAGCAGGCAGACCAGACCGTGGCGGTCGGCCACCTTCTTCAGCAGAGCCATGGTGAGCTGGTTGTGATCCGTGGCGGTGTTGGCGTCGGTATATACGGGGGCGATCTCGTGCTGGGCGGGGGCTACCTCGTTGTGCTCGGTCTTGGCGAAGACGCCCAGCTTCCACAGCTCCTCGTCCAGATCGTGCATGAACTGCGCGACCCGAGGACGGATGGCGCCATAGTAATGGTCGTCCAGCTCCTGACCCTTGGGGGGGCGGGCACCGAAGAGGGTGCGGCCGCAGAGCTTGAGATCCTCGCGCTTTTGGTACATGCTCTTGTCGATGAGGAAATACTCCTGCTCGGGGCCTACCTGCGGGATCACGTGCTTGGCATCCGTGTTGCCGAAAAGGCGCAGAATGCGCAGGCTCTGCTGATCCAGCCGGCTCATGGATCGCAGCAGGGGGGTCTTCTTATCCAGCACCTGGCCGCTGTAGGAGCAGAACACGGTGGGGATATAGAGGGTCTTATCCTTTACAAAGGCGTAAGAGGTGGGATCCCAAGCGGTGTAGCCCCGCGCCTCGAAGGTGGCACGCAGGCCGCCGGAGGGGAAGGAGGAGGCGTCGGCCTCGCCGCGGGAGAGTTCCTTGCCGGACAGCTCCATGATCACGGAGTCCTTTCCGGAGGGGGTGATGAAGCTGTCGTGCTTTTCGGCGGTGACGCCGGTCATGGGCTGGAACCAGTGGGTATAGTGGGTGGCGCCCAAGTCCGTGGCCCAGTCCTTCATGGCGGCGGCGATCTGGTCGGCAATGGAGCGGGGTAGGGTGGTGCCCTGGGTCATGCATTGCCTCCATGCGTCATAAGCGTCCGCAGACAGGCGCTGTCGCATTTTCTCCTCATTGAAGACCATGCTGCCGAACAGATCGGGGATCTTTTTGATGTTTTCGTCCATTGCAAACTCCTTTCGCCGCACGATGCGGCAGTTTTTTATAACACCGCTTGAAACAAAACGGGTGTCACATAGGTTTCGATGACGGCGGCTATCACCAGCAGCGGCAGGATCCACAAAAGCAGAGTCTGCCCGCAGCGGCTCATGGCGGCGCTGACGGCGCCCTTCTGCTTTTTCAGCAGGGCAGTGGATACCGTTTTGCACAGGTACAGACCCAGCGCCGCCGAAAGCACCAGAGCCGTGACCTCAAAAATGCCGTGGGGCAGAACGCCCACGAGATATTTCCACAGGGGAATGTTCTGATGGATATAGTAACCGGCGAACAGGCCGAGGGTGGCGCCGTTCACGCCCAGAGTCAGGGCGGACAGGCGGATGAAGGGGAGCAGCCCGTAGGCAACGGCCATTATCATGGCGAAGAGGTTATTGAGCAGCAGCGCGGTGAAAACGATGCGCCCGCTCCCATCGGACATGCCGCTCTGGGAGAGCAGCTGGGCGAAATGCTCCACGATGCCGTCCGCCTGCTGGGGAAAGAGAAGGCTGGCTGCAAAGCTCAGCAGAACGATGCCGGCAAAAGCCCAGCCGGCGGTGAAGACCGTGCTGCCGAACTCCTGACGGAAAAAGGCGATGCTGTCGCCGTAGGCTTGTTTTAACCCTCGCATTGGCTCAGCTTGGCGAGACCCGCGCGCAGACGGCGCAGCGTCTCCTCCTTTCCGAGAATGGCGCAGATCTCCACGGCACCGCCGGGGGTGACCAGCTTGCCGGCGGCGGCGATGCGCACGGGCCACATGAGCTTGGCGTTCTTGACCTCCAGCTTTTCGGCCAGAGCAATTAGGCCGTCGTGTATGCTGTCCGCCGTCCAATCGGGCAGCGCCTCCAGCATGGGAATGGCCGCTTCCAGCATGGCCTTGCAGACGGAGGGATCGGTCTTGGCTTTTTTATTGGTGAAAAACTCCAAGTCATACGCCGGACAGGCGTCGAAGAAATCCACCTTTTCGGGGATGTCCGAAAGGCGCTCGCAGCGAGCCTGCAGCAGGGCGGCGATGGCGGCAATGTCGAAATCGCCCTTCACCGTTTGGCGGATGTAAGGCTCGGCGACTTTAGCGAAAGCCTCGGGCATCATGGAGCGCAGGTAGACGGCGTTGAAATGATCCAGCTTTGCGCGGTCAAAAATGGCGGGGGACTTGGAGATGCCGGCGATGTCAAAAGCCTTTACAAGCTCCGGCAGGGTGAAAATTTCCTGCTCTGCCAGCTCGCCCTTGGGGCTCCAACCCAGAAGGGCTACATAGTTGAGAATGGCCTCGGTGAGATAGCCCTCGGCCTTCAGATCCTCGTAGGAGGGGTCGCCGTGGCGCTTGGACATTTTGTTCTGGGCGTCACGCATGACGGGGGAGCAATGAACATAAGTGGGGATCTCCCAGCCGAATGCCTTATAGAGCAGGTCATACTTGGGGGCAGAGGAGAGATACTCGCTGCCGCGGACTACATGGGTGATGCCCATGAGGTGGTCGTCGATGACGTTGGCGAAGTTGTAGGTGGGGAGGCCGTCCCGCTTGAGGAGCACCTGGTCGTCCAGGGTGCTGTTTTCCACGGTGATGTCGCCAAAGATGGCGTCGTGGAAGGTGGTGGTGCCTTCGGCGGGGATCTTCTGGCGGATGACGTAGGGCATACCCTGTGCCAGCTTTTCCTGCACCTGCTCCGCCGTCAGGTCGCGGCAGGGGTCGGCAGCGCGGTCGAAATCGCCGCTGTCTTCCTCGGACTCGTTTTTTTCACAGAAGCAGTAGTAGGCAGCGCCCTTTTCCACCAGCAGCTGGGCGTACTTGCCGTAGGTGTCCCGTCGCTGGGACTGGATATAGGGCGCCACGGGGCCGCCTACGTCGGGGCCTTCGTCGTGGGTGAGGCCGCACTCGGCCATGGTGCGGTAGATCACGTCCACGGCACCCTCCACCTGACGGCGCTGGTCGGTGTCCTCAATGCGCAGGATGAACGTGCCGCCGTGGGAGCGGGCGATGAGCCAGGTATACAGCGCCGTGCGCAGATTGCCCACATGCATGTATCCCGTGGGGGAGGGGGCAAAACGGGTGCGCACCTGGCCGTGGGGGATCTTGGCCTCCATCTGCTCAAAATAGCTGTGATCCAGTGTCATGGCGAAAAAACCTCCGTGATAGTATCAAAAACAAATAGTATTCCATAATAAAAATATACCATACCATTATAAAGAAGACGCGGAAAAAGTCAAGAAAAAATGCAATTTCGGTTGCATTTTTATGGGAAAAGTGATACCATGGCGTTGCTATGTATGAAAATGGGGGGTAAGTGCGCTTTGCCGCCCCATTCGGAAGGAGAAATGACTCTATGGAAACCACCGTTGAGAAGAAAAAACGGATATTCAGCGGCATACAGCCCAGCGGCGAGCTGACCCTCGGCTCCTACATGGGCGCCATCCGCAATTGGGTGGCTCTGCAGGACGAATACGACTGCCTGTACTGCATCGTGGACATGCACGCCATCACCGTGCGGCAGGATCCCGCCACTCTGCGCCGCCGCAGCGTGAACCAGCTTGCGCAGTACATCGCCTGCGGCCTTGACCCCAAGAAGAACATCATGTTCATCCAGAGCCATGTGCCCCAGCACGCGGAGCTGAGCTGGGTGCTGGGCTGCTACACCCAGTTCGGCGAGCTGAGCCGCATGACCCAGTTCAAGGCCAAGGCCAAGCAGCACGCCGACAACATCACATCGGGGCTGTTTACCTACCCCGTGCTCATGGCGGCGGATATTTTGCTGTATCAGGCAGATCTGGTGCCGGTGGGAGAGGATCAGAGGCAGCACGTGGAGCTGACGCGGGACATTGCCCAGCGGTTTAACGGGCTGTATAGTGACACCTTTACCCTGCCGGAGGCGTTCATCCCCAAGATGGGGGCGCGGGTCATGAGCCTTGCAAACCCCGAAAACAAAATGAGCAAATCCGACCCCGACGGCTGCGTGTTTATGATGGACAAGCCTGAGGACATCATGCGCAAGTTCAAGCGCGCCGTCACCGACTGCGAGACGGCGGTGAAATTCGACCGCGAGAACAAGGCGGGCATCTCAAACCTGCTGACCATCTACTGCGCCGCCACCGGCAAGACCATGGCCGAGGCGGAGGCGGACTTTGCCGGACAGGGCTACGGCGTTTTCAAGCCCGCCGTGGGCGAGGCCGTGGTGGAGCTGCTGCGGCCGTTGCGGGAGGAGTCCGAGCGCATTATGAAGGACAAGGCGTACTTAGAGAGCGTCTACAAAGAGGGTGCAGACCACGCCTCCTATCTGGCGCAGAAGACCCTGAGCAAGGTCTACCGCAAGATAGGGTTTGTGGCAAAGTAAGGGCAAGATCATATCAAGATCTTATCATGTATAGTTCCTTGCAAAGAAGGAAAATATTTGTTATAATCAAAGTGAACTGAGAACAGCAGAAACATATCACATAGAAAGGATTTGGCTACTATGATCTATACCAGCGAAGTACAGCATATGTGCCCCATCGCCAAGGGCGCTTATCACGGCCCGGCACCTATCCCTGAGGAGGGGAAGTGGGTGCAGGCTAAGGAGATCGGCGACATCTCCGGCTTTACCCACGGCATCGGCTGGTGCGCTCCTCAGCAGGGCGCCTGCAAGCTGACGTTGAACGTGAAAAACGGCGTCATTGAGGAGGCTCTGGTGGAAACCATCGGCTGCTCCGGCATGACCCACTCCGCCGCCATGGCCTCCGAAATTCTCATTGGCAAGACCATTCTGGAGGCGCTGAACACCGATCTGGTGTGCGACGCCATCAACACCGCCATGCGGGAGCTGTTTTTGCAGATCGTCTACGGCCGCACCCAGTCCGCTTTCTCCGAGGACGGTCTGGCGGTGGGCGCCTCTCTGGAGGATCTGGGCAAGGGCCTGCGCTCTCAGGTGGGCACCATGTTCGCCACCAAGGAGAAAGGCCCCCGCTATCTGGAGATGGCCGAGGGTTATGTGACCCGCGTGGCACTGAACAAGGATGACGAGATCGTGGGCTACGAGTTCATTAGCCTTGGCAAGATGATGGACTTCATCAAGAAGGGCGACGACGCAGGCACCGCTCTGGAAAAGGCCAAGGGTCACTACGGCCAGTTCGACAACGCCGCCAAGTATGTCGACCCCAGACAGGAATAAGGAGGAGGGCGAAATTATGGCACTGTTTGAAAGCTACGAAAGAAGAATCGACAAGATCAATGGCGTCCTCG
>OLSB01000629.1_pt1 | contig 39475 bp, 37 predicted proteins | sample 1672071 | NCBI WGS metagenome assembly OLSB01 (sample SAMEA3136642, study PRJEB25190) | human gut metagenome | biome: human gut; feature: human-associated habitat; material: faeces | place: Austria | collected 2013 | reverse complement strand
CGTCAATATTTTCTTTAAATATCATCATATCATCACCGCCGAAATAACAGTCATCCTTCGGATTTTTCGGTGTAATTTCAGTTACATATTTGCCTGACTTGTCATAGACAAATATTTTTCTGTCCTTTTCATCTATTTTATCAATATAAATTGACTGCAGGTTATCAAAGTAAACATAATTGCTGTCAGCAGAAATATATGCCGGCACGCCGATATTGCAAAAAGAAGTTTCTTTATTTGTGGTAAGATTAATGCAATAGACTTCTCCCGTACGGTTGCCGTAATAAGCACAGTCACCGTCTACGAATAAAGAATATGCCTTATCGTCTTTGAGCTGCCTTGCTTTCAGCGAATGGATATCAATCAGGGTATATGAGGTTTTATAACCGTTTCCGTCTGTGTCGCTAAAAGAGGAATTCATTAAAATTAAATTGTTGCCGCTTGCTTTAATATTACTAAGCTCAGCACCGATTCCGCTAAATTTATAGATAACTTCTGCTTTATCCTTTTTGCTTTTGCTGCCGATTTTTTTTCTGAACAAGCACGCCGTTGTTTCTTTAATGTTAGCGCCACCGCCTTTGAGGTAATAAATATATCCTCGGTGTATTATAAACGAAACAGAGCTTGTGTCTGTGCCGTCAAATAAATATGTTGATTTTTTCCTTTTAAAATTATCAAGCGACACTTCATATATGTAATTATGCCGCATATTACTGCCTTCTTCTTCCCAACCGAGTACATATAGCTTGTTGTTGAAGTATGATAATTGGAAAGGATAATAATTAAAAGCAGGAAAGAATGCCGTACATTTACTTGAAGTATGCTCACAGTTAGGCTTATTGCAAACAATATATGCTTCTTTTGTGGCAGTATCAAAAAAGTATAATTTCAAACTGTTCAAAAAATAATATCCGTTATCCGCTTTTGCAATAGCAGACGAAGAATCAATAAAATATTGAAAATCCTCGTTTTCAACATAAGAAGCAGAGCTTTGCTCGGTGTTTATTTTATTGCTTTTAGACGAACACCCTGTCATTAATGAAGATATTAAAATTATAATAGCTATGCATATACATGATATATTCCATACTTTCTTCATTGCTTTTCTTCCTTTAAATCCTTAATAATGTCTTTTGCCTGCTGCATTGTTCGACTTTTCATTTCGTCTACTGAAACAGAGCCGACTTCAAAGCAGATTCCATTAGCGTTTTTCGATAGCTCATAAACCTCCGGGAATATATAAAATTGTTCATTCGGTAAATCAAACTCGTCTATTTTTTTATATGAATCTGCAAGCTTTTGCATTTTTTCAGTAACTTCTTTTTCTTCTGTGTTTTCATCAAATGCAACTCCTGTATCATTGTATTCAAAAACGCTGCACTTTTTATCCTTTATTGTATCACCTTCAAACGTGTAAAGAAACGATTCTACGGTTTTGGTGTTTTCATCAATATCATTTAAAGTATCATTAGTCAATTTATCTTCTTCATCATCATTATTCTCAATTACATAAGCAGTTGAAGATATTCCGAGATTATGGTATTTGTTTTTGTATAGCTTGGCTTTTGTCATAGATCTGAAATGATAACACGTTTCATCATTATCACTTGGGTCTGAATACATTATGCCAAAATATTTTCCGTTTTTTGCAGTTTTAATTATGGTTATCGGTTGGTTCGGGTCGGTCGCCAAAGCATTGCTGATTGATTTATCACTTGTTATATCAACAAGTGTACTTCCGTAAATAAAGTAAGCTGATAAAAGTCCTATTGCTATAATTAAAAGAATAGCAGGAATAATAATTTTTAATTTTTTCATGAAATTACCCCTTAGTAACAGGCAAGAAAAAATTCTTGCCTGCTTTGTTGCTATAAAATATCAATATGCAAATACTTAATGTATCGCTGTATTTAATATTTTATCTGTCAAAATGTTTTTTGATACTCGGTATAAGCACAATGGTCAAGATTACTATCGGTTAAACCGGTATAATAAATGTTTATTTTGGTAAAATGGTTGCCGCTTCCGCTTGTAATATTTGCTTCGGGTGATTTGTTTGTTAAATTCTTACTTTTATCAGGATTTCCGCCGGTCTTTTTGAGATTGCCCTTTGAATCAACATTTCTTGCTACCATAGTTACAGCAAGTCTATAAGTACTGTAATTAGCTGTTGTTTTTGCATACATATTGGTTTTAGAATTGTCGGAACGCCATCCTGTAATAGTTAAATTAGAATATATGCCTTTTGGTTTAATGGCTGTTTTAGAATGGTCTGCAGCATAAGCAGAAATCGAACCTGTAAACATTGTAATAGCCATTAATACAGCAGCAAATAAGGCTGCAAATCTTTTTGATTTTTTCATAATATTAATTCTCCTTAATTTTATTTTATTGAATACTATTCTGTTTTTATGCCGAAATATAAATATATTAAATCATTTCAAGCACCTCTTTCATCACAAATTTAAATAAAGCTTTATTAATAAAAACATTTTCTTTTTTTAATTCCATTTTAAATCATACATAACAAAAAACAATATTAATTCCGTTATAATGCAAAAATAGGGCGAAATTATCGAAATTCTAATATAGTTAGAATTTTATTTTAACAAAAAAGCTCTCGTATTTTTAATACAAGAGCTTAAACCTTATTCTATTTTATTTTCTGGAAATAAGATAACCAATTTGAATTGTTTTAATCCTTTATCATATTCCCATTCCATTTCTCCATGATATTTTTTTATTGTCTTTCGTATACTTTTAGTCCCAAATCCATGAATAGATTTATTTTTTTTGGTTGTAATTAAGTCACCGTTTTTACCTGTTGGTTCAATATCACTACTGTTTATTACTGTTATTTTATGGTGAAAAGTTAAACTATTAACAATTTCCAAATTTATGAATTTGACGGTTGATTTCGATGCCGCTTCAACAGCATTATCTAGAATATTATTAAATAATGTTGATAAATCAAAATCATTTATAAAATTTAGATTATCATTCAGTATATGTGTTTCAAATTCTATTCCTTTACTATTGCAAATATCCATATATTTACTTAATATGATATCAAGAAATTTATTTTTAGTTTTGCCGATTTGATTGTATTTAGTAATTTCACCAAGCATATTATCTATATAATTTTTAATTTCTGCTTGATTTGACATACTGCTTATGGCAATCATATGATTTTTATAATCATGTGCCATTACATTCATTGTTTCATTTTTCTTTTCAATCAAATTAAGATATTGCATATCAATATCATTCTTTTGATTTGTTAATTCCAACTCCAATAATTTTTGATTGTTTTTTTCGGCTTGTTCATAAACAAAATAGATAATGATATTGATAACCAAAAGAAATGAAATAGATATAATTATAAGAATATTCTGATATGATTTGAGAGCAATACTGTCAGTTATTATTTTCATTACTATAATAACATATATACTACTTAAAGGTAATAAAGATAATGCAAACCATTTTCCCCAAGTTTTTACATTAGTTTCTTTAACAGAAATTTTAGAAAGGAAGTTACTAAATAAGAAATATAGAATTCGACTTAAAACAACTCCTATTTCAAAATGATTATCAATACTGTTTTGAAAAGATATACTGTAAATCAATGAAGTTATGTATGCGGTTAGAAATTCCGATATTATTTGCAAAATACATAAAATTACTCCGTGAAAAATAGATGACTTAAATGAACTTTTGAAACAAAAATATATAAGTACTATGTTAGTTAGTGTAATTATTATTGTATTTACAAATTCTATATTTATAAGGGCTTTATATATAAAGAATAATATTAGATAAGAAACTAAAATCGTAATAAACGATATTAATTTATTTTTCTTAGGTTCATATATATGACTTATATACATATACACAATAATCGCTTCAGTTAAATATGCAAAGATTTGAAAAAACATAAATTACCTTCTTTCCAAAACATAAAAGAACAATCTTTTAATTTCAGCTTGTTTTTTAGGTGCTATATTTATTTCGTATTTTTCTATAATTTTTCCATCAAGATCTCGTTTGGCCAAAACTAAAAGCGTTCTTGTATGATATACTGAATAATCTAAATTAGCAACATAACTAGAATGCGGACAAACAAAAGAAATAGCATTTAAACGGTTTTTCCATACCGAAATTTTTTCATTTGAATAATAAATATTATCAACAGTTACGATTTTTGTTTTCTTTTTTTCAATTTCAAGATAAATAATATCATTTGTGTAAATTCGAACATTAGAACTACTTTTCACATCATAAAAAACAATTATATCATTATTGATGAGTTCGGCAGCATCATCCAAAGCTTTATAAAGTCTTACAATATCTAACGGCTTAGATAAAAATCTAAAAGCTCTAATATGAAACGCATCATCCAAATATCCATCATATGATGTAATTACAAAAATTATATTGTGTGGATTGCGACGTTTTAATTCTTTACCTGTATCGATTCCATTAATATTACCCATTTCAACATCCAAAAAAACTAAATCAAACAATAATTGATTTTCAAGTAGTTTTTCACCAGAAGGAAATTGAAAAATATTAAGTGATATATTTCTATCATTAAAATAATTTCTCAAATGTTTTTCTAATAGATCTCTAAATGATTTATCGTCATCACATATTGCTATATTCATTAACATCCTCTTTTCAAAAAAAATAAGTATATAAAACATATCATTGTTTAGATATGTTTTATATACCATATGAAAATAAATTTGTCAAATTTAATTATTCTTTGAGTTCATCCCCTGCACTAACATTAATACAGTATCTATGTCCGAATCACTGCAATTTTTGAGGCATCCACATATTTGAAGTATTTTACCATCTTTACTATCATCACCATTTTTATTTAATCCCTTATTTATTTTTTCGACAAGTTCACTTTGTGTTAGTCCTAATTTTTTTCGTTGCATTTTAAGTTTGTTTCCTAAATCTTTTAGAAAAACTTTATATGTCATAAAATCACCTCAAGGTAACTTTATCAATTATTTAAACAACATAACACTTGTAATTATAGAAAAATCTAATTATAAAAGAATTTTTACAAATAATATTAGATTATTCTTGTTATATGTGCATTATCGTTTTGTTATACCAAATTTTTAACACTTTTGACTTAAATATTGACTTAGATGTTATTATAAAATAAAATTCAATTATCAAATAAAAGGAGGATTTTATTATGAAATCTCAAAAGAAAATTTTCACAACAGCAATTAAAACAGTGGCTGAAAAATCACTTAAGCGAAATGCTAACAGTACAAGTTGTATTGTGTACTATCAGCCAAAGGCTCCGGTTGATTTGAAGAAGTTCAGTAATATGAATAATGATTAATAATTTATCAGCACATATTATTGACAAACTCATTTCGAAAGGAAATATTACTGAAGACGAACGAGAACTTTACATTTATGGATTGTTTATATCTATTTCACATTTAATGTATTTAATTCTCGCAATCGTCTTTGGTTTAATATTCAAATGTTTTCTCGAAAGCGTTATCTTCTATATTGCTTTTCAGTTTATAAGGAGATATGCCGGTGGCTTTCATGCCAAGACTGAAACAAGATGCGAAATATTATCAACTTTATCAATTTTATGCTGTATAGTGCTTATCAAGCTGTCAAAAATGTATGATATTAGAATTGCATTACTTAGTATATCTTTAGTATTTGCTACTTTAATATTCATTCTTTGTCCGCTTGATACACCGGAAAAGCCTTTAAATGACAAGGAATATAAATATTTTCGCAAAATATCTTGGATAATATTATCGCTGATTATTGTTGCGATAATCGTATCATTTATTTTTAAATTTAATGTTGTATTTGCACCGTGTTGTGCAAGTTTAATACTTGAAGGTGTACTAATTGGCACAGGTAAAATTAAAAAGGTGTACAACGAAAAAAGAGCAAGCTCTCAGGCATAGAGGGCTTGCTCTTACTCGTTGCAAAAGAGGAAAATGTAAATACAGAATGCCTATGAAAATTGAACAAGCTATTTACATATCAAAAGCTAATTTGATGTTTTCAGTTTGTCCGAGATGTCATAAAGCGATAGAGCGAGAATATACAAATCACTGCTCCAGCTGTGGTCAAAAGCTTTTATGGCAAGATATAGACGATATTAAAATCACATATAAATAAGCTATACGCCTGATGAATTTTCACAAGGCGTATTTTTTTATTCATTTTTAGTTGTATGTGGTTATGTTACATAGCTAAATATCCATAATCTTTGATTTTTGATATTGTTCATAGCACCGACCCATGCCATCATATCATTAGCTTTCAATTCTTCCGTTATGCCTTGCTTCTTCGAAAATTCATCGATAAGCCTACTTTCTGTTTCGCTAGCGAATAAATCAATATCGTGAAGATAAGAATTTAGTTTACCGCTTGTAATAAGATTGCAGTATCTGACTTTACGATTTTTCTTAAGCCACCTTTCGTGCCTTTGTCCCCAAATGCCGATAGAGTAGTTCTCACTTTCAGAAATGGTTAAACAAGGAATATAATAATCACCTTGCAATTCATACCAAAGTCCGTTGCTTTTATCAAAAATATATTTTTTCATTGTGTAATCCTCCAAAACAATAAATTATACCTACAATTCATCATTCCAACCGATTACAAAAAGCCAAAGGGAGAGACTTCTTTACGAAGCCTCTCCCTTTGGAATGCTGTTTTTTTATGTTGTTAAACTATTATAATTGAATGTGCGAGGTTAAAAAACTAAATTGTTTTAACAATATTCATTTCCATTGATTCTTCAGCGTTTTTATTAACCTCTTTTGGACTTTTAAATGTAGGAATAACACAGCGAAGCGCTTCTCTTGCCAAGTCGTTATTCTTAGAATTGACCGCATTTTTAAGAATAGAGAGCTTTTGCTCGACCTCATCGTAAGAAATCGACTTTTCCTTTTCAACAAAAATCAAATCATTTTCCGTAGTATCCAACTCGTCAGTTCTTACAAGCAGTTCCTCATAAAGCTTTTCGCCCGGACGAAGACCTGTTTCAATAATTTCAATATTTTGTGCGGCAGAAAGTTTAATCATATTCTTTGCAAGGTCATAAATCTTAATCGGCTGACCCATATCAAGCACAAAAATTTCGCCGTTTTTAGCTATTGCACCCGATTGAAGCACAAGCTGCGAAGCCTCCGGAATAGTCATAAAATAGCGAATAATTCTCTTATCCGTAAGCGTTACAGGACCGCCTGCCGCAATTTGCCTTTTAAACAGCGGTATTACTGAGCCTGCCGAGCCGAGAACATTGCCAAATCTTGTGCAAGAGCATTTAACCTTGCCCCTTGCGGCATAAGATTGCGCAATCATTTCGCACATACGCTTTGTTGCACCCATAACATTAGTCGGGTTAACTGCCTTATCGGTAGAAACCATCATAAATCTGTCTACACCGTATTCTTCGCAAAGCTCAAGCACATTTTCAGTTCCGAAAACATTATTCTTAATTGCCTCGACGCAGTTATGCTCCATAAGCGGAACATGCTTGTGCGCAGCCGCATTAATCACGATATCGGGATGATATTTTTCAAACACAACGCTCATTGCGTCTTTATCCGTAATTGAAGCAATTTCGACCTCTAAATCAAGCTTGTTGCCGTATTTAAACTTCAATTCTTGCTGAACATCGTAAACACCGTTTTCATAAATATCTAAAATTATAATTTGCTTAGGGCTCATTTTTGCAAGCTGACGGCAAAGTTCACTGCCTATTGAACCGCCGCCCGTAATAAGGACGACCTTATTTGCATAATAGCCCAAAGTCTTTTCATCTGAAATCTCAATCGGCTTTCTAAAAAGCAAATCCTCAATCTCAAATTCACGAAGCTGTCGCTTTTTACCGGCAGTTTGAAACGACGGATAATCATATATTTTAATCTTGCAATTCGATTTTTTATAATAATCGTAAAGTTCTGCTGTATTTTCCGTTGAAGGAGGAAGCGCAAAAATAATTTCTTTCACGCCGTAATCTTTAAGTATATCAAAGGTATTGTTCAGTTTCGCCTGAAAAACAGGTATCCCGTAAATATCCCTGCCTGCTTTGTCCTTATTTATATCAAAAAAGCATACGGGAGTATATGATGTATTTTTATTGTTAAGAAACTCCTCCGCAAGGCTTACACCGACATTTCCCGCACCTACAATTGCAACATAAATTTTATGAGCCTCGCCATCCTTTCTTATACTCATTCCAAAGGCAAAAATTCTGATAAGCAGTCTCATAAGTTTTCCCTTTGCGCTAAGTTCATTACCGTATTTAAAGCAATAGCGATAACACATCCTCATTCCGAGAGCCAGGAGAGTATTAAACGACATCATGGCGATGATTTTTGAAATGGTAAAGCGTTGGAAACCAAGCAAATTGCAAAGGCCGCACTCAAAGCCCAAATACAAAACCATACCGAGAATATCAGTACAAAGCAATCTTATGTAGCATTGTATTCCGCCGTAGCGCCAAATTTGGTTATATATTCTGCCGAAAAATCTGCACAAAAATACAATTAAAAAGCCGACGCAGGAATTAATAAAAACATCAATTATCTGCATATTTTTTATGCTTTTATTAAGTACAAACATCAAAATAAATGAAGCCAAATACAAAATTGCATCATATAAAACAAGCGTCCATTTTATATTAAATAATTTCTTTATTTTCTCCACAAACAGATCCTCTCTCCCCACAATAATAGAAAATCAATAAAAAAAGACTTTTGACACGGGACATCGGTTGCGTTTTGGCCGCAACTATTTCAAGCATCTAAAGTCTTAAAACATACGCATAAGCTCTGCCGATATATAAAAAGCAAAACTTTATGCTTTATCCCACATTGATACAAATTAACTCCCCATGAACCTTTAAAAACTTATTAAAAGAAAACGAGAAAAATAAACTTTTTTCATTTTTAGTACCGCATATATTATGTAATATTCATTGTCAATGAAAAGCTTGTCGAAAAAGCAATATTTTTGTTACAATATGTCTTGTATTTCACATATTGTCTTATAACAATATAAAGTATATGCCGTAGAAAAAGCGTTGGGACGACTAATCACCAACGCTTAATTTTGTTTGTTATAATTTTTTAATTTTACTGCCTTTAGCCTCGGCAATTAAGGCAATGCCCTGCAAAATCACCAAAACAAACGTAAATATTCGCATGGCTTTTGCAATAATTTCAAGGACGGTTGAAATTTCTCTAAACGATGTTAAAAGGCGAAGATTATTAAAATGCTTCATTTTTTCACCTCTCAAGTAAAACCGCATGGGCTATACCCGGGATTGAATTGCCTTGCTTGCTTGAAGTAGGAGACATAAGTGCGCCCGTAGCAACAAAAAGTACCTTTTTCAAAATTCCCTTGTCCATTTGCTTTAAAATATGAGAGCAAAGCACGCTTGCGCTGCAGCCGCAGCCGGAGCCTCCGGAATTTACATCCTGCTTTTTTAAATCAAAAATGAGCGTTCCACAATCCTTATGAAAGCCTTTTAATTTAATATTGTGTTCCTTTTCAAGTAGTTCATAGAGAAGCTGACTGCCCGTGTATCCCAAATCGCCTGTCAAAATCAAATTATAATCCTCCGGCGAACTTCCGGTATCATTCAAAAAACTGCTTATAGTCCTTGCTGCCGCAGGTGCCATTGCCGCACCCATATTATTTGCATCCGTTATGCCGAGGTCGGTAATAGTTCCGATTTGAACTGCCTTGATTTCAGTACCTCTGCCCTCGTTTGACACAACGCTGCTGCCGGCTCCCGTAACAGTCCATTGCGCCGTCGGCGGACGTTGACCTCCGTATTCAAGCGGAAAACGAAACTGCCTTTCGCTTGAGCAGAAATGGCTTGATGTTGCACAAACAACGCAGGAAGCGCCGCTGTTTACAAGCATTGCACCCGTTGAAAGCGAAAGCGCCATGGTTGAGCAAGCGCCGAAAAGACCGATTGACGGAATTTCCAAATCCTTAAGCGCAAAAGCCGAACCCATACATTGGTTAAGCAAATCGCCGCTTAATACAAAATCGACCGAGCTTGGCGCAACTCCCGCATTTGACAGACTTCTGATAATCGCATCATGAAGCATTGCCGACTCTGCAAGCTCATACGACTGCTGACCCATAGTTGTATCCTCAAAAATCATATCAAAATCCTTGGCAAGCGGACCCTCGCCCTCTTTTTTGCCTGCCACACCTGCGTGACCGATAATTTTAGGCGGTTTGTCAAAAATTACCGTTTTCCCTATTTTTCGCATAAAAAACACCTCAAAAGTATTTTTAACAAAAAATCGCAAATTACTAATTTTTATAAAAAAAGCCGAGATTTAAACAAATAAATCTCGACCTATAATAGAATCTATATTCTTACGCTGATATCATTTTCCTTTAAGTATTTTTTTAACTCTGGAATAGGAAGCTCGTTAAAATGGAAAAGGCTTGCCGCCAAAACCGCATCGGCTTTGCCGATTGTGAATGCGTCAAGGAAATGCTCCGCCTTGCCTGCCCCGCCCGAAGCGATAACGGGAATGCCTGCATTTTCGCTGATTGTGCGTGTAAGCTCGATATCATAGCCCGTTTTTTGACCGTCCTTGTCCATAGAGGTCAAAAGAATTTCGCCGGCTCCTCTCTGTTCAGCCTCCTTAGCCCATTTGACAGCATCAATTCCCGTCGGGATTCTGCCGCCGTTTAGGTAAACCTCCCAGCCGCCTTTGCCGTCGCTTTTTGCATCAATAGCGCAAACAACGCACTGAGCGCCGAATTTATACGAAGCCTCATTAATCAAATCGGGATTGCGAACTGCCGCAGAGTTTACGGAAATTTTATCCGCACCTGCTCTTAAAAGTACCTTGAAATCATCAACCGTTTTTATTCCGCCGCCGACGGTGAACGGTATAAATACAGTTTTCGCAACACGCTCAACAATATCAAGCATTGTGCTCCTGCCCTCGTGAGTGGCGGTGATATCAAGCAAAACAAGCTCGTCCGCACCCTGCCTGTCATAAGCCGCCGCACATTCAACCGGGTCGCCCGCATCTCTTAAATCAACAAACGAAACACCCTTTACAACTCGTCCGTTTTTCACATCGAGGCAAGGAATAATTCTTTTAGCGTACATATTATTCTACCTCCGTATTTAAGAAATTCTTTAAAAGCGCAAGACCTGATTTACTGCTTTTTTCAGGGTGAAACTGCACCGCACAAAGCCTGCCCTTTTGAACCGCACACTCAATAGGCACGCCGTACTGCGTAACCCCTGCAACAACGTCCTCGTCAGCACCGTCAAGATAAAACGAATGAACAAAATAAAAATAGCTTTCGTCATCAATATTTTTAAAAATTCCGCCCTTTTGCTTGAGCGAAACACTGTTCCACCCGATATGAGGAACTTTAAGTCCGTTATCTTTGGGAATGGTTTTGATTTTACCGTTTAAGATTCCCAAACCCTCAACACCGGGGCTTTCCTCGCTGCTTTCAAAAAGCAACTGCAAGCCCAGACAAATGCCGAGAAAATTCTTTTCTCTCGCCGCCTGCTTCACGGTATCAACAAGACCTCTTTCTCTCATCGACTCCATAGCGTCACCAAACGAGCCTACACCTGGCAAAATAACGTGACTTGCCGATAATATTTTTTCCTTGTCCTGCGTGATTTCACTTTCAGCGCCGAGATAATCAAGCGCTTTTTTCACGCTCGACAGATTTCCCGCACCGTAATCAATAATTGCAACCATAACTTATCTCCATAGTATGTATTAGAATTATTTTATCACAAAATAAAATCACTTGCAATATTGACAAAAGAATAAAAACAGTATAGAATATATCTACTGTTTATATATGCAGCGGTACCGAAGAGGTCATAACGGCATGGACTCGAAATCCATCGTGTGAGCAATCACCCGTGGGTTCAAATCCCACCCGCTGCGCCATCGTCGTCGCAAGCTTCATATCGCTTGTGGCGACTTTCTTTTTATCCTTTTATAGATGAAATTCAAAAGAGTTAAGTAACCCACTTGCTACGAAACAGTACACTGTACTGTTTCTCCCAAATTTACAAATGGATTTGGAGCCACGTGTCTCTTGTGCTTCGCACAATTCACTCATTTATACGAAGTGCCTATTTTAAATAAAAAAGAAGATGAAACATTGTTCAAGACTGGGAATAGTCAAAAGACGACACCCAGCAATGCTTCATCTTCTATATATAGTTTACTCAATAAGTTGCAAAATGTCAACAATACCGATACAAAGTTTTCACTTGACGTTGACAGATTCTCAAACGATTTAAGAATACATACAATGTATGCAAAAAACAAAGGAAACAACGACGACACAGCAAATGCAAAAGCCCTTGCCTCAACGTCCGAGACGAGTGTCGGTAATGTTTCCTTCAATAGCAGTATATCCAAATACTCCGATAATGTCAAGAAATTTTCACTTGACGTTGACAGATTCTTAAACGATTAAGAAACGCTCAATTATGGCAATACGACGGTTATGAACATTTTTTCAAAGCAAAGGAACTTTATCAACAGAAAAGCGATATTTTTCTTTGCCACGCAAAATAAAAACGAGACAGTCTCACTGAACGCAAAGGATAAAATATCCAGAGGTTTAAATAGCAACGAACTGTCTCGTACAGATAATATAGCAAATAATGCTTCAAATGTCAATAATGCCATTTGTTGTTTCGTTTATAGTGAATAAACATACTAATGAAATACAGTCCATAGACGTATTATATGCTGTAAATGCAAAAAAAGAAGTAGCCGCTCTTGACAAGCCAGAGTTTCGACCGATAAACGGCACAGCTCTTACTACTTCTGCAATTAGTATATCCATTTTGCTCGATTATGTCAATTATTATTTTCCAGATATACTTCTCGAAAGTATACTTAAGCATTTTGAAAATAAGTTTTATATCCATAATATGAATTTGCAAAATAAAAACGAGACAGTCTCACTGAACGCAAAGGATAAAATACCCAGAGGTTTAAATAGTTACGACTTGTCTCGCACAGATAATATAGCAAATAATGCTTCAAATGTCAATAATAACGATACAAAACTTTCTCGTGATGTTGATATTGACGAGTTTGACGAAACAGAATATACTAATGTTAAATTATCAAAAGCAGAGTATAATAAGCTTTATTTCGAGGCATTAACATGGGATTCGGACAAGGTTGGTAAAGTATGTCACAAGTATCTTAATAATGTTTATTATTATTATACTCTTGATAATGATTATAATTTAACTGTTATAAAAATGAAAAAATCAGAAAATATACATGAAAGAAAGGATGTAAATAATGTTAACACCGATAGAAGAGACATTAGTGGCGGACATGAAATATCTGAAAATTTCGACGGATATAATAATGGCGACATTAGATTCGCTGGAGACGGAAGAACAACAGCAAATAATGTTGAACTCGATAAAGAGAAGATTCAACGAGAAGGGGACAGTGACGGAAGAAGAAATATTAAAAATGATAATAATGATAACCTGTCAGAAGAAAAATACTAAAGAGATGTAGATTATGCCGAATATGCACAGCATATCGTAAGATTTTTAAAACTGATATGAGCAAATATTTGTGCAAAATAATATATAATCTTTAATTTCGAAAAAAGTTCTTGCATTTTTGATAATCGTTTGATATAATTAAACCATCGATTTAGCGTGGCAAAGCGCTAATGTGAAAAATCGTGAAAGTAGGAATTAAAAATGAAAAAATTTTTATCGGTATTTTTGGCACTTGCTATGATTGCTTGTGTAGTAGCAGGATTTGCAGGTTGCTCAAAATCAGGAAAAGATGATGAGGTTGTGCCTTATTCATCAAGTAAGGGTGATACGACTGTTAAAACAGTTGCAGACCTTGATAAAGTTAAGGATGCTAATAAAATTGTTGTTGGCATTACAGATTATGAGCCTATCGATTATAAGGTTAAAGGAAGCGACGAGTGGGTCGGCTTTGATGCAGACCTTGTAAGAGCAGTTGCAGATAAGATGGGCATTAAAGTTGAATTTGTTGTTATCAATTGGGATAATAAGTTTATTGAACTTAATTCAGGCACAATTGACTGCATTTGGAACGGTATGACTGTTTCTGATTCGGTTAAGAAAAATTGTGATATTTCAGATGCTTATGCAGGTAACAGCCAAGTTGTTGTTATGAAAAAGGATGCTCTTTCAAAGTATAAAGATAAAGATGCTGTCAAAGCTGCTAATTTAACAATTGCTGTTGAAAAAGGCTCTGCAGGTGAAGCAGAGGCAAAGAAGCTTTCAAATAATGTTGTTTCTCTTTCAGCCCAGTCAGATGCACTTAAAGAGGTTAAGTCAGGCACGGCAGACGCTTGTATTATTGATTCAACAATGGCTAATTCAATGACTAAAGAGGGTACGGACTTTTCAAATCTCGGTTATTCAATTTCTCTTACAACTGAGGAATATGCCGCTGGCTTCAGAAAGGGTTCAGACCTTACTGCTGAGGTAAACAGAATTCTTGCAGAACTTAAAACAGACGGAACAATGGACAAGCTTTCTGAAAAGTACGGTGTTAACCTTGCTAAATAAGGCACTTATATTTTAAACATTATAATATTTATCAGGCAGAGAGCATCTAAAGTGCTCTCTGCCTAATTTGCTGAATAGACAGCTTTGTTTTTTATGATTATTGGAGGAAATATGTATGGACACATCGTTTTGGGCGATAACGCTTGAGCTTTTCAAGGGCTTTTGGATAAACTTTAAGCTTTTCGGTATCACTCTTCTTTGCGCTTTGCCTTTGGGGCTTATTTTGAGCTTTGGCTCTATGTCGAAATTTAAGCCTCTTAAATATCTTGTTAAGGTGCTCGTTTGGATTATTCGAGGTACTCCGCTTATGCTTCAAATTATTGTCGTTTTTTACGGTCCGGGGCTTCTTTTCGGAATGCAGGTCGGAAATGATTATCGTTTTAAAGCGGCATTAATTGCGTTTATTATTAACTATTCTTGCTATTTTTCGGAAATTTATCGTGGCGGTATTGAAAGCATACCGAAGGGTCAGCAGGAGGCAGGTCTTGTACTCGGTATGACTAAATCGCAAATTTTCTTTAAGGTTACGCTTTTGCAGGTGGTTAAAAATATTGTTCCGCCTATGAGTAATGAAATTATTACTCTTGTTAAGGATACCTCTCTTGCAAGAACTATTGCAATTATTGAGGTTATTCGTGTAGGTGAGGATTATATTACAGGTGCGGGTCTTTTCTGGCCGCTCTTCTACACAGGCGCATTTTACCTTGTATTCTGCGGAATTCTTACTCTTCTTTTCGGTCAAATTGAAAAGAAACTCAGTTATTTTAATTCTTAAGGAGGTTGGGCTTTATGGCATTTTTAGAGGTTAATGATATTAAAAAAAGCTTTGGCAAAAACGAAATACTAAAGGGCATAAGCTTTGACCTTCAAAAGGGTGAGGTGCTTTCCATTATCGGCTCATCCGGCTCAGGCAAAACAACGCTTCTTCGTTGCATAAACTTTCTTGAATTTGCCGAATCGGGTACGATTACCGTAAACGGCGAAATGATTTATGACGGAGTTGTTGATAAAAAAATCAAGGAAAAGGATTTGAGAAAGAAAAGACTTCACTTTGGTCTTGTTTTTCAGGATTTTAATCTGTTTCCTCAATACGACGTTCTTCAAAATCTTACTCTTGCACCGTCCTTGCTTAAAATGGGAACTAAAGAGGAACTTGAAGTTGGGGCGAGAGAAATTATTAAAAAAGTAGGTCTTGAGGATAGAATTAATCATTATCCCTGTCAGCTTTCGGGCGGTCAAAAGCAACGTGTTGCAATTGCAAGAGCGCTTATGCTTAAGCCTGATATTCTTTGTTTTGATGAGCCTACATCTGCACTTGACCCCGAACTTACAGGGGAGGTTCTTAAAGTTATCAAGAGCCTTAAAACCGGCAACAGCACTATGATTGTTGTTACTCACGAAATGGATTTTGCAAAGAATGTTTCCGATAAGGTAATCTTTATGGCTGACGGTGTTATTGAGGAATACGGCGAGCCTAAACAGCTTTTTGAAAATCCAAGAAGCGATAAGCTTAAGGCATTTTTAAATAATGCACTTGATGTATGAATATTACAAAATAAATACAAAGTTATGCAAATTTATGTTAATTATTGACGAATGATTATAATTATGCTTTAATATAAATATGTTTTACTAAGCGTAATTAAAACATACACAGGAGGTATAAGGATGGATTTAAAAAACATTATTGACAAAAAAAGCGACTATGCCGATTATATGCTCGACGAGATTACCCATATTTGCAAAGATATGGATAAGCGTGACCCCGGCTCACCGGGTGAAAAGCAGGCTTGCGAGTATATGGCTGACGTATTAAAAAAAGATTGCGGCTGTGAAAGAGCAGACGTTGAAAGCTTTAAGGAAAATCCCGGCTCATTCTTCGGCTGGATTTATTTCACAATTACATTCGTTTTAGCAGCAATCGTTCTTTTCTTCTTCTGTCCGATTGTTTCGGCAATACTTATTGTAGCAGGTCTTACAATTGTTTTGCTTCAGTTTGGCTTTTATAAAAAATGCGTTGACAGATTTTTCCCTGAAAAAACAGGTCATAACGTAACCGCTGTAAAGAAGTGTTCAGGCGAAGTTAAGCGCCGTATATTCTTTAACGGTCACCCTGACGCTGCTTGGGAATGGCCGGTAAACTATGCTTTGGGCGGCGTTGGATTTGAAGGTCACGCTGTTATTTGTGGTATCGGCGCAGTTTATTATCTTGTTATTTCTATTATTTCAACTGTTAAATACGGCGCATTCGGTATGATTAGCCATGATGTAACACTTTTCAAAATGGCTCTTTGGGGTCTTATCTTTGTTCCTTTCCTTATCGGTCTTTATTGGATGTGGAATAAGAACAGAATTGTTGACGGCGCTAATGATAATCTTTCAGGATGTTATATGGGTATCGCTGTTCTTAAGGCTCTTCACGACCAAGGTATTACTCTTGAAAATACAGAGGTTGGTGTTATTCTTTCAGGCAGTGAGGAAGCAGGTCTCAGAGGTGCTAAGGCTTGGTGCGAAGCTCATAAGGGCGAGTTCGACGATGTTCCTACAATCATTCTTTCTTATGACACAATTCACGACCCTAAATATCTTATGACTAATTATCGTGATCTCAATGGTACTGTTAAAGCAGATAAGGCAGTTTCGGATTTATTTATGGAATCTGCCGCTGACCTTAATATTCCTTGTAAAAAGGGTTGGGTTCCACCTCTCGGAGGTGCTACCGACTCTGCCGCTTTTGCTCAGGCAGGCTTCCGTGCAACAGGTGTTACGGGCCTTAACCATAAGCTTGAAGATTATTATCATACAAGACGTGATACTTATGATAATATGAACCTTAAAGGTCTTGCGGATTGTTTTGCAATCAGCGTTAAGGCTCTTGAAAAGTTCGATAACGGCAAGGAAGTTTAATATTTACTTATATGCTGAAAGGGATACTGATAATTATTATCGGTATCCCTTGTTTTTTTGTAATGTTGTTGTTTATATTTGTTAAAAATTAATTTTAAGTCGGCTTTATGCTACTGTTAATGTAACTGAAATTTATATTATTTTTAATGGGGTTTTTATGAGCTTTACGATTAAAGATATGACAATTCGTGATGAATATAACCGTCAGCGAATTTTCAAAGGCGTAAATATTTGCTTTAAGGGCAGGGAAAATCAACACGAGATTTATGAGTTTTTTGATAAGTTTGAAAATGATAAAAGCTTTCGTGATGAGCAGTACGATATGCTTACTTCAAACGGAGTGAATTTGATTAGACTCGGCTTTACTTGGGCAATGCTTGAGCCAAAGAAAAATCAATTTGATGAAAAAATAATTTCATATTTAAAACTTTTTGTCGATGAATGTCAAAAAAGAAATATTTATATTGTTTTAGACCTTCATCAGGACTTGTTTTACAGCAACGGCAAGTACGGCGACGGCGCACCGAAATGGATAACTCGTGATTATAAAGAAAAGCAACCGCTTGCAATTTGGGCTGAAGGTTATTTTTATATGCAAGACGTTCAAAGAGCTTTTAATGATTTTTGGCGAAACAAAAACGGTATGCAGGATGAGTTTATCACAATGTGGAAAAGGCTTGATGATGAATTTAAAGGCTTTGATAATGTTATTGCGTACGATTATTTCAACGAGCCTATGATAAACGATAATTCAAATAAGATTTTTTGCCTTTTAATAAATAATGCTTTAAAGCAGGGCTTAAATGTTGATTTTGATGCACAAAAATACTTCGGCGCTAAATTTGAAAGATTAGGCTTTTTTAGAATGGCTTTGGCTGTGCTTTTTAAAATTAAAACCGTTGGACGATTGAAGCTGCTTTTGAAAAATTTAGATGATTATAGCGCATTTGATAAGGTGATTGACGGCGCACAGAAATATGTTAAAGAATTTGACGAAAAATATTATCAGCCCTTTATTAATAAAATTACTTCTCAATGTTCGTGCAAAAACGGCTTTGACTTTTTTGAACATAGCTATTATTCAAACCTCGGTATTCCTTTTAGTATTGAGCCACCCGATAATTCGATTTATTCTCCCCACGTCTATGATTTGTTTATAGATTCGCCGCTTTATAACAAGTATTCAAGTAACGAGCGAGTTCGGTATATTTTTGATAATGTAAGAAAAAATCAACTTAATATGAACGTGCCTGTAGTAATGGGTGAGTGGGGAGGATTGTGCCCGAAGAAAACGGATTGGTTTTCTCATATTGATTTTGTTTATTCATTGATAGAGCAAAATCAATGGTCAAGCATTTATTGGAATTATTATTTTGAAAATTACGAATTTGTCCGTTTAATGAACAGACCGTATCCCATTGCCGTTTGCGGTGATATAATAAGCTATCGTACCGATTCTAACGAAAGAAAATTCTTTATGGAATATAAGGTTTCTGATGATTATGTTCTTGCCGAAACGCAAATATATGTTCCGAATAAGGGCGTGCAAAAGTTTAAACCAAATTACGGCATAAATAAAATCGAAATTTCATATTGATATGTTGATGCGTTTTTACCTAAAGAAAAAAATCACCGTTTCTTTCACGGTGATTTTTTTATATATATTAACTTTTCTTGACTTAAAGCTTTTTGCCGTCGATGCTGATTGTTACAACTTGCCACGGTAAGAATTTTCCGCTTTTTTTGATTGCTTCTTTTGCCGCATATTCAAGACCGCCGCAGCAAGGAACTTCCATACGGACAATCGTAACGCTTTTAATATCGTTTTGCCTGATAATTTCTGTCAGCTTTTCGCTGTAATCTATATCGTCAAGCTTAGGACAGCCGATAACTGTAATTTTACCACGCATAAATTCATTATGCATATTTGCGTAAGCGTAAGCCGTGCAGTCTGCCGCAATAAGCAGTTCTGCATTGTTAAAATACGGCGCATTAATCGGCACAAGCTTAATTTGACACGGCCATTGACCGAGCTGCGATTTGTTGACTGCAGGCATTTGCTCAATGCTTTCGGACGTTCTGTTAAAGGTATGCATTCTGCTTGACGGACAACCGTGGAATACTTCCTTCTTTTCTGTCTTTGCTTTCATATTCTTTTCAACTGCTTCTCTGTCATATTCAAGCGCTTCTCTTTCAACAAAGGTGATAGCACCGGTAGGGCATGTGGGCAAGCAATCACCGAGTCCGTCGCAATAGTCATCTCTCAAAAGTTTAGCTTTGCCGTTTACCATTCCTATTGCACCCTCATGGCACGCATTTGCGCAAGCGCCGCAGCCGTTGCATTTGCTTTCGTCTATATGAATGATTCTTCTAATCATTTATAACAACTCCTAAAATTAATTTAACACCTAATGTGCGAGGTGATTATATCAAACAAAAAAGAAAATTGCAAACAAAAATCATAAATTATTCCAAAGCAAGTTTTACCATTAAAGCGGTGATACAGGGTGAATGTTGTGGTCGTCATATGGGCTGAAATGCGAAAGCTTTGTATCAAATAATACCGTTCCACGTCCGATGCAGTAGTTTCCGTATCTGTCTTTTAAAGCGTCAACAGCGGTGTCGATTTTTTCAAGCTTTTCTCTTTTTTCAACCGTTTTTGAAAAATCAAATTGCGAACAATAATCAAAATCAAAATCCGTAACGCTTAAGCCTAAACTTCTTATCGGCATTTTCCAATCATAGTTTATAACAAATAAAGCCATTGCGCTTTTGATAATTTCACCGCTTACATTTGTTGCGCTTTCTAATTTGCATTGCCTTACAAAGCTGCCGAGTTTTTTGTCCCTGACATAGATTGAAAGGGTTGTTCCTTTTAAACCGAGATTTCTCATTCGTCTTGAAACACTTTCCGCCAAAACGGTAAATATTATTTTCACATCATTGTTGTTTACCAAATCTCTCGGCGTTGTTGTTGCGTTTCCTATGCTTTTTATATCACGCTCAATGTCCTTGTGCCGGACAGGAGTTTTATCCTCTCCACGTGCATATTGCCTTAGCAAAATTCCGTTTTTGCCGAGTATGCTTTTTATAAATTTCTCATCGCTTTTTGCAATGTCGCCTATTGTATATATTCCGTAATTATTAAGCTTTTTCGTCGTTGCAAGACCGACCATAATCATATCGCTGCATTTAAGCGGCCAAACGATTTTTTGGTAATTCTTTTTTGTTATGACGGTCATGGCATTCGGCTTTTTGTAGTCTGAGCCAAGCTTTGCAAACACCTTGTTATAGCTTACGCCCACACTTACGGTAATTCCTATTTCTTTTCTTATTCTCTCTTTTATTTCAAAGCCGATTTCCCGTCCGTTTTTAAACCAATCACCCGTGACGTCAATCCAGCTTTCGTCAAGACCGAACGGTTCTATCAAATCTGTATAATCTTCTAAAACTTTTCTTACTTTTTTTGAAAATTCAATGTAAACAGGGAAGTTTGGCGGTACGATTATTAAATTTCTGCACTTTTGCTTTGCTTTCCATAACGGCTCGCCAACAACAAGGCCGTATTTTGAAGCGATTTCGTTTTTTGTAAGTATAATTCCGTGCCTGCTTTCCTCGTTTCCTCCTACTGCAACCGGCTTTCCTTTTAATTCGGGATGTAAAAGGCATTCCACACTTGCATAAAATTTGTTGCAGTCAATATGAAGTATTTGTTTTTCCATAATATAATTGTCCTTGATATTTAAAATCTTAGAACACTTGTTCTAATAGCTATATGATAAAACAAATGTTCTATAATGTCAAGAACACTTTTTCTAAAGTCCGCATTTTGTCACTTGACGTAAATTGATTATTAAGTTATACTTTTTATTGTTGTAGGAATAAATTATTAAGGTGAAAATATGATTTATGATATCGCAAATCTTAAAGTAGAAATAAAGAACGAAAAAGGCAGAACAAAAAAACAGGCAATTCCTTATCTTGCAAAAAATCAGGAAGAAAAAAATGTTGATATAACAATTAATGTTGATGAAAAAAGGGTGCAAAACGCTATGAAAGCGCATCCCGAACTTGTTCAGGATGATTGGGAATATATGCTTACGGGTTCTGACTTTTATACGCAACTTATTAAGTATAACGGCTTTTTGCTTCATTCTTCTTGCATAGTTGTTGATAATGTGGCTTATGCTTTTTCTGCCGACAGCGGTACAGGCAAGTCAACCCATACCGAGCTTTGGCTTAAGCATTTCGGCGATAGGGCATATATGCTCAACGATGATAAACCGGCTATTAGGCTTATCGACGGCAAGGTTTATGCCTGCGGCACTCCTTGGAGCGGTAAGTATGACTATTCAACACCTCAAGTGGTTGAACTTGCCGGAATTTGTTTTCTTCAAAGAAGCGAAAACAATTGGATAAAGAAGGCTGAAACAAGTAAAGCTGTTTTTAATATTTTTTCTCAAACCGTTCGTAAGCTTGATGCAGTAAATATGGAAAAGCTTTTTGATGTGCTTGAACAGATTTTTTCAAAAATTCCTATTTATGACCTTGGATGTAATATTTCGGACGAAGCGGTTTTGACCTCATATAATGCTATGAAACCTAAAGAATAATAAATATAAAAAAAGAAGCGAAAGCATAAAAACTTTCGCTTCTTTTTCTATATAAAAATCCACCCAGCCGCCGCCTGCTGACAATAACCTGCTCTCTTAGCAGGTGGGTTATGCTCTCATCACTTTGTGCTACCAACGTCCTTATAAATAAGGGAGGTCTGCATTCCCGTTTCAAAGAAGTCAAATCCCTAAAAAAACGTGTTCGGGTTACTAAAGCTGACGGTTGTCGAGAAGGGCAGATTCTATAAATTATTATTACTGCTCCGGCTCAAAATATTCAACGTCAAATTTTTCCTCAATCTTTTGCATAAGTATATCGGAAATTTGCTCGTATTCCATTTCGTCTTCAATTTCAACAAGATATTCGTCGCCGTTGTCGTCAGTTTCAACCTTGAGGGTGATTACCTCATAGTCGCCGTCAACAATGTCCTCGTCAGTCTCATTATATTTTGTAATGGCAACATAAACATCGTTGTCAGTTTCATATCTTTCCAATAGTTCAAAAAGAAGCTCGTTGCCGTCATCATCAGTTACGCTGATAATGTCAGGCTCATAATATTCTTCGTTTTCAGCCATAAATTAACCTCCTAAATCAAATTACCTATAATATTATATATACTTTTTATCGTTTAGTCAATAGTATAGGCAAAGATTTAACAATTGTTTAATATTACTAAAAAAATACAAAAAATATAAAAAAACTATTGACAATTAACAATAAGCGTGCTATTATGTAGATGAACAAAAGAGATAGACACGAAGGCTTGAGAGTGAAAGGACTTGAGGTAAGGAAAAGCCAAAAATCTCTATCGCTTAACTTGTTTAGAATACGAAAGGAGGCTTGTCCAATGGATTTAGAACCAGGTCAGACAAGCACCCGAGAAGTAACCCAATAAAATAACGGAAACTAATGTATCGACAGAAGCAAAACGGAATTGCTTACGGGTACAAACTTTATGAAGGATTATTAAAATAGTTATTCGGCAGAATTGGTTAATTACTATCGGGTGCGAAAAACTAAATAGTAAAGGTATATATTTGATTATCCTGCCGATAATCTGTAGCGAAAGCTACATTATAAAATAATTTAACGAGGTACAGTCCAATGGGTTAGTAAGTTAATCTAAATGCTTAAAATTAATATAGGTATTTTAGAATAGGTCATTAAATATACGAGGTATAGACCAATGTACTAATCAATTATAAGATTTAAAAGTTAATATAAAATGATTCGAGGCGCTTAACCTGCTATTAGGTTAAGCGCCTTATGTTATTAAATGATTTCATTTAAATTTAAAAATTAATTTGGATTTCACGTTTCTTCATCTAAAAAAGCAATTCTTTTTATATCGCTTTCACCATAAATCTTAATGCCGTGTTCAAAAAGCATTTGCGCAGCTATGCCGTTGCCGTATGTAAGCGTGCCTGAAAACGTTCCGTCATATATTTTACCGAAACCGCACGACGGACTTCTTTCTTTCAAAATTGCTGTTTGGCATCCGGTTTCCTCTGCAACGTAAAGGGCTTTTTCCGCTCCGTCATAAAACGCTTCGGTTAAATCCTCACCGTTTTTTGAATAAACCCTGCCGTCCCTGATTTCGCTTGGTACTCTCGGAGTGGGCAGGCAAGCAAAAGTTTCAGGACAAATAGGAATTAATGTGTGCTTTTTCCCAAGTTTTATAACATTTTCATTTTTATTGTTGCCACCGTTGTATTTACAGTTTTCTCCAAGCAGACAGGCACTTACAAGAATTTTCATTTTTTTCTCCTTTTGCTTATAATTATAAAAAATCCTAAAACAAATAACACTAATATTATTGCAAAGATGAATACTAACGGCTTTGAAAGAAATGGAATTTTACCCGCTAAGCCGATTAACCCTGCCAAAAGTAAAAATATAACTATAAATATGCTTACAATTATTGCGATTTTTTTATTTTCCATAATATCACCTTGCTTATATTATCATATATTTCCCGATTAGTCTATACCTTTGTGTAAAGTGCTTTGCTTTACATATATGCAATATATACAAATATCATACCTAATATATGCCTTGTTTTTAATATAAACAAAGAAAATATTAAAATTTGGTGTCAAATTTAAAAGAATAGTTGCAAAATTTGTAATTTAGTAATAATATATACACACATTATTATTAAACATTATTTTCGGTGGTACAAAGTATGGATTCTTTAAAGCAGAAGATATTAAATGAAGGCGAAGTTTACGAGGGCAATATTCTTAAGGTAGACGGTTTTTTAAATCACAGAATTGATATTCCGTTTATGAGGGAAATCGCAAAGGAATTTCACCGCTTGTTTAAGGATGACGGCGTTAACAAAATCCTTACTATCGAAGCGTCGGGCATAGCTATCGGTGCGCTTGTTGCCGAGGAATTTGGCTGTCCGCTTGTTTTCGCAAAGAAAACAAAAACTAAAAATATTGCCGGCGATGTGTATACCTCTAAGGTTGAGAGCTTCACTCACGGCACTACATACGATATTATTGTGTCAAAACGATTTCTCGATGAAAACGATAAGGTCCTCATTGTTGATGATTTTCTTGCAATCGGCAATGCGCTCAATGGTCTTATCGCACTTGTTAATGACAGCGGTGCATCACTTGCTGGCTGCGGCGTTGTTATTGAAAAAGGTTTCCAGCACGGCGGCGATAAACTCAGGAGCAACGGTATTAAGGTTGAATCTCTTGCTATTGTTGAAAGTATGGACCATGAAACAGGCAAGGTTTATTTCAGAGATTAATCGTTTTTTTGTTTTGGTTATTCGGTGTCATCACCTTATAATAAATTGATTTATTTGTACGGAGGTAAGACAAATGAAACTCACAAAGAAAATTCTTGCAGTTGTTCTTTCAGTTCTCTTTGTTGTAGGCGTATTTGCCGGTTGTTCTTCAAAAGACGCAAATACAAAGGATACAACAACTAAGGCATCTGCATCATCAGACATCAAGGTAGGATTTATTTTCCTTCACGATGAGAACTCAACTTACGATAAGAACTTCATCACAGCTGCTGACGAAGCTTGTAAGACTCTCGGAATTGCTGATGAAAACAAGATTTACAAGACTAATGTTCCTGAAGGTCAGGAATGCACAGAGGCTGCTTTAGACCTTGTTGACAAGGGATGCTCAATCATCTTTGCCGACAGCTTCGGTCACGAGCCTTACATTATTGAAGTTGCTAAGAAGCATCCTGAAGTTCAGTTCTGCCATTCAACAGGTACAAGAGCTCATACAGAAGGTCTTGACAACTATCACAATGCATTCGCTTCAATTTACGAAGGCAGATATCTTGCAGGTATTGCTGCAGGTATGAAACTTAATCAAATGATTAAAGACGGCAAATTTGAAGCTAAAGATGCTAAAATCGGTTATGTAGGTGCATACACCTATGCTGAGGTTATTTCAGGTTATACTTCATTCTTCCTTGGTGCTCGTTCAGTATGCCCAAGCGCTACTATGGAAGTTCAGTTCACAGGTTCATGGTATGATGAAGCTGCTGAAAAGGAAGCTGCAAATACCCTTATTGCTAACGGCTGTAAGCTTATCAGCCAGCATGCTGACTCAATGGGTGCTCCTACAGCTTGTGAAACAGCAGGTGTTCCTAACGTTTCTTACAACGGCTCAACAGTAAGCGCTTGCCCTAACACATTTATTGTTTCTTCAAGAGTTAACTGGGCTCCTTACTATGAATATGCAATCAAAGCTGTTATGAACGGCGACAAGATTGATGCTGACTGGACAGGTACTCTTGCTACTAATTCGGTTCTTCTTACAGATGTAAACGAAAAGGCTGCTGCTCCTGGTACTCAGAAGGCTATTGATGAAGCTAAAGCTAAGCTTGAGGACGGTTCTCTTCAGGTATTTGATACTTCAACATTTACTGTTGACGGCAAAAAGCTTGATTCTTATAAGGCTGATGTTGACACAGATGATAAGTACACACCTGATACAGAAGTTATTAAAGATGGCGCATTCAAGGAATCAAAGTTCCGTTCAGCTCCATATTTTGACGTTAAGATTGACGGTATTAAGCTTCTTAACGAAAAAATGTAATTAAATAAATCTTAGTTATATTTTATAATTAAACCCGTGGCCGTACCCTAAAAAGTACGGTCACGGTAGTATTGTTTTAAGTGATATTAAATTTTTGCGGAGGAAAATATGAGTGATACTTTTGCAATTGAATTAAAAGGCGTCACCAAGGTTTTCGGGCAGATTGTTGCTAATAAGGACGTTAATCTGCAGGTTAAAAAAGGTGAAATTTTAGCCATTTTGGGCGAAAATGGCAGTGGTAAAACCACTCTTATGAATATGCTTTCCGGCATTTATTTCCCTGATGAGGGTCAAATTTTTGTAAACGGTGAGGAAGTAGTTATTAAATCACCGAAAGATGCGTTTAAATATGGCATTGGTATGGTACATCAGCATTTTAAGCTTGTTGATGTATTTACTGCTACCGAGAATATAGTTCTCGGTATTAAAGATAAAGAAAAATACAGCTTAAAGAAAGCTGAACAACGTGTAAAAGAAATTACCGACAAATACGGTTTTGATATTAATCTTGACAGCAAGGTTTATGAAATGTCTGTTTCCGAAAAGCAGACTGTTGAAATTGTTAAGGTGCTTTACAGAGGGGCGCAGACTCTTATTCTTGACGAGCCTACCGCTGTTCTTACACCTCAAGAAACTGAAAAATTGTTTGATGTTTTACGTCGTATGAAAAAAGACGGAAAATCAATTATTATAATTACACATAAGCTCCACGAGGTTATGTCGCTTACCGACAGAGTTGCGGTTTTGCGTAAGGGCGAATATATCGGAACTGTGGATACTAAATCTGCTACCGAGCAATCGCTTACCGAAATGATGGTTGGTAAAAAGGTATCACTTAATATAGAAAGAACGGCTCCTGTTAATCCGCAAAACAGAATTGAACTTAAGAATGTAACTACTCTTAATGCAGAGGGAGTTAAGGCTGTTGATGATATTTCATTTGATATCAGAAGCGGTGAAATTCTCGGCATCGCCGGTATTGCCGGAAGCGGTCAAAGAGAACTGCTTGAAACCATAGCAGGTCTTCAAAAGCCTGAAAGCGGTGAGATTTTTTATCATTCCCCTGAGGGCGAAACGGTGGACCTTAAGGCTAAAACCCCTACTCAAATTAAAGAACTCGGCGTAAGGCTTTCGTTTGTTCCTGAGGATAGACTCGGTATGGGCCTTGTAGGAAATATGGACATTATTGATAATATGATGCTTCGTTCATATAAGAAGGGCAATTCCGCTTTTCTTGACAGAAAAAATCCTAAGAAACTTGCCGAAAAAATTATTGAAAGCCTTGAGGTAGTTACACCGGGCGCTACCACTCCTGTAAGACGTCTTTCGGGCGGTAACGTTCAAAAGGTACTTGTAGGCCGTGAGATTGCCGCTAATCCTAAGGTACTTATGGCGGCTTACCCTGTAAGAGGTCTTGATATTAACTCTTCTTACACAATTTATAATCTTCTTACAAAGCAAAAGGAAAACGGCGTTGCCGTTGTATTTGTAGGCGAGGACCTTGACGTTCTTGTTGAGCTTTGCGACAGAATTATGGTTATAAATTCAGGTAAAATTACCGGTATGCTCGACGGCAGAAATGCTACTAAAGAGGAAATCGGATTATTAATGACTAAGACAGAAAGGGAGGATTCATAATATGAGCAATAAACAAAAGGTTCACGAGCCTCTCTTTCATATAAGCAAGAGAGCGTCTATGCCTTGGTATTATTCATGGCTTATTCGCCTTGTCTCAATTCTTGCCGCTCTTATCGTAAGCGGTGCTGTAACAATGCTTTTAACCCATCAAAACCCTATCAGCGTTTATGCCACTATGGTTGACGGTGCGTTTGGTACTTCAAGACGTGTTTGGAATCTTCTCCAAAGCCTTGCAATTCTTCTTTGCGTTGCGCTTGCGTTGACACCGGCATTTAAGATGCGATTTTGGAATATCGGCGGTGAGGGCCAGGTGCTTGTCGGCGGTCTTGCTACTGCGGCTTGTATGATTTGCCTCGGCGGTAAAATTCCTAATGCGCTTCTTATTATCGTAATGATTATATCAAGTATGCTTGCAGGTGCAATTTGGGCTGTTATTCCTGCTATCTTTAAGGCTCAGTTTAATACTAACGAAACGCTCTTTACCCTTATGATGAACTATGTAGGTATTCAGCTTGTATCATACTTTGTTATGGTGTGGGAAGTTCCTAAAGGTTCGGGTAAGATAGGTATTATTAACCAAATGAGTCACGCCGGATGGTTGCCTCAGCTTGGAAATCAAGAATATTTGCTTAATATTCTTATTGTTCTTGCACTCACAATCTTTATGTATATTTATCTTAAATACAGCAAGCACGGCTATGAGCTTTCTGTTGTAGGTGAAAGTGAAAATACCGCTAAATATATCGGCATTAATGTTAAGAAGGTAATTATCAGAACAATGCTCCTTTCAGGCGCAATGTGCGGTATCGCAGGTCTTCTCCTTGTAGGCGGTACTGACCATACTATCACAACCACTACTGCAGATAACAGGGGATTTACTGCTATTATGGTATCTTGGCTTGCTAAGTTTAACCCTATTTATATGGTGCTTACTTCTCTTTTGCTTGTGTTTTTTGATAAGGGTGCAACAGAGATTGCAACCGTATACAGACTTAATGAATCATTTAGTGAAATCATTACCGGCATAATCCTTTTCTTTATTATCGGCAGTGAGTTCTTTATTAACTATAAGATTAATTTCCGCAAAGCGCATAAGGAGGGTAAATAATATGACTACATTAATTACTTTTATCCAACGTGCGATTATGCAGGGTATTCCGCTTCTTTACGGTTCGACAGGTGAAATCCTTACTGAAAAGTCAGGTAACCTTAACCTCGGTATTCCGGGTATTATGTATGTCGGCGGTATCAGCGGTGTTATCGGCGCTTTTCTTTATGAGGAGTCAATGGGCGCAAATGACCTTAACCCGTTCCTTGCAGTTTTAATTCCGCTTCTTTGCACAATTATCGGCTCTCTTTTAACAGGTCTTATTTACTGCTTCTTAACGGTAACTCTTCGTGCAAACCAAAATGTTACCGGTCTTGCAATTACGACTTTCGGTGTCGGTTTCGGTAACTTTTTCGGCTCATCACTTGTTAAAATTACAGGAAGTGATATTCCGTCTGTTGCCCTTACAAGAACGAGTGCATTTTTCACTAAAAAACTTCCTATCGCTTCAACTACCGGTTGGTTTGGAAAAATATTCCTCGACTATGGCTTTTTAACCTACGCCGCTATTGTAATTGCTCTTTTGGTTGCGTTCTTCCTTAAGAAAACACGTGGCGGACTTCATCTTCGTGCTGTAGGTGAAAATCCTGCAACAGCAGATGCAGCAGGTATTGACGTTTCTAAGTCTAAATATCTTGCTACCTCAATCGGCAGCGTTATCGCAGGTATCGGCGGTCTGTTTTATGTAATGGATTATGCTAACGGTGTTTGGTCAAACGAGGGCTTCGGCGACAGAGGATGGCTTGCAATCGCACTTGTTATCTTTGCAATTTGGAAGCCTGATTTCGGTATTTTAGGTTCAATTCTTTTTGGTGGACTTTATATTGTTTACCTATTTATTCCCGGTCTTAAAATGAGCACTCAGGAACTTTTCAAAATGCTTCCTTACATTGTAACTATAATTGTTCTTGTAATCGTAAGCGTAAGAAAGAAGAGGGAGGATCAGCCACCTGCATCGCTTGGTCTTTCATACTTCCGTGAGGATAGATAATATTTTTTAGGATAGAATAAAACGGATAGGGATTTTCCTTATCCGTTTTTTATATGCACTGCTTGACATTTAATACTTTTTTTGCTAATATATTTGCATATTGTAACGGCTGTGAAAAAGAGGAGTAGCTTGCTTATTCTTTCAGAGAGTGCTCGTTTGGTGGAAGAGTGCAGATGCGGTAGGTGAAGGTAGCTTTCGAGCCGGCAAGGTGAAACTAAGTAGTCTTGTCCGTATATCTGCGTTAAGGATTTGAGTGGCATTATGTTTAATTAATGCAATTTGAGTGGTACCACGGAATTTTTCGCTTTCGTCTCAATTTGAGGCGGAAGCTATTTTTTTATAAAATTATATCATATTATAAAGGAGAACGTTATGGCAAAAGAACTTGCAAAGCAGTACGACCCAAGCGAAGTTGAGGACCGTACCTATCAGTTTTGGTGTGATAAAAAGTATTTTCACGCTAAAAGAGAAAAAGGCAAAAAGACTTATACAATAGTTATTCCGCCTCCTAATATTACAGGCCAGCTTCATATGGGCCATGCACTTGATAATACGCTTCAGGATATTCTTATCCGTTATCACAGAATGGCAGGCTACGATACATTGTGGCTTCCCGGCACCGACCATGCTTCTATCGCAACAGAGGCTAAGATTGTTGAGGCTATGCGTAAAGAGGGTATTACTAAGGATGACCTCGGACGTGAAAAATTTCTTGAACGTGCATGGGATTGGAAAAAACAATACGGCGGCAGAATTATTGAACAATTGAAAAAAATGGGCTCGTCCTGCGATTGGGACAGAGAACGCTTCACTCTTGACGAGGGTTGCAGTAAGGCTGTAAGAGAAGTATTTGTAGGCCTTTATGAAAAGGACCTTATTTATCGTGGTAACCGTATGGTAAATTGGTGTCCTCATTGTAATACATCTATTTCAGATGCAGAGGTTGAATATGAGGAAAAGGACTCTAATTTCTGGCATCTTCTTTATGAAGTTAAGGAAACAGGAGAAAAGCTTGAACTCGCAACTACACGTCCTGAAACTATGCTCGGCGATACCGCAGTTGCAATTAACGGTGATGACCCAAGATATAAGCATCTCCACGGCTGTCACGTTATTCTTCCGCTTTTAAATAAGGAAATTCCTATTGTATGTGACGAGCATGCAGATATGACTAAGGGTACAGGTGTTGTTAAAATTACTCCTGCTCATGACCCTAACGACTTTGAGGTAGGGCTTCGTCATAACCTTCCTATTATCCGTACATTCACTTATGACGGTCATATGACAGGCAAGGCTGATAAAGAGGCTGCCGATGAAATTATTAAAAGCGGTAAGGCTACTCAAAACGAGCCTGAGGTACTCGATTGCGGCAAATATGCAGGTATGACAACTCTTGAAGCAAGAAAGGCTATTCTTGCAGACCTTGAAGCAGGCGGATATATTAAAGAAATTGAGCCGCTTAAACACGATGTAGGTACTTGCTACAGATGCCACACTAATATTGAACCTATGGTTTCAAAGCAGTGGTTTGTTAAAATGGACCCTCTTGCAGGTCCGGCTATTGACGCTGTTGAAAACGGAGATATTAAATTCGTTCCTGAAAGATTTAAGAAAAATTATATGAGCTGGATGCGTGGCTCTCGTGATTGGTGCATTTCACGTCAACTTTGGTGGGGTCACAGAATTCCTGCTTGGTATTGTGATGACTGCGGTGCTACAACCGTTTCCAAAGAGGATCCTTGCAAGTGCTCGCATTGCGGCAGTGAAAATATTCATCAAGACTCCGACACATTGGATACTTGGTTTTCATCTGCTCTTTGGCCGTTCTCAACTCTCGGTTGGCCTGATAAGACAGAAGATTTAGAACATTATTATCCCACTAATACCCTTGTTACAGGCTATGATATTATCGGCTTTTGGGTTTCCCGTATGATTTTTTCAGGCCTTGCTTATACCGATAAAGCACCGTTTGATACCGTTCTTATTCACGGCCTTGTACGTGATGCTCAGGGCAGAAAGATGTCTAAATCTCTCGGCAACGGTATTGACCCGCTTGAGGTTATTGATGAATACGGCGCAGATGCATTGAGATTTACTCTTGCAACAGGTAATTCACCGGGTAACGATATGCGTTTTTCAGACGAAAAGGTTAAGGCATCACGTAACTTTGCAAATAAACTTTGGAACGCTGCTCGTTTTGTATTGATGTATCTTACAGATGATTTCAAATATAACGGACTTCCAAGTGACCTTGCAGTTGAGGACGAATGGATTGTATCTAAGGTTAATACCCTTGCTAAAGATGTTACCGATAACCTTGAAAAATATGAGCTTGGAATTGCTATTCAAAAGCTTTATGATTTCATTTGGGACGTTTTCTGCGATTGGTATATCGAAATTGCAAAAATAAGACTTCAGGGTGACGACGAAAAGGCAAAGGATACTGCTAAAAGTGTTCTTGTATATGTACTTACCGATATTCTTAAGCTTCTTCATCCGTTTATGCCGTTTATTACCGAAGAAATATATCAGGCTATCCCTCACGACTGCGAATCGATTATGATTTCAAAGTGGGTAGAATATGACGAAAGCCTTTGCTTTGCCGAAAATGAGGCTAAGATGGAAATTCTTATGAGTGCTATCCGTGCTATTCGTAACCGTAGAGCAGAGATGAATATTCCTCCAAGCAAAAAAGCTAAGGTTTATGTTGAAACTGAGCAAACACAACTTTTCTCTGCCGGTGTTGACTTTATTAAACGTCTTGCTTCTTCAAATGATGTTGAGGTTAAATCAAGTTTTGACAATCTCGGCAATACCGTAACAATCGTTACCGATAACGCCAAGATTTATATTCCAATGGGCGATCTTGTTGATTTTGAGGCAGAGCGTAAGCGTCTTGAAAAAGAACTTGCTCAGGCGCAGGATAATCTTGACTTTATCAATAAAAAGCTTTCTAATCCGGGATTTGTTAATAAAGCGCCCGAAAAGGTAGTTAATCAAAACAAAGAGGATGCCGCAAAGCTTGAGGATAAGATTGCAAATATTAAAAATTCTATTGATTCTTTGGGTAAATAAATGAATTACGATAACGCTTTGAATTTAATACTTCAAAAGCAAAGCCTCGGTATTAAACCGGGGCTTACTCGTATTTATGAGCTTTTGAATAAAATGGATAATCCTCAGGATAAGATAAATATTATTCATATTGCAGGTACTAACGGAAAGGGCACTACTGCCGCCGCACTTTCAAATGCACTTATCAAATCAGGCAAAAAGGTCGGTCTTTATACTTCTCCTTGGACTGAAGATTACCGTGAGCAAATAAAAATTAACGGAAATATGATTACCGAGGAAGAATTTGCATCCTATGTAGAAAAATATATCGATTGCGATGCTACCGAATTTGAACTTGTAACTGCTATTATGTATAAATATTTTGCAGATGAAAATGTGGATTTTGCCGTTGTAGAATGTGGAATGGGCGGTAAGGGCGACGCTACAAATGTTGAGAAAAAGAATATTTCAATTATAACATCGGTTGCAATTGACCATACAGCCTTTCTCGGCAGCACTCTTGAAGAAATTGCGGCTGAAAAATCCGGAATTATTAAGCCTGATTCAGTTTGTATTCTTTATCCCAACCCTAAATGTGAGCGCATTTTTGAAAAAGTGTGCAGTGATAATAATACCGAACTTATTAAAATCAATGATTTTGGCGATGTTTTGAAAAATGATATTGCTTGTGCTCAGGCGGCTTTAAATCAAATCGGCTTAGATATTGAGGCTAAAAATCCAAATCTTCCGGCAAGGCAAAGTAAAGTCGGCAATATCCTTGTTGACGGCGGTCATAATGAGGATGCGGCTCGTGCTCTTGCACCTAAAATTAATAATGAAGTTGCCGTTGTTGCAATGATGAAAGATAAAAATGTTGATGCTTATTTATCATTAATTGCACCTAAGTGTAAAGCGATTTATGCAACGCAGGTTGATAACGCTCGCTCAATGAGTGCAAGTGAGCTTGCTTTGGTTGCAAAAAAATATTGTGATAATGTTTTTACGGTCGATAATGCCGAAAAAGCAATCACGCTTGCTAAGCAAAATAATCTCTCACTTGTATGCGGCTCGTTTTATCTTTATCGGCAAATTAGAAAAGAATTAAATTAAATACAAATTTTGATAAATTATTCAATACCAATCTGTTAGTATTATCGCAGATTGGTATTTTTTTATTGGAGTGACAAATATGAACGTTACGATTGAAAGCAGCGGTAGTGTTGTTATTGCTTATCTTATCGGCGAAATAGACCACCATACGGCAGGCGAGGTTAGGGAAAAAATAGATGATACCCTTATGTTTGTAAAGCCGAAGACTTTAATTCTCGATTTTAAAAATGTCAGCTTTATGGACTCCTCCGGAATAGGTCTTGTTATGGGCAGATACAGATTGCTTCAAAGCATTAATCCCGCTTGCCAAATCGAAATTAAAAACGTAACCCTGCAAACTAAAAAAATTATGGAACTTGCAGGTCTTTCATCAATTGCAAAAATTAAGGAGAATGAAAATGAATACAAAAAAGCTAATTAATGAATTTAAACTCACAATCGACAGTAAAAGTGTAAATGAAGCCTTCGCACGTGTTGCCGTTTCCGCATTTGTAACCCCTCTTGACCCAACACTTGAGGAAATCGCAGATTTAAAAACGGCAGTCAGCGAGGCGGTGACAAACTGCATAGTCCATGCTTATAAGGATACATACGGAAAAATATTTATATCGGGAAAACTTTTTGACGACAATACAGTAAAAATTGTAATAAGGGACAAGGGTTGCGGAATCGTAGATGTTTCTCAGGCAATGACTCCGCTTTTTACAACAGGTGAAGGTGACCGTGCAGGTCTCGGCTTTACTGTTATGGAAAGCTTTTGCGATAAAATAAACGTTAAGTCTAAGCTGACCTTTGGCACAACCGTAACCCTTTCTAAAAAAATTGAGGGCAAATCAAAATGGTAACAGACCGTGATAAAATGATCGAGAATAATATCGGCTTGGTTCATTCTATCGCCAATCGCTTTAAGGGCAGAGGGGTGGACTATGACGATTTATTCCAAAGCGGTTGCGTAGGCTTGATTAAAGCAGTTGATAATTTTGACGAAAGCCGTGGCTTTGCTTTTTCAACTTATGCCGTTCCCGTAATAATGGGCGAAATCAAACGTATTTTTCGTGACGGCGGCGCAGTGAAAGTCAGCCGAAGTTTAAAGGAAAAGGCTATTAAGGCTCAGTCACTTCGTGAAAAATTTATTAATGATAAAATGCGAGAGCCGACTGTCACAGAATTGTCTAATCTTCTTGATTGTTCGCCTGAGGAAATACCTGAAATTTTGGGCGTTATTGCTCCTATGGTATCACTCAGCACTTCAAGCGATGACGGTGAATATACTATAGATGTACCCGTTGATGAGAGTGATGAGATTTTTAATCGCTTAATTGTTCACCGACTTTTTAAATTTCTTGACGATACGGAAAAGGCAATAGTTGATATGCGCTATTATAAGGGCTTCACTCAAGCCAAAACCGCTGCCGCACTCGGTATTTCTCAGGTGCAGGTTTCCCGCAAAGAAAAATCCCTCCTCCAAAAGCTTCGTAAATATGTAGAGTAAAATAAGACACTATGCTTTTTCAAACATAGTGCCTTTATTTTTTTATGTGAACTTAACGGCGTGAACGACTTGTGTAAAAATCACTCTACACTTCGGTAACATATTGAACTTTTAATATGCGTATGATAAAATTTTTATATTGTAAAAATTTTATTAAAGAGGTACAGAGAAATGAAAAAGATTTTTAGTTTGATTCTATCCTTAGCAATGTTATTAACCATAACCTCAGGATTGAATTTAACAGCGTATGCAGATTCTTCACAATACGGAAATATTTATTATGAAGAAAAGGAAGATGGAACTATTGAAATAACAGATTGTACCAGTTCTGCAACTTCAATTAATATACCGTCCACTATTGATGGTAAAACAGTTACGAGTATTCGCAATTGTGCATTTTATGGCTGCAAAAGCCTAACAAGTGTAACAATACCAAACAGCATAACAAGTATTGGACGTGAAGCATTTTATGATTGCACAAGCTTAACAAGTGTAACAATTCCTGATAGTGTTACAAGTATTGGAGATAGTGCATTTTATAATTGTAAAAGTTTAACAAATGTAACAATTCCTAATAGTATAACAATGATAGGCCCTGACACTTTCTGTAGGTGCTCAAGCTTGGAAAACATAACAATACCTGATAGTGTAACAAGTATCTGTAATCATGCATTTTATGAGTGCACAAGCATAACAAGTATTTCAATACCTCATAGTGTAACAAGTATTGATGATTATGCTTTTTATGGCACAAGCTTAATAAATCTTTCAATACCTGCTAGTGTTGCAAGTATTGGCGAGGGTGCATTTAATGGTTGCAAAAGCTTGGCAAATGTGACAATTGGAAATAATGATTCGGCAGAAAAAAGGTCAACTGAAATTGGAAATTCTGCATTTTCTGAATGCACAAGTTTATCAAGTGTAACAATAGGAAATAATGTAACGAGTATCGGTGCTGCGGCGTTTAGTGATTGTTCAAGCTTAACAAGCGTAACAATACCTAATAGTGTAACAAGTATTGAATATGGAACATTTAGTTATTGTGAAAACTTAACAAGTGTAACAATACCAAACAGCGTAACAAGTATTGGCGATGAAGTATTTTACAGGTGTTCAAGTTTAAAAAACATAACAATACCTGATAGTGTAACAAGTATCGGTGATCACGCATTTTTTGAATGTAAACTTGTAACTTTAACAATGGGCAATGGTGTTAATTACATAGATAGCTGTGCATTTCTTAATTGTGAGCAACTATATGAAGTTAATTACAACGGAACGGTTGCTCAATGGAAAGCAATTAATGTAGATTCTAATAATTCAAACTTGACGAAAGCTATTATAAAATGTACAGATGGAATTTTAGGAAACGGGAACGAAGTTATAATAGATAATGTTGTATATAATATTTATAATGATTATACAGCTCAAATAAATAAATATCCCGGAAATCCTGAAATATTAACAATTCCTGAAAGCGTTTCTTATGAAGGATATGCATTTAAAATTAACAGCATTGGTGATTATGCATTTCTCGAATGTACAAACTTAAAAAGTTTAACAATGCCAAGTAGTGTGACAAAGATTGGGCAATATGCATTCTATTGTTGCACAGACTTGAAAGATGTATATTATCTTTCTACTATAAGTGATTGGAATAAAATTGAAATAACAAATACAAACGATGTCTTAAAAAAAGCAACTATTCATTGTATTGATGGTACAATAAATGAAAAAGTACCTACCCCTCAACCACAACCAAGACCTCAGCCAAGTCCAACACCTACACCAACCCCAACTCAGCCTCAGCCTACTACAACCACTTCTACCACAACTGCGCCTAAACCTGTTTTAAAGCCAAAATCAGCTAAATTTAAAAAGGTAAAAGCGGCTAAAAAGGCAGTATCTGTTGAGTGGAAAAAGGTAAGCGGTGTAAAAGGTTATCAAATTCAAGTTGCGACAGATAAGAAATTCATGAAGAATAAGAAAACCGTAACCGTTAAAAAACAGAAAACGACGAAAGTAACTATTAAAAAACTTAAGGCTAAGAAAAAATATTATGTCCGTATCCGCACCTATAAAACAGTAAACGGTAAAAAGGTTTATTCCTCTTGGTCAAAGGTTAAGACGGTTAAAACGAAGTAAAAAATACCCCCGACACTTGATTGTGTCGGGGGTATTACTGTATATGATATTATAACTGCGCCAAATCATACGGCGTTTTTTGATAAACAAAATAATTAAGCCAATTGCTGAATATTATATTCGCCGAACTTTTCCAACTCATAATCGGAACGGACTTGTCATCATCATTAGGAAAATAATTATAAGGCACGTCAATATCAAGACCTTTTTCCTTATCCCTAAAATATTCTTTGGCAAGTGTGTCCCTGTCATATTCGCTGTGACCTGTTACAAAAAATTGCCTGCAATCCATATCGGATATAATATGAACGCCCGATATTTCGCTGTATGAAATAACCTGAAGCTGTTTAACAAGCGCAATATCCTGAAGCCTCGTCTCTGTATGCCTTGAATGAGGAACATAGTAAACATCATCAAGTCCTCTCATAAGCGGATGGGTAATATCAAGCGACTTGTGAGGGAATACGCCAAACATTTTCTTTTTTAGCGGATATTTCTTAATACCGTAATGATAGTAAAGCCCTGCCTGAGCACCCCAGCAAATATGAAAGGTGGAGTAAACATTTTTTTTGCTCCATTCCATAATCATACAAAGCTCTTCCCAATAGTCAACTTGTTCAAATTCAAGTTGCTCAACGGGTGCTCCCGTAATAATCATTCCGTCATACTTGTTGTCTTTTATATCATCAAATGTATTATAGAATTTTGCCATGTGTATTCTTGAAACATTTTTTGCCTTATGGCTTTTAACTTGGAGAAAATCAATATCAAGCTGCAAAGGAGAATTACTTAGCAATCTCAAAAGCTGTGTTTCCGTTTCAAGTTTTGTCGGCATTAGGTTAAGTATAATGATTTTCAAAGGTCTGATATCCTGCATATTAGCCCTTGACTTGCTCATAACAAATATATTCTCTATTTCCAAGTTTTGCTTAGCCGGCAATTCATCGTCAATACGAATTGGCATAATATCAGCCCCTTTCTTTAAGCGTTTATACATTATAACAAAACTTAATGCAAATTTCAATATCTATAATAATGTATATTAATATTATCTGTAACAATTATTTATTAATTCAATACTATATATTAATAGGCTAATCGTATATCTTGTGCTATTTGAAAATACAATATGTACTTTGAAATGTTACAAAATGATACCGTTTACATCATATAGTATCAAATTGTAGTAAAATATGCACATAAATGTTGAATTTTGTTATAAATTTATGTCAATATCATAAAATACGTAAAAAAATCCGAAAAACCTGTTGACAAAGGAGAGAATAGGTGGTAATATGTGTAAGTCGCAACGAGAGAGCGACGAGCAAAAGTGCACAGCGAAGGTTTGGAAAACGTCTTAAAAAGTTTTTTAAAAAACTTAAAAAAAGGTGTTGACAAACGAAGAAAGTTGTAGTATAATTGCAAAGCACTTGAGAGAGACGAGCGAGAGCGAGTCGATTGAGGGTGTAAAAAATAGGACCTTGAAAATTAAACAACGACGAGATAAAAAAGGAACCCGATAAGATTCAAAAGAGTTTTATCTGTACTCGTATCTTAAAGATACAAACAGTGATTGCGAACTAGTGTTCGAGAGAGCAAAAGTTCTTGAAATGATTAGAGCGTTCTTTTAGGAGAGCGAATTAATACAATTGTTTTAAGAGTTTGATCCTGGCTCAGGACGAACGCTGGCGGCGTGCCTAACACATGCAAG
>OLSB01000628.1_pt1 | contig 39476 bp, 41 predicted proteins | sample 1672071 | NCBI WGS metagenome assembly OLSB01 (sample SAMEA3136642, study PRJEB25190) | human gut metagenome | biome: human gut; feature: human-associated habitat; material: faeces | place: Austria | collected 2013 | reverse complement strand
ATAAAAAAATACGTGAAAGACAGACCCTGCCTGATTCTTTTTAATCTGGGATATCTTCCGGGCGGGGATAAACAAATAACTACAGTGGCAGAGACCACAATAAGAGCTCTTAAAGATGCGCTGGATCTGCTGGCACAGGACGGACTGATAAGCATAATCATGTATCCGGGTCACTGTTCGGGAGCTTTGGAAAAAGAGGCTGTTCTCAAGTGGTCGAGGACTCTTGACCCCGGTATATACCACTGTGTTTATGCGGATATGATAAACCAGAAAAAAGATGCACCGCAGATTTTATGGATAACAAAAAAAGCATAGCTGATGTATACCCGTAATGCATATCATATTAGAGAGGTGATATGTATGATTGTAAACGGATATGCTTATCCAAGTATTATGCCTGAAGTACTTCAGTGGTGGCTGCCGCGGCTCAGCTGGCTTTCATGTTTCAGCTACGGATTTACAGCTGAAGGAGAGCTGATAAACCTGGAAGATGAGAACCTGATACAGGCCGCCGGAGGCTACGGAGTAAGGCCCATGATGGTTCTCACACCTATGGATGAAAACGGGGCTTTTAATGATGAGGTGGCTTCTGCTGTTTTTGAAAATCCTGAGGCAGAAGCAAACCTGATTGATAACATAGAAGAAAACATAATATCCAAAGGCATGGGCGGCGTGGATTTTGACTTTGAGTACATAAGAGGAAGATATGCCGGTAATTATGTGGAACTGGTGGCAAGGACGCGAGACAGGCTGTCCCCTCAGGGATATCTTACAACTGTTGCCCTGGCGCCCAAGACAAGCGCTGATCAGCCTGGGCTCCTTTATCAGGGGCACGACTACAGCGGGATGGGTGAGGCTGCAGACTATTGCCTTCTTATGACTTATGAATGGGGATACACCTACGGGGAGCCCATGGCTGTATCGCCTATAAACAATGTGCGAAGAGTAGTGGAATATGGTATTACAGAGATACCGGCGGAGAAAATCCTTCTGGGCATGAGCAATTACGGGTACGACTGGACGCTCCCTTTCGTCCGGGGTGAAAGCAGGGCCGAAAAGCTCAGCAATTATCAGGCAGAAGCGAGAGCTGCATATTACGGAGTTTCACCGGAATTTGATCAGGAGGCGGCATCGCCTTTTTTCAGATATACCGACGAGGCGGGTCGGCAGCACATAGTGTGGTTTGAGAATCTTGCAAGCTGGCAGGATAGGCTTTCTCTGGTTGAAGAATATGGGCTTGCAGGGATAAGCATATGGAATATAATGAGCATATTTTACGGAGGAATATAAACACGGAATGGAGATAAAACCTGATAACAAATTCAAACAAAATCTGTTACTTGTGGTGATTGGAGTATGCCTACTGGTGGGTCTCATGAATTTCGGCAAAGTGCAGCATGCCTTAAGTGTGGTTATAGGTCTTTTCATGCCGCTGCTGGTCGGAGGAGCAATTGCGTTTATACTCAATGTGCCCATGCATTTTTTTGAAAAGCAGTTTGATAAGCTGCAGCAGCATTCCGGCAGCAGGGCCATTGCCAAAGCAAAAACACCGCTGTGTATGATAGTGACACTGCTGGCATTCATATTGGTTATTATTTTTATAGGCAATGTCATATTTCCAAACCTGGTGGAATCGGTAAAAAGTATTGTAGACATCGTGCAGAGATCTTATCCGGGGTGGATAGAAACTCTGGAATCTCACGGAATAAACACGCAGTTCATGCAGAAATATTTTCCTGAGCTGAACAGCGAGAAAATAATTTCTACCCTTAAAGATGGCGGGCTTGCACTTCTGAATACCGCGAGTCAGGCTGCAACCAGTGTTTTCAGCGCTTTAACCAACTTTGTATTCGGATTGTTCTTTGCCCTTTATATACTGGCAAGCAAAAAGAGGCTGGGAAAACAAGCAAAGCAGATAGCATATGCTTATCTGAAAAAATCGTGGGCAGATGAGGTATGCGAGATTGCTTCACTGTCATATAAGACCTTTGCAAATTTCCTGTCGGGACAGTGTCTTGAAGCTGTAATACTGGGATTCATGTTCTTTATTGTGCTTTTGATAGGGGGCTTTCCTTATGCAGGAACTATAGCGGTGATAATAGGCTCCATGGCAATAATCCCATATATAGGAGCATTCATCGGTCTTGCTCTGGGAGCCCTGCTGATAGCAATGGTGAACTTGAAAAAAATGGTGTGGTTTGTAATAGTGTTCTTTATTGTGCAGCAGATAGAGGGGCAGATAATATATCCTAGAGTTGTGGGAGGTTCTGTAGGTCTTCCTGCATTGTGGACACTGCTGGCAGTGATAGTGGGAGGAAACGTTTCCGGCATACTGGGAATTGTGGTTTTCATACCGCTGTTTTCGGTTATTTATGCTCTTCTCAGAAGAAATGTTTACAGAAGATTGGATAAAAAGAAAATTTCTCTTGAAATTTAGTCTGAAATGGTGTATAGTAAGAAAGTCGAGTAAAGCAGATGCTTTAGACATAAGTTATATACCTTGCGGATATGGCGGAATTGGCAGACGCGCACGGTTCAGGTCCGTGTGAAGGTTCCTTCATGAAGGTTCGAATCCTTTTATCCGCACCACCACAGAATGACGCTCAAAGGAGCGTCATTTTTATTTCTCAGAGACATTTTTTGCACAGGAAAAGCTTCCCGGAGTTCCGTACATTACACTTTTTTCACATATGCCGCCACCTTTGTATTGCCAAAAAAACCAAGGTATATTAAAATAAAACCACAGAACCTTAAAGGAGCAGAAAGATGACTCAGAACAAAAAAGAGGTCAAAGTCATGCCGGCCGGACTGCCTATACTTGCAGCCGGCATCTTATGGTTTGTGCTGGCGATGATACTGCCTATATATAAGGCAGTTGTCATCATAATAGTATCTGCAGCGGCAATAGCTGTCATGATGATTATGTTCAGCATGCGAAAGAAGCAGCTGGCTATGCAGCCGCCGGCTCCTGCTGTCAAAGTCAGAGCCGAGGAACTTGCCCGAAAGATAGATACATGCTGCCGTAAGATTGAAGGCTATGCCGGGCAGATAAAGGATCGTACCGTAGCGGCGTCAGTGACAAACATTGCCGGAACCATGGAAAAAATTGCAGACGATGTGGAGAAAGATCCCAAGGACAGAAACAAGGTCAGAAAGCTTGCCAATCATTATACGTCCATGATAGAGGAACTGGTTGAAAAGTATATAAATCTTGAAAGCCAGGGTCAGGGCGGGGAAAACATTTCATCTGCCATGGATGAAATAAAAAAGGGCCTTGAAACTGTTGAAAATGCAGTCAAATCGCTTTTAGACGATTTATTTTCTGATGATGCCATGGAAGTGTCTGCAGACATTTCGGTGCTGGAGCAGCTGTTCAAGACCGAAGGCGCAGAAAACCGCATGGACTTTGACAGTGCAGAAAAAGAATGATAACTATAATGAGACGGAGGAAATTATTATGACAGATGAATTAAAGATGGAAGTCCCTACATTGACACTGGGACCTGAAAAGGCAGAAGCGGAAGTTCCTGCTGAGGAAATAGTTCCCGTAAATATTGAAGACAAGATTCAGCTCAGCGACGAAGAAATGAAAGTTGTAGACAACTTTGTGAAGCAGATTGATATCAGCAACACAACTCATGTTCTTCAGTATGGCGCAGATGCCCAGAAAAAAATGGCTGATTTTTCTGATATGGCTCTGGAGAAAGTCAGAACCAAAGACCTTGGAACTGTTGGTGACACCCTTTCAGAACTAATTGTAGAGTTAAAGGGCTTTTCAGCCCTGGAAGAAGAGAACAAAGGCATCAAGGGTCTTTTCAGAAAAGCAGCAAATCCTGTGGTTAAACTCAAGGCAAAATATGACAAAGCTGAGGTAAATGTTGAAAAGGTTGTAGATGTGCTGGAAGGACATCAGGTTACGCTGACAAAGGATATAGCAGTTCTTGATGAGATGTTTGCAGCCAATAACACAAATTTCAAGCAGCTTTCAATGTATATAGTGGCCGGAAAGAAAAAGCTGGAAGAAGCTCAGAACGTGACACTCCCTCAGCTCAAGGCAAAAGCTGAGGCCAGCGGTGAGGCGGCAGATGCGCAGGCAGCCAATGATTTTGCCAGCATGTGCAACCGTTTTGAAAAGAAACTTCATGACCTGGATCTTACCAGAACCGTGTCACTGCAGATGGCACCGCAGATTCGCATGGTGCAGAACAATGATGCTCTTATGGTGGAAAAAATCCAGACAACACTGGTAAATACAATCCCTCTCTGGAAGAGCCAGATGGTTCTTGCACTGGGTCTTGCCAATAATGAGGCGGCTGTTGAAGCTCAGAAGGCCGTTTCTGACACAACCAACGAGCTTCTCAAGAAGAATGCGGAAGTTCTCAAGAAGACAACTGTTGATGTGGCAAGAGAATCCGAAAGAGGAATTGTGGATATAGAGACCTTGAAAAACACCAACAGACAGCTTATAGAAACCATTGATGAAGTGATGAAAATTCAGCAGGAAGGTAGAGAAAAGCGTAAGGCCGCCGAAGTTGAACTGGCAAAGATTGAGCTGGAGCTGAAGAACAAACTTCTTGAAACAAGAGGATAAAACCTTATGAAAATACTTGAAAACAAAGCCATATGCATTGTACTGGCTCTGGCTCTGGTTATAGCCGGTTTTATCATCGGCGGATGCAGGTCGCTTAATTCTCTGTACAGCTCCAAGGTGGAGAAAGTTTTCATGACCGGTGAAGACGGAGACGGAATATGCATTGAAAACGATCTCGCCGAAAGAGAAACAGCCGCGGTGAATCTGTGTACAATTGCTTCAAAATATGACGATACCAAAAAGCAGGCAGATGGGGTCAGGGAAGCTGCAGCAGAGCTCTCATCAGCATCATCTGTTGCTGACAAGCTGGAGGCAAACAAAAATCTGGATACGGCAGTCGAATCGCTGTTTAACGATTTATTAGGACAGCAGCTTTCCGCATCAGACGAGAAGTATGCAAGAAGCCTTTATACAGATTTTAATTCCAGAAACGATACCATAAGCCATGATCCGTACAACAGGTATGCTGCCCAATACAATGAGATAATTGCCGGATTTCCGGCGAGTCTTCTGCCGGTGAAAGAAGCGGTAATCTTCTACTAGAAAGGTCGGAAAATGAAAAAGATCCTGAAAATATGGGCACTGCTGGTGATGATAATATCCATGGCGGCGCCGACAGCCTTTGCCGGCATTCCGGAGAAATCACAATCATTTTACGTTGCTGATTATGCCAATGTCATCAGTCAGGAAACAGAGAACTACATAGTAGAGAAAAACGGTCAGCTGGAAAACCTCTGCGGCGGGCAGATAGTTGTTGTAGCCGTAGATTTTCTTGATGGAATGGATATTGAAGACTATGCCTATAAAGTGTTTAAAGAGTGGCAGATAGGCTCTGCCGAAAAAAATAACGGGGTGTTGTTGCTCTTGGCAATAGGAGAAGATAATTACTGGTGCATTCAGGGAAAAGGACTGGAATCTGAAATTTCTTCAGGCGAGATTGATGACATGCTCTGGGAATATCTTGAAGAAGATTTCGCATCGGCAGATTACGATGCAGGGGTCAGAAAGTTTTTTGACAAGATGTTTGTGGCGGTCAGTGAAGTATATTCAGAAGGTGACGTCACAGAAACGAAGTCTGCCGATACAGGCAGCGTTCTCAGGATAATTTTGCTGCTGATAAAAATCCTCGTGGTTGTGATTATAATAGTAGTGATTATCAAGGGAACAAGAAAAAATCGTTATGACACGGGAGGCACCGCTGAAAGGCGCACAGATGCCGGCAGAACTAACAGACCATCGGCACGGCCTGTAATAATGCCTCGCCCGTCAAGAACGAGAAGCCGGGGAACATACAGAACAACAAGACCGACTTCCGGGTCTTCCTCCGGAAGGACATCCGTAAGCAGACCTTCAGGCCGCGGCGGAGGGGGAATAAGCCGCGGCGGAGGTGCAGGAAGAAGAGGAAGATAATATGCAAAGAAAAACGAGCAGCTCAGCTGCTCGTTTTTAGTTAAAATCTATTTATCCTGTGAGAATTTCTCGGCATGCTTTCTGATGGCATCAAAAGTCTCATCGCTGATTATATGCTCCATGCGGCAAGCGTCCTCTGCAGCCGTCTTGCTGTTGACTCCCAGGCGCATCAGGAACTCTGTAAGCATTGTGTGCCGCTGATATATCTTTTGTGCTATCTCAAGACCTGCATCAGTAAGCGACAGATAGCCTTCTGCGCTGACGGAAACATAGCCGCCGTTTTTAAGAATACTCATTGCACGACTTACGCTGGGTTTCGAATATCCCATATATTCCCCTACATCTATGGAGCGGACTGTAGCGTTTTCTTTTGAAAGTATATAAATGGTTTCCAGATACATTTCTCCGGATTCCTGAAGATGCATAGCATACACTCCCTTTCCGGGTCTGCTCATGCGCTGATGCAGCAAACCGATTCTGTTTCAAACAGCATACCACAAAACAAAAAGTAAATCAATATCGTGCAGTTATGTAATGGCATGAGGTGTGGTTTCCGCAGAAGAATTTTTTAAATGTAAAAAAATGATATTTTTTTGCCGAAATGTATTGACAAACCGGCGGTAAACAAATATAATACATTACGGTTAGCGAAAGCTAACTTAAAAAATGGCAGGAAGTTAGCCGATGCTAACATAATGAAATGCATATATTTTTAAAAGAGGGTGAGAAAATGATGCCGCTTACATTGGCTGAGGTAGGGGAAGAAAACATCATTAAAAAAATCGGAGGCAGACAGGAGGTTAGGAGCCACCTGGAAAATCTGGGGTTTATTGCAGGAGGAGCAGTTACTGTGATAAATACCATAGGTGGCAATGTCATAGTAAACGTTAAAGAATCCAGAATTGCCATAAGCAAGGAAATGGCGCAGAAAATAATGATATAAAAACCGAGCATGGCGGTAATTAAATTTCAGGAGGAAAATAAAAATGAAAACACTCAGGCAGGCTAAAGTGGGCGACACCTCAAAGGTGGTAAAGCTCCACGGCGAAGGAGCGGTTAAGAGGCGAATTATGGATATGGGCATTACCAAAGGTACCGAAGTGCATATAAGAAAAGTTGCACCTTTAGGTGATCCGGTGGAAGTCACAGTAAGAGGGTATGAGCTTTCCATAAGAAAAGCTGATGCAGAAATGATAGAAATTGAATGATGAGTTATATGGGGCATGCGCCCTATATTATTTGGAATTAAGTTAGCTTGAGCTAACTTAATTCGGAATGTAAAAAAACAGAAAGCGAGGAAATATAAATGGGACTGCGAATAGCTCTGGCGGGAAATCCCAACAGCGGCAAAACAACGCTGTTTAATGCATTGACCGGCTCCAACCAGTTTGTTGGGAACTGGCCGGGAGTAACGGTGGAAAAGAAAGAAGGGAAACTGAAAAAGCAGGAGGGAGTGGTTGTTACCGACCTTCCGGGAATCTACTCTCTTTCACCTTACACACTGGAAGAAGTAGTGGCGAGGAATTATCTGATAAATGAAAGACCTGATGCTATTCTCAACATCATAGACGGCACAAACCTGGAAAGAAACCTGTATCTGACAACTCAGCTGACAGAATTGGGGATTCCGGTGGTTGTTGCCATAAATATGATGGATGTTGTCAGAAAAAACGGAGACAAGATAAATACCGAAGAGCTGTCAAGAGCCCTGGGATGCAAGATAGTTGAGATATCTGCTCTCAAGGGTGAAGGAATAAATGAGGCAGCGCAGGCGGCAGTAGATGCGGCAAAGAACGGAAAAACCGTTCCTATGCATACCTTTTCCGGGACAGTAGAGCATGCAATAGCCCATATAGAAGAAGCGGCCGTTCATGACATGCCGGAAGAACAGCAGAGATGGTATGCAATCAAAATCTTTGAGAGGGACGACAAGGTTCTTCAGCAGCTGCAGCTGGACAGTGCTGTGCTGGCGCACATAGAGAAAGATATAAAAACGGTGGAAGAAGAAATGGATGATGATGCGGAATCCATTATAACCAATGACAGATATGTTTACATAGGAGAGATAATCAAGGGATGCTATAAAAAGAAATCAGCAGGCAAGCTTTCCACTTCCGACAAGATAGACAAGGTGGTCACAAACCGGTTCCTTGCGCTGCCTATCTTTGCAGTGGTAATGTTTCTTGTATACTACATTTCAGTATCAACTGTGGGAAGCATTGCCACAGACTGGGCTAATGACGGGGTCTTTGGTGACGGCTGGCACCTTTTCGGAATCGGTACATCTCAGTATGAGGAAGCAATAAATACATATGCTAAAGATAACGTATGGACGGATGAGATGATTGCTGCGGTCAATGCGGCTGAGGAAAGAGGCGTAGTCGGAGCGGAAGACATCAAGTCCGCCATTGAAGAGGAGGATTTCAGTGCCTTTGATGAGGCTTACGGATCTTTTGCTGATTCGCTGGCAAAAGAAGGATATGACATTTCAGGCATATATGAGGCAGCTCTGGGAGATGAAGCAGAAGGGGTTCCTGACACATCAGAGTACGGAGTATGGGTTCCGGGAATTCCGGTGCTGGTGGAAAGCGGTCTTGATTCCATCAACAGTCCGGAATGGCTCAGCAGCTTGCTGCTGGATGGCATTGTAGGCGGAGTGGGGGCTGTCCTGGGTTTTGTGCCGCAAATGCTGGTGCTTTTCATACTTCTGGCATTCCTTGAAGCCTGTGGGTACATGGCGCGTATTGCCTTCGTATTGGACCGTGTATTCCGTAAATTCGGCCTTTCAGGCAAATCTTTTATTCCTATGCTTATCGGAACAGGCTGCGGAGTACCTGGAATAATGGCTTCTCGTACCATAGAAAACGAAAGGGATCGCCGAATGACCATCATGACTACCACGTTTATACCATGCGGTGCAAAACTCCCGATTATTGCCCTTATTGCCAGTGCGCTTTTCGGAGGCGCGTGGTGGGTAGCTCCAAGTGCATATTTTGTAGGAATAGCAGCTATAATAATTTCCGGAATCATGCTTAAAAAGACAAGAATGTTTGCGGGAGATCCGGCGCCTTTCGTTATGGAACTTCCGGCGTATCACTGGCCTACAGTTGGAAATGTTCTGCGATCCATGTGGGAAAGAGCGTGGTCCTTTATCAAAAAGGCAGGAACAATAATATTGCTGGCTTCGATAGTAATCTGGGCAGGCTCATGCTTCGGCAGGGTGGATGGAGCCTTTACTTTCAGCACAGAGATGGAGCTGGAAAACAGCATCCTGGGAATGGTCGGAGGAGCCCTTTGCTGGATATTCAAGCCGCTGGGCTTCGGAAACATCAAGGCTACCGTGGCAACTATAATGGGGCTGGTTGCCAAGGAGGAAGTTGTAGGTGTATTCGGAGTTCTGGACTTCGAAGGAATGACAAAACTGGCAGCCTACTCCTTCCTGGTGTTCAATCTTCTGTGTGCACCTTGCTTTGCGGCCATCGGTGCCATAAAGAGAGAAATGAACTCGGCAAAATGGACATGGTTTGCCATAGGATATCAGTGCCTTTTCGCCTATGCGGTTTCGCTGATGATATATCAGATCGGATCAATCTTTGCGGGAGGAATGAATTTTATAGGACTGATTGCAGCTCTTGCTGTGCTGGCAGCTATGCTATATATGCTGTTTAAACCGTATAAGGAAGCAACAAAACTGACCAAAAATGTAGATACTGCAAAGTAAGAGTTATAATAATGATAGGAGGAGACAATGCTTACATGGATTTATAAAAATATAGGCGTGATTATAGTATGTGCGGTTCTCATTGCCGTAGTTGCCGCCATAATCATAAGCATGATAAGAAATAAAAAGAAAGGCAGATCCTCCTGCGGCTGCGGCTGCTCATGCTGCCCTATGGAGGAAACCTGTCACACAGACAAAATATAAAAAATAAAAGGCCGTTTACCCGGCCTATTATTTTAAACGCTGGTTAGCGTGTGATAACTAATCGGGAGGAGGAATTGAAATGAGCATAGTTATAGTAGGGGGAAATGAATGCATGACTCACAAATATAAAGAACTATGCAGCGAATACAGCTGCAAAGCCAAGGTGTATCCAAAGATGGCCAGAGGAATTCAGAATATGGGAAAGCCTGACCTGCTGGTATTGTTCACCAATACGGTGTCACATAAAATGATAAAGTGTGCTTTAAGCGAGACCAGAGGTAACGAGACAAGAGTTGTCAGATCGCATTCAAGCTCAATGCAGGCGCTGAAAAACATAATGGAGAAATATACTGCAGGCAATATGTAAAAGGAGAAGAAATGTCTGAAGAAATGCTTATTCGTCATTGTTCGCCTACATTAGCCGGCATAAAAACAGCTAACATGTTTACCTGCTGTTTTGAAAATCCGGAAGATATAAAAAGGGATATCCGGAAGCTTAACAGCATTCTTGTTAAAAATGGACTCAAAGCTCTTCCTCTCAGGTTCAGCGGAAATAGAGCCCTTATATATGTTTACCGACCGACAAGGCTTACAGAAGATCTAAAAAACCGTACAGCCGGCTGCATCCTTTCCGGGCTGGGATATGAAGGAAAAACCACCCGGCAGTGTATTGTACATCTGAAAAGAAGAATATGCCAGCAAGCAGAGTTCCCACATGAGATAGGTCTGTTTCTGGGATATCCGCCCGCAGATGTGAAAGGCTTCATGGAAAAAGGAGCAAACGAATGTAAATGCACAGGCATGTGGAAGGTGTACGGAAACGTTGAAGAGGCGCAGCGGCTATTCAAACAATATAAGAAATGTGTGGATATATATCTGACATTATTTTCTGAAGGCAGGGAAGTAGAACGACTCATTGTTGCTTCGTAGCTTCCCGAAGGTTATCGCAAAATGTATCTGCCTTTGGTAATGAAACAGTAAATTGACAACTGCGGCTCTCTGCGCAATAATGTACATAAGCAGAGGAGGACCGGATAATGTACAGATTTTTTGCGGAAAATGCAGGAACCATATTTGTTGCGGCTCTGGTAGCTGTAGCAGTTATATTAATAATACGAAAAATGTTACATGACAGAAAAAACGGCAGAACTTCCTGCGGATGCAGCTGTGGCTGTGCCGGCTGCCCTTCCGCGGTCAACTGCCGCAAAAATAAATGACCTCTTATTTGCAAATTTAAGTACAACATGTGACAGCAAAAAACTCCGCCCATGTGAGAGCGGAGTTTTTGCTTATTCTTTTACAAGTTCCTTCACTGATGCGGCAAGACCTGCAAGACCTTGTATTTCGGAAGGTATTATTATCTTTGTCGCCTGTCCGTCGGCAGCCTTCTGGAATGCTTCAAGACTCTTGAGACGGATAACGGCATCATCGGCACCGGCTTCCTTTATCATTTTAAGACCGTCGGCAGTTGCTTTGTTTATCATAAGAATTGCTTCGGACTGACCTTCAGCCTCTTTGATTGCAGTCTGTTTCTTGGCCTCTGCCTGAAGAATTGCAGCCTCCTTCTGGCCTTCAGCGATAAGCACCTGGGACTTCTTTTCACCTTCTGCAATGAGGATGGCTTCACGTCTTTCACGTTCTGCTCTCATCTGTTTTTCCATGGCTACCTGAATGTCCTTTGGAGGAGTGATGTTTTTTACCTCAACACGGTTTATTTTGATACCCCATGGATCAGTTGCCTCATCCAGAACCATTCTTATCTTTGTATTTATATGCTCACGGCTGGTAAGAGATTCATCCAGTTCAAGTTCACCGATTATATTTCTCAGCGTAGTTGCGGTAAGATTTTCGATGGCGTCCATAGGACTTTCCACACCGTAAGTATAGAGCTTAGGGTCTGTAATCTGGAAGTACACAACAGTATCGATTTCCATAGTTACATTGTCTTTCGTTATAACAGGCTGAGGCGGGAAGTCAATAACCTTTTCTTTTAAAGAAACTTTCCTGGAGATCTTGTCGATTAGAGGAATTTTAAAGTGCAGACCTACCTGCCATGTTCCATGGTATGCACCAAGTCTTTCTACGACATAGGCTCTTGCCTGCGGCACAATTCGAATGTTGGATACCAGCAGCCATATTATAAAGCCGATGGCAATGAATACAATTACAAGTTTAAAAATTTCCATAAATTCTCAATCCTTTCCTTTTATCGTTTTACTTGGGTATTACAATCAGCTTTACCCCTTCAATGGCGATAACTTTTACGAGACGATCTTTTTCGATTGTTTCATCGTCTTTTCCCAGTGCAGACCATACCTGACCGTTGATCTTGACTTGTCCGACTGTCAATGGTCTGATTTCTTCCGTTACAATTCCTGTTTCCCCTATGAGCGCATCAACATTGGTGCTTTCGCTGCCTGTTCTGAGTTTTTCTACGAAAATTTTCCGTGTAAAAACAAGAAGACAGCAGGAAACTGCAAGGAAAATTACAACCTGGGCGAGAACCGGGACATTGAGCAGAGAGAGCACGAAGGCTGCGAAAGCGCCTGCGGCAAACCATATTGTTGCAAGTCCGACGGTGATTGCCTCAATGATGAGGAAAATTACTGCCAGAGCCAGCCATATGACGGCCATGCTGACAGAAATTCCGAAAATAGTCATGATTTCCCCTTTCTGATTTTTTTACATAATTATATCATTTTTATTTACAGCAGGCTACTCTTATATTTTGCCGGAGCACAAGTATCCTGTATTATTTGCTTTTTGTGTAGCTGTTGTCGATTTCCACAACGCTGCAGAATGCAGGGTTGTATCCGGCTATTCTTTCCTGAAGAATCTGTCTTATCTTCTCAGGAGATTCTTTACACTCTGACGATACAACCACATCGAAGATCACATTGGTGTGGGTGCTTCCCGGAACGATGCGGAGGTCGTGAAAACTCAGCACTCCGGGGATTCCTGAGATGGCCTCTTTTATTATATTTGACAGAGGCTCGCGGTTGGGATCATGAGTATTGACCGGATCCATATGAGCTGTCAGAAGTAAATGCAAGTCGTGGCTTATCTGCTTTTCTATGTTGTCGACCAGATCGTGGCTGAGCATAACATCCACATCTGAATCGACTTCAATGTGAACAGAAGCAAATATCTTGCCGGGACCGTAATTGTGCACCACCAGATCATGAATTCCCAGAACTCCGTCAAAATTCATGGTCTGTTTTTCGATGTTGTTTACAAGATCGGGATCGGGAGCTTCACCGAGAAGAGGGCTGACCGTTTCCTTTACCAGACTGATTCCGGACCACAAAATGAAGAGAGCAACAGCAAGGCCCAGATATCCGTCTATCTGCACATTGAGAAAGTGACCCATGAGGACTCCTGCCAGAACTACGGAAGTGGATATGACATCGTTTCTGCTGTCGGTGCCGGTAGCAATCAGCGCAAGCGAGTTGATCTTTTTTCCGGCAGAAATATTAAATAATGACTGCCAGACCTTTATTGCAATGGCAAGAAGAAGAACAATGACAACGGTCCAGCTGAATTCCAGCGGCGATGGATGCAGGATTTTTTCGATGGAGCTTTTTCCCAGTTCAACCCCTACGATAATTATCATCACGGAAACAGCCATACCGGCAAGATACTCCATACGGGCGTGACCATATGGATGTTCATCGTCTTCCGGCATTGAGGCCAGCTTAAAGCCCACCAGAGTAATTAAGGATGAAGATGCGTCAGCAAGATTGTTGACAGCATCGGCTACAATGGCAATACTGCCTGAAAGGAAGCCTATCAGCATTTTCATCACACAGAGGAGGCTGTTAGAAAGGATCCCCACAATTCCGGCCAGCTTTCCATAAGCATCTCGCACTGCCGGGTCTGCAACCTGTTCATAATTTTTTATAAATTTTCTGAATAAAAAATCTCCCATCTTTATACCTCACATATGTCTATTCTGACATGGCCTCCCGGATAGCTATGGACAGCTGATCAGGACATGAGGTTCCCTTCAGCCCGCATTTGATTCCGGAGAGCCTATTTACAACCTCTTCCCATGGCATCCCTTCCACCAGGGAGGCTATTCCCTTGAGGTTACCGTTACAGCCGCCTGTAAAATGCACTTTTTTCACAATACCTTCATCTATCTCAAATTGTATCTGGCTTGAACAAACTTTTTTTGGTGCATATGAATAGAACATGATAAATCTCCTTTTAAAATTTGTATTGTTTGTGTTAAAATAAATATCTCAAGATAAATTAGTATAGCATAAATCTCAAAAAGAAGCCACCTGATTATATGTATAAGGATAATAAATTATTAGTAAATATATTAGAGGACAAGTACAGGCAGTTCCGGAAATTTTATTCCATAGTGTCCACGGATTTCCTGGACAGCACCGAGGCTTCTGCTGCTGCATCTTTCGTCAGAACCCACAGCGCAGAAGGGGTTTTGTTTTACGGGGGATATGAGGATGCAGAAAGAAGACAGGTAATTTTTGTCCCGGACTATATTCCTGTTGCCGGCGAAGAGGACATTATACGGTATTTCAGGGAAAACCCTGATGACTGTCCGATGGTGATTCTCAATGCGGAAATCAGGCAGAAAGGTGCAAGCCTCAGGCATTCAGACTATCTGGGCTCACTTATGGCCCTGGGTATCAAGAGAGAGAAGATAGGAGATATCATTGTCAGCGAAAAGGGCGCTCAGATTTTTGTGTGCAGGGAGATTGCGCCTTATATGGCCGAAAACTATTTCAAAGCAGGGAATGTTTCGCTAACCGCTAAGATTCTGCCTGTTTCTCAGCAGATAATTGCCAAAGCAGATATAAAAAAGTTAAAATCAGTTATACCATCACCGCGCCTTGACAATATAGCTGCGGCGGCTTTTGACATTTCCAGAAAAGCAGCCACGGAAGCTATCAGCAGGGGGTTGGTTTTTGTCGATAATATTGAAACAAAAAAACCGGACCACTTTCTCAAAGGGGGAGAGAAGATTGTTCTGAGGGGGAAAGGAAAGGTCATCTTCATCGGGCTTTGCGGGACTTCACGCAAAGGGAAACTTTACGCGGAAATTGACAGATATATTTAAAAGACAACGAGGAGGTAAAAAATGGATAAGAGAGATTTGCCGAGAATAGAAGGGAGACTTAGATCCAAGTATATCGAGGTGCCAAAGGAAATATACAAAGCAAAAGGCATTGTAGTAATGGGGAGAAGGATAAAGTCGGTGATTTTTACTACAGACATAGCCATAATAAGGAGCTGCAATGCCGATGCGGTACTGGCTGTATATCCTTTCACGCCGCAGCAGGTCATTTCCCAGGCCATAATAAATGTAGCTCCTATGCCGGTTTTTGTAGGCGTGGGAGGCGGGCTGACCCATGGTGTACGCAGTGCGGTAGTGGCCAAAGATGCAGAAGGGGATGGAGCGTGGGGCGTTGTTGTAAATGCACCTATGACCAATGAAAACATACATGTTATAAGTCAGACTGTTGATATACCTGTAATAGCAACAGTTGTAAATAAAGCAACAGACATAGAAAAACGTCTGGAGGCAGGTACATCAATCCTGAATGTTTCCGCAGCGGAAGACACACCGGATGTGGTAAGGACCATACGCAGAGACTTTCCAAACGTGCCGATCATTGCCACGGGAGGGCCTACACCGGAATCCATTCTGGAGACTATAGCGGCAGGGGCAGACTGCATAAGTTATACACCGCCGTCAACAGCTGAAATTTTTGCAGGTGTCATGGAGGAGTATCGCAGCATAGAAAATACCGAAGCTGCTGTTGAGGAACAGACTACCATACTGGATGTTCTTGAAAAGTTATAAAAATCACAGACATATGGAAAAGATCCCGGAAGAAAGGCAGGCACCATGAAGGACAGATACAGAAGGGAAATAAATTATCTCAGAATATCAGTAACAGACAGATGCAATCTGAGATGCAGATATTGTATGCCTGAACACGGAATTAGGCCTGTAGATCATAAGGATATACTTAGCTTTGACGAAATAGGACGTGTGGCGGCAATATGTGCCGGACTTGGCATAAAGAACATAAAAATTACCGGAGGTGAACCACTGGTAAGGAAAGATACGGCACACCTTATAAGAAAATTAAAAGAAATCTCCGGAATCAGAAAAGTCACTATGACCACCAATGGACTGCTGATGGAGAAATATATTTCAGAACTTATTGAAGCGGGTCTTGACGGAGTCAACATCAGCCTTGACACTCTTAAAGAAGACAGATATATGGAACTGACAGGTTCTGCCGGTGCTGAAAAAGTTCTGAAAGCAATAATGCTCTGCACAGAGCGCGGCCTTGCCACAAAGGTCAACATGGTTCCTGTTGAAGGCTTTAATGATGATGAGGTGGGACAATTGGCGGCACTGGCAAAAAATCTCGATGTAGATGTAAGATTCATTGAGATGATGCCTGTGGGGCAAGGAAGACTCTTTCAGGGATGCAACGGTTCTGATGTGCTGAAGCGGCTGGAAGCTATTTTTGGACAGGCTCATGCCGAAAAAAGCCACGAAAACCACCGGAAGGATTCCGGCAGCGGCCCTGCAATATATTATCGATTTGACGGATTCAGAGGAAGAATAGGTTTTATTGATGCATTGTCAAAGCCTTTCTGCAGCCAATGCAACAGAGTGAGGTTGACTTCAGAGGGATTCCTGAGGCCATGCCTGCAGTTTGAAACCGGCGAGAATCTCAAGGAACTCATGAGGGCCGGATGCAGTGATAAGCAGCTTGAAAAGGCAGTCCAAAAGTGCGTTTTCGGAAAGCCTTCGGGACATTGTTTCAACAGTTGCTCTAAAGACGCAGAAAAAACCGGATTTATGTCAAAAATAGGGGGATAAGAGAAAAAGTGAGATATGTGATAGCTGATATACACGGATGCTATAATGAATACCGGCAGCTTCTGGAAAAAATAGATTTTTCTCAAAAGGACGAGCTTTATGTCCTTGGGGATGCAGTTGACAGAGGGCCGGAACCGATAAAGGTTCTTGAAGATATGATGATGCGTCCCAATGTGATATACATGTTGGGCAACCATGAATATATGATGCTCAAAGTTCTTTCCCGGCTTGACAAGGAGATAACCAGCGAAAATGCCGAAGGGTATCTGGATTCTGATGATATAACAGCATATATCCATTGGATGCAGGACGGCGGGGAAGTCACATGCAGACAGTTCAGAGCCCTGCCTGCTGAAAGACGACGGGACATTCTGGAATATATAGAAGACGCCTGGCTGTATGATGAAGTGGAAGCAGGCAGAAATACCTTCATTCTGGCACATGCGGGAATTCATCATTTCAACGAGAAAAAGAGCCTGGAGGCTTATGATTTTACAGACTTTATATTTTACAGATGCGATTACGGAAGAAGATATTACAGGGATAAAAATACTTATCTTGTGACGGGCCATACGCCCACCATGAATATAAGGGCGGACAAGAAGCCTCTTGTTTACAGAGAAAAAGGGCATATTGCCATAGACTGCGGATGTGTGTTCGGCGGAAATCTTGCCGCCTTCTGCCTGGAGACAGGAGAAGTCACATATGTGGAGCGAAATGAGAATGTGTGAATAACGGGAAAAGAATAATGAAATCCGACGCAAACAAAAGAGAAGTTTGCAGTAGTTGACCTATTACTGTGAACTGTCTTTGGGAGTGCCCTCTAAAGCCTTCAGCTCATATATGCTGTAATCAAAACAATCCCTGCCGCCTCTCGATATGAGATAGAAGAATCCCGGGAGGCTTCTTAGCCAGAAGTAAAACGTGCAGTCAGCTTCATCCGTATACCGACACCTGTGATTACAGGGGTAAAATGTATCACGGTAACAATACTAACAGTTCAGCAATTTCTCTGGTAGAAGTCAATGCATGATGCTTGTTATTGATGGCTTTGACAACATCACATGAGGAATTTTCCATACCTTCACCCAGGTGAAAAAAGGTGTGGGTTTGTTCGCATTTAAGAGGTAAAAGAACAAAAAATCTTTAGAATATCTTGACAAATAAAATCAGACGAAAATATCAAGCTGTTTGAGACTTTAGATAGTAAAGACAGGTTGGTACCAATAGGAGAAATGACAGTATTTCTCCTTGGTGAGTATATGAACTCCTGTCCATATGATAAAGAATATCTAATTGTTAACAGATGTGGAGAAAAATTACATGCAGCGCAGTTAAACAGCTGCTTGCTGATGTAAAAGAAAAAGTACATTTTAGAGTGTACTCACATGCACTGAGACATAATTTTGAATCTAATTTCCTTGTTGACGGTTATAACGAAAAAGGCTCTTTTGATGCTTTGGCTTTACAAACATTATTAGGCTACACAGACTTTAGAGTCACAGAAAGTTACATCCATTATGCTCAAGAAATGGTTACCTGTGCCAGAAAAATATCACATTTGGACAAAGGTTTCCTTAAAAAAGGTGCCTGGAATTTTGCCTTGATGAGAATAAAACAAAACCCTCGAATTATTGAAATTCAAGGGTTTTTCCTTTGGTGCATCTTCAGGGGTTCGAACCCTGGACACCCTGATTAAGAGTCAGGTGCTCTGCCAGCTGAGCTAAAGATGCATATTAACTTACCGTTCCATTGACGGAACACATCATATATTAGCATTTTGTGCATGGCTTGTCAACATAAAAATGTTATTAAATAAAAAATTTTTTAACCGCATTTTACCTATAATAGTTTTGCATACTATGAGCACAATAATCAGTGAGGAGGGATGGAAAATGAGAGAAAACGAAAAGAACAGCAACAGGGTTTCAAATAACAGAAATACTTCTGAAAAAAATGAGAACCGCAATGAAAGAAGCGGAAAAAATCAGAAAAATCAGAGAAATGAAAACAGGCAGAAGAACTGTGACGAAAAGAGCAGATAAATACTCTGCATGGCGTTTTAGCGGAAAAAGAGCAGGTACAAAACTGCTCTTTTTTCTTTGCAATCCACTACTATTTGTTATATAATAAAAAGAACTATAGAATCAGGAGAGTAACCATGTGGGACGAGGCAAAAGAAATCTTAAATACTGTTATAGATTTCTGCCGGGATAAGACAACAGCCATACTCATAGCAGGAGGGTTGCTCATCGTGCTGATAATCATTATATCAGCGGTAAGATCATCACACAAAGATGACGATGAGGACTTTGACTTTGATGAGGAATTTTTCGGAGAAGCAAAAGAAGAAGATTCATTGGAAATTCAATCCTCGGACAAATCAGAACCTGTGGCGGCAGAGCTGTGCCGGGATGAAAGTAAAACTGAAAAAGAAGTGGACAGTTCCGATTCCGGAGAAAGTGCCAGCGAATATATAGAAAGCATTTTAGAAGAGCTTTCTGAGATTTCTGCAAAAACACTTGAAGAGGTTGAGATAAAAATAAACGGAGCTGAATTCAAGCTAAAATACTCCAAGGGTCAGCCTTCTGACATGCCATCCCCTCAAGCAGAGGATACCGGAGAATCCCGAAAAACTTGTGAAAGTGTCCCGGATGCAGCCTGTGAGGGAAAGTCCCGGGAGGATATTGACACAGAGCGGTATAGCGACTTGATACCGAAGAAGTTCGGCCCCGGAAACGATGCCACAACACGTATGGGAAGGACTTATACGGAAGAAGAACTTGAAAAAACCATAAGAGATTAAGCACAGGCAGTGTATTGCAAGGAGAGAAAGATGTTTTGTACAAAATGCGGCAGAGAATTACATGAAGAGGACGTTTTTTGCGCCCATTGCGGAACAAAGGTCAGAGAGGACATCCTTAGAGAAGAAAGACATAAGCCTTACAGATATGATGAGGTCGTATTTAATCCTCCTTTCAGAGAAGAAGCTGAAAGACGCACCCGCCGTATAACCGAAGAAATAAAACCGTACAGCAGCGAACCGAAAAAAGAGTCCGTGAATTTTGACTGGAATCTTGAAGGATTTCCTACAAGAGACAGCAGGAAAGATGAGGACTTTGAACTGAACTGGGATACGGTAATTGACAGTCGTCAGAAAAAGCGGGCGATAGATGTGGAAAAGATAACTCCTCAGCAGGAACAGGAACTGCCTGAGGATACATATAAAACAGTTTCCGGAGAAAGTTTCGAAGATAAATACGCACCTGTTTCGCAGCCTGAAGAAGACAAAACTGAAGGAGACAGCTGTGAGACAAAATCTGCCACCATGTCCATAGAAGATCTTGAACGGCAGCTTTTCGGAAGCGAAGATATTGATGGTGCGCCGGAAAAACAGAGAATTGAAGGTTCAGAAATGACTATGGAATACAATTTGTCGGGTCTGAACGGAAAAGAAAAGGAAGAAGAAAAATTTTATACATATAACGCCAAATGTGATGCTTTTCAGGAACTTCTGGATAGAGAAAAAGCAAGGCTTGACGCCATGGAAGAACGCAGAAAAAGCCAGTGGGCAGAGATAACCAGTCCGGAAGAGGTAAAGGAATATCGTGAAAAAAAGACACCTTCTTTTGAAGATGTGTTTATCGAACCCGAACTTCCGCTGGTGCCACCTTTAAAAGAAGTGCTCACCGTTCAGGCTCCGGCCACAATTGCTGTTATGGCAGAGGATGATCCAGTTGCTGATATTGCTTCCCATGAGATGCCGAGTCAAGAGAAGACTCAAGTGTCTCCCTTTCTCCCGTTCGCACACGGAACAGCAGATGACAGCGGAGACATATGCGGCGGTGAAGAAGAGATCGGGGATAACGAACCCTGTTCCGAAGAAACTCCCTGCATCGATCAGAGCTCCGCAGAAGAGCACATCGAAGAAGTCAAGAAAAAACTCAGATATTCAGATGTGTTCCCCATGGATGCTTTTAACGATGACAGCCACAGTGACGGCAGCAATGACAGCAATGCTGATGCTGCTGATTCCAAGGGGAAAACATTAGCTGACCCGGATGACGATTACGACGATGATGACGACAACAAGGGAGGGAAAGCCATAAAAGTTCTGATTGCCGTTCTCGCTGTAATAGTAGTTGCAGAACTGGCCATAATAGGCGCGAAAACTTTTGCTCCAAACAGCGGGCTGGCTCAGGGCGCCGACAGGCTCATTGAAAAAATCGCCGTTCTTGTCCACGGCGGGGAGGAAGAGGATCCTGAACCTCCGCAGTCAGGTGACTCAAGATTTACGGAGTATATACAGGAATCAAAAGATCTGGCAGAAAATATAGGAGAGATAACATATAACGAAAATCTTAAATTTGACCTTACAAAAGAATATTCCTTTGATGGGATAGGCACCACCAGAGAGTTTACTGACGAAACGCTTTCAGGAGAAAAAACAAGGGGTCAGGCAATTATTTCGGCGATGGTGTCTTACTACGGAGGATGGCAGAATGAAGACACGGAATCCGGAATAGTAGGAATAAACAAACTTGAAATAGGCGAAGTCAGAACAGGTGACGACGGGTACTATGCCCTTACCAAGGTTACTTATGTGACGGAAGACGGACAGACAGCTGAAAAACAGCAGATTGCATTTCTGACTGCTTCCGGCGAGGATATAAAGATTAATGAGGTTAAGGAGGAGAGCAACTAATGGAAAAAAGGCAGAGACGGCTTAGTATTATAATACTCATAGCGGTACTTATAATCGGACTTTTCGTCAGCCTGATAGGATTTATATCGGATTTCCTGTGGTTCAGGGAAATGGGATATCTGTCAGTGTTTTTCAAACAGATAGTTACACAGCTGAAAGTCGGAATACCGACCTTTGTGGTAATAAGCGTGCTGGTATATCTGTATCTGAACAGACTGAAGAAAGGGTACTTCTCAAAAATAGCTTCTTCAGAAGAGACTAATCTGAAAAAACTGGGTAAGACCACAGTGGTTTTGTCTATACTGTTTGGTATTTTCGCCACTATCATGGCAGTAATGCAGCTGTGGTTTGAAATCCTTAAATTTGCCAACAGCACATCATTTGATTTAAATGATCCGCTGTTTGGTTTTGACATTTCATTCTATATCTTCAAACTGGATTTCCTTACGCAGCTTAACGATATACTGATTGGTATAATTATCGGATTTGTGCTGCTTACCATTATATATTATATAATTCTCATGACGGTCAGAACACCGGACGTATTCAAGGAACAGGTGCCGCCTGAAGCGGAATTTGCAGGTGATCGTGACGAGAGATATTCCGGAAGCAGCAATCCTTTTGAAAACGGAAATAAGAGAACCAACAATCCCAATGATTTCTTCGGAAAATTTTCAGAAGCTTTTACGGGAAAGAAGCCGCAGGCTAAACCTGTAAAACCTAAAAAGCAGTTTGATGATAACAATTTCAGACAGCTTATGGAAATCGCATCCGGGAAACTGGCTATGCTGGGATTCATATTTTTCATAATGCTGGGAATAAGTTTCTTCCTGCAGCAGTTTGATCTTCTGCAGGCTCACACCGGAGCGGTTTACGGCGCAGGCTTCACAGATGTCAACATCACATTATGGAAGCTGAGGGCTCTTTGCGTACTGTCTGTGCTTGCTGCAGTCATGTTTGTAGTGCAGATGAAGAGGAAACAATACAAAAAAATTCTCACTGTTCCTGTAGTGATGATTGTGGTAGGACTGGTGGGAACAGGAGCAGGAATGCTGATACAGAACTTTATCGTATCACCTGATGAGCTCAGCAAGGAGGCGCCGTACCTTGAGAGAAATATTGAATACACCCAGTATGCTTATCAGCTGGATGATGTATCTACAAAGGCTTTTGCGGCGGACAACACTTTGACGGCAGCTGATATTGCGGAAAACTCAGAGACAATAAGCAATATACGTATAAACGATTTCGATCCTGCAAAGCAGTTTTATAATCAGACTCAGAGTATCCGTCAGTACTACACTTTCAATGATGTGGACAATGACAGATACATGATAGACGGAAAATATACTCAGACATATCTGGCCACCAGAGAAATTGACGAGACAAAAATAAGTGATTCATGGCTTAACCGTCATCTTAAATATACACACGGATATGGTGTCACCATTTCCAGAGTAGACAAGGTGACCTCCAGCGGGCAGCCTGACGTGCTGGTAGGAAATATTCCTCCTGAGTCATCAGTGGAGGACATACAGATAACCAGACCTGAAATATATTTCGGAGAACTTTCCAACGAATACATTATAGTTGGAACAGATGAAGCTGAATTTGACTATCCTTCCGGCGAAAGCAACGAATACACTCACTACGATGGAACTGCCGGAATAGAGCTGAATCTCTTTAACAGAATAGTGTTTGCCGCACGTGAGGGAAGCGTAAAATTGCTGGTTTCCTCCAATATAAACAGCGATTCAAAGATTATAATCAACAGAAATGTAATGGAAAGAATAAAGACCATAATGCCGGATCTCACTTATGAGGCCGACCCTTATATGGTTACTGTTGACGGAAAACTGTACTGGATGGTAGATGCATACACCACCAGTTCCAATTATCCTTACTCACAGCCTTTCCAGGAAGACATCAATTATATCCGCAACTCCATAAAGGTTGTGGTTGATGCTTACAACGGAGATGTAAACTTCTATGTTGTAGACGAAAGCGATCCGATAGCTCAGACCTATGCGAAGATATATCCTAAACTCTTCAGAAGCTACGACGAGATGCCTGAAGGCTTAAAGGCTCATATACGTTATCCTAACACGCTTCTTCAGATACAGGCAAATATCTATGCAAGGTATCACATGGAAGACATAAGCGTATTCTACCTCAACGAGGATCAGTGGGATATCGCTTACGAGATATACGGAACAGAGCAGGCACAGATGACGCCGACATATTATATAGCTAAGCTTCCGGGAGAGGAAAAGGCTGAATTCTTCAACTCTATTCCTTTCACACCTAAGTCAAAGAAAAACATGACGGCTCTCATGGTGGCACGAAATGACGGAGACAACTATGGAGAACTGGTATTGTATCAGTTCCCTAAGAGCAAGACTATTTACGGTCCGGAGCAGGTGGAGGCACAGATTGACCAGAACACGGAGATTTCAAAAGAATTCTCCCTCTGGAATTCTTCCGGTACCAAGTACAGAAGAGGAAATATGTTTATAATACCTATAAACACATCTATCCTATATGTGGAACCGGTGTATCTGGAGGCAACCAACTCAAGTATTCCTGAGGTGAAGAGAATAATTGTAGCATACGGCGATCGTATAGCTTACGAGCAGACTCTTGCAGAATGTCTGGTATCACTGTTCGGAGATGAAGCTGCCGGCGGAGTTGATTCGGCAGGAGGATCAGTCGTAGAAGATGAAACTGTCCAGACCAAACCGGATGGAGATCTGACTCAGGCAGAACTTATTCAGAAAGCCGTAGATGCTTTTAACAATGCAGATGCTGCCATGAAGAGCGGTGACTGGGCGGCTTACGGCAAATATCTTGATGAACTTGAAGACGCTTTGAATAAACTGGCTTCATAAAAATTAGACAGCTTGTAACGACAGGAGGTAGAATATGCTGGAATTTGATTTTGAACGCATGCTGTTCAAAATACCCCCGGAAAGCCACGGTAAGGATGATCTCATCCGAATCCTCAAGACTCACCCGGAGGTGGAATTTGTCTCGTATGTAGGACTTGATATTGCTGGCAATGACACAGATGAACGAATTCCCGTTAAATTGTTTTTAGACGATATAGATGATATGCTGAAGCACGGAGTGCAAACTGATGGTTCCAGCGTACACCTGCCTAAAATCGCAGAACTTAACAATGCAAAGGTAGACATGATTCCCGATCCGGACGTAAACTGGTATGTTGACTATAATTTTGACAATGTATCCGGTAAAACGGGTCTGCCGGTAGGCACCTTGAGGATACCTGCATTCCTTATACACAATGACAGGGCAGAGGTGGGTTCACGCGCGATTCTCAGAAACTCTGTTGATAAATTCAAAGAGGAGCTGATGAAACTTCTCAGAGAAAATCCGTACGTGTTCCGATACATTGACGGAGCAGAAAGCGCTGATGATATTGAAAAAATCCTTATAACCAGCGCAACGGAACTCGAATTCTGGGTAAGGACTCCCGAAGACAAGGCGGATAAGGAGCAGCTTTCCACTTCTCAGGAATTAAAGGAGCAGTACTGGAAGAGAACATACGGACCTGTCAGAACCGCGCTGGAAAAGTCGTTGGAAATCCTGGACTATTATGGGTTCAATATGGAGATGGGTCATAAGGAGGTAGGAGGCGTCAAATCCAAACTTACCAGAACCGGCGCTCATGATCACATAATGGAACAGCTGGAAATAGACTGGAAGTATGCTGATGCCATGCAGGCCGCGGACAACGAAAAACAGGTGAAATATGTTGTAAGAGATGTATTCAATCAGTTCGGACTGCTGACAACTTTCATGGCAAAGCCGGTGGAAGGTGTAGCCGGAAGCGGGGAACATACTCATCTGGGCGTTTCGGCAAAACTTAAAAACGGAAAGGTTATAAACCTTTTTGCAGCGGCAGACCCAAAGGAGGATTTCCTGAATCCGGTGGGCTTTGGAGGCCTGATGGGAATCTTAAAGAATTATGAAGCAATCAATCCTTTTGTCAGCCCTACCAATGATGCTCTCAACAGACTGAAACCGGGATATGAAGCTCCGGTATGTATAGTGACATCTCTTGGACACAGTGCAGCAGAGCCATCCAGAAACCGAACCATACTTATAGGGCTTGTAAGAGATTTCAACAATCCGCTGGCTACAAGATTTGAACTCAGGGCGCCTAACCCAAAATCAAACACATACCTTGTACTGGCCGCCAGCTATATGGCTATGCTGGATGGAATCAGTGCGGCACTTACAAATCATAAGACTCCTAAGGAACTGGAAAAATCGATATCCAAGAAACTTGGAGAAGAAGACTTCTATCTGGATACAGACAGAGAATACCGGAGTGAAAAGGATGTGTTTGAAGATTTCACCGAAGAGGAACGAAATGCCAGATTCGGCAAAGCCCCTGCCACGGTATGGGAAAACATCATGGGACTTTACAGATATCCTGAAAAGACAGGAGCCATATCCGGAAATGGTGCATTTCCTCAGGTGGCGCTGGAATCCTTCGTGGCTTATGCTGTAAATCAGTGGAAGACAGAACTTCATGACAGGATAATTCCCGACTATATGCGGAATATAAGAGAGTATGTTATGGCTCATGGAAGTGATGCCACAGATTACGACGTGGCAAACTGGGAAGCCATAAATGCTAAGCGCCATGCAATTGCCAAGGACAGCCTGGCAGAAAAGGGACTTCTGACCAGAGTGAAGGAAGCTCTTGACAGCGGCGAGTATGAACTTGCATCTTCCCTGCAGAAAGATCTGCAGAGAGAAATGAGCGAACTGAGAAAGCTCTATATAAAATACAGAAAAAATTTATTCTAAAATGTCAGAATCAAATAGGAAAAGAGGATTAGCAAATGTTAGACATTAAGAGAATCAGAGAGGACTATGAGGGCGTAAAAGCCGCAGTAGAAAAAAGATGCAAAGGCGATTTCGGCCTGAGCAAAGTGCCTGAACTGGATGCCAAGAGAAGAGAAGTGCTGGCAGAGGTTGAGCAGATGAAGAATCGTCAGAACACGGTTTCCAAGGAAATTCCTAAACTCAAGAAAGCCGGAGAAGACACAACAGCTATTATGGCTGAAATGAAGACTTTGTCTGCTGAAATCAAAGAGCTGGACGGTCAGCTTGCCGAAATTGAGAAAGAACTGAAAGATACTCTTCTGGGAATTCCTAATACTCCGTACAAGGATGTACAAATCGGAGAAGATGACACACAGAACGTTGAACTGCGTAAATTTGAAGAACCTAAGGAATTCACATTTGAACCTAAGGCCCACTGGGACATAGGAACAGATCTGGATATTCTTGATTTTGACAGAGCTGCCAAAATTTCGGGAGCAAGATTCACTGTTTACAAAGGACTTGGCGCAAGACTTGAAAGAGCAGTAATAAACTTTATGCTGGATCTGCATACCATTGATCAGGACTACGTTGAAATTCTGCCTCCTTTCATGGTAAACAGAGCTGCAATGACAGGAACAGGACAGCTTCCTAAATTTGAAGAAGATATGTTCTATGTACCTCAGAAGGACTTTTTCCTGATACCTACGGCAGAAGTTCCTGTTACCAACCTGAGAGCTCAGGAAATTCTTCCTGAAGCAGAGCTGCCGGTTTATTATACTGCATATACTCCTTGCTTCCGTGCCGAAGCAGGTTCTGCAGGAAGAGACACAAGAGGTCTCATCCGTCAGCATCAGTTCCAGAAGGTTGAGCTTGTTAAATTTGTTAAGCCTTCTACTTCCTATGATGAACTGGAATCTCTCACCAACGATGCAGAGGAAGTTCTTAAACGCCTTGGACTGCCTTATAGAGTAGTGAGACTCAGTTCCGGAGATCTGGGATTCTCATCTGCCATGACATACGACATCGAAGTGTGGATGCCAAGCTACGGAAGATATGTGGAGATTTCATCTTGCAGTAACTTCGAGGACTATCAGGCACGCAGAGCAAACATACGCTACAGAAATGAAGAGACCGGAAAGGCCGAATTCGTTCATACTCTCAACGGTTCAGGTCTTGCAGTAGGAAGAACTGTTGCGGCTATTCTTGAGAACTATCAGCAGGAAGACGGCTCTGTAGTCATTCCTGAGGCTCTGAGAAAATACATGGGCGTAGATGTTATAAAATAAATATACAATTCTCTATTGACAAGTGTATATAAGTGTAATATAGTGTACTTATCCAATAAGTACACTATTTATTTTCCCGGGAGGTTTACCTAATGGATATCATAATCAGCAATTCATCCGGCACACCCATTTATGAGCAGATTACAGCACAGGTCAAAGCTCAGGTCATAGACGGCACTTTAAGGCCGGGTGATCCTATCCCTTCGATGCGCGCATTGGCTAAAGCGCTTCACATAAGCGTAATTACTGTTCAGAGAGCTTACGAGGATCTGCAGAGGGACGGATTTATACAGACTTCTGTAGGAAAAGGAAGCTTTATCTCTTCTTCAGGAACCGAATTGTGGCAGGAGGAGCAGCAGCGCATAACAGAGGAATATCTGGCCAAGGCGGTTGAATCGGCAAGGCGCTGCGGAGTTGGGCTGGAAAAACTTCAGGAATTGATGAAGATGTTTTATGAGGAGGAATAACACATATGGCAGCAGAAGCATTGAAAATAAGCGGATTGTGCAAGAATTTCGACGATTTCTGCCTTAAAGACATAGAACTTGCCGTACCGGAAGGTGCGGTTGTAGGTCTTATAGGGGAAAACGGTGCAGGAAAGACCACCACCATTAAAGCAGCTGTGGATCTCCTGCACAGGGATAAAGGTGAAGTCGAGTTCTTTGGAAAAAGAATGGAAGAGGATCCGTCAGGAATACGCAAAGAGGTGGGAGTCGTATTTGATTCTCTCCACTTCAGCCAGGGTCTTGACGCGGACAAAATAGAAAAAATCTGTGAAGCGATATACGAGAACTGGGACAAGAAAACTTTTGAGGAATGCATGGAAAAGTTTTCGCTGCCTCACAAGAAAGCGATAAAAGATTTCAGTACAGGAATGAAAATGAAACTGAATCTTGCAATAGGGCTTTCTCATAATGCAAGACTTCTGATTATGGATGAACCCACCTCGGGGCTGGACCCGGTAGTACGTGACGACATACTGGACATATTTATGGACTTTATGCAGGAGGAAAATCATGCCATTCTGCTGTCTTCGCACATCACCTCGGATCTGGAAAAGATAGCTGACTATATCGCCTTCATTCATAAAGGAAGGCTCATATTCTGCATGCCTAAGGATACATTGCTGTATCAGTATGGCGTAATAAAATGCAGCAAAAGAGATTTTGAAAATATATGTGCAGAAGATAAGCTGGCATGGCGTATAGAAGACTATCAATGCAGCGTTCTGACGGGAGATCGCAGGAGGGCAGCTGCAAGATATCCTGAAATGATTATAGATACGCCTACCATAGATGAAATAATGCTTCTCTATGTGAAAGGAGAAAGAAAATGAAGGGGTTAATTTTAAAAGACTTATATAATGCAATGACTCAGGGGAAAGTTCTGCTGTTTATGGTGGTTATTTTCGGAGTATGTTTTGCCAATGCTGCAGAGGGAACCTTGATAATAATGTGCACCATATATGCTGCCGTTCTGGTAATAAACAATATGGCGCTGGATGAGATGTGCGCCTGGGAAACTTTTGCCCTGACAATGCCTGTGACCCGCCGGCAGCTCGCCCTTTCAAAGTATGTGATTTCCGTAATTTATGCTTTTGGAGGGACACTGCTGGGGGCAATAATGACAGTGGTATTAAGAGCAGCAGGCTTTGGGGGCGGAGGAGCACCGCTGGGATCGATTCTGGTAATAACCGGAGTAGGGATGGCCATATCCGCCCTATTTATAGCTGTGCTTATACCTGTAAACTTCAAGTTCGGAATTCAAAAAGGAAGATTCGTCCTCCTGAGCATAGCAGCCCTTATAGGCGGGGGAGGTGTACTGCTTTCAGGAAGCAGAGGAACAAGAATAATGGCAGCCATCGGAACCTTCGGGGAAATAAACGGCATGCTGGCTGCACTTATTGCAGCAGCAGCTGTGGCAGTCATATTGGTTGTTTCTTTTGGAATCAGCGTAAAAATAATGGAGAAAAAAGAATTTTAAGAAGTTTCTGAGCAAAAATCACTTGCCAAATGCTTCGGAACATATATAATATTTATGAAAACAAATAGTCAGAGTAAGGCCAGCGCGTCAAGTGCCGCCGGATGGGATGTTGCCGACGGACGAAGAGACATTGATATCGGATATGTCTCGCGGTGCTGTGTCTGCGTCCGCTGCTACATTAAAGAAAAGAAGCTCTTTTCTGTAGCATAGACAGAAAGGAGTTTTTTATTATGTCTGACAAAATGAAAAAATTAACCATTAACGCTGTTATGATTGCCATGTGCGCTGTTTTAGGGTACACATCTCTGGACTTCGGAAGCCTTAAAATAACTTTTGAGAGCTTACCTATTCTCCTGAGCGCGTTCCTCTTCGGACCTGTGGACGGAATGATTGTGGGAGGAATTGGAACCTTTATTTACCAGATGCTCCGCTACGGATTTTCGGCAACCACACTTATATGGATGCTGCCATATGTGGTATGCGGCCTTATGGCCGGTATATGGGCAAAGAAATACGATTTTAAAATGACCGGCAGGCAGGTCATGGCAGCTGTAATAGCGTGTGAACTTGTAATAACCATTCTTAATACAGGTGCAATTTACATAGACAGCCATATATACGGCTACTATACTCCGGCGCTTATTCTCGGTGGACTGCTTCCGAGATTTGCCATCTGTATCGGCAAGGCTATTGCCTTTGGCCTGGTGCTGCCGGCAATAATCAAGCCTGTACGCAGCAATCTGGCGGCATAGCCACATTACATGCATCCTGAAGGATTCCGACAGGAAAAAACGAAACAAATAACATCCGAAAAAAAGAGCCTGATGAATCTGAAGCAGAGAGCTTCAGAAACACAAGGCTCTGTTTTTATCTGCAGAAGCCTTTGAGAAACAGAGGGAGCATGGTGGATGAATACTGGCACAGCGAATAGTTGCCGTTACACAGGCACCAGTCATACATTATTCCGCGTTCAAAAACTGCATAGGCCTTGGTTATGTCGTTTACTGACAGGTCTTCTCTGAATACTCCCCGCTGCTGACCTTCTATGGCGATCTGGCGGAGGAGCTTGTAATAAGTCCTTTCGGGCTCCAGCAGATGACGCTCGCCTTTGGTAACCAGCTGAGTGGAAAAAAGCTGAGCCAGCAGTGTGACAGAAACAGTGTTTTCAATCATAAGAAAGAGCTCACGATTCATGAGGACCAGCTTGTCCAGAGGAGAAAGGGACGGATCCATGGTTTCGATAAGCTCCTCGTACTTTTCGTCGAAAAGATAGGAAAGGGAAGTGAGCAGCGCATCTTTGCTGTCAAAGTAGTGATAGAAAGAGCCCTTTGAGGTCCCTGAAGCTTCAACTATTTCATCGATGGTTGTGTCGTCATATCCCTGCTGATAAAATAGCTGCCATGCGGCGGATACGATTTTTCCTTTGGTATTCTTTGAATTTTTCTTTTTCATATGATTTCCTTTAAAATGTTTTATTTTTAATACAACTATTAGTACAGAATTAAGTATACTAAATAAACCTTTAAATTTCAATATAAATTGTCATATATTAAATATAAATTCTTAAAAACAGTACAGAATTAAGTTTGTATTTTATTCCTGCCAAAATTGTGTTACAATCAACCATGTAAAAGCAGAAAAGAGGTAATGACAATGAGTTTTAAATTAGCTGAATATATTGAGCCGGATTTTACGGAGGAAAGACTTGTAAATGCTCCTGATGCCAGATTGGAGAGAGCACCTCACGCCAAGGCTGCGCCTAAAGGATTTCATGCCACCTCCATATTTCCGGAATACTTTAAAATAAACGGGAAATGGCATCTGGCAGAGGACAGCAGAATGGATGCTGTACCTGTATGGGATGGAGAAAAGATAAGGATTGTAGAATTCAGAAACATCAAGACCGATGATATGGTGGTAGTGGGAAGAACCGAAGACGGAAGTGAGGGCATATATGTTCATGATGACTGCTGGGTAACACAAGAAGAGAAACAGGAGAAAAACACCTTTGCCTTCAGACAGAGCAGAAGCCGCGAAACATCTTTTACTTATGACTATGAAAATCTTACGGAACTCCTGAAACACGAAAAAGAAAATAACGGATATGTTGTATGGGTTCTGGGACCTGCCTGCAGCTTTGATGTGGAGGCCCGCAGAGTTATGGGAGAACTGATAAGCCAGGGATACTGCCAGGCCCTTCTCGCAGGAAACGCCCTTGCAACCCATGACCTGGAGGGTGCTTACCTGGGAACAGCCCTGGGCTGTGATATCAGAAACCAGAAACTTCATGATATGGGACATTACAATCATCTGGACACCATAAATTCCATAAACACTTATGGATCCATACCTGAATTTATCAGAGGCGAGGGAATAGACAACGGAATAATTTATAACTGTGTCAAAAACAATGTTCCTTTTGTGCTTAACGGCTCCATCAGGGATGACGGACCTCTGCCCGAAGTCTTTGAGCATGCATACGAAGGACAGGATACCATCAGGAGCCATATCAGAAAGGCTACTACGGTTATAGGTATGGCAACGGTTTTACATACCATAGCTGCCGGAAACATGACGCCTACATACAGGGTTATGGCTGACGGCACCATAAGACCGGTTTACTTTTATATGGTGGACACATCAGACTTTGCTGCAAACAAGCTGAGCGACAGAGGAAGCCTTTCAGCAAAGGGAATAGTAACAAACGTACAGGACTTTATGAGAAATATAAGCAGAGGACTTAACCTCTAAAACACATAAACAGCAAAAGGAGATAAAAATGTTCAATGCAGAGATTGCCGCTTTCATTCTGTATTTTGCGGCCATAGTGGGTATAGGTATATTCTTCTTCCTCAAAGACAGAAAAACCAACGGGGAAAAAGAATTCTTCCTGGGAGGAAGATCCATGGGTCCATGGGTAACGGCCATGTCAGCTCAGGCATCGGATATGTCGGCATGGCTTCTGATGGGACTTCCGGGAAGCATCATGGCTTTTGGCTTCGGACAGATGTGGATAGGTATAGGGCTGGCGCTGGGAACAGCGGCCAACTGGATTTTTGTGGCCGGAAGACTGAGAAAGTTTTCTAAAGCGGCCGGGGACGCAATAACCGTACCCCAGTATCTGAGCAACCGATTCCTCGCCGAAAGCAATACGCTGCAGATAATCTGCGCAATAATATTTTTTGCGTGCTTCACAGTATACGTTGCATCAGGCTTTGTAGCGGGGGCATCGGTTTTCACCACTGTATTCCCTTTCCTGGAAACAGACAAGGCGATGATAATCTTTGCACTGGCCATGCTGGCCTGCACTTTCCTTGGAGGCTTCAAGGCTGTATGCTGGACGGATTTTTTCCAGGGACTTCTCATGCTGGCTGCCGTAATGACTGTACCTATAGTAATTGTTGCAACGCAGAATCCGGACGCATCGGCACTGGAAACGGTATATACTTATACTGACGCAGCCAGTGGACAGGTTGTCACCTGCGATTTCGGAACAGGTCTCCTGGCTTCCGGATGGAAAGATATTGTCAGCGGTCTGGCATGGGGCCTTGGATATTTCGGAATGCCACACATTCTGGTTAGATTTATGTCGGTAGAAAAGCCATCCATGATAAAGAAGAGTGCAACAGTTGCAATTATATGGGTCGTACTGTCGCTGGGGGCTACATGTCTGATAGCTTATTTCGGAAGAATGCTTCTGGCAGAGGAACTTCTTACTGCAGGTGCACAGAAAACGGTCTTTATCGCTTTTGCCAGAAAACTGTTCCCGGCATTCATTGCAGGTATACTTATGGCGGCAATTCTGGCCGCCTCCATGTCTACGGCTGATTCACAACTGCTGGTGGCATCCAGTTCTTTCACATCAGATATATATAAGCCTATAATCAGGAAAAATGCCGGCGAGAAAGAGGTTCTCTGGGTAGGGCGCGGCGTGGTTCTGATCGTGGCTGTAATCGCGTACATTATAGCTTCCAGTAAGGCTGAGGGTGCTCAGGCTATAATGAACCTGGTAGAAAATGCATGGGCGGGCTTTGGTTCAGCCTTTGGCCCTGCAATAATATTGTCTCTTTTCTGGCGGAGATTCACATATAAAGGTGCTGTTGCAGGTGTGGCCACCGGAGCTGTAGTGGATGTCCTTTGGCTGGCATTTATGTCATCCTCGGGCATATATGAAATAATTCCGGGATTTGCAGCAGGTCTTGCAGCAGCTGTTGTGGTAACTCTGCTGGACAAAGAACCGTCTGAGGCTATAAAAGCAGTGTTTGACAAGGCGACCTCTGCCGGATTTGATGAATAGACCATAAAAAATATAAGCATTAAGGAAAGGTTCGTATCATAAGTGGACAAGGGTATTACAAGTTTTCTGCAAGAGCATGCAGCTGAAAAACCGGTGTCGTTTCATATGCCGGGGCATAAAGGATCGCGTATATATAAGGAGCATGGGTATGGAAATTTTCTGGGCAGCATAATGGATTGCGATATAACAGAAATTCCGGGAGCGGACAACCTTTTCCAGGCAGAAAGCGTAATTGCCGAAACCATGGAAGAGTATCGCAGGCTTTACGAAGTAAAGAAATCATATCTTCTTGTCAACGGAAGCTCTGCAGGTATTCTTGCCTCCATACTGGCGTCTGTAGGCAGGGGAGGAAAGCTGGTAATGGCAAGGAACTGTCATAAATCGGCATTTAACGCCCTGGTACCCGGAGAAATACAGCCGGTGTATGTGTATCCTGAGATTATTGAAGAATATGGAATTACAGGAGAAATTCAGGCGGAAGACATTGCTTATGCACTGGATAAGAACCCCGACAGTCAGGCGGTGATTCTTGCAAGTCCCAATTATTACGGAATATGCAGTGATATTGAGGCTATCGCTGAAGAAGTTCACCGCAGAGGCAAAGTTCTTATAGTGGATCAGGCTCACGGCGCACATCTTAAATTTTTCGACGGCCATGGCTTTCCGGCGTCAGCCGAAGAATCCGGGGCTGATCTGATAATAAACAGCACTCATAAGACGCTGGCGTCATTCACGCAGACGGCAATTCTGAATGTCTGCTCCGATAGAGTGGATCTTACGGACCTGGAGGACAAGCTGCAGCTGTTTGAAAGTTCCAGCCCCTCGTATCCGCTTATGGCGAGCTTGGATATAAATGCTCGTCTTATTTCGGAATGCGGGCAAGAATTGTTTGACAAATGGCGTGAAAATATAAACTTTTTCTACAAAGAATCAAAAAAAATAAGAGGTCTGTCAGTCATGCAGGCGGAAAACCTGGATATGACAAAGATAAATCTCGATATGTCTTCTCTGGGTCTCAACGGAAATACCCTTGAGGAACTGCTTATAGAAAAAGGCATCTTTATAGAACTGGTAGCAGGCAATCTGATAATGTGTATGACGGGAATCGGAAACACGCGAGAGGACTATCAGAGGCTGCTTAGAGCTCTTGAGGAAATATCACGGGAAAGGCAGGGCAGCAGCGCTGCGGCTGCAGTTCAGCCTGCGGCGCTAAGTAAAAAGCTTCAGTGGAAAGGAGTTCCTGCAGATAAGGAGATGATTCCTCTTGAGGAAGCTGACGGAAGGGTATGCGCCTCGTCAATTATACCGTACCCGCCGGGAATACCTATAGCCTGTCCGGGAGAAATAATCGACAGGGAAACTATAGAGTATATTATGGAAAGAAGGAAAGCCCGGGAAAAAGTCATAGGATTAACAGAAGACTACATGATAAAGGTGGGCAAATTATAGTTGAAAAAATAAAATTTGTGCTCTGCAGCATTTGCGGCGGGTCTCTTTGAGGAGCACCGCCGGTAAAAAATGCTGCAGACTTTTTGTGTTTTGATTTACCTTTACAAACATGGCATTTTGCTTCATTTTCGCTAAAGTTAATCTTCACGCCAAGAAACGAAAATTTTTGATGATTTTTGCAAAGCTTTGTTGTATAATGTATTGCGTATGATTATGTATAAACTATAGAAAGGAAGGTCTCAACAAAATGAGTCGCAAACATTTACAGAGCATCCATGTGAGTCATTACAAGCACACTGCCGGTTGTGCAACAGAAGTAATGCCTGTACCGGATGTCGTAAAAATTTCCATGTCTCAGCATATTGGAGCACCTTGCAAGCCTTTAGTGAAAAAGGGCGACTATGTCAAAGTAGGACAGCTTATCGGTGACGTTGACGCTTTTGTCAGTGCTCCGATTCACTCCAGCGTTTCAGGCACAGTCATTGCTCTTGAAGAGCAGAGATCCGCGGTAGGCGGCAATGACACACTGGTTGTTATTGAAACGGACAAGAAACAGGAAATTTACGAGGGAATAAAGCCGCCTCAGGTTGATGATCTGGCAGGTTTTGTAAAAGCCATCAGAGATAGCGGCCTGGTAGGTCTGGGAGGAGCATCATTCCCGACACACATCAAATTCAATCCAAGAAACATCGATGAAGTTCACACACTTATCGTAAACGCAGCAGAGTGTGAACCTTTCATCACTTCCGACCACAGACTTATGCTGGAGGATACGGAAGACCTCATCAGCGGTATGCAGCTGGCAATGAAGTATATCGGCCTTGACGAAGGATTCATCGGAATCGAAGAAAACAAGCCGGACGCCATTGCTCATCTTGACAAAGCCCTGGCTGATAAGGGAATCACCAACATCAAGACTTTTAAACTTCAGGCAAGATATCCTAAGGGAGCTGAAAGAGTTCTGGTTTACGAAATCACAGGCAAGACCATGAATGCAGGCGTGCTTCCTGCAGATTTGGGAGTTATCCTTTCAAATGTCACTACCTTTGCAAAGGTAGGAGAATATTTCAGAACAGGTATGCCTCTGGTTTCCAAGAGAATGACTGTAGACGGCGATGCCGTTGCAGAACCTAAAAATGTAATCGCCCCTATCGGAACTATGATAAATGACGTCATAGCTTTCTGCGGCGGATACAAACAGGAACCAAGAAAGATTCTCATGGGCGGACCTATGATGGGAAGAGCTATCTTCTCTGACGAGATGCCTATAGTTAAGAATAACAATGCTATTCTTGCATTTTCAAAGGAACAGTCACTGGTCAAGGAAGAAACCGCATGCATCAACTGCGGCAGATGCCACCAGGCATGTCCTTTCAAACTGATCCCTACTGCTCTGGCAGATGCATATGAGAGAAGAGATGCACAGGCGCTTTCAGACCTGAAGGTTATGCAGTGCATGGAATGCGGAAGCTGCTCTTACATATGTCCGGCCAGAAGACCTCTGGGCTTCACAAATAAGCTTGGAAAAGCTGTTGTAAAGGAGGCTGGAATTAAGTAATGGAAAAGAAAACATACAGTAATTTAGTTGTATCATCAGCTCCTCATATTGTGAGCAACATAGATACAACCAGAATCATGGCCATGGTAGTTATGGCTCTGATACCTTCATTCCTGGTAAGTATTTATGTGTTCGGAGCAAGAGTTATTTCACTTACTCTGGTTTGCGTTGTATCTGCCGTGTTCTTTGAATGGGCATACAACAAGCTGATGAAGAAAAGACAGACAGTAGGCGACCTGAGTGCCGTTGTAACCGGTGTGCTCATCGCTTTCAACGTACCTGCCGGACTGCCTTACTGGATTGCAGTGGTTGGATGCTTTGTAGCAATCATCGTTGTCAAGCAGCTTTACGGCGGCATTGGAAAGAACCCTGTTAACCCTGCAATAACTGCAAGAATCGTGCTGTTCATTTCCTTCGCAACAGAAATGACAACATGGCCTCTTCCAAGAATGGCCGCAGATGCGACTTCAACGGCAACCCCGCTGGGAATCCTTGCAGAAGGTGGCGGAGAACTGCCTAACAATATGGAAATGTTCCTGGGCTTCATCGGAGGCTCAATGGGTGAAGTGAGTGCTATCGCACTGCTCATCGGCGGAATTTTCCTGATCTGGAAAAAGGTTATCAGTCCTATCATCCCTTGCTGCTTCATCGGAACCGTTTTCGTATTTGCAGCGATTTACTACGGAGTGACAGGTGACGGAAACGCCCTGCAGATGGCAATCTTCCATGTACTGGCCGGCGGCGTGATGTTAGGTGCATTCTTTATGGCAACTGACTATGTTACTTCACCGCTTCTTCCTATGGGAAAGGTTATATTCGGCATAGGCTGCGGTCTGATAACGATGCTGATAAGACTCTGGGGTCAGTACCCTGAAGGCGTATCATTCTCAATCCTTATCATGAACTGTCTGACACCGCTGATCAATAACTTCTGCCAGAAGAGAATGTATGGAGGTGCAAAGAAAAATGAAAAATAATAATACATTTAAAGAATATATTGCACCTGTCGTTGTACTGGTAGGCATCTGTCTTGTTATTACATTTGCTCTGGCATTTGTAAATTCCATCACAGCGCCTATTATAGAAGAAAATGCAAAAGCTACTGCAGACGCTGCAAGAGCAGAGCTTCTTCCGGCAGCTGACGGATTCACCGAATATGACGGAGATCTGGCAGTACTGGAAGAAAACAAGCTGTATGTGGCAGACTGTTATATAGCAGATAACGGAGCAGGAATGGTAATCACCGTAAAGACTAAATCCTTCGGTGGAATACTTACCGAAATGGTTGGAATTGACGCAGACGGTGCTATAACCGGCGTAAAGGTAACTGAACACGGAGACACTCCGGGTCTGGGAACCAAAGCTCACGACCCTTCACACCTGGAACAGTACAAAGGCCTTACCGAACTGACAGATAAGAGTGCTAAGGCTGATCCAAGCGTAAACCACGTAAGTGGTGCAACCATTTCCTCCAACGGCGTTCACGCAGGCGTTTATGCAGCTCTTGAACAATATAAAATGGTAGGAGGTGCTGAATAATGGAAAAGAAAACAAGCAAATTGAGCATCTTGACTAAAGGTATAATCAAGGAAAACCCTAACCTGGTGCTGCTGCTGGGCACATGTCCTACTCTGGCTACCACCAGCTCCGCTTTAAATGGTGCAGGTATGGGTGTTTCCGCAATGGCCGTACTGATATGCTCCAATATAGTTATTTCACTGCTGGCAAAGATCATACCTGATAAAGTAAGAATCCCGTGCTACATAGTAGTAATCGCAGGATTCGTAACGGTTGTACAGTTTGTACTGCAGGCTTTCGTGCCTTCCCTGTACAACTCACTGGGATTGTTTATCCCGCTGATTGTAGTAAACTGCATCATCCTCGGAAGAGCCGAAATGTTCGCATCAAAGAACAATGTTCTTGATTCCGCTTTAGACGGTGTCGGAATGGGTATCGGATTTACTCTTTCACTGACAGCTATCGGTGCAGTAAGAGAACTCATAGGAGCAGGAACAATCTTCGGATTTGCTCTTCCTTGGCTGAGCGCTCATCCTATGATGATCATTGCTCTGGCTCCGGGTGGATTCTTTATCTACGCATGTGCTATCGCAGCTATCAACTTTGCCACTAAAGGCAAGGGAGTTAAGGGCAGCTTCGGCTGTCAGGGATGTGCAATGGCTTCTATCTGTCAGCAGGAAAAGTGCATTGCCGAATTAGAGAAAGGAGTTGAAGCATAATGAGTTACTTTACTATTCTTGTAGGAATCATTTTAGTAAACAACTATGTTCTGGCTCAATTCCTGGGTATCTGTCCGTTCCTGGGCGTATCCAAAAAGATGGATTCCGCTGTAGGTATGGGTGTTGCCGTTATATTCGTAATGGTACTTGCAACTGCTGCAACATGGCCTATCATGCAGATCCTCAACACGCTGAATATAGCTTACTTACAGACTATAGTATTCATCCTCATCATAGCCGCTCTTGTACAGTTTGTAGAAATGGCTCTGAAGAAGTTTATACCTTCCCTTCACAAGGCGCTGGG
>OLSB01000627.1_pt1 | contig 39489 bp, 33 predicted proteins | sample 1672071 | NCBI WGS metagenome assembly OLSB01 (sample SAMEA3136642, study PRJEB25190) | human gut metagenome | biome: human gut; feature: human-associated habitat; material: faeces | place: Austria | collected 2013 | reverse complement strand
TTCTCTAACCTGTGCTAGTTTTGCTTCTAGTGCTTCTACTGAATCTACAATATTGTTAGCCATAGATTATAACTCCTTTTTTAAGTTCTGTTAAAATTTTAACAAATATTTTGTCGGTTGTAAATACTATATTTTATTTTCCCTATTTTACACAATAGAACTTGTTTTTAAAAGTCTAAAGTTAGATATTATGCTCCCTATTTTTCCTATTATTTTACATACTGTTTCTTTTAATTTTACATAAGAGAATTATGGGGATTTTTGCAAGATTTTTGGTGTAAATATTCGCTTTCCACAAAAGAAAAATAAGCCCTATGAAAGGCTTATTTTAATTCTTTTAAATAATATTAAAATGTTCTAGTAAAATCTTGATACCAAGACAAATAAGGATAATACCACCGGCGAGTTCTGCTTTGTTCTTATACTTTAGACCGAAGATATTGCCAATTTTCACACCAATACATGAAATTATAAATGTTGTAATACCAATAATAATTGATGCTATAGTTGTATTTAAGAAATCTCCAAGCATTGAAGAAATATTAACATCAACGCAAGCAAAGGTAACACCTACTGCTAAAGCATCAATGCTGGTAGCAATAGCCATTGTAAACATAATCTTTACACCTAAACTATCGTTAGCCTTTTCTTCTTTCTTAGAAAGTGACTCCTTAATCATATTACCACCGATTAAAGAAAGCAAAACAAACGCTATCCAAGGTGTGATACTTGTAATGTAGCCTGTAAAACCGGCACCTAAAAGGTAACCAATCATAGGCATCAAAAACTGAAAGCCCCCAAACCACAGACCACATACTGCCATTGTCTTAAAATTAATCTTAGGGATTGCCAAGCCCTTACATACAGAAACTGCAAATGCGTCCATTGAAAGCCCTAGTGCCAATAAGATAACTTCAACTAAACTCATAATAATTCTCTTTTCTTTGAACTCTGCTCTCTATAATACAATAAAGGAAGATATTTGTAAACACTTTGTAAATATCTTCCTTTTATATATTCATATGAAATTTTATTTAAAGAAATGAATTATTATTCTTCAACTGCACTCATAAATTTGTTATAAATTTCCGGGTTAATTCTCTTAATAGAAATCGGTTTATGATTTTCGTTTACAAAGCAGTGGGTTGAGTGACCGGTACAAGCCAATGAATTATCAGAAGTAAAACGAATTTCATAATCAAACTTCTGCTTTACACCATTAAAATAAGTCATCTTAATATAAACTGCAAATTCATCTGAACAACACAGTGACTTATGGTACTTAGCATAAACATCAACAACAGGAATAATCATATTTTGTCGTTCCATTTCAATTAAATCACAACCGAGTTGCTCCATTGCATATATTCTAGCCTCTTCAAAATAGCGAATATAATTAGAATGATGGACAATAGACATTCTGTCAGTTTCATAATAATTAACTTTGCGAATATATGGTTTAAATTTCACAAAATCACTTCCTTAATAATAATCCGGCTTCAAAGTCTTTCTTAGCTTGTTCTTTAACCTTATAATGTTGTTTCTTACCTGTAGCAGTATGTGGTAGTTCATCAACAAAGCGATAATATCTTGGACATTTGTACTTTGATAGATTTGGGTGTTTATCACAATAATCAATCATTTCCTTGACTGTAATTGACTTATCCTCAGGGATAATATAAGCAACAAGCACTTCGCCTCTTGTTTTGTCAGGTACAGAAGTAACAATACTTTCCTGAACCTTAGGGTGCATATTTAGTACTTCTTCAATCTGTGGTGGATAAATATTTTCACCACTACAGATAATCATATCATCCTTACGACCTGCAATAGTTACATATTCTTTGTCATCCCAAGTAGCAAGGTCACCTGTATATAGATAGCCCTTATAGTACTTTTCTTTTGTAACTTTAGGGTTATCAAAGTAGCACATAGTTGACTTTGATGGTGACTTGATGATAACTTCACCAACCTCTTTACCGTCTTTAGCTACAAATTCATTAGGTTCAGCTTTTTTGTCTTCATAAGCCTTAACAACTCTAACATCATCATCAGTACATGAACGACCTGCTGAACCTGACATTTCAGGTAAATCATATGGTCTAAGAAATGTATTCCAGAATGTTTCTGTTGTACCGTAACCGTTGAAAATATTTGGTGTTAAAGTTTCTTGGAAACGAATACACTGAGCCTTTTCAAGTGGTGAACCCATTGTAACAATACCCTTGATTTTTGATAAATCTACAGGGTGCTTTTCTTGACGAGTTGCAAGAGAAGTTAAAACTGCAGGTACACCAACAAGGAAAGTTACACCATACTTTTCAGCATAAGTTAGACAAACTCTAGGGTTATAATTACGCAAAATTACAACTGAACCACCGGCATAAAATGTTGGTGTAAGTCCACCTGAATGTAGTCCACCTCTATGGAACCAAGGTGTCATATTCATAGTAACATCAGTTGGATTTAGTGGGAAATGCATAATAACATCATGAGCAGAAAGTACTTCGTTAATGTTATTTAGTGGTACACCCTTTGGCAGTGAAGTTGTACCGGAAGTAAACAGTCTTGTAACTTCATCATAAACATGAGGCTGAAAGTCAACTTCAGGGTCAGTATCAGGTGCATCCTTCATAAAGTCTTCAAAACGGATATGTCCCTTTGGTAAAGTTTCACACTTATTATCATAGTCAACCATTAGCACAACTTCAGGCTTTTCAACACAAAGTGCCAATGCTTGTTCCATTTCGTGCATATATTCATAATCATAAATAAACACCTTAGGCTTATTGTGATTAATAAGCAGTGAAGTTTCACCTGCTGCTAAGTTAAAGTTAGCAGGACAGTTAATAGCACCAATCTTCTGTGGTGCAATATATGAAAGTGCAAACTGTGATGAATTTGGAAGTAGATAAAGTATAGTATCGTTCTTCTTCACACCACTTGCTTTTAGTGCATTTGCAAAACGGTTTGCATCTTTGTTAAGTTCTTCGTAAGTCCAGGTTTGTTCCTTTTGAGGATCTACCATTGCAGTTTTGTAACCAAAACGGCGAACATTTCGCATAAAGCCATTTAACCATGTAAATTCATGTTCAAATGTGTCCTTAAACATTGTAATATCATAAGTATAACTCATAAAATAACCTCTATCTTTTTATTATGGAACAAACCTTTAGGGTTAGCCCACTTTATTTATTATATTTACCAACAATTACACTACTATTCTGACCACCAAAACCAAGAGAGTTGCTCATTGCAAAATCAATATCTTTCTTTAGTGGTTCATCCTTAACAAGGTTAAGGTCGATTTCTTCATCAACTTCATGTAGGTTAAGAGTATGAGGAATAACACCCTCAGTTACTGCCTTGATACAAGTGATACATTCAGTAATGCCACCTGCACCCATCATATGACCCGTTGCACCCTTTGTTGAAGAAACATAAGGTTTATAGTCACCGAATACTGAGTTGATTGCTATACCTTCAACAACATCACCTTTGTGTGTTGCAGTACCATGAGCGTTAATGTAACCGATTTGGTCAGAATTAATACCGGCTTCTTCTATAGCCAGTTTCATTGCTCTAATTGCACCGTCACCTTCCGGATGAGGAGCAGTAATATGATAAGCGTCACTTGTGTTGCCACAGCCTTTTAGTTCGCAGATAATATTTGCACCACGAGCAAGAGCATGTTCTTCTGTTTCCAGCACAAGTGCACCACCACCTTCGCCAATTACGAAACCATCTCTGGTAACATCAAATGGACGAGAAGCAGTTTGTGGATTTTCGTTATTCTTAGAAAGTGCCTTTGCGTTAGCTAATGAGTAGATAACGATTGGACATAGTGCACTTTCTGCACCTACTGCTATCATTGTATCAGCCTTACCGGCTTGCATTAACATTGCAGCAGTATAAATTGCATCACCGCCTGATGAACAAGCAGTATTTATAGTAAATGATGGGCCTTGAATATTGTGCATAATTGCAATATGTGTAGCAGCAACATTACCTAGAATTTTAGGAATAAATCTAGGACCGACCTTTTTATGAGAAGCACCTGTCAGTGCTTCTTGAGTATAAGCAGTTGTTGCAATACCGTTTAGAGCAGTACCCATAACGATACCTGTTCTTGTTGGGTCAATCTTTACTTCACTCATTTTTAGAGCTTCTTCTGCTGCAATAAAAGCATACTGCATAAATGGGTCTGTTTGTCTTAGAATTTGCTTAGGAATATAATCTGCTGGATTAAGATTCTTGATTTCTCCGGCAAACTGAACTGCTAGTTCTGATGGGTCAAAAGAAGTGATTTTGTCAATACCACTTTTGCCATCTAGCAGATTTTTCCAATATTCATCTACACCAATGCCTATTGGTGTAACTGCACCCATACCTGTAATTACAATTTTCTTCATTTTGTGAAAGTCCTTTCAATACGCGTATATATTTTAGTGTGCGTCCACACTAAAGCAAGAATAAATAAAACCATTAATGTTCTTTTAACTTACAATAAGAATTATATCAAAGTAAGAAAAATTTAGCAATAAGCTATATAATGCTGAATATCTATAATCAACATCAGTTTATGCATATATTGCATAAATAATAATTATAATTCTTATTAAGAATTATAATATACTTTTCTAATGATATTCTTTAATAAATAATAGGTGGTGAGCTTTATGGATATAAATTTAATTAAATATTTTGTTTCTGTTGCACAGAATTTAAATTTCTCAGAGACTGCAAGGCAGAACTTTGTTTCTCAAAGTACAGTTTCAAGAGGTATCAAAGAAATGGAAAAGGAACTTGGTGCATCTCTATTTTCTCGAACAAAGAGAAATGTTGTACTTACTCCTGAAGGAAAAGCACTTCTCCCCTATGCAATGGAAATTATTGAAAACCTTAACTCTGCAACATTTATAATAGATAAGCTACAGAAGGGTATTGACGGTAAACTTACTGTAGGTTATGACGAAACAAGTGGACCTTATATTAGTAAATACCTACAAGGGTTTGTGGCTAAATATCCGGACATAACAGTTGACATTAAGAAAATTCAAGTTAGTGAGGAAATTTTGGCACTTGATAACAATGAATATGACATTGTATTTATGCTTAGAGATATGATGCCTGATTCTCCGGATATTGACCATCTTGATGCTTATGATGACACACTTTCTGTTATTAGCAAAAAAGGTGTACTAGCCGGTGGTGGAATTGACTTTGACCAACTTCATCAACAAAATATTGTTTTGCTTTCCGAGGTCATCAGTCCTATACTTTATATGGAAATTTTGGACTTATTCAGAACCTACAACATTATTCCTAACATAGTAAACAGATATGATGATGTTCGTTCAGTAGTTACTGCAGTATCAGCCGGAATCGGTATTTCTATTTTGCCTACTTCACTATGTAGAGCAATGTTCAACAGTCAATTTGAAATTCATAGAATTAAGGGTATTGACACTTCAATTTCCTACATTATGACTTGGAATAAAGCTATGCGTAATCCCGGTACTAAGTTGTTTCTTAAAGAGGCAAGTAAGATTAATGTTGAGGATGTTTAAGAGTAATAACTATTGTATTTGCCTATAATTTATAATAACTTTTATCCCATCGTACACATTTTATATAGAGTACACTATCTACCGTGACAATCCTCCCGACAGCTTAACGCTGACACCCTCCTTTACACAAGAAGGGCTTTTGTCTGTACTAATTTCAAATAAGAATATAAGACATAATACCCATAATAAGATACATTTGCAACGGGACATCACTGATGTCCCCTACATACGCTATACAATGAGTTTTTTATATAAATCAACCCAAGTTCTATATCAAAATTATAGTTTAAAGAGGTAGTGGCTTCACTACAAAAGTTTTTTATTCAAAAACTTTTGCATAAGTTCACATTAGCAAATCAAACTTCGCCTATGGCTCGTTTTCTTTGATGTTCACTTAACTGTTCGCCCGTTTAATAGTAAAATGATTTATGTACTTTTGTCCTATGCAGAAACTAGAAATTATAACTTATTACACAGGGCAAAGCACCTATATAAAGGCTGATGTTCCTACACCTATAATCCATAATCTTTATCTTATTTTATATATTTATCATAGTAAAAAAGCTCTGTACTAACTATTAAAGTAAGACAGAGCTTTTTGTTATTTAATTAAAAATTAAAAATTATGAAAACAGAATTCTATCATTATCAAGGGCTTCTCTTTTCTTCATACTATACATTTGAAGAAGGTCATCCCTATTCATATTCTTTCTTTCGTTATATGGAATATCAAGAATAATCTCACCACTGTCCATCATAATTGTACGATTACCTGTGGTAAGTGCTTGATTTAGGTTATGGGTAATCATCATTGTTGTAATGTTATTTTCTGCAACAATTTGCTTAGTGATTTCCATAACTTTCTCAGCAGTTGCCGGATCTAAGGCAGCAGTATGTTCATCAAGTAACAGAAGTTTTGGAACTGCAAGTGTACACATTAGTAGTGTTACAACTTGTCTTTGACCACCTGAAAGAAGTCCTACTTTATTCTTTAGTCTATCTTCAAGGCCCATATTGTATCTTGCAAGTTGTTCTTTAAAGAACTTTCTCATTTTGTCATTTACTGCTGACTGAAAAATTCTTCTTCTGCCTTTGCTATATGCAAGGGCTAGGTTTTCTTCGATAGTCATATCAGGTGCAGTACCCTTCATAGTATCCTGAAACACTCTGCCGATTACTCTTGCTCTCTTATGTTCTTTCTTATAAGTAATATCTTCATTGTCAAGAATAATCTTGCCACTGTCACATAGGAAAGAACCACAAACAGCATTAAAAAGTGTACTTTTACCGGCGCCGTTACTACCTACGATTGTAACAAAGTCACCCTTATCTAAATGAAGTGAAAGGTTGTTAAGGGCAGTATGTTCATTTACTGTACCCTTAGAAAAAACTTTAGTAACATTATTTACATCAAGCATTTCTTCCACCTCCATGTTTAATCTTAAATCTGGCAATATAATACTTAAATGCCGGAATAGAAAGTGCTACTGCAACAATAATAGCAGTAATTAGTCTGATAACCTGAGCAGTAAAGATACCGGAATTAATTACCCAAGTAATGATAAATCTGTAGATAACTGAACCTACAATTGCAGAGATAAGACCAAGAGTAACGCCACGCTTACCCATAATAGCTTCACCGATAATTACTGATGCCAAACCAACAACAAGGATACCGTTACCGGAAGAAATATCTGCATAACCTTGGTACTGAGCAATAAAGCTACCACTAAGTGCGATTAGTCCGTTAGCTAACATTAGTGCAACAATCTTGCTAACATCAACATTAATAGAAGATGCTCTAACCATATCTTCATTATTACCTGTTGCTCTTAGGCATAGACCAAAGTGTGTTCTAAAGAACCAAATCATAACAAGTACACAAACAACTACTGCAACAAATGAAAGAATCATCTTTGCATTATGTCTGCCAAAAATATCAAGACCAATATTATCAAATAAATTATCAACTGATGTGAATACTCTTGAGTCCTTTGGAATATTTACATTTGGTGAACCAAGTATCATAAGGTTTACGCTATATAGTCCACACATTGAAATAATACCGGCTAAGATAGGGTGTATTCTCATCTTTGTCTGTAAAAATCCTGTTACAAAACCTGCACAACAACCGGCTAGGAAAGCAAGTAAAATGCCTAGCCAAGAGTGGTTCTCATTTGCTACAACTGCTGATACTGCTAAACCTAAGGTAAAGCTACCCTCTGTTGTAAGGTCAGGAACATTCATTATTCTAAAGGATATGTAAAGTCCAAGAGCCATAATTCCGTAAATGAAACCCAGCTCAAGTCCTCCCAAAATAACATTAAGGCTCATAAATAACCCCTTGTACTTCTAAATTTCTTTTGTGTTTTTATTTTTAGGACGAATATAAATTTCGCCCCTACATTGTTTTATCTATCGGATTAATCTTAGATAAACTAAAGATTGTACCAAGACAATCCCTCCGTCACCTTTGGTGACACCTCCCTTTACACAAGGGAGACTGGTAAGTTTGTTCTAATCTTAGGAATTCACATAGGACAAAGTTATAATTTATCCTATTTTCCCTCCTTCCGACAAATTAGTTTCATTTAGATGAAACTAATTTCCCACCTCCCTCGTCTGAGGGAGGCTTTGTTAGTTTGTACTTAATTTAAGTTTCGCTAACAAAGGGAAGATTGTAATAGATTAATAGTCTGTTTTCTTACGGGCGAATGATATTCGCCCCTACATTCTAAAACTATAAGTCTGTACTAAATTCTAAACTATAATTCTTTACTAATTAAATTAGTTCTTCGCGTCATTAACCTGATTAACTGTATCTTTACCAAAGTCAATACTATCTAGGTTAATACCGATAGCTTTTGCGTCATCCTTATTAACTGTGACGTAGTCATAAGGTACAACGATTGATGGAATATTTTCTACCTTTTCACCTTCAAAATACTTTGCTGCTAAATCGGCAGTCTTTTCACCGATACCAATATCGTCAATAGCCTTTGTACCCAGACAACCTGAATCAACCATTGTTGCTGAAGAACCGTAAACTGCTACTTTGTTTTCTCTTGCAATTTCGGTAATTGTACTCATAGCACCTTGCATAACTGCATCATTAGGAATAAAGATTGCGTCACACTTTTTACATAGGCTTTCAACTGTTGTAGCGATTTCGCTATCTTCTACAACTGCACCTTCTGTATATTTAATGTTCTTACTTTCTAGGTAATTCTTTGCCTGTTCAACTGTGTTAACGGCTGCATCTGTCTTTGAAGAATATAGTAGACCGAAGTTCTTTGCTTTTGGTGTCATCTGTTTTGCAAGGCCAAAAATTTCTTCTACAGGAATTGCATTTGATGTACCTGTTGCATTCATATCAGGCTTATCCATATCCTTAATAACACCGGCTGCTACAGGAGCAGAAACTGCACAGAAAAATACAGGAATATCTGATTCTTGGTTTACCATACTCTGAGTTGCCGGTGTTGCAACAGTAAATACTGCATCATAGTCACCGTTAGCTACTGACTGAGTAATTGTGTTTAGGTTTGTTTCGTCACCATCGGCACATTGATAATCAACATCCTTGTCACCAGAGATATAACCCTTAGCCTTTAGACCTTTAATGATACCTTCACGCATATCATTAAAAGCACCGTTTTCTACTTGCTGAATAATAGCAACTTTCTTTGTTTTGCTTGATGAACCGTCACTACCGTTACAACCAACAAATAGTGTAGCCATCATTACTACAGTTAAGATTACTGCAAAAATTTTTTTCATTTTTTAACCCTCCAATAAAGTTTTTGTTTTATTATAATTTGACAACTTGTCAAAAGCATCCACTAACATTTCTTCTGTTACAACATATGGATTGTGGTCAGCATCAGGCATTTCAAGAGTTTTCTTGATTACTGCCGGTAAATCTTTTTCTTCAATTTCTACATCAGCAATAGAAGTTGGAAGTCCCACACTCTCATTAAAATCATACATTTTCTTAAACATATCGTACTGCTTATCTACTAACAAAAGAATCAGTACACCAAAACCGACAACTTCACCGTGAATATGATTTTCTTCAATATGTGGAAATGAAGTCAGTCCATAGAAAATACCATGTGCAAGACCGGTATTGTAATCTATAATATGTTCTGCTGTTAATAAAATTGATGCAATACCTGTTGTAATAGCAATTGAAAGTACAGTTTGTTCAAACTCATAGGAATTAACCTTATTCTTATTATCTTCCAAAGCCTTCTTACCATACTTCAAAATCGGTTCAAGGCACATTTGACTGATTACAACACCAAGTCTGTGGTAATGAACTAAAGTATCTTCTCCCCTAGAAGAAACAGAACTTTCAAAATACTTTGCATATGTGTCACCCATACCTGCCCATAAATATTTTGATGGTGACTTACACAACAAGCTTGTATTTATAAATGCATGTTTAGGTGGCTTTTCAAAGAAGAATGGTTGTTTGAAAACACCTTCCTTAGTATACATAATTGAAACACAAGTTACCGGTGAACAGTTACTTGCAATTGTAGGAAATGTGAAAACCGGTTTATTTATCTTTACTGCAAGACACTTTGTAGTATCAAGTGCTTTACCACCACCAACTGCAAAAAGATAATCGGCTTTCTTTACACTTTCATTCTCAGCTAATTCATCTACATTTTCAAAACAAGACTCTCCACCATACCACACAAAGTCAATGATACTTACTTTAGTATCTTTTGTGGCTGAGATTAATAATTCTTTTGCAGAATTAATTGCTTTGTGTCCACCGATAACAACTGCTTTGCTACCATATGGACTACAGATTTTTTCAATTTTTTCATAAACATTATCTCCAACAGAATATGAAGGCAAGTTTATACTATAATTTTCCATAATATCACCTAACAAAAAATCCCATACGCATAAAGCGTATGGGACGAATTATCGTGGTACCACCCAAGTTCTGATAATTCCGTAAAAGAATTGTCACTCTAGTCTTTAACGCAGACTTACGGATTAGCTACTAAAATTCACCTTTCCCTCTGTGGCCCATTTGTCAGCATAGTTTCCGTAGAACTTCCACCATCATCTACTCGCTAAAGGTCTTTTGCCGTTTTACTCCCACATCATCGGTTTGAATGGTATTTATTTTTCTTTTACTGAATAATTATTTAAAATAACTATCAATATTTATTATTATAACACTATTTTAATTGTTCTTCAACTATAAATCTTGGTCTGTGCTTACTTTCCATATAAATTTTTCCTATGTACTCACCAACAACACCGATTGCAAGTAGCTGAAGACCACCCAATGCCCAAATTGAAACAATAAGTGATGACCAACCTGAAACAGTATTGCCGATAATCCACATAATAAAACTATAGATTAACATAATTAAGCTAATGCAAAATACAATAGCACCTAAAGAAGTAATCATTCTGATAGGTTTCATTGATAGGCTGGTAACACCATCCCATGCAAGACCTAACATTTTCTTAAGTGGGTACTTACTTTCACCGGCAAGTCTTTCACTTCTCTCATACTCAACAACACTTGACTTAAAGCCAACAAGTGGTACAAGACCTCTTAGGAATAGGTTAACTTCCTTAAATTCTGCTAAAGCATTTAATGCTCTCTTGCTCATTAATCTAAAGTCAGCATGGTTATAAACTACTTCAGCACCTAGCATTGAAAGAACTTTATAGAAACCTTGTGCAGTCATTCTCTTGAAAGCAGTATCTGTTGCTCTCTTGCTACGAACACCATAAACAATTTCAGAACCGTTTTCAAAGTCCTTAATCATTTCATCAAATGTGTTAATATCGTCCTGTAAATCGGCATCAATAGAAATTACACAATCACAGTCATCCTTAATTGTCATAAGACCACCTAGAAGTGCATTTTGGTGACCTCTGTTTCTGCTCATTTTAATACCGTTTACATATTTATTCTTGTTATGTAATTCATCAATAATAGTCCAAGTTTTGTCCTTACTACCATCATCAATGTAATAAATCTTACTGTCACTTGTAATAAGACCATCATTAATCATCTGGTCATATTTCTTAGTTAATTTTTCTGTTGTATCATAAAGTACTTCTTCTTCATTATAGCAAGGAACTGCTAAATATAATTTTACCATAACTTTCTCCTGAAAAATAGTTAAACTAAAAACATTTGCTCAAATAAACTTTACTAAAATAGATTTTAAGTAAAATTCACCCCATCTTCACAATTATATCACCTTAAATACTTAAAATCAATGACAGAATAATGAAAGAGCAGAATTTGGAAATAAATTACTAAAATCTATTTATTTCGGAATATGTATATGGTATAATATGTACGAATGAAGGAGGTTGCTATGAACATTCCATCACTTTTAATACCAAAAGCTAATGTTGAGTATCTAAGAACAAAGGACTCTATTGAATTTGCACTAGATATATTTAGAAGAAATTCATACTCTGCTGTACCTGTTATCAATTCTGATGGCATTTACCGAGGTACAATCACAGAAGGTGATTTCTTGTACTACATAATGGACAATCCGGATGCAGACCTAAAGAAAGTTAAGGTTAGAAACATTCTTAGGGAAGACTTTTATGAGGCAGTAAAAATCACTGCAAGTATAGATAAGCTACTTATTAAATGTCTTGACCAAAACTTTGTTCCTGTTACTGATGACAGAGATGTTTTTGTTGGTATTGTTACAAGAAAAGTAATCTTTAAAAACATCTATGAAGAACAACTTAAAATTAAATACGGTTCAGAATAATATACATTATATAATGTATATCAAACTAAGCAATCAAAAAACTCCTTAGCCGTTTGGTTAAGGAGTTTTCTTATGTCTTTAATTAATTTGCTGAAAGTGGGATTGTTTCACCTGTATATTTAACAATCATTGAAGTAAGTGCTTTTACAGTTACTGTGTCACCTGTTTTATAAGATTCACCGGAAAGTTCATCTGTAAAGTCATAATTAGCCTTGAAAGTTACATCGTCAGTTTTGTTATTATGGATAACAAACATTGAATAATCTCTGCTATCATCAGTTACTGAGTAACCGTAGATACCATCATTTGCAATAGATGTACTATAGTCGCCTGTATAGAAAATCTTGTATTTATTTCTAATGCTAATTAGTTTCTTGTAATGTTCAAGAACACTACCGTCAACATTTTCTTGTTCCTCAACTGAGATACCGTCATTAGCCTTAGTAAATCTTTCTGACGCACTCCATGAACGAATTGAATTCATCTTTGTTGCACCCTTACCGTCACGAGCAGTGTACCAGTCCATTGCCTCTCTTCTGTTAGGGTCAGATGAACCACCTGTACCACCACCGGACTGACCTAGTTCATCACCATAGTAAATCCAAGGCATACCCTTCATAGTCATCTGAACACTACCGGCAAGTTTAATTCTTGCAATTGCAATTTCTTTATCAGGATTTTTCTGATTAATTTCATAAGCAACTCTGTTTACATCATGGTTACTAAGCATTACGGAATTAATAGTAGTCTTAGAAACATTAGGTGTTTGTCTTGCACTTGCTTGAATTTTCTCGTTATATGATTGACTACTATTTGCAATATTCTTCTTAGTGCCCTTTACCATTGACTTTATTTCACTCATATTATAGAAGTCAAAGTTAGAGTCTAGGTCAGCAAAGAACTTTGCCTGTGTTGCTTCCATATCAGTTTCCGGCCATACTTCACCGATACAGAAAGCATTAGGATTCTTTTCTTTTACATGGTTTTCAAAGTGTTGCCACCATTCATGTGTTACAGAACCTTCTTTATCATCAACATGAAGTTTACCGGAATTGATAGTATCATCAATATGCATTGCACCATCTAATCTAAAACCATCAATGCCCTTATCCAGCCAGAAGTCTGCAACAGAGTCAACTTCGTTCCAAACATCTTTATTCTGATAGTTTAGGTCCGGCATATTACCGTTAAAGCAAGAATAATATCTCGCACCCCTATTAAATGACCAAGTCCATAACATTGTCTGTACTGATGGAATAGCCTGTGTACCATCATTCCATACATAATAATCTTTATACTTACCGGAACCGGACTTCTTATTAGAGTCCTTAAACCACTGATGATTCTTTGAAGTATGGTTTACAACTAGGTCCATAACAACCTTAATGCCATTATCGTGAAGAGTATTCATCATATAGTTAAAGTCATCCATTGTACCATAATCTTTACAAACATCATTATAGTCTGTTACATCATAACCATGATAAGAATCTGTCTTGTTAAATGGCATTAGCCATACAACATTAACGCCTAGTGACTTTAGGTAATCAACCTTTTCAGCTACACCACGGAAGTCGCCACAACCATCCCCATTGCTATCATAGAATGAACGAACAAAAATTTCATAACCTACAGAAGAAGTTCTCCAATCATTATCTGCCTTTGCAGCAAAAGTGTTAATCTTCTTAGTTATGTACTTTTGAATAATTGTAGCATCCTTAACATCTATTTTGCCATCTTCATTTACATCGGCATAAGTTCCATCAATAGAATCAATGCTCTTGTTAAGATACTTTTGAATAGCAGTTGTATCCTTTACATTGATTTTATTATTGCCATCAGCATCGCCGAATTTGTTTACATCTACAGTAGATGTAGTTTCTTTTGTTTGGGTAGTAGTTGTTTCATTTTCATCTGCATTTACTGAGATAGTTGCAGAAGCACCGGCTACCATAGCTAAAGAAAGTAAAATTGAAATTAATTTTTTGCTCATAGCGTTACCTCCTATATATTATAAGTTCATTATATCATTTTTTCTTACTTATAGGCAATAATATTTTAGAAAAAATAAAAAAATTTACAATTTGATTATACTTCCAAATTCAAGTAAGTGTAATTGTATAATTTTAACAGAAATCTAGATAGCGCTTGAAATTTATTATTATGTATGCTAGAATGTATGAATAAAGTATTAATAAGGAGGTTATTATGAATATGTTAACAACTTTAACCTATTTATCAGCCATCGGAGGTGTAGTTGCTCTGATTTATGCAGTTATATTGGCTGTAAGAATTAACAAAATGGATTCCGGTACTAAAAAGATGAAAGAAATCGCACAATCTATAAACGAAGGTGCAAAGGCATTTTTGTTTTCGGAATATAAAATTCTTGTAATTTTTGTTGCAACTGTATTTGTTGTTATTTCAGTTTGTGGAATTATTACAAAAAGTGATGTGCTAAACTACAGAACTGCACTTGCGTTTTTAATTGGTGCAATACTTTCTACTTTAGCCGGTTACTGTGGTATGAGTGTAGCTACTAAGGCTAATGTCAGAACTGCTAATGCTGCTAAAGAAAAAGGTATGAACAGTGCATTATCTACTGCTTTTAGTGGTGGTGCAGTTATGGGTATGTGCGTTAGTGGTCTTGGACTGCTGGGTGTTTGCCTAATTTATGCACTTACCGGAGATGACAACATTCTATTTGGTTTTTCACTGGGTGCATCATCAATTGCTCTATTTGCCAGAGTCGGTGGTGGTATCTATACAAAAGCTGCCGATGTTGGTGCTGACCTTGTGGGTAAGGTTGAAGCAGGTATTCCTGAAGATGACCCAAGAAACCCTGCTACTATTGCCGATAATGTTGGTGACAATGTTGGTGATGTTGCCGGTATGGGTGCTGACCTATTTGAAAGCTATGCCGGTTCTCTTATCTCTGCTATTTCACTTGGTGTACTTGCATTTAGTGGCAGTTCTTCTTGGAAATATGCAGTATTCCCTTGTTTACTTTCTGCTATCGGTCTTATTTCTTCTATTATCGGTACATTATTTGTTAGGGGCAAGGATGGTAAAAATCCTCAGAAAGCACTTAACACAGGTACTTATGTAGCATCTGCTTTAGTAATAATTTCTTCAGTTTTACTAAGCTACTTTATGCTAGGAACATTTAGATTTGCCATTGCAATTATTGCAGGTTTATTGGTTGGACTGCTAATCGGCACAATTACGGAAATGTACACTTCCGATAAATTTCCATTTGTAAAGAAAATTGCTAAACAAAGTGAAACAGGTTCTGCTACAACAATTATCAGTGGTATTGCAGTAGGTATGCAAAGTACACTTATCCCTATTATTCTTATTGGTGTTGGCATTTTTGTTGCTTACTTTGTAACTAACGGTACAGGTGCTGACGGTACTTCCGGTATTTATGGTATAGCACTTGCTGCTGTAGGTATGCTTTCTACAACAGGTATTACAGTTGCAGTTGATGCTTATGGTCCTATTGCCGATAATGCAGGTGGTATTGCTGAAATGAGTGACCTACCGAATGAAGTTAGAGAAATTACTGATTCTCTTGACTCTGTAGGTAACACAACTGCTGCTATCGGTAAAGGCTTTGCTATCGGTTCTGCTGCTTTAACTGCACTTGCACTATTCTTTACATTTGCACAAAAGGTTAACCTAGCCACTATTGACATTATGAACTACAAGGTAGTTATTGGTTTATTGGTTGGTGGTATGCTACCTTTCCTATTTTCTTCACTTACAATGGACAGTGTAAGTAAAGCTGCACAAAGTATGATTGAAGAAGTCAGAAGACAGTTTAGAACAATTCCGGGTATTCTTGAAGGTAAAGGAAAACCTGACTACAAAAACTGTGTTGCTATCTCTACTCACGCAGCACTAAGACAGATGATTCTACCTGGTGTTTTATCTATTGTATCCCCTATTATTATAGGTGTATTACTTGGTGCTGAGGCTCTTGGTGGTATGCTGGGTGGTTCACTAACTACCGGTGTATTACTTGCAATCTTTATGAGTAACTCCGGTGGTGCTTGGGATAATGCTAAGAAATACATTGAAGGTGGTCATCATGGTGGCAAAGGTTCACCTAGCCACAAGGCTGCTGTAGTCGGTGATACTGTTGGTGACCCATTTAAGGATACATCAGGTCCATCAATTAATATTCTTATTAAACTTATGACAATTGTTAGCCTTGTATTTGCTCCATTATTCGGTAACGGAATTATCGGCTAATATTCTATAAAATGCATAATTTTTATAAAAGTCTTGTTGCTAAATAGAAGTAACAAGGCTTTTTTTCTTTTTAAAAAATATAATACAAATTATTTAAAATTGTTAATATTATATTCACATATATTGTGTTTATTAACTATAATCTTGCACTATAAATTGTTAAAAATGATAATAGTAAAATGACTTGATTTTTGATATAATATAGTCGTATATTAATGTAAGGAAATATGTAGTGATTTCCTTACAAATATAAAATACAGAAAGGTAAGAAATTATGAAAAAACAGATCTTATCTGTTGTTCTATGCTTATCAATGTTATTGTCTATCTTTGCAATTAACCTAACAGTTAACGCAACTACAGTCAATAAGAATGAATCAAAAGCAAGTACAACAGACAAAAAAACTGGCGTTTCAAAAATCACAAGTGCAAATGACTTCACTTGGGACAATGCAAATGTCTATTTTCTACTAACTGACCGTTTTAAAAACGGTAACACAAGTAATGACCACTCATATGGTCGTGCAACAGACAAAGATGGCTCTCCACTATCAGGCTGGGATACAGCTCCTGGTACATTCCATGGTGGTGACTTTGCCGGTGTTACACAGGAAATCGAAGATGGTTACTTTGATAACCTAGGTGTAAACGCAATTTGGATTTCTGCTCCTTACGAACAGATTCACGGCTATGTTGATTCAGGTAAGGGTTTTGCCCACTACTCATACCACGGTTACTATGTTCTTGACTACACAGAAACAGATGCTAACTTTGGTACAAAAGAAGAATTCCAAACACTGGTTGATACAGCTCATAAGCATGGTATCCGTGTTGTACTTGATATTGTTATGAACCACTCAGGCTACAATTCAGTTGCCGATATGGAAGAATTTGGTTTTGGTACACTTCTTCCAGGTGCATCTGATTTCAAGTATAAACTAAACGATGTTAGTGATGTAAACAGTAACATTGACTACGAAACATCTGCTTCTGACTGGGGCAAATGGTGGGGCAATGACTGGATTCGTTCAGGTCTTCCTGGATACACCGGTGGTCAAGGCGGTAGCGACCTAACAAGAAGCCTAGAAGGTCTTCCTGACTTTAGAACAGAACAGACAAAGACAGTATCTATCCCTCCTATTTTAAAAACAAAATGGACTCAGGAAGGTACATATGACCAGAAGGTTGCTAAATACGGCGACAACTCAGGTAGCGTTAGTGATTACCTAACAACATGGCTTTCTGAATGGGTTTCTCAGTATGGTGTTGACGGTTTCCGTTGCGATACTGCTAAGCACGTTGAACAGGCTTCATGGAAAAAGCTAAAAGATAAATGTGTATCTGCTCTTAAGACTTGGAGAGAGAACAACCCAACTAAGGCCGGTGCTGATTGGGATGAAGACTTCTGGATGACAGGTGAATGTTGGGATCACAACATCGGTTCTGGATATGATTCATACTTCACAGAAGGTGGATTTGACTCAATGATTAACTTTGATTCATCAGGTAGTCCACTTCCTGCAGCAAGTTCAATCAATGGTAAGTTCCAACACTATGCAGATTCTATCAACTCAAACGATAAGTTTAATCAGTTAACATATATCTCTTCTCATGACTCAAATCTTGCTCGTACATCAGACATGGCATATCAGGGTTCTGCTCTAATGCTACTTCCTGGTGCAGTACAAGTTTTCTATGGTGATGAAACAAACCGTAAGCCTGTTCCAGGTATGAACTTTGACGGTCACGGTGGTAGTGGTCACTCACTAAGAAGTGATATGAACTGGGATTCAATAGATCAGGACGAACTAGCTCACTGGCAGAAGGTTGGTACTTTCCGTAAAAACCACGTAGCAGTCGGTGCCGGTCAACATCAGCAAATTACTGCTTACAATGGTTCAACAGGTTATACATTTGCCAGAACATATGACGATGGCACTGTATCAGATAATATTATTGCAACAATCGGTGCTCCTAATAACAAGGACATTGCAGTAGATGTATCTTCACTATGGTCAGACGGTACAGAAGTAACAAATGCTTATGATGGTACAAAGGCTATGGTTACAGATGGTACTGCTACATTTAACTCAGGTGAGCATGGTACAATTCTAATTGAAGGTCCTACATCTACAATCAATATGTCACTAAAAGGTGCTTCATCATTCTATGATTCAGAAGAAGTTACAGTATCTCTAAAGGGTGCTGACTACGCTATGGTTTCAATTAACGGTGGTGAAGAATTCAAGGCTGTTGACGGTCAGAAGTTCACAATTGGTGAAGATATTCCGGTTGGCACAACATTTAAAGTTAAAATGACAGCTACAAATTCAGAAGAAACAGTATCTAAGTCATTCTCATTTAAGAAGAAAGACCCAGATGCAATTACAAGAGTATACTTTGACCCATCACTAAATTGGGGTTCAACAATCTACGCTTACATTTATAATGAAAGTGGTTCATCAGTAGTTGAAAATGCAAAATGGCCTGGTCAGAAGATGACACTTGATCCTTCAACCGGTCTATATATAATTGAAGTTCCTGAAGAAATAACAGATGGTCAGGTTATCTTCAGTGGTGGTTCAAACAGATATCCAGCTGCAAGTCAGCCTGGTCTAAAGATTAATTCAACTGATATGATCTTTACTACAGGTAACCAGTGGCAGGCATATACAGGTCAAAAGCCATCTGCTACTATTCCAACAACTCCGGACCCATCAAGCAATGTTACAGTATATTATGAAAACACAAATAATTTTGCTACACCTTACGTTTACTACTGGAGCAAATCAAATAACTCTTCTTCAGTTCAGTGGCCTGGCGTTGCAATGACAAAGTATAAGGATAACATTTGGTATGCTTCATTCCCTAAGGATAACGATATGTGTATCTTTAGCAACAATGGTGGTTCACAGACAGGTAACCTAAGCATTCCTGGTGACGGTTATCTATATTCAAACGGTAAGTGGTCAAGCAGCCCATATGTAGTTCCTACAACAGCTACTACAACTACAAAGCCAACAACAGCTACAACAGCAACAACAGCAACAACAGCAACAACAGCTACTACAGCTACTACAGCTACTACTGCTACTACTGCTACAACACCAACAGAACTTCTTGGTGATGTAAACGGTGATGGTGTTGTTAGTGTTAAAGATGCTACACTAATTCAAAAGTATGCATCTGATATGGCAGTAACAATCAACATAAAACTTGCTGATGTTAATAAAGACGGTCAGATTAATATTAAGGATACAACAATGATCCAGAAATATGCTGCTGAAAAAATTGACAAACTTGGCTAATATATAACCTTTATAATTACAGCTACTCATTAATTTGGGTAGCTGTTTTTTTATATAATAAAATATATATTTACTCACTATCATTAATAATAAAATATTCTCACCACATATAAAATAATTAATTAAAACAAAAAATCGCACTTCCTATTGGAAATGCGATTTTCTTTTTATCTTTTATTTATAAAGTTCCTATTCTCTTTAACTTTCTGAACTTATGGAAATACACAATAATCATAAGTATTGCACTGGCACTCCATGCAGCAGGACCTGCAAATGAAACTGATGCAAAACCTAATGTTGTGCTGAAAATCAGTGGAGAAAGAACTCTCATCATAACTTCAAGTACTGAACCTATCATAGGCACAATACCGTCTTTTAGACCTTGAATTACACCACGATAAATAAATAGCATACCAAGCGACCATTCAAAGATACAGTTCCATCTGATAAATTCAATAGAATACTTCATTGTAATAGGGTCGGAATTTGATAGAAAAATTGATGTTAAAAATTCAGCAAATATAAAGGCTAATACACCGATAACCAATGAATATACAAGACAAAGTAAAAGACCTTTCTTTGTACCTGACTTTATTCTGTCATATCTTTTAGCACCGGCATTTTGTCCGGCAAAAGTAGCCATTACAATGCTCATTGAATTTAGTGGATTTTGTAGGAATAGTTGAACTCTGTTGCCTATTGTATAAGCAGCAACGGCACTTGAACCAAAACCATTTACAAAAAACTGTAGTACCATCATACCAATTGAAATTACTGAATACTGGAAACCCATAGGGAAACCAATCTTGAATTCATCACCAAGCATTGATTTTATCCCTTTGAAACTTTCTTTGTTAGGAATAATGAAAGGCACTTTAAACTTAATATACACAACACAAAGCAAGGCTGAGATACCTTGTGAAATTACTGTTGCAATTGCAGCACCGGCAACATCCCAACCAAATACTAAAATAAATAATAGGTCAAGACCAATGTTTAGTACTGATGAAAGCAAAAGTAACATTAAAGGTGTTTTGCTATCCCCTACCGATCTTAAAAGTGCTGATGTCACATTATAAAGCATTGTAGCAGGAAGTCCACCGTATATAATTGTTAGATAGGTTTTTGAATAAGCAAAGGTATCACTTGTTGTATTTAGTAAAATTAAAAGTGGTTTCGCTAAAAGTACAAATCCCACCGTTAAAACTACAGTTGAAATTAAAGCGATAACAATATGTGATGCTACTGACTTTTTCATTCTGTTATCATCACCGGCACCAAAGAATTGAGAAGTAAGAACTGCACAACCACTTGTTATACCGATAATAAAACCTGTAGCCAAAAATACCAGTGAACTTGTAGCTCCAACTGCTGCCAACTTTATATCACCTAAAGTTTGACCAACAATAAGCGTATCAAAAATATAGTATAGTTCTTGTAGTAAGTTACCTATTATAATAGGCACTGCAAAAATCAACATTTTCTTTAAAATATTACCCTCAGTTAATTTGACTGCAACTGTTTTTGTACCACTCATAAACATCTCTCCTTAAACATTATTTGCTTAATATTGAAAGAATTTAACTACTTTTGATTATTCCAAGCACAATTATATATTATGATATGTAAATAGTCAAACCTTTTTTTCTACAAAAAACATATAAAAATACACCCATAAAATTAGTTATATTTTATAGGTGTTTTTCTATGTAATTTTAATATTTATTATTCTCATTTACAATATTCATTCCAGTACCATCTTCCATAACATTGAACCCTTGTTTTATGTAGAATGGCACATTCTTTTTTTGGTCAAGCATTACATCTAAATACAAATAATTCTTGTACTTATCTTTTACAATGCTCAACAGAAAAATAATTCTAATATAAATACAACACTGCAACAGATTACAGAAACTTTAAAAAGCCCTGCATTAAACCATGCTGCTATTATACCGATTATGAAAGCTATGATGCCTACAACGGGACTTTGTGTTGCTTGGAAAATTGCCGGAAAAGTCATTACTGAAAGTGTTACATATGGCACATAATATAGGAATGACTTTACGAACTGACTTTTGAACTGCTTTTGCACTAGTGTTAGTGGCAAAATTCTTATTGCTAAGGTAACTGTAGCCATTATAATAAGGTAAATATAAACATTATGACTCATCCTCTGCTACCTCCTTATCCTTTACAGGGAAAAGAATTGCTGCTACTGTTGAGATAACAACAGTAAGAATGATAATTCTTGTACCCTCAGTTAAAGTTGAAACAAGTGGCAAATAAGCACAAGCTAGGCTTAGAACAAAGCTACACACTACAATGCCAAGTAGTTTTTTATTCTGTCTTGATGGTGGTACAACAATTGCAAGGAACATTCCATAAAGTGCAACACTTAATGCACTGACTATCCTTAAAGGCAACAGATTACCGGCTATTGTACCAAGAGCAGTACCTACTGCCCAACATGGCCCTGCAAATAAAATTGCACCATAAGTATAATATGGGTCAATAAACCCTTTTCTGGAAATTGTTATGCCAAAAAGTTCATCTGTAATATAGAACCCTAAAACAATTCTATGTATCAACTTTGTACCCTCAGCCATTCTCTGACTTAAAGCACAACTCATTAACAGATACCTTGCATTTGCTACCAAGGTAACTATGAACATTTCAACATATGTTGCATTGGCTGCAATAACTGTAAAGCCGGAATACTCACCGGCTGAAGCATTGCAAAATAAACTTGCTAAGAAACTTTGAAAAGCAGTCAGTCCGGCATTCTTAGCAGCTATACCTAAGGAAAAAGAAACTGCCAAGTAACCTAAACCAATAGGAATACCATCACGAAAGCCCTCAGTAAGAACCTTTCTCTTTGACTTTAAAAATTTTAACCTACCCATTTTAACACCCTATTTTAAAAATAAGAATCTTTATATATTATCTAATTCTAAATTATTACATTAAAATTTGCGTACCATACTATAATAACAAAAATAGGATGATTATTCAACAGAAATAAATATAATTCTCAGTTATTTTACAAGTTCTGAAATTTAATGAGGTAAATTTCATTTATACATTATACATAGTAAAAGCACTAAACCATCAAGGCTTAGTGCTTTGTTTTATTCCTCAACAATCTCCCATCTGCCACCTACTGAACTTCCGTAAAGTGGTGCAGGATTAATTTTGGGATATAGATAATCTTCACCACTATCATCTACGACTCTGTAATAATCATTATCTTCAACTGTAGCGTCATAAATTTTTCCATTAGTAAGTGAGTCAACACCAAAGCTCTCACCTATGTATTTAAGTTTCATAATATCACCTACCTTTTAATCTAGATTTTTCTCGTACGATTTAATAATTTCATATGGTTGTAAATAAATACAATTTAGTTTTATATTCTATAAAATACTCACCTTATAACACAATTCTAATATCAAATTAAAATTAGTGCAATGCCAAAAATGGGACTTATCTCAAAAAATAAAAATTTTTACAAAAGAAAAAGACCTAGGCTATTGCCTAGGTCTTTTTTGGCTGAGCTGGCGGGATTCGAACCCACGGGATGACGGAGTCAAAGTCCGTTGCCTTACCGCTTGGCGACAGCTCATTATCATTATAAAAAATAAAAACCGTATTTAGTAATTCAAATACGGTTTTTATATGGTGACCCATCGGAGATTCGAACTCCGGACACCTTGATTAAAAGTCAAGTGCTCTGCCGACTGAGCTAATGGGTCACGCGTGGCTGGGGTAGCAAGATTCGAACTTACGAATGCTGGGATCAAAACCCAGTGCCTTACCGCTTGGCGATACCCCAAAAAAATTTGGTGAGCCCACAGGGATTCGAACCCCGGACACACGGCTTAGAAGGCCGTTGCTCTATCCAGCTGAGCTATGAGCCCACAAAATAGTGGAGCGGATGATGAGAATCGAACTCACGCCATCAGCTTGGAAGGCTGAGGTTCTACCATTGAACTACATCCGCATGATATAAATTGGAGCGGAAGACGAGATTCGAACTCGCGACCCTCGCCTTGGCAAGGCGATGCTCTACCCCTGAGCCACTTCCGCACACATATAAAGTTATTGAATAGATGGTCGAGGGAGATGGATTCGAACCATCGAAAGCTCAGCTAACGGATTTACAGTCCGCCCCCTTTGGCCACTCGGGAATCCCTCGACAAATAATGGAGCTGGTGGAGGGAATCGAACCCCCAACCTGCTGATTACAAATCAGCTGCTCTACCGTTGAGCCACACCAGCGAAGGAACTGTTAAAAAAAGTTGGCGACCTGGAACGGGCTCGAACCGTCGACCTCCAGCGTGACAGGCTGGCATTCTAACCAACTGAACTACCAGGCCATCTTGTGGTGGGCGCTATAGGGCTCGAACCTATGACCCCCTGCTTGTAAGGCAGGTGCTCTCCCAGCTGAGCTAAGCGCCCTCACGTCCATTAAACTGCTCGACACATTTATTAAATATACATTATCAAGCCACGATTGTCAAGGACTTTTTTAACTTTTTTTAACTTTTTCTTCTCGTCGTTTTTAGGTTTAACAACGAGCCGAAACATATATTAGCATAACTGAAAACTTATGTCAACGGTAAAATCGAAATTATTCTTTTTTCTTCTTTCTTTAGAATTGCTTTTCCGCCTGTGGCGTTATTGATGGCTGATTTTACCGTTTCTTCTTTTTCAGGATCGCAGTTCACAGACACTTGAACCATGTCCGTATAAATAACATCACCTATATTGAAATCATTTCCTGCCATTTTCTGAACTTTTGAAAGATGCGTATATTCCAGGCAATATGTAAGGCACAGCTGCTGGGCCACATCACATACACCTGCGGCCTCTATTCCCAGTTTAGCGCTGGATGTATAAGCCCGGACGAGACCGCCCGTCCCAAGTTTTATCCCGCCGAAGTATCTTGTTACTACTATCACGACATTTGTTATGCCTGCGGCCACCAGCATCTTTACTATGGGCGCTCCTGAAGTTCCCTGAGGTTCTCCATCATCAGATGCCCACTGTATCTGCATTTTATCACCCAGAACCATGGCCGGCACATTGTGAGTTGCATCCCGGTGCTTTCCGCGTATTTCTGCTATGAATGCTTCGGCCTCTTCCCTTGTTTCTACCGGTTTGACATACGTTATAAACCTGGATTTTTCAATTACCTGCTCTGCAGAGGCTTCCCCGGCGACAGTACTATAAAGCTTCATACTTTTTCAACCTCCTGTAATCTGCCTCCTTCAGCTCTGCTTCAAAATAAGTTCCGTTTTCTTTGTAATCCATAATTGTTACCGTCGCCTCACTGCACAGATATGATGAAATGTCACCTCTGTCATATGGAATAAGCAGTTTTGCCTTTACATAATTTCCAAAAAGCCTCGACTCAATCATATGCAGAAGCTGGTTAATGTTTTCACCTGTCTTCGCTGATATTTCAATGTTTTCACATCCGGCAGGACATATTATGTCATCGTGAGGCAGATCACATTTGTTATACACCATGATCTTTTCTTTATCTCCTGCACCTATTTCTTCAAGCACACGATCTGTAACCTCTATGTGAAAATCATGGTTTTCGTAGGAGGAGTCCACTACATGAAGAAGCAGATCTGCATAGGTCACCTCTTCCAGAGTGGCCTTAAAAGCTTCCACCAGAGAATGAGGCAGTTTGCTTACAAATCCTACGGTATCTATCAGAATAAACTGCCTGCCGCTCTGAGAAGTAACATTACGCTGCTGAACATCAAGAGTAGCAAAAAGCATATCACGTTCAAGAACCGACTTGTCTTCCTTTTCAGATACTGTCAGAAGCCGGTTCATAAGCGCAGATTTTCCCGAATTGGTATACCCCACAAGAGCCGCCACAGGAACCTTGTTTTTTTCCCTCTTTGCGCGCTGAGTATTTCTTGTGTTTTTAAACTGAGAAAGTTCTTCTTTTATGTCATTCATTCGACGCTCGATGTGTCGTCTGTCAGTTTCCAGTTTCTTTTCTCCGGGACCCCTTGTTCCTATACCGCCTCCCAGTCTTGACAGAGATTTACCGAAGCCTGTAAGCCTTGGAAGTCTGTATTTAAGCTGCGCCAGTTCCACCTGAAGCTTTCCTTCCCGGGAAGAGGCTCTCGATGCAAATATGTCAAGAATCAATATGGTTCTGTCAATTACCCTTACTCCAAGAGCATCTTCCAGATTTCTCAGCTGCATTCCTGTGAGTTCTTCATTAAAGATAACCATATCTGCTTCCATGTTTTTCACTGCTTCTGACAGTTCCTCGACCTTTCCCTTCCCTATCAGCGTTGCAGTATTGGGCTTTTCCAGTTTCTGCACCATGTGAGCCAGGACCTGAGCTCCGGCAGCTTGCGCCAGTCCCTCAAGCTCCTCCATAGAATATGAAATATCCTGATTTTTTTCCAGACCAACCAGTATGGTCTTGTATTGATCCTCTCTGAGGACTTCGTTGTTTTCATTAAATCTAACCATAGTTTTACTTTATCACAAGTTCTATTCAATTGCATCTAAAATATTTTCTTCAGGCACCATTACATAGTTATCAGGCACTTTTCCTACTATTACCGCTTCAGCAATAATGACCTTTCTTTTAATTTCTGATATTTTATCTGTAAAAGGCGCTACTATCCGCACCTGACTTTTTATGGTGCAATATACATAGTATCTTGTCTGATTTATCCCTTCCGTTTCAAATTCCGTTTCACACTGAAATTTAGTAAGGCTTACAGGATGAACCTTAACGGTTACATAAAACGGCAGTTGAGACATAATTCTGCTGCCTGTTATTGCTCCCAGATTCACCTTTATTTCCTCGATATCCGACAAATCGTAATTTTCCTTTACTTTAGTGGAAAAAGACAGTACAAGCTTGTTTATGAGCCTCGAATTAGGCTCCAGGTACTGTATATTGCCCTCCGCGTCTCTTTCAATATTCAGAAGAGGTTCTCCCAGGCTTTCATCATAAAACCCTTCCATAAGGCTGGAATTTATTTTCATAGCCACAGCATTTACAGCCACCTGCTGAGCCACATGCTCTATGCTTTCACCGAAAGCGTCTTTTATAAGCAGTATTGTGCCCGAAATGACAAGTCCGATTCCTATAAGAATTACTGCAATCCTGCGCATAAAAATACCCCCTCGGTATAATATGCTTACCGCGGGGATAATGTTAAACTTAATGTTTTATTTTAGTCGTTCTCTCAGACATGGATTGAGGATTTTTATTCTCGTCCCCTTCATACCCATAGACCGAGTTTCTACAACTCCGGCACTTTCCAGCTTGCGCAGAGCATTTACCGTCAGGGAAACCGTCATTCCGTATTTTTCGGCTATCTTGCTGGTAACTATTGTCCCTGTATCACCTTCAAACTCACCCATCATGTTACATACAGCTTCTTTTTCGGAAAAGGACAGTGAAGCCAGGGCAATATCCACCGCGGCTTTTTTTCTTAGTTCTTCTTCTCTGGCAAGTCTGTTGTTTCTCTGAATTTCCAGACCGATGACTGCGGCGCCGTATTCGCATAATGCAATGTCCTCTTCATCAAACTCCGGAGAATATCTTGCCAGTATAAGAGTTCCAAGCCTCTCGCCTCCGCAAAAGGCCGGAATCACACAATGATATTTTCCTGCCATTGTGTAATCCTCTCCCAGAAGATCAGTTGCCTCTTTTCCCCGCAGGTTTGCCACAGTGCTCTCTATTTTCATGAACCGGCTGTTATGAGCCTCCGTCAGCTTTTCTCCGCCCTTTTCATCTGTGACTGTTGATGTATCTTCGGCATTTATATATCCGGCTCCCAGGACATTTCCTCCGGCATCGGTGATGTACACGTTGGCATTTATCACCTCACTCAATATCTTTCCCAGTTCATCGTATGAAAACATACCTGCGGTGCTCTCCGTAAGCACCCGGTTAAGTCTGCGTATTTTGCTTAATATTCTATCCGACATAACTTATTCCCCTGCCGACTGTCCAATGGACCATTACAGAATGAATCTGTCCAGATCCTCCTTGTGTATGGTCTCTTTAAACTTGTCTTTTACATACTCTTGATCGATGACTATTTTCTCTTCTTCCATTTCCGGGATGTTGAAGGAAATGTCTTCAAGAAGTTTTTCAAGAATTGTATGGAGTCTTCTTGCACCGATGTTTTCAGTCTGTTCATTCATGAGATAAGAAATTGTTGCAATTTCTTCTATGGAATCATCAGTAAATTCCACTTCTATTCCTTCTGTTTCCAAGAGCGCTTTATGCTGCTTTATCAGCGCATTCTCAGGCACAGTAAGAATGTTTACAAAATCTTCTTTTGTTAGGCTTTCCAGCTCGACTCTTATAGGAAAACGTCCCTGCAGTTCAGGTATCAGATCCGTAGGCTTGGCCGTATGGAACGCACCGGCACCTATAAAGAGAATATGATCAGTTTTTACAGGTCCGTATTTGGTGTTTATCACACTTCCCTCAACTATAGGCAGTATATCTCTCTGCACGCCTTCTCTTGACACATCCGCGCCGGAGGTCATTCTTGAGCCTGATGCGATTTTGTCTATTTCATCAATAAAGATTATTCCGTTCTGCTCGGCATTTTCAATGGCTTCATCTGTTACCACATCCATGTCTATAAGCTTCTGGGCTTCCTGTTCTCTGAGAATCTTGCGGGCGTCTTTAACTTTGCAGTTCTTTTTTTTGGTTTTTTCCGGCATCATATTTCCGAAAATGTTTCCTATAGCTATGGACATTCCTTCGTTGCTCATATCCAGCTGATTTCCCTTAGGCGCATCCAGTACTTCGATTTCAATATACTGTTCTTCCAGAAGGCCCTGGCGGAGCTGTTCTCTGACCTGTTCTCTGGCCATCTCAACATCCATATCCTCTTTGGAAGGCTCGGCCTCTTTTGCCGCCTGGCTTTCCAGATACTGCTGTTTCTGGCTCTGATATCCTCCGCTGTTCATAATAAAATCAAAGGGACTTTTGCTCTGGCTTGCAGACTTTTTCTTTTTGCCCGGTATTATTGCTTCCACCAGTTTTTCTTCAACAATTTTATCTGCAATGGAATATTTTTCTTCCAGCTTTTTCTGCTTGGTTACTCTCATGGAAGCTTCCACCAGATCTCTGACCATCGAATCAACGTCGCGACCCACATATCCCACCTCGGTAAATTTGGTTGCTTCAACTTTTACAAAAGGAGCATCCATAAGTTTAGCCAGCTGGCGGTTTCGGTTTTTCCGCAGCCGGTAGGTCCCATCATAAGTATGTTTTTGGGAGTGATCTCCTCTCTCATCTCATCAGGCAGCAGGCTTCTTCTATATCTGTTTCTCAAAGCGATTGCAACAGATTTCTTTGCCTCGTCCTGGCCGATTATATATTTATCCAATTCAGCCACTATTTCCTTTGGCGTCATGCTGTATAACTTGCTTGCCATTTCTTTTCCCCCTCTTCTTACAGTTTCTCCACAGAAATGTTATTATTAGTGTAAACGCATATGGAAGAAGCAATCTCCAGAGACTTCCTTACAATTGTCTCCGCGTCAAGGTCGGTGTTATTATAGAGGGCATTGGCTGCCGCATATGCATAGTTTCCGCCGGAGCCGATTGCCACAAAATTCTGATCCGGCTCTATTACCTCTCCGGTTCCCGAAATTACCAGCATACTGTCCTTGTCAGCCACTATCATCAGCGCATCCAGATTTCTCATTCCCTTGTCAGAACGCCAAAGCTGAGCCAGGTCAACTGCTGCTCTTTTTAGATTTCCGGAATGCTCTTCCATTTTGTTTTCAAATTTTTCCGTAAGAGAAAAAGCATCTGCAACTGAACCTGCAAAACCGGACACAACAGAATTCTTGTAAATTTTCCTTACTTTCTTTGCACCATTTTTCATTATTGCGGTTTCTCCCATGGTCACCTGACCATCTCCGCCAATGCAGATGTCATCAGGACCTCTTCTTACTGCACAAATTGTGGTTGCATGAAATTGTACCATTTTATTACCTCCCAATCTTACTCTTTATACCCACATTTATCGTTTGAACAAACGTATTCGGCATCTCTTGTCTTTTTTTCCAGAAGCAGTGAACCGCATTCAGGACACTTTTTATCCACAGGCTTATACCAGTATGCTCTGGTACACGAAGGATAATTGCTGCATCCATAAAAAATTTTCCCTGATTTTCCTCGTTTTACAACGATATCTCCTCCGCAGTCAGGACATACGACACCTGTCTTTTTCACAATAGGCCGTGTATTTTTGCACTCCGGATACCCGCTGCAGGCCAGAAACTCACCAAATCTGCCTGACTTTATTACCATTGGTCGTCCGCAGATATCGCACTTCTCGTCTGTTGCCTGGTCTTCAAGCTTAACCTTTTCTATGGCCTTATCAGCAACATCCAGCTCCTCTTTAAGGGTTCCGTAAAAGTCTCTTACTATCTCTTTCCAGTTTAAGTCTTTTACTTCAACATCGTCAAGTTTATCTTCCATGTCGGCGGTAAATCCGGTATCTACTATTTCTTTGAAATATTCTTCCATAAGCTCCGTCACCACGAATCCAAGTTCAGTAGGAACAAGAGTTTTTTTCTGCCGTGTGACATACTTTCTTTCTGTCAGGGTGGCAATTATAGGCGCATAAGTGCTTGGGCGTCCTATATTTTTTTCTTCCAGATCTTTTACCAGGCTGGCTTCTGTGAATCTTGAAGGTGGCTCTGTGAATTTCTGTTCTCCTGATGTGTTTAAGGCTTCAAGCTCTTCTCCTTCTTCAAGAGGAGGAAGAATCTTGTCCTTGTCTTCCTCAATGTTAGAGGAATATATTTTCTGATAACCTTCAAACAGAAGTCTGGAGCCTTGAGCTCTGAGAGTATAATCTCCATTGTTTACAGAAACCTGCACAGATTCAAATCTGGCAGCCGCCATTCTGCTGGCCAGAAACCTTGTCCATATAAGTTTATAAAGCGCATACTGGTCCTTTGTCAGTGATTCTTTTATGCTCTCGGGATCAAGCCTCAGGTTACTTGGTCTTATGGCCTCATGGGCATCCTGAATATCCTTTTTCCTGTTGGAAAAAGCATTGTCTGAAGCGTATTGCGGACCGAATTTTTCTGTTATATATTCTTTTGCGACTGCCTTGGCTTCTTCTGAAATTCTTACAGAGTCAGTTCTGATGTAGGTCACAAGACCCAATATGCCATGACCCTTCACCTCTACACCTTCATAAAGCTGCTGAGCTATCATCATGGTTTTTTTGGTTGTGAATCCCAGCTTATTGGCTGCATCCTGCTGCAGACTGCTTGTGGTAAAAGGTGCAAACGGCTTGCGGCTTCTCTCTTTGTTTGTAATCTGTCCCACTTTGTATTTGCCGGCATTGAGATTTCTTATAATATTGTCTGCTTCTTCCTTATTGGATACGGAAATCTTTTTCCCCTTATATTCTGTGAGCTTTGCATCAAAACCTCTGCCTTTTTTAAAGTGTCCATATATATTCCAGTATTCTTTCGGGATAAAGTCTTTTATCTGATTCTCGCGGTCGCATATTATCTTAAGAGCGGCAGACTGAACTCTTCCTGCAGAAAGACCTCTGCGGACCTTTCTCCATAAAAGGGGGCTTATCTGATATCCAACAAGCCTGTCAAGGACTCTCCTTGCCTGCTGCGCATCCACCAACTTCAGATCTATAGGTCGGGGATGCTTTACCGCATTCTTTATGGTTTCTTTTGTAATCTCGTTAAATACTATTCTGCAGTCAGATGCAGGGTCTATTCCCAGAAGGTACGCCAGATGCCATGAAATGGCTTCTCCCTCACGGTCAGGGTCGGTAGCCAGATAGATTTTTCCGGCCTGTTTTGCTTCTTTTTTCAGTTCCTTTATCAGATCTCCCTTTCCTCGTATAGGAATATATTCCGGCTCAAAATCGTTTTCTATATCTATTCCCAGCTTGCTCTTAGGCAGATCTCTGATATGTCCCACAGAGGCCATAACCTTATATGATGATCCCAGATACTTGCCTATAGTCTTGGCCTTTGACGGCGATTCAACTATTACCAGAGTCTTTTTTCTGGCTGTTTTTGCTTTGGCAGCTTCTTTTTTTACTTTTGTTGCCATTTTTCCTCCTGACTTATATTCAATTTCCTTATGGGAAAGTCCTTTTCTTTCTATAAACAATTATAATAGTGCTTTTTTCATAATTTTGCAATATAAATTTTTCCACAGCTATATGATAACAGCCCTTTCATCTCCATGGCAGTAACTATACCGCTGACCTCAAAGGCAGTTTTGCCGGTATCAAAGCATATTTGATCTATTCCTGCTTCTCCTCTTTTGAGAAGTGCCTTGTACACTGTCCTTTCGTCTTCACCCATAACCGGTATGCATTCATCTGCCGCTTCAGGCTGAATACCCAGGCATCTGAGAACATCATCCGTATCGGTGACTATTGCAGCACCATCCGCTATCAGTTTGTTGCACCCGATGCTGTATGGACTGTTGATATTTCCCGGTACAGCCATCACCTCTTTCCCCAGTTCTGCAGCTTTTAAAGCTGTTATCAGCGCTCCGCTTTTCAGACCTGCTTCTGCTATAATAACCGCCTGGGACAATGCTGCTATTATCCTGTTTCTTCTGGGGAAATGCCATTTTCTGGGTTTTGTCCCGGGTGGATACTCCGAAATCACAAGTCCGTAGCGACATATCTTGTCGTATATATTCCTGTTGGACAATGGATAACATATATCCGGACCGCTTCCAAGTACAGCTATGGTTTCTCCTCCTTTTTTCATGGCTCCCATATGAGCAAAGGCATCCGTGCCTTCTGCCATGCCGCTTACCGTCACAATTCCTGCTTCTGCCAGTACAGCCGCAATCTTTGTAGCTGTCTGTCTGCCGTATTCACTGCACTTTCTGGCACCTACCACTGCGGCAGCCGGCTTGTCCAGCAGCTCTGTCTTCCCGATGCAGTACAGACTTTCGGGGCCGTCATCCATATGCTCCAGCATCCATGGAAAATTTGCGTCGCCCTTTTTTATTATTTTAATATTATTACCATCTGCCATAATTATTCCACCTCTCCTATTCTTTCTTAAGAAATCTTGTGTAGTGAAAGGCAGCTGTAAGATGTTCCATCCGCACATCCGGAGATTCTCTCATATCTGCCATGGTCCTTGCAACTTTCAGGAGTTTATAATATCTCCTGGTACTTACACCATGATCAATGTATATTTCCCGCATAAATCCTGCCTCCCGGTTTCCAAGCCGGCAGAATTCCTCTGTCAGACTGTCCGGCATTTTGGCATTACACCGAAAAGCACAGCCCTTGAAACGTTCTTCCTGCATATTCCTGGCTGTTTCCACCCAGCTTTTCATCTCTGCTGTGGAAATGGATTTTCTGTCCATCAGACGTTCATAATCAACCCTGCTGATCTCTGTACAAATATCTATCCTGTCGGACATGGGTCCCGAAAGATGGCTTCTATAGGATCGTATTTCTGAAGCCGAACATGTGCATGTACGCTCCGGATCTCCCAGATAACCGCATCTGCATGGATTTGACGCTCCGGCAAATATAAAATCTGCAGGGAATACTACGCTTCCTTCTTTTCTTACAATATGCACCTTCTTTTCTTCCATGGGTTCCCTAAGCGCTTCAATAATCTCCTGAGGAATTTCCAGCATTTCATCCATAAAAAGGATTCCGTTATGGGCAAAAGATATCTCTCCCGGCAGCGGAATTCTTCCGCCTCCTGTCAGAGCAGCCCTGGATATATTTCGCGTAACGTATCGGAAAGGTCTTTTCATTTTGCTGCAACAGTCTTCACCCGTCATGCCTGCACAAGAATATATCTTAAAGGTTTCAATCTGCTCAGCCGCTGTCATGGGAGGCAGAATTCCCGGTATGCGTTTTGCCATCATGGTCTTGCCTGTGCCGGGCGGCCCTATCATCAGCAGGCTGTGACCTCCGGCTGCTGCAGCAGCTATTGCCTCTTTTGCTTCTTCATGACCTTTTACGTCTGAAAAATCAATGTCTGCAGTGTCTCCGGCATCTTCATTTTTCTCATGGGACCTGTCATAAGCCTTTATATGTCGTCCCCTTATGTGGTCTGCCACCTGTGACAGTGAGCGTGCAGGTATGAGACTTATACCCGTATTTTGTGTAAGTATGCTGCACTCTCTGCAATTCCGGTATGACATGATTATTTCGTTTATTTTGCCTTTTTCCTGATCTATAATTCCTGCAGTAATTGCAAAAGCAGTCTTTACAGGCATCACTTCACCATCCAGAGACAATTCTCCTATGAAAATCCTATGGGAATCGTCTTTTTCTGCCTTTATTTCTCCTGTGGCCCTAAGTAATCCTACAGCCATTCCAAGATCAAAATGGCTTCCTCTTTTGTGCATATATGCCGGCATAAGATTCACGGTTATTCTGTTTTTGGGGTAATTAAAACCGCTGTTTATTATGGCACGTTTTATTCTTTCAGTAGATTCTTTCACAGAGGTATCTGCCAGACCTATAATGTTAAAATACGGAAGCCCCGAACTTATATCTGTGTCTATGTCCACTAACACACTCTCAAGTCCGCTGAGTGCCGCAGTTCTGGTTTTTGCAAGCATTCTGCATATCCCCCCTAAAATTCCAGATCTTCAATATGATTAACTGTAATTTCCATCACCTGAAAATCAAATTTCTCATATTTTCTTCCGCAGTGAGCGATAAAATATCTCGCAGCATTTTTTATGCGCCTCTGCTTTTTAATGTCCACCGCTTCGCATGGCTCCCCATACCGGTTATTGCTTCTTACTTTAACTTCAATAAATGCGGGGACATTGTTTTTTACCGCTATTATATCTATTTCTCCATATGGACACGTGAAATTTCTTCTTAATATATAATAGCCTTTTGCCTGCAATATGGAAGCAGCCAGTTCTTCACCTATGCTGCCTGTTTTTCTTTTACCCGTCATTTTATCTCCTCTGACGGCTCCGCTCCTTTTTAATTTACATTATTTTACATTATATGTCAACATATGTATACTCATTAAGCCCGGCATACCCTTTGTCTTACAATATATTGACATGGTAAAAGCCGCGTGCTATAAAAGAACTGAAAAAAAGTGGGTATCAATGAAAGAGGATGAAAAGATATACACCGGCAGCCTGCTGAGTCAGGATCTGAATGCTGAAAGAAAGAAACACAGTCTCAGCCAGCTTCCGGAAATCAATCCGTGCAGAGGCGGCACAAGCACTCTGGCTCGTAAAGACAAATCCTGGAGTAATGTGTTTGATTTTTTCAGGAAATTATTTAAATAATATCTGATTTTAATAATATTAAGTGAAGCAAAATACCGGTTCGGTGAATCTCCGAACCGGTATTTTGCTTATTAAGAAAGTTTAGAACTCCGCGTATGTAAATTTAGGCATATCTGTTCCCACCTCAAATATTGAATATGCGTAGAGTGCTGTCATGAGCATAAAAAATATTACTGTGTAGAAAAGATATTCTTTTCCAACTGAATTTTTAATTTTCATTATAAAATTTGTAAGCCGCTTCATTTATTTTCACCCAACCCTTTCCTGCAGGATGCACAACATCCTCCAAAAAACCGTATGTATAGCTTTCGTCAAAGAAATCTGCAGTTTTAACCCCGTATTCTTCTGCGATAGCATGTACACCGGTAACAAACGTCTCTCTTTTTTCTTTTGCAAACCCTGTATAGTCGTACCACCATCCGTTTACAGGAAGCATCACCAGTAGCACTTCCATATTCTGCTCTTTGCACACATCAAGGAACAGCCTAAGGTCATCATACTCCGGGGATTTTTCATATGTTCTTCCCTCATCGGCATTTTTTCTTGCTGCTTCTGTAGGTTTTATTTTCGTATTATACAGTTTATCCTTCATGTTAAATGGATTATTTGTTTTACCCTCAAGGGATGCGTCTGCATCCCGGGCCAGAGCATCCCAGTCCGGTTCCTCTCCCTTTGGTGATATGGTATATTCATCGTTATTTTGTTCACCTGTGGCTTTCCACATGAGACCCACGTTTATGAGTTCCTTTTCTCTGCTGAACCAGCGTTTTGTTATGAATGTAATTCCATTATTAAGCTTTTTTTCACCATCAAGATAGATTTTCTCTGCCCTTACGGCTTCTTCCCCGGCACCGGGGCTTTTTTCCAGAAGATAGGTCACTCTTTCAGCTACTGCCTTACGGGTTTCTTTTGAAATGCTTTCGTTTTTAATAAAGGCTTCATACATGCTGCCTGAGAATCTTGCGGAAAATCCGTCCTGATCGATTCCCTCTTTGGAAAACCATGATGGTGACAGTATAAGTACCACTTTTTTATTTTTCATTTCAGGAGCAATTGCCCCTACTGTTATAGCATGAGACAGACACTGGTTCTTTGCAGCGCCTATGCACATCACATTCATTCCCAGACTGCGAAAAATCGCGGTGGGATGGTATTTTGTTTTCTTTCCGTGATGAAACTCGCTGGATCCCAGCATCAGCACCGAATCTTCTTCTATATTCCTGCTTACAGCCTGATAAGACAGATCCTTTTTTGAGTTTATCCATGTTCCGAAATCGGCATTATTGGTATCTATCCTTTCCCCTGCAATGATATGGGCTGATATTGCTGCGGTGAAAAATAAAACTACCGCTGTAAAAAAAGCCGCTATCTTTTTCATATTCTCACATCCTAAATCAAACTAAATTCTTTTCATCACCTGTTCAATAATCTTGTTAGGTGTGTCCATTTCCTCTCTCTTCAGCTCGGAAGGTGCCATAACCACTCCCAGAGCATCCTCTATTCCCACCAGAAGTTCTGTATAGTCCAGTGAATCAATCAGATCTTCTTCAAGCAGGTTTATATCCATATCACTCCTGATCACATCATCACCACATATTTCCTCCAGCAAATTAAGCACCGTATCAATTACTTTCTGTTTCATTGTTATTCTCCTTTTAAATTATTTCCATAAGTCTGCCCGAAAAAATGTAGAATCCGAACATGACCAGATTAAAGGTTATCACCCGGCTTATCCAGATGTACCATTTCTTTTTCTTGTTCTTTTTATAAAACTTCGATTTCTTCTGATACATTTCCGTTATGGAAAGCAAGATTCCGTGATATACACCATATATAATGTAACTCATATCCAGTCCGTGCCATATTCCCATAAGCGTCATATTTATCATGAAGCCGCATGCGGCTCCTGTAAGCTTGCTGCTGAACCACTTGCCTCTTATTGATGCCATCATGAACCTGGAAAAGACAAAGTCTCTGAACCAGTGGGATAGTGTTATATGCCACCTGTCCCAGAACTCCCTTATATCCGTACTTATAAAAGGCTTGTTGAAGTTTTCGGGTGTTTTTACACCCAGTATATAACTTACACCTATGGCCATCAGGCTGTAACCGGCAAAATCGAAGAAAAGATACCCCCCGTAAAGATACATGTATCCAAGCTGCACCCAGAACCGGCTTACAATATCGACATAGGCTATGTACGTGATTCCCTGATACAGAAGCGCTGCGATGGCAAATTTGTACACCAGCCCGAGACATATTTTGAACAGGCCTGTGCCAACCATATCCAGATATTCTTTTTTAGGCGGTATCCTTCGGATATCTTCTTCAAATCTGCGGCTTCTGTCGATTGGGCCTGCTGACACAGAAGGGAAAAACAGAAGAAAGTATGCAAATTCGAAAGGCCTGCATTCTTTAATTATTTCGTCATATATTTCTATTATTATCTGCACGGATTTAAATGTCAGATAAGATATCCCTATAAATCCGAAAAGGCTGTGACCAATCAGCTCGCTCAGCTTGAAAACAGCCAGCGGAAGTATTGAAAATGAAATGGCTGCCCAGAACGTTCTTCGGTCTCTTCCGTTTTTTTCCGTCACTTTGAGCATTACGCGTGCAAGTCCATATTGCCATATGCAGTAAAGTCCCATGTAGACCAAGCTTACAGGTGAATTGATGCATGCTGCCCCGATAAAGAAAAGGCTAAGCAGGAATCCGTAATACTTTATGGGCTTTTCCATTATTCCCAGTATGACTGCCGGTATCAGCAGCAGCGCTGCCCAAATGAAGAAAGTTGAGTCTCCGAATATACTCATATCAAACCGGCCTCCAACTTCTTTCTGTCAAGTTTGCCGTTGGCAGTCATGGGCATTTTATCCAGGAATTTTATATTTTTAGGCACCATATATGCAGGAATCTTTTCTTTCAGAAGGCTTTTTATCTTCTTACCGTCACCAAAGCTTCCTTCCATTGAGGGTGCCTTGACGTAAGCCACCAGGCTTTTTATCTTGTCTCCGTCATACTTAGGCAGCACCGCCGCCTGCTCAATGAGAGAAATATTCATCAGGTTGTTTTCTATGTCGCCCAGTTCTATTCTGTAGCCGTGGAGCTTTATCTGCCCATCCATGCGCCCTGTGCAGTAGAAGTTTTTTCCGTCATAAAACCCCTTGTCTCCCGTTCTGTAAGCTTTCTGCATCTTCCCGTCTTTGTCAGGGGTTTGGAAAAACACCTGCTCTGTCTTTTCCGGATTCTTATAATATCCTTTTGCCACGGTATCGCCTATTATGACAATTTCTTCTCCCTCTATGACCAGCTGCGTTCCGGGTTTTGGCTGTCCTATAGGCAACGGTCCTTCCTTTTTTATCATTTCCGGTGTTACATCTGCAAAGGTTACTGCTACTGTAGACTCCGTAGGACCGTATGTATTTACTATTTTAGCCTGCGGAAAGCGTTCCGACAGCTTTTCCGCTGTTTCTTTTCCCAGCTTTTCTCCGCAAAAGAGGAACAGCTCCATTTCCGGAAGCAGACTGCTGTCAAAGCTGTGATCAGCCATACACATTTCTGCAAAAGAAGGCGTTGACACCCAGCAGGTTATTGAGCTATTTCTCATATATTCAAACATCTCAGCCGTGTTCTGCTGCTGTGCTTTATCCACACATACCAGCGTGCCTCCCATAGCAAGAGAGGTATATAGATCCATTACTGATAAATCGAAGGAAAATGGTGCCTGATTCATAAATATCGGGTGATTTCTCTTTTCATCGGTCAGTCTGGCACCTGCCAGGTTTACGGACCATTCTGCAAATTTGCTGAGATTACTTTCAGAAATCTCTACACCCTTAGGCTTTCCTGTGCTTCCCGACGTAAATATTATGTAGAAAGTATCATTGCCTGATACGGGAAAAGCAGTTCCCGAGCCTGCAGCCTGGTCACATATCCTGCTTATATCATTCTTGCCTATTACCCTGAACCCGTTAAGCACAAAATTCTCTGTAGCTAAAATGGTTTTGTTTCCTATCGCTTCGGCTATATCCTTGACTCTGTCTGCAGGCATAGAAATATCCACAGGACAGTACGCTCTGCCTGACTTTACACAGGCCATAAAACATACAATCATCTGTGGATTTTTGTGTCCGTAGACCATTACAGGCTCATTGTCTTCCACGTTGCTGCATAGCCACTGTGCCAGTCTATCTGACTGCTCACCCAGCTGTCTGTATGTCAGACTGTGTGGACCGGATTTTATTGC
>OLSB01000619.1_pt1 | contig 39900 bp, 36 predicted proteins | sample 1672071 | NCBI WGS metagenome assembly OLSB01 (sample SAMEA3136642, study PRJEB25190) | human gut metagenome | biome: human gut; feature: human-associated habitat; material: faeces | place: Austria | collected 2013 | reverse complement strand
ACCATCACCACCGAAGCCTGCACCCAGTATTATGAGGACGGCCGCAAGATCAACGACGAGATCAAGGCCCAGATCATGGAGTACATCGCCAAGATGGAGGAGATCACCGGCAAGAAGTTCGGCGATATGGAAAATCCTCTGCTGGTGTCCGTGCGCTCCGGTGCCCGCGCCTCCATGCCCGGTATGATGGATACCATCCTGAACCTGGGCCTGAACGAGCAGGTTGTGCATGTCATCGCTGAAAAATCCAACAATCCCCGCTGGGCGTGGGACTGCTATCGCCGCTTCATCCAGATGTTCTCTGACGTCGTTATGGAAGTGGGCAAGAAGTACTTTGAAAAGCTGATCGACGCCATGAAGGAAAAGAAGGGCGTCACCTTTGATACCGAGCTGACCGCTGAAGACCTGCACGAGCTGGCCAACCAGTTCAAGGCTGAGTACAGGAACCAGCTGGGCAAGGACTTCCCCGACGATCCCAAGGAACAGCTCTTCGCCGCCATCGAGGCCGTGTTCCGCTCCTGGGACAACCCCCGCGCCAATATCTACCGCATGGACCACGACATCCCCTATTCCTGGGGCACCGCTGTTAACGTACAGATGATGGCCTTCGGCAACATGGGCGATGACTGCGGCACCGGCGTTGCGTTCACCCGCTCCCCCGCTACCGGCAGCAAGGGTCTGTTCGGCGAGTTCCTGACCAACGCTCAGGGCGAAGACGTGGTGGCCGGCGTTCGTACCCCCATGCCCATCACCGAGATGGAGCAGAAGTTCCCCGAAGCCTTCAAGCAGTTCGTGGAAGTCTGCCAGACCCTGGAAAATCACTATCACGACATGCAGGATATGGAGTTCACCGTTGAGCACGGCAAGCTCTACATGCTGCAGACCCGTAACGGCAAGCGCACCGCCGCCGCCGCCATCAAGATCGCCTGCGATCTGATCGACGAGGGCATGATTTCCGAGGAAGAAGCGCTGATGCAGATCGACGCCAAGTCCCTGGATATGCTGCTGCATCCCACCTTCGACGCTGCGGCCCTGAAGAAGGCTCAGCCCGTGGGCAAGGGCATCGCCGCTTCTCCTGGCGCTGCCGCCGGCACCATCGTATTCACCGCTGAGGACGCCGTTGTGCATGGCAAGCGCGGTGAAAAGGTCGTCCTGGTTCGCCTGGAGACCAGCCCCGAAGACATCGAGGGCATGAAGTACAGCCAGGGCATCCTGACCGTCCGCGGCGGCCAAACCAGCCATGCGGCCGTTGTGGCCCGCGGCATGGGCACCTGCTGCGTATCCGGCTGCGGCGATATCAAGATGGACGAAGAGAACAAGTGCTTCACCCTGGCCGGCAAGGTCTATCATGAGGGCGATGTGCTGTCTCTGGACGGCTCCACGGGCAACATCTATGGCGAGCTGATCCCCACCGTTCCCGCCGATCCTAACAGCGGTTACTTTGGCCGCATCATGGAGCTGGCCGATAAGTATAAGACCATGGGCGTGCGCACCAACGCGGACACCCCCAAGGACGCCAAGCAGGCGGCCGCCTTCGGCGCGCAGGGCATCGGCCTGTGCCGCACCGAGCATATGTTCTTCGATCCCGCCCGTATCGGCGCGTTCCGCGAGATGATCTGCTCCGAGACCGTGGCTGAGCGCGAAGCCGCGCTGGCCAAGATCGAGCCCATGCAGCAGGCTGACTTCGAGGGCCTGTTCGAGGCGCTGGACGGCCATCCCGTTACCATCCGCTTCCTGGATCCCCCGCTGCATGAGTTCGTGCCCACCGACGAGGCCGATATCGAAGCGCTGGCCAAGACCCAGGGTAAGTCCGTTGCCTACATCAAACAGGTAATCAACGATCTGCACGAGTTCAACCCCATGATGGGTCATCGCGGCTGCCGCCTGACCGTCACCTATCCCGAAATCGGCGTTATGCAGACCCGCGCCATCATCAAGGCCGCGCTGGCTGTGCAGGGCCGTCATCCCGATTGGCAGGTTGTGCCTGAGATCATGATTCCCCTGGTTGGCGAAGTGAAGGAATACAAGTTCGTTAAGAACATCGTCGTGAAGACCGCTGACGAGCTGATCGCCGCCTCCGGCGTGGCCCTCAAGTACGAAGTGGGCACCATGATCGAGATCCCGCGTGCCGCCCTGACCGCGGACGAGATCGCCAAGGAAGCCGACTTCTTCTGCTTCGGCACCAACGACCTGACCCAGATGACCTTCGGCTTCAGCCGTGACGACGCTGGCAAGTTCCTGCCTGCCTACTACGCCAACAAGATCTACGAGTCCGATCCCTTCGCTCGTCTGGATACCATTGGCGTTGGCAAGCTGATGGAAATGGCTGTTAAGCTGGGCAAGGCCGCCAATCCCAAGCTGCACTGCGGCATCTGCGGTGAGCACGGTGGCGATCCTTCCTCCATCGAGTTCTGCAACGAGATCGGCCTGAACTACGTATCCTGCAGCCCCTACCGCGTGCCCATCGCGCGCCTGTCTGCTGCTCAGGCTGCCATCAAGGCCAAGAAGTAATATAAGCAACTGCTTATCGCGCAGCGATGCGCAAAACGGCCGCACAGTTCCTTGGAATTGTGCAACCGTTCTTTTCTAAACAAAGCTGTTAAAATCCAGAAAAATGGCCATGATAATCCCGAAAGACAGCCGAGAGGAGCGGAAACATGAAAGAATCCAAATACGCCGGCACGCAAACCGAAAAGAACCTGCGGACAGCCTTTTCAGGCGAATCCGAGGCGCGCAACAAATATACCTACTTTGCCTCCAAGGCCAAGAAGGATGGCTATGAGCAGATTGCGGCGCTGTTCCTCAAAACCGCCGAAAATGAAAAAGAGCACGCCAAGCTGTGGTTTAAGGAGCTGAACGGCATCGGCGCCACCGCCGAGAACCTGCTCTCTGCCGCCGAGGGCGAAAACTACGAGTGGACGGATATGTACGATGGCTTTGCCAAAACGGCCGACGAAGAGGGCTTCCATGATCTGGCCATCCGCTTCCGCATGGTTGCCGCCATTGAAAGGCATCATGAGGAGCGCTACCGCGCCCTGCTGCACAATGTGGAAATGGCGGAGGTCTTTGCTAAAAGCGAAGTCAAGGTGTGGGAGTGCCGCAACTGCGGCCATATCGTCGTTGGCGAAAAGGCCCCCGAGATATGCCCGACCTGCAATCATCCCCAAAGCTATTTTGAAATCCACGCGGAAAACTATTAAAAAGGTTAGCGTGATCGACATAACCCTGCCGACGGCGTGATGCTGCCGGATGAGAAAAAGCAATCGCTTTAAAAAGCGCGCGTGCCCCAAATGTAAGCTGGGCATGCGCGCCTTTTGTAAATTTTGTCATCGCCCGCCAAATTCGTATTGACTTGCCCCGTGGTATCCTTTACAATTGAGATACATACCATTCAAATCACCCTGCGCCCCTCTGCCCCCCAACACAACAAGATGAAGGAGAAAAAGAAGATGAAAAAATGGTTGGTTGCATGTCTCCTGGCGATGGCGCTGCTCTTTGTAACGACCGCTGCGATGGCAGGCCATAACAAGGCGAACGGCGAGTATTGTTTAGGCGGTTCCTATGGTCTGCTAAAAGAGTACGAAAATCAGCATCTGCGGAGGTGCAATGACTGCCAGGAAGAGCTCTTGGAGAATCACTGGGTTGGACAGGAAGCCACGTGCATACGGAAAGCAAAATGCGGCGACTGTACTAAACGCTTCGGCGAATACGGGCCGCACGACTATGGCGATTGGACGCCCAACGGCAACGGCACCCACACCCGCACCTGCAAGCGCAATTGCAAACTCGATAACAGAACCGAGACGGAGAATTGTACCTTCAGCGTAGCGCCCTGCGCCGAGCCTGCCGCCTGCACCGTGTGCGGCGGGGTTTACTCGACGGGGCATGACTGGGGCTGGACGCCTAACGGAGATCAAACCCACACCCGCGTCTGCACGCGCGACTCCAGCCACACCGAGACGGAAGACTGCGGCGACTTTTGGGAAGCGGATTGCGTGTATCCCGCCATATGCAGCGTCTGCCGGGGCGAATATGGCGAAGCAGACCTGAGCAACCACAGCTGGGATATGTGGGAAAGCAATGGCGATGGCACTCACACCCGCATATGTAACCGCGAAAGAAGCCACACAGAAACGTAAGATTGTTTCGGCGTAAGCTGCGGGGAAACGGACTGGTGCCGCGGCTGCTGGGAAATGTATACGGCAAGCCACAAATTTGACGATTCTTGGTCAAGCACTCCCGATGAGCACTGGAAGGTTTGCCTTCATTGCAAAGAACCCCAAACCAAAGCCCTCCATTCATTCGTGGAACAACCTGACGAAAAGCATCTGAAGTCCGAGGCCACCTGCGTGTCCGTAGCCGTGTATTACAAGGCTTGTTCCGAGTGCGGCTACCAACTATCGGATACCTTTGAAAGCGGCACAATAGATGTGAACAATCATGATCTGAATTATCACGATGCCAAAGCTCCCACCTGCACCGAGTCTGGCTGGAAAGCCTACGAAACCTGCAAGCGTGAGGGCTGCAATTACACTTCTTATCAGGGATTGGACGCACTGGATCACGACTGGAACGATTGGACGTCCAACGGCGACGGCACCCACACCCGCACCTGCAAAAACGACCCCAGCCACACCGAGACGGAGGCCTGCTCCGGCGTGGACTGCGGGCAGACAGGCGCATGCTCCGTTTGCAACGGCGAATATACCGCGGTGCCGGCAGAGCACGAATATGAGCCCTGGTCGTACGATGCCAGTGAGCATTGGCGCAGCTGCATCCATTGCAAGGCAAGCCAGAAATCTAACCATTCATTCGAAGATATGCATTCCGAGGCCACCTGCGCATCCCCGGCTAAGTATCTCGGTACCTGTTCCGATTGCGGCTTCTATAGAACTTATAATCTCGGCGATATAGATCCAAACAACCACGACCTGATCCACCATGCCGCCAAGGCCGCTACCTGCACGGAGATCGGCTGGAAGGCCTATGATACCTGCTCCCGCTGCGACTACACCACCTATGTGGAGCTGACCAACGGGGGACACAGCCTGACCCACCATGCCGGCCAGGCCGCTACCTGCACCGAGGTCGGCTGGGAAGCCTACGATACCTGCTCCCGCTGAGACTATACCACCTATGTGGAGCTGCCCGCGCTGGGGCATGATTATCAGGATGAGATCATCCCGCGCACCTGCGAGGACGACGGCTACACCCTGCACACCTGCACCCGCTGCGCGGATCGCTACGCCGATACCATCGTGCCGCACTGCGGCCACTGGTATGGCGAGTGGACGGCCAACGGCGACGGCACGCAGCGCGCGGAGTGTCTGCGCGGCGGCTGCCACCATGAAAAGACGGTCGATTGTGAGATCATCGGGCTGCCCGCGCTGGGCGTGTCCGTCTGCCATGCGTGCGGCACGGTGAGCGACGGCTCCAGGCTGGCGCTGGCCAACGCTTCCGTCAAGATCGTCAGCGGCAGAATCCCGCATGGTGAAGCCCTCCTGCGCGTAGGCACGCTGGCCAGCGGCGAAAAGCTACTGACGCTGGGCTACGTCTACGGCGGCCAGCTTTCCAAGGCTTCCTGCCAAGTGAGGGTCGCCCTGCCTGCCGAGCTGGTAAACGGCTGCACCCTGTCCCTGCTCAATGCGGACGGCACGGAAACGGCGGTTGATTGCACGGTCGATGGCGATTCCGCCGTGTTCACGCTGACCTTCGCCCAGCCCCTGCTGGCTGTGCGGCTGACGCCCGCCCCGTAAAAAACGCATAACGAAAGCCGCTCCATCCAGCCGAATCAGGAGCGGCTTTTTCTTCTTTGTTCAGTTTCCCACAGCCGCGATGTTTTCCGCCGTCAGGGGCAGATACGCCACCGCGATGGGCTCGGTCAGGTCGAAGGCGGCCAGCCAGGCATGGTAGTCCGTTTGACTCAGCACGTCCGTGCCGCCACCCCTGGGCGTAACCAGATATACGCTGCCCGCGCCCTCCGCGTCAATCTGATCGGGATAGGGAAAATCAAACTCCCAATGCTGCAGGGAGCGCGCCTTGGCCCAGGCGTCCACGCTGGCAATCAGCTCGTAGGTTTGCGTATCCGCGCTATAGGCATACAGATTGTAAGGCCAGAAGTCATCGTCGCTCAGCCCCTGATTGTGCGACCACTGCGCCACGGCATAGCCGTTGGCATAGTAGGTGACAGCTGGATATTCGATCAGTTCCTCCTCCAGCGCGCCGGTTTCAGCATCATAGCGGTATACCGCCTCGGTCTGCCAGGCCACAATGGTCGCCATCATATGCAGGATCAGCTCCTCCTGGCCATCGCCATCCACATCGCACAGGGCAAAGCTGTTTTCCGTCTCCGCGCCCTCCTCCGTGCTGAAATCGGCCTCCTCGCCATCGGGATAGCGGTGCTGCTGATACAGCGTTTCAAGCGCCTCGCGATAGGCCGCCAGGCGCAGTTCACGCTCATCGGCCTGCTCCGCGCAGGCGGACAGGCAGGCGGCAAGGCAAATCGACAGGCAAAGAATAAAGCAAATCAGCTTTTTCATCTTCATAAAAGCCTCCTTTTCTGGCTGCTCTGACAGTATACGCCCCCGCTGCGCCAATTTCAAGGCATCCGCGCGGGTTTTACAATTGCGCCGCGCACCCGATATCCGCCCGAAAGTTGCATTGACAAAACTTTTCCAGCCCATTAAAATATTGTCATCACACAACAGGAGCCGGCACGATGACCACGGTGCTTTTAATCCGCCACGGGCAAAGCGTTACCAACGTTACGCAGGTGTTTACCGGGCATTACGATGTGCCCCTGTCCCCCCTGGGGCAGGAGCAGGCGCGCTGCACAGCAGCCTATCTGCAAAAGAATTTCAGGATCGATGCGATATACGCCAGCGACCTGATGCGCGCCATGCAGACCGCCCAGCCGACGGCGGCGGCCTTCGGCCTGCCCATCCGCCCCGAGCCCGATCTGCGCGAAATCTGCGCCGGGCGGTGGGAGCGTATGCCCTTTGCGCAGATTGAGCAGGATTACGCCCAGCTATACGATTGCTGGCGGCACGATATCGGCCGCTGCGTCTGCCCGCAGGGCGAAAGCGTGGCGCACCTGTTTGATCGCGTGCAGGCGGCGGTATCGCGCGCCGTGGCCGCGCATCCCGGCCAGACCGTCGCGCTGTTCACCCACGCCACGCCCGTGCGCGCGCTGCAATGCCGCTGGCAGGGCGGCACGGTGCTGGATATGCGCGGCGTGCCCTTTGTGCCCAACGCCTCCGTCACCGCCGCGCAGGTGGAAAACGGCGCGTACCGCCTGACCCTGATTGGCGAAAACGCCTTTCTGGACGATTTGAAAACCGCCCTGCCCGACAACGTATAAAGGAGGGAGACCCCATGGCGGATCAGCCCCGCATTGCGCTTTTGAACGATTCCTTCCCGCCGACGATTGACGGCGTGGCCAATGTGGTAACAAACTATGCCCGTATTTTGCATGACGATGGCTATCCCGTCATGGTCGCCACCCCCGAATATCCCGGCGTAACCGATGATTATCCCTACCCCGTGCTGCGCTATGCCAGCGTGAACACCACCAGGCTGGTGGGCTACCGCGCGGGCTATCCCTTCAGCGCGCGGGCGGTATCGGCCATTGATGATTTTCACCCCGATATCCTGCACACGCACTGCCCGGTGGCCTCCACCCTGCTGGCGCGCACGGCGCGCGAGGGTACGGGCGCGCCGGTGGTGTTTACCTATCATACCAAGTTTGATATCGACATCCGCACGGCGCTGAAGGGCGAACTATTGCAGAATCAGCTGATTACGGCCATGGTACGCAACATCGAAGCCTGCGACGAGGTGTGGACGGTCAGCCACGGCGCGGGCGAAAACCTGCGCTCGCTGGGCTTCCGGGGCGAATACCGCGTGATGGAAAACGGTGTGGATTTCCCCCGCGGCCGCGCGACGGAGGCGGAAATCGCCGCCATTACCCAGCGCCATCACCTGCAACAGGATCGCCCCGTTTTCCTCTTTATCGGCCGCATGCGCTGGTATAAGGGCATCCGCCTGATCCTGGACGGCCTGGCGCAGGCCAGGGCGCAGGGCGCGCGCTTTACCATGCTGTTTGTGGGCGATGGCACGGACATGGCGGATATCCAGGCGCTTGCCCGCGAAAACGGCCTGTGGGAGGACTGCGTTTTCGCCGGCGCGGTGCGCGACCGCGAGCTGCTGCGCGCCTATTACAGCCGGGGCGATCTGTTCCTGTTCCCCTCCACCTTTGACACCAACGGCATTGTGGTGCGCGAGGCGGCCGCCTGCGCCCTGCCCGCCCTGCTGGTGCGCGGCAGCTGCGCGGCCGAGGGCATTGACGACGGCCAGACCGGCCTGCTGATGGATGAAAACGCGCAGAGCCTGTGCGCGCAGGCGCTGTGGGCGTGCGCGCATCCGGATGAAATCCACCGCATCGGCCAGACCGCGCAGGAGCGCATCTATATCTCCTGGGAGGATGCGGTGCGCCGGGCTGAAAAGCGCTATGCCGATATCCTGGCCGAGCACCCCAACGGCGCGGCACGCCCCCGGCGGGATGTGTTCCCCTTCCTGTCCGACGCGCTGGAGGCCGTCACCCGCCTGCGTGAGCTGAGCGAGCAGGTGCGCGAGCTGCTTAAATAAGGTAGGCAAGTGCAAGGAACCGCAGTTGATGCACAGGCTAAAAGATGATAGGCGGCGTATGGATGCATTGCATATTGCGGATTACCGTGCGATATGCTATAATATTATACCGCTATGGAAAGGAGTGACGCGCATGGCCCGGCAAAAGGGCGTACATCCCGTAGCAAGCAACCGCCGCGCGCGGCACGACTATTTCATAGAGGAAACCTATGAATGCGGCCTCGCCCTGCACGGCACGGAGGTAAAATCCATCCGCCAGGGGCATGTGAACCTGAAGGAGAGCTTCGCCCACGTCAAGGACGGCGAAGTGCTGGTGGAAAGCATGCACATCAGCCCCTATGAGCAGGGCAACATCTTCAATACCGATCCCATGCGGCCCAAAAAGCTGCTGCTGCACAAGGCCGAAATCCGCAAGCTGCAGCAGCTGGTGCAGCGTAAGGGCTACACGCTCATCCCGCTGCAGCTGTACCTGAAGGACGGCCGCGTCAAGCTGGAGCTGGGCGTGTGCATGGGCAAGCAGCTGCACGATAAGCGCGCAGCCGCGGCGGATCAGGCAGCCAAGATGGAGGCCGCGCGCGCCGTGCGCAATCAGCGCGCGGAGTAACGCGGGGGCGTTCTGGTTTCGACGGGGATTGCGAAGGACAGGATAAGCGAGCCGAGGACCCTGGCCTCGTAAAAACGGGGAAATTAAAATTAACTGACAATAACAGTTACGCTTTCGCGGCCTAATGGCTGCGCGTTGCCCCAAAGCGCTCACGGCTTTGGCAAGCAGCGTCATTGATGTGAGGAACAGGCCCGCCTAAGCTTTGCGGCGAGGCCGGTAAAATGAAGCTACCAAGCCCCATAGCCCGTTCGCAGGCGCTGGGGCAAGGGAAATCCAAAATGCGTCCTGCGCTCGGAGAAAATCCTGTAATTCGGTCTTCGGACAGGGGTTCGATTCCCCTCGCCTCCACCACAGCGCACAGATACGAACCAGAAAGGCTATTTTTAGGAACAGTATTTGTGCTCACATACAAAACAGCGGAAGGGTAAAACCTCCGCTGTTTTGTTGTTTTGGGCTTCATATCAAAGGTGAAATTTTGGGATACCCTGATTTCACTTTTATTTTCATCTGCGCTTCGGCAAAGAGCCGTGGCGCAGTTTTTTTATATATTTCGCGCGCGCACGCGCGAGGGGTGCTTCCTCAGCTTAAAGATGAATGAAATCCATAAAAAATTCGCATTAACTAACGGAAATCCAGGCTCGGCGCCGCCCTGTTTGATAAAGGCGCCATCCAGGCAGAATTGCCGGCAGGAAAGGAGGGAATCCTGATCGTTGCGTCTTAGCTGATCTTCCATCGCCAACGCAAAAGCCCCGGACTGATCGTCGCCGACCATCCGGGGTTTTTGTTATGGGGCTTGCGCGGTTAACCCTTCTTCACATCCATGGTGACGGCGCACAGCAGGCTATCCGGCTGGGGCTGGCCATGTACCGCGCCCAGGAAATCCTTGCCCAGCATATCGTAGAAGCTGCCGCTGACGGTCAGATCAGGCAGGCGGCCAACGAGCTTGCCGTCCTCCATCAGGTAGGCCAGCTGCACGGGGGTGGCAAAGTGCCCGTCGGGCGTAGTATCGCCGCCGGAGGCCATGGCCATGTAGATGGCCCGGCCAGGCGCCAGCTCCGCCAGGCTGGAGGCGGTAGGATCAACATAGAAGCGATGGAAGCCCAGGCTGGGCACACCGTCATAGGCGGCGGCCGCTGTGCCAAGGTTGGGCAGGCCAAACTGCTCCGCCGACTTCTTGGTGGTCAGAAGGCCCGTCAGCGTGCCCTTATCAATCAGCGTGGGGCGCAGATCGGGCGCGACGCAGCCCTCGTAATCGAAGAAGCATACGCCCGGATGGGTGGCGGGGTTCATATCGTCGCGCAGGGACAGCTTGCCCGAGAAGGCCTTTTGCCCCAGCTTGCCGCTGAGCAGCGACGCGCCGGAAACATACATTTCCGCCACAAAGTGCTGCAGGAAGGTGCCAAACAGGCTGCCGCTTTCCATCACCACAGGGTAGCGGCCAGGCTCAATATCCACGGGCGTGTAAAAAGCGTCGTATTCCTTTTTGAACTGCTCGAGCAGCGCGTCCGGATCAAAGCGTTCGCCGCTGTAGCCCAGCGCGGCGTCAAACAGATTGCCCGAGCCGCGGTTCTGCACGATCAGCCCAATATCCACGCTGCGGCCCGAGCTGACCAGATGGCGGCCCAGGGAGTTGCGATATTCGGCCTTCTTATAATCCAGCGTAATCTTATTGGAAAAGGCAAACCGCGGGCAGGCCTCGCCCAGACGATCCAGAAAGCGCTGCATGGTGGGAATCAGCTCGGGCACGGGGATGATTTCGTCCTCATGCAGGTCGATCTTTTCCAGCGCGCCCTCCAGATGGCAGGGATAGGGAATGCCCAGCGCCAGCGCCTCTGCGGCCTTTTCGGTCAGCCTTTGCTCGTCCGGCTCGCCCAGGCAGCCGGCAATGCCGATGCAGCCGTTATCATAGGCGCGCACCGTGCCCGTGGTTTCCTCTTTTTCGCGGAAGCTGTCAATCTTGCCGCCGGTCACATTCAGGGTAACGGAGCGGCGGATTTGGGTCAAAAATTCTTTTTCCATGGTGTTCACCTCACTGCACGTTCATGGACGATACGCGGACATAGGGGCCGCCAAAGCCCACGGGCAGGTTCATCTGCTCCATCTTGCCGCAGCCGCCCGTGACAAAGGACAGCAGCTGCACATCGCGGGTCAGGCCGTCGATCAGCCCCAGCGTTTCAAATACCGAGCCGGTCAGCACGCTGATCTGCACCGGGCGGCCCAGCTTGCCATCCACAATTTCGTAGGCCAGGCTGGGGGCGATGGTAAAGGTGCTCATGCCGCTGCCATGGCGGATGGTCTTGATATAATAGCCCTTCTTGATGGGGGCGATCAGCTGGTCAAAGTCCAGGTCGCCGCCTTCGATGTAGGTGGTGGTCATGCGCACGATGGGCTCAAAGGTGCAGTCGATGGCGCGGGCGTTGCCGGTCAGCCCTTCATCCAGGGCAGCGGCAGTCTGCGCGCTGTGCAGGCGGCCCGCCAGCACGCCGTTTTTGATCAGATAGTTCTTGCGCGCCTTGGTGCCCTCGTCGTCATAGGGCACATAGCCGCAGCCGGGCACGGAGCCGCACTCGGCAATGGACAGGATGGGCGAGCCCACGGTCTTGCCCAGCTGCCACTCATCGCGCATGGCTTCATCGGAGAGCATGAAATCGGACTCGGACTTATGGCCGAAGGACTCATGCGCGAAAACGCCCGCCGCCTCGGGCGAGAGCACCACGGGGTATTTGCCCGGCTCGACCGGCACGGAGCTGCGCAGGAAGGCCGTCTGCTCGGCCATGGCGGCGCGGATCGTCTCGGTCAAGCCCTTCAATTCGTCAAAGCGGGTCGCGCCCTTCTGCCAGTGGCCGGAAAACTTCTTTTCGCCCTCCGCCATATCGCAGGAGAAGGACAGTCCGCAGGTTTGGTAATCATAGGTGATATCCGCGCCCAGGCTGGACTGGAAATGGAACAGGCTGCTGCGATCCAGATAGGAGCCGGAGGGCATGGTGACGCATTTATCCTCGCTCAGCAGCGGCAGGTAGGACAGCAGCAGCGCCTGCTTATCCTTGGCGGGGATATCGCGCACGGAGCAATCGGCAAAGCTCAGCACCGTGTCGCGGTTGCGCTCAAAGCGGCGCACGGTGGGATCGTCCAGAATCTGATCGTTGGGCGCAGCGGCGGCGTACAGGCCGTCCAGCGTCTTTTGCAGGTGATTCAAATCGGTCACGGAGGCGTAATACCACATTTTGCCGTCATAAACCCGCAGGAAGGCGCGGCGCTCCACCTGGCTTTTCATTTCCTCCAAAATACCGGCCTGATAGGAAATGACGGTGCGGCTGCGATCCTCGGTGCGCACATCGGCATAAAAGCCGTCGCGGAACTCAATCATCAAAGGAATCCTCCTTGTGTTATTTCCTTATATAATTATACAACAATTTGTCAATCATTGGCTATAAGCATGGGCACGTTTCTTGCCACTCTATAAAAAAGCGTCCTGAGCCATTTGCTCAGGAACGCTTTTCATGCTATTTACCAATTCTCGCCCATCCTGGAAAACGCCTCGCCCAGGCTGTCCAGCCCCAGCAGGATCAGGTATACGCCGATCATAAACGTGATGGAGAGCAGGCTGTAATAGGGCTTGATCAGCATCAGAAAGCCCAGCGCCAAACCCAGGGAGTTGATAATCAGCGAGAACCAATAGGCCGCGCTGCCCGCCACAAAGCGCACCATGTGCCCATGCGACAGGCGGGAGATGCAGTGCGCGATGAACCAGATGGGGAAGAACACCATCATCGCCCAACGGCCCGCGCCGGGATGCACCATCAGCACCAGGCCCGTCATCACGCTCAGGATGCCCGAGATCAGCGAGATCGTGGGGCCAAAGCCCGTGTGCTTTTCCATTTTGACGTAGAACACGATATCGCCAATGCCCGTGATCGTGGCCAGCAGGCCGTAAAGCACCACCAGGCCGGTCAGCGCGCTCTGCGGGCGGGTGAAGGTGAAAATACCCAGCAGGATCAGCAGAATACCGACAATCAGCTCATACACGCCGTAGCTTGAACGCCTTTTCATTTGTTCTGCTCCTCCTTCCTGGTATCCGCCTCCAGGATGCGCATGAATTCCTCGCCCGTGATGGTTTCCTTCTCGTACAGGTACTGGGACAGTTCGTCCAGCTTGGCACGGTTTTCATCCAGAATCTTGCGCGCCTTTTCGTGCTGCTCGCGCACCACGTTTACCACCTTGCGGTCGATCTCGCGCTGGGTTTCGGCCGAGCAGCTCAGCTGCGCGTCGCCGCCCAGGTACTGGTTGGTCACGGTTTCCATGGCCACCATGTCAAATTCATCGCTCATGCCGTAGCGGGTAATCATGGCGCGGGCCAGCTTGGTGGCCTGCTCGATATCGTTGGACGCGCCCGTGGTGATCTCGCCAAACTTGACCTCCTCCGCCGCGCGGCCGCCGGTCAGGGTGGCGATTTTATTGAGCAGCTCCTGCTTGGTCAGCAGGTTCTTATCGGCCTCCTCCACCTGCATGGTATAGCCCAGCGCGCCGGAGGTGCGGGGGATAATGGTGATCTTCTGCACCGGGGCGGAATGGCTTTGCAGCGCCGCTACCAGCGCGTGGCCAATCTCATGATAGGCCACCACGTGCTTTTCCTGATCGGACAGCACGGCGTTCTTCTTCTGATAGCCCGCGATGACGACCTCGATGCTTTCCTCCAGGTCGGCCTGCGTCACCTGGGTGCGATGATCGCGCACCGCGCGCAGCGCCGCCTCATTGATGATGTTGGCCAGCTCCGCGCCCGAGGCGCCCGAGGCCATGCGCGCGATGACGTGGAAATCCACATCGGGCGTGGTCTTGATCTTGCGGGCGTGCACCTTCAAAATGGCCTCGCGGCCCTGCAAGTCGGGCAGCTCCACAGGCACGCGGCGGTCAAAGCGGCCGGGGCGCGTCAGCGCGGGATCCAGCGCCTCGGGGCGGTTGGTGGCGGCCAGAATGATCACGCCGTTGTTGCCCTCAAAGCCGTCCATTTCGGTCAGCAGCTGGTTCAGGGTCTGCTCGCGCTCGTCGTTGCCGCCCATGTTGCCGCTGTTGCGCTTCTGGCCGATGGCGTCGATTTCATCGATAAACACGATGCAGGGCGCCTTTTCCTTGGCCTGCTTGAACAGATCGCGCACCTTGCTTGCGCCCATACCCACGAACATTTCCACAAATTCCGAGCCGGAGATGGAGAAGAAGGGCACGTTGGCCTCGCCCGCGACAGCCTTGGCCAGCATGGTTTTACCGGTGCCTGGAGGTCCCACAAGCAGCACGCCCTTGGGCATGGACGCGCCAACCTCGGTGTATTTCTGCGGGTTATGCAGATAATCCACAATCTCGGCCAGGCTTTCCTTGGCCTCGTCCTCGCCCGCCACATCGCTGAAATGGATGCCCTGGCTGGACTGCACATACACCTTGGCGTTGCTCTTACCCATGCCAAAGCTCATGGCGTTCTTGCCGCCGGCCTGCTCAATGAGCTTGCGGCTGAGGAACTGGCCCAGCGCCACAAAAACCAGCAGCGGCAGCACGCCGGTAAGCAGCAGGCTCAGCAGGGGGGACATGGTTTTTTCCACCGTGCCGGAGAACTTGGCGCCCGCCTCGTACAGGCGCTGCACCAGCGTACTATCCTGCAAAGCGACGGTCTTATACACCGCGTCGCCCGCCTTATTGGAAAACAGAATCTCGCTGTCGTCCATCTGCACCTCGCCGATATCCTTATCGTCGATCATGCGCATGAACGTGCCGTAATCCACCTCCGTCACCTGCCGCTCCAGCAGCAGGGGGGAGACGATCATATTAAACGCCAGCAGCACGGCCAGCACCACGCCGTAGTAAAAAATCAACGGTTTCTTGGGGGATTTCGCTTCTTTCATTGCGCGTTCCTCGCTTCCTCTTGTTCGGTCATCTGCGCGTCGATGGCTTCCAGGCTGATCAGCAGCGCCCGGCTGGCCGCCTGCAGGGCAAAGTCCAGCGCGTACTCGGCAAGCAGCAGCGCCTGCTCGCTGCTGGGCTGGCTCAGCGCGTTTTCGCGCGCCTGGCTGAGCATGCCGTCCATCCTGCTGAAGGACGCGGCAATATCGCTGGCCGCCTGGCTGCGGCTATGGCACAGGCGATTGCGCAGCGTCATTTCATCCTGCGCGCACTCGCGCCGCAGGGCTTCCTCCTCCTGCCGCAGGGTGGACAGGTTCTCGCCCTCGCTGATCAACACCCGGCTGTGCAGCCGCGCCACGCGCTCGTCCAGCTCATGGAGCTTGGCCGATAATATCTCATGGGCCATGCGCTCGCCTCCTTTCATCCTACGCGTATATTATAATGCCTCGTTTTCCCCGCCGCAACGTACAATCTTCTCGCCGTGTATGGACAAATTTGGCAAAGTGTAAAAGAGAGGACGGGGGAGAAGAAGGGGGAAAGCAGGAAGCGAACGGAGGAAAGCTTGCTTTCATCCGGGCGGTTCAGGCTTTCTCCTGCCACGGAGGCACACAACACTGCCGTCTTTCAGCTTAAAACCAGTAGCTTTTATGTCACACACAGGTTCTTTGTTACTTTCTTCACCGAAGAAAGTAACGTCCCCTTCGTCCCCCTTCGTCCCCCATCGTCCCCTTCGTCCCTTCTCACGGCAGGGCAATGCCATCCGCCCAGGCGGCATCCACGTAAAACAGCGCCACGCCGTTGACGGCAACAGCCCAGTGCAGCGCGTCATAGGGGTAGAAGGCCAGCTCGCGCGCGCCGCCCTCCCAGGCAAGGGTCAGCACCATGGCGGGCTCGCCCGTGGGCGCGTAGCCTGCCGGCAGCGGGGAGGTCGCCGCCAGCTCGGTCATCTGGCCGTAAGCGTAGAGGAATTGCGTTGCGTCGCAGGCCTCGCCGTCGCGCGTCACCTGCACGTCATAGAGGATGTTGCCGTTCTCGTCCGTTTCAAATTGATTGTTGGCCTGCACGCGCTCGTGCAGCGACAGCGCGTACACGTGCGTTTCGCCCGCGCGGGTCAGGGTCAGGCTGGTCAGGCGGTTGGTGGGCACGTTGATGGGCGCGCCCAGCAGCAGGCCGTCATAGCCCTGCGACAGCAGAAAGCCCGCCGTGAAGTAGGACGCCTTGAGCACGTCGCCGCGGTACAGGCAGTAATAGATCACCTCGCTCGCGTCCGCGCCGCAGGCAAGCGTCAGCTGATACGCATCCAGCTGCGTCTGCGCGTAGGCCTGGCCGTTGTCGTCATAACCGGTCAGAATGCTGGCCGCGATATCCAGAGTGATCACGCGCCGGGGCGCGTCCAGCCCGTAGGCAGAAAGGCCCGCCGATTCCGGCGCAACATACTGCGCAAAGCGCAGATTTTCCAGCTTGTCCAGCAGACTCTCCACCGCCGTGCTGCTCAGCGGATACTCAAAGGGCGCGGTCAGGTACCATTCCTCCCCCGCCCGGCGCTCGATGCGGAAGGGAGTATCGCCCGCAAAGGCGATCGCGTCGATCAAATCGCCCTTGATTGCGGGATCGGGCACGGCGTGCAGCGCCATGCGCGAGCGGGAGAACACGTCGTGCGCCTCCTGATCGGTGGCAAACACGCGCGTGTCGCCCGCTATCATCATATAGTAGGCGGGTGTTTCCTCGGGCAGCAGATCGCCGATATGGAAGGTCAGCTCCGCGCCGTCGGTATAAACGGCCGTGACGGCGATGGAAGCGTCGGTGATGCCGAAATCCGCAGCGGTCAGGCTGTCGCTGTCCTTGAGATCCAGGATGACCCGCTGGGCGTATACCTGCGCCGCATCCCGCAGCGCGTCGTCCAGCATGGAAGCGCTGAAATCAAAGCCCGCGTCGCCATCCATGGCAGCCTGGCCGTCCCGCTGGGTGATCTCATAGGTTTCACCCTGGCCGTTGCGGATGAGCAGCCGGGCCACATCGGCGCTTGCGCGATCCGAGAACAGCACGGAGGTATCCTCCGCGGGGGAGGGCGTTTGATAGGCTCTGGGGCGCAGCAAATACGCGCATAGCCCCGCCGCCGCCAGGCAGACGATCACCAGCGCGATCAGCAGCCGCTTGCCCCCAAGCTGGCGCACCTGGCGCCTGCGCACGGCCATTACAGGTGCCTCCGGGGCAGCAGCACGGCCACCGCCAGCACGGCCACCAGCATGGGCAACAGGGTCAGCAGCACCACGGGGGCGGCGACATTGGATACGTTCAATTGCTGCCGCACGGCGGGACGGGACAGGATATCCAGATCCACGGGGGGCTTGCCCTGCAAATACTGCGATACCTGCAATAACAATTCGCCGCTGTAGGTATAAGCGTACATCCAGTTGTCCAGGAACATGGAATCATTGCCGATAATGAACGCACGGGAGTTCTGCCCGCCGTCAAACACGCGGCTGGCGCACAGCGCCAGGGCGAAGGGCCCCGTGCGGTCATCCGCCTGCCGCTCGATGGATACGGTGCTGCCCGCGCCCAGGGTGCGGATGTACGCGCCCTCGGTGCTCTCCAGCGCCACATACACGCTCAGCGCGCTATCCTGCTGCGTGGGCGTTTCCAGCGCGCGCGCGCCGGCCAGAATCAGCCAGTCATACCCCCCCGCCACCAGGGTGCCCGTCGCGTCCGTCGCCAGCATTTTGGGCGTCAGGTTGGGGATGGACTCGTAATACGCATCGGTGCGGGCTTCATCCTCCAGAACCAGGCCCGGAATGGGCTCAAAGCCGTACAGGCGGTAGAGCGCGTAGAAATTGGGCAGCTCGTCCGGATCGGTATAGCTGACGGTGATAAACAGATCGCCGCCCGCCTGCACATAATCGGTCAGCATTTGCAGCTCGGTTTCGCTCAGATCCTTGGTGGGCGATAGGATCATCAGCGGCGCATCGGGATCAGGCGCGCCGTCGGTAAGCAGGTTCACGCGGGAAAGGTCGTAGTTGGCGCTGGTCAGGTAATCCTCCATCACAGTGGTGGAGGCTTCGTCCAGCTCGCCATGGCCGGACAGAAGCTGCATGCGCGGCAGGCTGTCCGCCGTCACATACAGGATGGCCTCGGAAATGCTCTTTTCATACTGCCAGCCGGTGATGCGGTACATGCCCTGCTCCGCGTCATAGGTGCGCTCGATGTAATCCTCCGCTGTCAGCACGCGGGTGCGCCCCGTTTCCTCGCAGCGGATGATCAGGCAATCGCTGTTGACGGCGCTGTCATCGCCGTAGGAGGAGGCCAGCTGCAAAAGCAGCGGGTTGCGGGTGAGGTTTTCCTGCGACCAGGTGATATGCGGCGTGCGCGCCTGATAGCGATTGAGCAGGGCGATGAGCTGGCTGTCCTCGCTGCCATCGGAAAACACGGCGTACATGCGCACGTCGCGCGTCAGGCTATCCAGCAGGTTTTCGGTGGCCTCGCCCTGGGTGGTGATATTATTGAAGGAATAATCCAGCTGCCAGTCGTACTTGCTTTCCAGGTAATCGGCGGCCACCACTGTGAGCACACAGGCGGCGGCGCACAGCAGGCACAGCGCGGTATTGAGCGCGCCCTGGCGCAGCTTGCGATGCAGTTTCTTTTTCATGCTTCCCTCCACCGCCGGGCGTCCAGCGTGCGCACCGAGAAAAACAGGCACAGAAAGATGGCCGCGACAAAATACAGCGCGTTGGCAAAGCTGAGCTGCCCCAGCTTAAAGGGGGCGCAGCGCTGATAGGGGCTGATAAAGGTGAGGATGCTATTGACAATTTTGATATCGATAGCGGCGTTAAGCACGTCCATCAGCCACAGCAGCAGGTTTCCGCCGAAGGCCACGATGGCGGCCGTCATGGGCGCGCGGCACTGGGCGGAAATGAGCATATCCAGCGCGATAAAGGCGCAGCCCTGCAGGATAAAGCCCAGGTACCCCACGGCCAGCTCCTGCGGATAGACCTGGCCGTACAGCGCCACGATGAGCACAAACACCAGCGACAGCGCCACGCTGCACAGCAGCACTGCGCACGCCGCCAGGAACTTGCCGCCCACAACGCCCCACAGCGATACGGGCGAGGTGAGCAGCAGCTGGTCGGTGCGCGCCTTACGCTCGCCGGCGAAGGAGCGCATGGTCAGGATGGGGGTGAGCAGCATCCACAGGTAGCTCATCATCCACAGCAGATTATTGAGATCGCTTGAGCGCGCCGCCAGGTTATTGATGGCGAAAAACACGCAGCCCAGCGTTAAAAACACGCCCATGTACACATACGCGGCCGCGGTGTAAAAATAGCCTTGCAGCTCGCGCTTGAAGATCGCACGCATGCGTTTGGTTCCTTTCTTTTCGGTGGGATGGGGGGGACGGGGATACGGGGGAACGGAGGGAAACGTTACTTTCTTCAGTGAAGAAAGTAACAAAGAACCTGTGTGTGACGTAAAAGCTGCTGGAATAAAACTGGAAGACAGAACTGCGGTTTGGAAACCGTGGCAGGTGAAAGCCTGAACCGCCCGGATGAAAGCAAGCTTTCCTCCGTTCGCTTCCTGCTTTCCCCCTCGGTCTGGCTTCGCCAGCCCTGCGCTGATCTGCGATCAGCGTGCCACGGGGTTGCACACAATTGCTCATAATTGCAGCAGTTCAAGCTGCTGCATTTTCCTGCACCTCCGGCAAATCCTCCATTTGATTTATGATAGCACGTTTCCCGCGCATAGTAAAGGCGCGGCACGCCCATACTTTGGATAGCCACAATCATATGGAGGGTGCGCCATGCCATTGGAATATGCAAGCAACGCCGCGCTGACGGGCGATTTTGATGAAAAGGTACAGCTGATATCCGACACGCTGCGCCGGCCGGTGTGCGAGGATGCGGTGCTGCGCCGCTTCTGCGTGCTGGGACGGCGCGCGGCGCTGTTTTACATCGACGGCATGGCGGACGATAACAAGCTGCTGCGCGGGGTGATCGCGCCCTGTCAGCAGGCGCGGGATATGGAATGGAGCCAGGATACGCTGCTGGGCGAGATCCTATCCATTGCCAGCGCCACGCCCACCACGCGCCTGCCCACGGCCATTGGCAGCCTGATGAACGGCGACGCGCTGCTGCTGTGCGAGGAGATTGACGGAGCCATTGCGCTGGACGCCAAGGGCTTTGCCAAGCGCGGCGTGCAGCGCACCACAGGCGAGCTGGTGGTGCAAGGGCCGCAGGAGGCGTTTTCGGAATCGCTGCGCGATAACGTGGTGCTGCTGCGGCGCATGATGCGCACGCCCGCGCTGGTCAGCGAGGCGGCAAGCGTTGGTTCGCGCGTGCCTGCACGCGTGTGCATCCTGTATCTGGACGGCGTGGCGCGCAAGGAGAATATCGATGAGATCAAGCGCCGCTTGGACGGCTGCAATGTGGACTATGTATCCTCCCTGGGCATGCTGGAGCAGCTGCTGGAGGACAGCCCTTATTCGCTGCTGCCGCAGATTGTCACCACCGAGCGCCCTGACCGCGCGGTCAGCTTTCTGCTGAGCGGGCAGATCCTGCTGGGGCTTGAAAACGCCCCGCAGATGCTGTCCATGCCCATGAACATGGCCGAGCTCTTTCACGCGCCGGACGATTCCTCGCTGCGCTGGCAGTACGGGGCGTTTTTGCGCCTGCTGCGCATGCTGGGCCTATTGTTGGCGCTGCTGGTGCCGCCCATGTTTGTGGCGCTGACCAACTTTCATACCGAGGGCATGCCGCTGCCGCTGCTGACCAGCGTGCAGGAGGCGCAATCGCAGGTGCCCATCGGCGTGTTCCCGGCCACCATCGGCATGCTGATTATCTTCAGCCTGATCAACGAGGCCTGCACGCGCGTACCCTCCATGATGGGCGGCAGCCTGGGCGTGGTCAGCGCGCTGATCCTGGGGCAGGCTGCGGCGGAGGCCGATCTGGTCAGCCCGCTGCTGATTGTGCTGGTGGCGCTCAGCGGCCTGGGCAGCTTTGTGATGCCCGATTATACCTCGTCCATCGCCCTGCGCATTGCGCAATTGGCGCTGGTGGTGGCGGCGGGGCTGGCGGGGTACTTTGGCCTGGTGCTGTGCCTGCTGATCCTGATGCTGCACATCTTTGCCCAAACCAGCCTGGGCGCGCCCCTGTGTGCGCCCTTTGCCCCGCGCCGCGCGCGCAATCCTGATCTGGCGCTGCGCATGCCTGTGTGGCGGCAGCGGCTGCGGGGATATCTGAGCAATCCGGCCGCCATGCTGCGAAGCCGCGGGCGGATGCGCGCCTGGGAGAAAAAGGATGAATAAGCTGTTTCAAACTGCAACGCCGGTGCACGATGAAAAGCAATCCGACCTGAGCCGCCGCGCAGACCATATGCGCGAAGGGGCCATCATGCTGGGCATGACGGTGTTTTCGCAGCTATTGGCCTTTTCGGCGCTGTATATGCTGCCCGTCGCAGCCACCAGCGCCTGGTGGGGCGCGCTGCTGCTGATCGTCCCCGCGCTGCTGCTGTGGGGCTTTGGCATGCTGGCTGCGCGCGGCATGCCGCAAAACGCCTTTGAGCGCGCGCCTTACCGGGTGATTGCGGGCGTGCTGGCGGTGCTGTTTCTCAGCGATATGGCGGTAGATCTGCTGGCGATGATTGAGCTGACCTGCGCGTTTATCCTGCCGGGCACGCCGCGCTTCTGGTTGGCCATGATCGCCGCCATCGCGGTGGGCGTCGGCACGCCCTATAAAGCGCCCGACGCGGCCTCGCGCACGGCGCGGTTCCTGCGGTGGTTCTTTATCGGGTCGTTTGTGTTCTGCGCCGCCACAGTGATGCCGCAGGGCGAGACGGGGTATCTGTTTCCCTGGGCAGGCTACGGCGTGCGGCACACCCTGCGCTGCGCGGCGCTGGGCGGCGGGGGCTGCTGGACGGCGGCGGTGCTGCCGCTGCTTTCGCATGCCGAGCCGCGTCAGGCGGCGCGCCAGGCGCGCACCTGGCTGCCGCAGCTGGTGGCGGTATTCATGATCGCGCTGCTGCTGCTGTGCTGCGCCTATGTGCTGCCCGCCACATCGCTGGGCGAGCGCTGGGGCTTTGTCCTGCGGCTGCAAATGCTGATGAACATCAGCCCCAGCACCCTGGCCTGGTCGCTGATGCTGATTACCGAGCTGCTGCTGTTCCTGGTGGCCTTTGCGGGCTCGGGCAGCTTCCTGTGCGCGTGCGTCAAGCGCGCGGCAAAGCTGCGCGTGCCGCTGCTGCCCTTTGCGCTTTTGTGCGTGCCGCTGGCGCTCATCGGCGCGGACATCGCCGAGAAGGCGCTGATGGCCGTCCTGCCGCTGCGCTATCCCATCGCCGTGCTGCTGGTGGGGATGATATTGATCTTTAACGCTTTTGCACGCAAAAAGGAGGGGAAAGCCGCGTGAAACGGGCGCTTTGCGCGCTTTTGTGCGCGCTGCTGCCGCTGCTGTGCGGCTGCTCGGACGGGCTGGATTTAAGCCTGATGATCATCTCCATGGGCGTGGATGTGACCGAGAACGGCGTGGTTGCCACCATCAAGGCGCCCGATTACACGGGCAAATCCGCTGCGGGGCAGGATGATGGCGGCGGGCAGGAATACCTGACGCTGAGCGCCGCCGGCGTGGATTGGCCGCACGCCCTGGCCGCGCTGAGCGGCTCCACCCCGCGCGCGCTGCGCTTCAGCCAGCTGCGCGAGGTGGTGATCAGCCTGGATTCCCTGCAAACCGTCCGCCTGCAGGATATACTCTCCCAGGTTGGGCAGCTGCAAAACATCCGCTCCCAGGCTGTGCTGGTGCTGTGCCGGGACGACGCGCGCACGTTTTTGCAGCAGCAGCAGCCGCAAATCGGCAAGCGGCTGAGCAAATATCTGGATGCGACGCTGGAAAACTATGATCAGCAGGGATATATTCCCTCTACCACGCTGGCCGCCGTGCTGCGCGATTTGAGCGGCTCGTGGCGCGCGCCGCTGATTACTTATGCGTCGTTGAACGTATACGATAACCTGGACGCGCCGCAGCCCGGCCAGCCGCTGGATGTGGAAGGCGGCGATCTGCCCCGTCAGGGCGCGTCCACGGCGGAGTATGTGGGCGGCGTGGCCATCGGCCCGAACGGGGATTATACCATCCTGACGGGGTACGAGGTGCAGCTGTATCACCTGATTATCGGTGAACCGCAATCGCTGTTCTTTGCCTTTGGCGATCGTTATTACAGCGCCAAGTGGAAAAAACCGCATCGCCTGCGCATTGAAGAAAAGGACAACCGCAGCGTATTGACGCTGGAGCTGCCCGTGATCATTGAGTATTCCATTTTCAGCGGCGAGCCGGAAGCCGGCGTGACGGCCTTTTTAGAGGCCGAAATCAGCGGCCTGATGCACAAGCTGCAAAGCGTGGATTGCGACGCGCTGGGCTTTGGCAGCGTGGCCGCGCGGCGCTTTGCCACCCTGTATGAGTGGAACGCCTATGGCTGGCATGACCGCTACCGCGAGGCGGACATTGTGGTGGAGGTCAAGGCGCAGATGCGGCAGGCGGGGCGGCTGTAACGGCCGCCTGATAGCGTGCGGCGATTTCGCGCGCACAGTCTTCAATGCTGCCTTTGTTGGATATGGTGATATCCGCGCAGGCGGCGTACAGATGCGCGCGCTGATCGTATAGCGCCTGCAGGCTGGGGCAGCTTTGGGAGATGGGCCGCCCGGCCAACGGCAGCGACTGCAGATCGCGCTGCACCCACACCACCAGGCAGTTCTGCCTGAGGTGGCGGCGGTTGTCCTCCCGCAGCGCGGCTCCGCCACCCGCGGCGATTACGCGCCCGCCCTGGCTGCCTGCCTGCGCCACAGCCTGCGATTCCAGCGCGCGGAAGGCGGCTTCACCCTGAGCTTTAAACAGATCTGGGATGGTTTGCCCCGCGCTTTGGGCGATTTCATCGTCCGTATCGTGCAGTTCCAGCGGCAAAAGCTGCGCCAGCCTGCGCGCCAGCGTGCTCTTGCCCGCCCCCGGCATGCCGATGAGCGCGACGCCCAACCGCTGCCGAAGCAGGGCCTGATAGGCTGCGTCCGCATCGGGCAGCGTGCCGGTCAGCAGCTCGCGCGCTCGCGCAGCCTGCGCGCAGAGCATATACAGCCCGCCCATGGCGGGTATTTTTAATGCCTGCGCCTGCTGGATCAGCGGCGTGCGCAGGGGATTGTACACCACATCCAGCACGCCGGACAGGGCGGGAAAATCCGAAAGATTGAGCAAACATCCATCCACATTTGGATGCATGCCGACCGGCGTGGCGTTGACGATCCAGCGCGCGTCGGCGTGCCTGCTTAAATTCTGATAGTTGTTTTCGCCCGTGCGGGAGATGATCACCGCCTCGCCGCCCGCGCTTTCCACCACATAGCGCGCCGTGCGCGATGTGCCGCCGCTGCCCAGAATCAGCGTTTTGCCCTGCGAAAAATCCACGCCCGTGCGCCGTGCCAGGGCGGCAAAGCCATAGGCGTCAGTATTATCGCCATGCACGCGGCCCTCGCGGCAGATCAGCGTGTTCACGCTGCCAATGCGCCGCGCGGTATCCGACAGCGTGTCGCAATCGGGCAGCACCGCCTGCTTGTAGGGAATGGTCACATTGGCCAGGGCGAAATCCCGCTTTTGCATAAAATCTGGCAATTCATCGGGCGTGATATCCCATAGCTGGTAGCCCGTATCGCCGTACAGGCCGTGCAGCTGCGGCGAGCAGCTATGCCCCAGCGGGTGGCCGATCAGCCCCGTCCTGGCAAGCAGGGATTGCTGATACTCCCGGCTCAGGGCAAACAGCGTGCGGTACAGCCGCTCCATGTAGGGGGCCAGGCGCGCGTCGCACCCTGCCGCCATGCGCGCGGCCACCGCATCCTCACGGCGCTGATCCAGCACAGGCAGGCCGTTTTCGCGCTTATAGGCGGCAATCCGCGCCGCAATCTCCATGCGCCGGGCAAAGGCGGCGCTCAATTCCTGATCCGCGCGGTCAATCTCCGCGCGCAGGTCATCCAATGCCATCGATCAAGCCCTCCTGATACAGATCCAGCAGCGCGATGGCTGCGGCGGCTTCCACGCAGGGCACGGCGCGCAGCGCGGCGCAGGGATCGTGCCGCCCGGGCACGCACAGCCGCGCGCTCTCGTGCGTTTGCAGGTTGACGCTCTCCTGCGGCAGGGCGATGGAGGGCGTGGGCTTGATGTGGCAGGTTAGCAGCAGCGGCATGCCCGTGGTCATCCCGCCCAGCACGCCGCCGTGGCGGTTGGTACGGGTGCGCACGCGGCCCGCTTCGTCATAATAAAAGGCGTCGTTATGCGCGCTGCCGCGCAGGCGCGATACCGCCGCGCCCGCACCGAACTCCACGCATTTGACGGCGGGGATGGCGTACAGAGCCTGCGACAGGCGGTTTTCCACCCCGCCGAAGGGCGGCTCGCCCAGCCCGGCAGGCAGCCCCAGCGCGCACAGCTCCACCGCGCCTCCCAGGCTGTCGCCCGCATCGCGTGCCGCGTCGATGGCGGACAGCATGCGCGCCCCAGCCTGTTCATCCAGCACCGCCGGGCTGCGCGCAGCCAGCAGGTTAAAGACGGCGGGGTCGGTCATCAGCGGGTCAAAGGGCGCGTCCTCTTCCTCTCCCACGCGCAATAGATGCGCGCCCAGGCGAACGCCGCGCCGGGCAAGAATTTGCAGGCACACGGCCCCGGAAAAGCACAGCGCCGCCGTCAGCCGGGCGGAATATACGCCGCCGCCGCGCAGATCAGCCTGCCCGTGGAACTTGACACGGGCGGGGTAATCGGCATGCATGGGGCGGGGGATATCGCGCATCGCGTCGTAATCGCGGCTGTTTGCGCCATGGTTCTCTATCACCGCGCACAGCGGCGCGCCGCAGGTATGGCCGTCCGTCAGGCCGCTGAGCACATGCGGGATATCGCTTTCCACCCGCGCGGTGGCGTGCGCCTGACCGGGCGCGCGGCGGCGCAAAAAGGACTGCGCCTTGTCTAAGTCAATCGCTTCGCCCGCGGGCAGCCCGTCGAGCACCGCGCCCACGGCCTCGCCGTGCGACTGGCCAAACAGCGTTACCCGCACGCGGCTTCCAAATTCACAGGACATGCATTTGCCCTCCCAATCGTTTGTAATCCGCCCAGAAGGCGGGATAGGATTTATCCACGCATTCGGCTCCGCACAGCAATACGCCCTGCGAGCAGACGCAGGCAGCGGCCGCCGTCGCCATGGCCATGCGATGATCGCCGTGCGCGTCAGTTTCGCCGCCCGTTAACGGCCGGGGCTGCACCAGCAGCGCATCCTCCTCAGCCTGAGCCAGGCCGCCCAGATCGCAGATCAGCCGCGCGCAGCCGTTCAGCCGGTCGCTTTCCTTGTAGCGCAGCCGCCCGGCGTGCGTAAAGCGCGTGCCGGCAGGCTTGAATGCCGCCAGCACGCACAGCAGCGGCAGCAGGTCAGGGATATCGGCGATATCCACCGTGCCGGGCAGCGTGCAGGCAAGCTGCGCCATGCGGCGGTCAGATTGCAGGCTGTCGTCCTTCAATCCGCGCAGGGCGATGCGCCCGCCCAGAGCGTTGACGGCCAGCCATACGGCCGCGCCGCTCCAATCGCCCTCGGGCGCAAGCTCGTGCGCAGGCAGGCGGTACGTCTGCCCGCCGGGCACGGAAAAGCCGTCCTCCGTCCGCATACTGCGCACACCAAAGCGCCGCAGCACATCGCGCGTCATATCCACATAGCCCGCGCTGCGCAGGGGGGAGGTGAGGCGGATCTGGCTATCCTGCCCAAGCAGCGGCAGGGCAAAGAGCAGGCCGCTGATGAACTGCGAGGAGACGTCGCCCGGCAGCGCGTATACGCCGCCGCGCAGCCCGCCGGATACGGCAAAGGGCAGGCTGCCGCCCGATACCCGGCAGCCGTTTTCCGCCAGGGCATGCAGCAGTGCGCCCATGGGGCGGGCGGCCAGCTGATGGCTGCCCGTCATGCGCGCCCCGCCCAGCGCGGCGGCCACGGGCGTTAAAAAGCGCAGCACCGCGCCCGAATCCCCGCAGTCCAGGCAGGGCTCAGGATTGCTGAGTGCATGCAGGCAGCGCACGCAGGCGGCGATATCGGCGCTTTGAGCGCCGTTTAGCTGCACGCGGTCGATATCCCCGGCCAGCCAGGCGGCAATCAGCAGCCGCTGCGCGTCGCTCTTGGAGGGTGGCGCTGTCACATCGCCCCGCAGCGCGGCGGGAGAAAGCCGCGCGATCATGCTGTCAGCCCCATGCGCAGCAGCGCGGGCAGGCGGTCAACCGGCAGCGGTACAAGCCGGCACTGCCCCAGCCTTTCGGGCAGCACCCAGGTGATTTCATCCCCGCGCCGCTTTTTATCGTGCATTACAAAATCGCACAGCGCATCCGGCCCGTAAGGGCAATGGATGGGCAGTCTGGCGGCGTTCAGCGCCTGAATGATGGCCGCGGGCACATCGGGCGCGCAGACGCCCAGCCCCTGCGCGATGCGCGCCGCCAGCACCATGCCGATGGCCACGCACTCGCCGTGGCGAAGCTGGTAGCCGCTCAGCGCCTCGATGGCGTGCCCCGCCGTATGGCCGAAATTCAAAAACTGCCGCTGGGTCGTATCGCGTTCATCCTGGGATACAAAGCGCTCCTTGACGGCGATGTTGCGCGCTGCCAGCTCGACATAATCCGCCACAGGCAGACGGGTCAGGGGCAGCATTTCCGCATCGGCGATCACCGCGTGCTTGATGCACTCGGCCAGGCCGTTGGAGATTTCCCGCTCGGGCAGGGTATCCAGCGCCGCTGTATCGCACAGCACCAGCGACGGCTGCCAGAAGGCGCCGCAGGCGTTTTTGCGGCCGGGCAGATCGACGGCCGTCTTGCCGCCCACGCTGCTGTCCACCATGGCAAGCAGGGTGGTGGGAAGCTGCGCATAGCGCACGCCGCGCAGATAGGTGGCGGCGGCAAAGCCGCATAGGTCGCCCGTCACGCCCCCGCCCAGGGCGATCAGGATGTCCTTGCGCGTCAAATCGCACGCGCACAGAAAATCCAGCAGCTGCTGGTAGGTTTGCATGTTTTTGCTTTCCTCGCCATGGGGGAAGGTGAATTTGGCCGCGTCAAAGCCCGCGCGATGCAGGCTTTCCAGCACCTTATCGCCGTAAAGCGCGTCCACCGTATCATCCGTTACCAGCACGGCGCGGCAGGGGGACAGCACGCGGGCAATCTCCTGCCCGGCGCGGTCAAGCAGCCCCGGCGCGATCAGCGCATTATAGGGACGTTGGGTGCGGATGGTCAGCGTTCTCATGTACAAATCCTTTCATGGACAGCTTAGCTGCGAATCAGCGCGTCGTACAGCGCGCGGGCTGCCCTTTGCCAGCTGTCGGGCGGCAAAATCAATAAAAGCGCGCTTTCCTCCCGGCAAAGCATGGCGGGCTGCGCGCCCAGGCTGAACAGGATATCCAATACCCGCGCGGCCAGCCCTGGGCTGTCCGGGCCGATCACCCCCAGCGCAGCGCAGGGAGCCGTGCTGGCTGCGTGCGACAGGGTGGGCAGAAAGGCGTCGGCAGGCACGGCCATGCGGATTTCGCCGGGCGATAGGATGGCTGCCAGCGGCGCAGGCAGGAGATCGGGCACGTGACGGGGCGCGTCTGCCTCCAGCGGCAGGCGGCAGGTAATCAGCCGCAGGTCGCCGCGCCCGGCGATCAGATAGCCGCGCGCCTGCCCCGCAGGCAGGGTATCGGCAATCACCGTGCCCGGCGCGTCCGGGGCAAAGGTGCTGCGCACGTGAGTGGGAATGCCCGCCCGGTGCGCGGGCGCGATGGCCTGCGCGTGCACCACCCCTGCGCCCAGGCGCGAGAGGAGCTTGAGCTCCCGATAGGTTAGAAAGGGCACAGGCGCGGCCTCGGGAATGATCCTGGGATCGGCGCGCAGCACGCCGGGCACGTCAGTCCAGTTTTCGTAGACCTCGGCGTTGACGGCCTGTGCGGCCAGCGCGCCGGTGATATCCCCGCCGCCGCGGGAAAAGGTGAAGATTTCGCCATTGGCCGCGGCCCCGTAAAAGCCGGGCAGCACGGCGCAGGGCAGGCTGCGCAGACGGCCGGCCAGCAGCGCCTGCGTGGCGGACGCATCCAGCGCGCCGCCGGGGCCAAAGCGAACCACCTCCGCCGCGTCCACAAAGGGCCAATTCAGATATCGGGCCATTAGCTGCGCGCACAGGCGCTCGCCCAGGCTGGCCGCGCGGGCGGGCGAGGCATGGCGCAGGGCGGCGCGCGCTTCGTCCAGCAGCGGGCCGATATCGCGCAGCCCCAGCCCCTGGGCAATTTCCAGATAGCGTCCGGCCACACGGTCAAACAGTGCGGAAAACCCGCGCCCCTGCGCGGCGGCGCTTTGGCAGGCATAGAGCAGATCGGTCAGCTTTTCATCCTGCGGATTGCGCCGGCCGGGGGCGGATACCACGACGCAGCGGCGATGGGAATCGGCGGCTAAGATGGCCGCCGCCCTTTGAAAATTTGCGGAGCAGGACAGCGAGGAGCCGCCAAATTTGCATGTCAGCACGCCGTCTATCCTCCCATCATGATATTGTAGCGAAGTTATCCCGCACTGTCAACGATGGGCGGCGGCTTCGCCTTTACATTTTTCCCGTTTTTCCATATAATAAAAGCGGCGCTTGCGGGCATCCTGTAATAAGGGGCCGGAATGATATGGAAATGCTGCTGCAAGCGATACTGACCCTGCTGGGCCGGGTGGAGGAAAATCAGCGCGACCGCCGGGGCCGCCTGCGCGACGCCTTTTGGCTGGGCGTGCTGCGCGGTGTGGGCAGCCTGCTGGGCTTTGCCGTGGCGGGCACGGCGCTGGTGTATATCCTGCAATATCTTGCCGAGCGCAATCTGCCCGTGATCAGCGATTTCCTGGCCAGGGTGGTTACAATGGTGCAAATGAGGCTGCAATGAAAAAAAGCTTATGGATCGCCGCGCTGGCGGCGCTGATCGACCGCGCGGCCAAGCTTGCCTGGGCGGCTGCGGATTTTGTGCTGATTCCCGGCGTATTGGGCGTGCGCGGCACGCGCAACACGGGCATGGCCTTTGGCATGCTGGGCGGGCAGCCCTATCTGCTGGCCGTGCTGACGGCGGGCGTGATGATCGCGCTGTTTGTATATCTGCGCAAAAAGCGCCTGCCCGGCTATGCCTGGGCGGGCTTTGGATTGATATTGGGCGGCGCGGCGGGCAACCTGTTTGACCGCCTGGCCTACGGGTATGTGATCGATATGCTGGAGCCGCTGTTCGCGCGCCTGTTTGTGTTTAACCCCGCCGACGCGGCGGTGGTGTGCGGCGCGGTGCTGCTGGGCGTTTATTTGCTGTTTGGAAAGGAAGATACCCCCGATGAGCGTGCTTGAATATACGGCGGACGGCTCGCGTCTGGATGTGCTGCTGAGCCAGGATGGGGCGCTGTCGCGCTCCCGTGCGGCGGAGCTGATTAAGGGCGGCGCGGTAACGGTGGACGGCCGCGCGGAGGGCAAGCCTTCCGCCAAGCCTGCGCCCGGCGCGCTGGTGCGCGTGGAGGTGCCTGAGCCGCGCCCCGCCCAGGCCGAGGCGCAGGATATCCCGCTGAAAATCCTTTATCAGGATGCGCACCTGGCCGTGGTGGTCAAGCCCTGCGGCATGGTGGTGCATCCGGCGGCGGGCAATCCGGACGGCACGCTGGTCAACGCCCTGCTGTACCATCTGGATCAGCTCAGCGGCATCGGGGGCGAATTGCGGCCGGGCATCGTGCACCGGCTGGATAAGGACACCAGCGGACTTTTGCTGGTGGCCAAGGATGATGAGACGCATCAGGCGCTGTCGGCGCAATTGAGCGCGCGGCAGATGGAAAAGCATTATTTCGCCGTGGTGGCCGGGGTGATGAAGGAGCGCGCGGGGGTGATCGACGCGCCGATTGGCCGCAGCCATGCCGACCGCAAAAAGATGGCCATCGACCCGAACGGCCGGCCCTCGCGCACGGAATGGCAGGTGGTGCGGCAGGACGCCGACCGCGCGCTGCTGGATGTGCATTTGATTACGGGCCGCACGCATCAGATTCGCGTGCATATGGCCTCCATCCATCATCCGGTGCTGGGCGATCCCATCTACGGCACCAAGGGTCTGCCAAAGGCCCCGCGGCTGATGCTGCACGCCTATTCGCTGTCCTTTACGCACCCCGCTACGGGTGAGCGGATGCGCTTTACCGCGCCGCCCGACGCATGCTTCCATGCGCCGGAGGTTGAATAACCCATAATATCCTTTTAATCCATTTGCCTGGCCGGATGAAAACGCCGGCCGGGCTGCTTTTTGGGGCTTTGCGGCGGTGAAACGCGCTGCTTTCTTCCCTTTCATTGCAATATTCGCCGGTTTATGGTATACTGCCAGTATCATCATGATGGGAAGGTGTGCGCATGCAGGCATTGGAGGCGGTGATGCGCGCGCGGGAGCTGCTGCAAACGCTTACGCCCCTGCGCCGCGATTGCGGCGGTGTGTGCGGCGCGGCCTGCTGCGCGCCTGATGAGGACGGCCAGGGCGGCATGCTGCTGTTTCCGGGCGAGGAAGCGCTGTATCAGCCGCTGCCCGCGGGCTTTTCCCTGCGGCAGGATGACGGCGTGCTGCCCGGCATGCTGCTGCTTACCTGCGGCGGCGTGTGCGACCGCGCGCTGCGGCCGCTGGCCTGCCGGATGTTTCCGCTAACGCCCGTGCTGAGCGTGCGCGACGGGCGCGAGCGGCTGAGCGTGCGCATGGATCCTCGCGCGTTTGCCGTGTGTCCGCTGTGCGAGGGCGGCGTGCGCGGCATGGATGCGGCCTTTGCCCAGGCGGTGCTGCAAAGCGCGCGCATTTTGAACGAGTGTCCCGAGCACCAGGCGTATTTCCGTGCCCTGGGCCGGTATTTTGAGCGGTTGCGCAGCTGGAACTGATAGAGAGGGGTTTTACCGTGGAGTGGCGGCAAGCTGAATGCGGCAGAGAGATTCTTTGCGGCGAGCGTGCGGGCGGCGTGCTGATGCAGGGCGATCTGCGCACGGCCGATCTGACGGGGTTTGCGGGCAAGGTGCAGTGCGTGTACCTCGATCCGCCGTTTTTTACGGGGGATGAGTTTGCCTTCCGCATGCGCATTGGCGAAAAGGGCTGGACGGACGGCAGCCAGACGCTGACGCTGAAGGCTTATTCCGATAGCCGCACGGGCGGGCGCGCGCAGTATTTGCTGCTGCTGCGCGAGGCGCTGCGGGTGGCCTATGATCTGCTCAGCGATACGGGTGCGCTGTTTCTGCATCTGGACAGCCGCATGAACGCCTATGCCCGGCTGGAGTGCGACCAGGTGTTTGGCGAAAACAACTTTGTCAATGAGATCATCTGGGCTTATCAGTCCGGTGGGCGCGCCAAGCGGCATTTCAGCCGCAAGCACGATGTGATTCTGTTCTATGCCAAATCCCGCGCGTTGTATTTTGACATCACGCGCGTGGGCGTGCCGCGCAAGGATAACCGCTCCAATCACATGCGCCGCACGGTGGACGAGCATGGCCGTCCCTGCCGCACCATCCGCGCGGGCGGCAAGGTGTATACCTATTATGACGACGAGCCGGTTTTCCCAGACGATGTGTGGACGGATGTGAGCCACCTGCAGCAGAAGGATCCCCAGCGCACGGGCTACGATACCCAGAAGCCCCGCGCGCTGCTGGATCGCATCATCCGCTGCTGTACGCGGCCGGGCGATCTGGTGGCCGATCTGTGCTGCGGCTCGGGCACCGCGCTGGTATCCGCCAGCGAGAACGGCTGCCGGTATCTGGGGCTGGATCTGTCCCGCCACGCCATCTCTGTCAGCCGGAAGCGGCTGATGGACAGCGCGCTGGATATCCGCCTGCCCTTTGATCAGTGCCCCGCCGGGTTCAAGGCCGAGATCATGACGGGTCTTGGCTATTACGCGGTGCGGCTGCTGGATTATACCCTGCCGGAGGAAATCCCTCAGGATGCGCTGCGCCAGCCGGCCGGGCTGCAAATTACGGGCCTGGATACGGTGGATCAGTGGTCGGTGGGTTTCCTGCGCGACGGCATTTTCCATGCCTATGCATCCGCCGCGCGCCGCAAGCAAACCCCGGCCCTGCCAGAAACGCTGGAGCTGCCCCTGCTGCGCGGCACGGTGGCCGTCAGCGTGGTGGATGTGCTGGGCAACCGCACGCTGTGGGCGGCCGACCTGCCCTGACATAACGCGCGTCCCCCTTGCATAGTCTGCAATACAGACGGCAAAAGGGGGCGGGCAAATGCGGCAGGATGTGGAGGAACGCTGCCTGGCCATGGCGGAGCATATGGTGCGCACCGGCGATACGGTGCGCGAGACGGCCAGGGCCTTTCAAGTGAGCAAAAGCCTGGCGCACCGGGAATTGACGGTGCGTCTGCGGGGGCTAAATCCTGGGCTGCACAGGCAGATACGGGCGTTGCTGCTATACCACAAGGCTGTCAGGCATTTGCGCGGCGGGGAGGCGACCCGCCGGCGGTTTCTGCGTGAAAAAGTCGTTCCTGTGGAGAATAATGGATAATATTGTCATTTTTTTCTTGAAAAAGTGGCGAACAGTTCCCATTTTTTCTGAGAAAAAAAGGGAAAACGGCATACTGCGTAGAATACATACCGCGTAAGACAAGAAACGAAGGAGAACTTTTACCATGGCATCTGCGGCTGATATTGGGATTGATCTGGGCACGTCCAACGTGCTGATCTATGCGCGCGGCAAGGGCATTGTGCTCAATGAGCCGGCCGTTGTGGCGCTGGAACGCGATACGCGCTCGATCCGCGCCATCGGCACGGAGGCGCACCGCATGATCGGCCGCACCCCCAGCAGCATTGCCGCCCTGCGCCCGCTGCGCGAGGGCATGGTGTCCGACTTTGAGCTGACCAGCAGCATGCTGCACTATTTTGTCACCCAGGTGATCGGCAAGCGCATGTTCGCGCGCCCGCGCGCCGTGCTGTCCCTGCCCTCGGGCGTAAACGAAATGGAGAAGCGCAGCATCTCGGCCATCATGTTTGAGGCCGGCGCGCGCCGCACCCAGCTGCTGGACCGTCCCGTGGCCGCGGCCATCGGCGCGGGCATCAACATCACCGACGCTTATGGCTCCATGATTGTGGATATCGGCGCGGGCATGACGGATATCGCCGTGCTGTCCCTGGGGCGCGTGATCGTGTCGGACGCGGCCAAGCTGGGCGGCGATCACTTTGACGATGCGATCATCCGCTATCTGCGCCGCAAGCATAACCTGCTCATTGGCGAGCGCACGGCGGAGGAGCTGAAAATCAACATCGGCTCGGCCATGCCGCGCGCGGAGCAGATGTATCTGGATGTGACGGGGCGCAACCTGATCAGCGGCCTGCCCAAGCTGATGCGCATTACCTCCGATGAAATTTACGAGGCCATCGACGATCCGCTGACGGCGCTGATCGAGGCCATCCACGCCGTGCTGGAGCACACGCCTGCCGAGCTGGCGGCCGATGTGTTTGACAACGGCATCGTGCTTTCGGGCGGCGGCGCGCGGCTGTCGGGATTGGCGGACGCCATTTCCACCGCGCTGAAGGTGGATTGCCGCGTGGCGGACAACCCGCAGGAATGCGTGGCCACCGGCTGCGGCCTGACGCTGGAAAACCTGGCCGAGTTTGGCCGGTATCTGAACGATGGACGGCGCCGCTAAAAACTGAACAATAAAAACCGGCATTCCCTTCGCAAGCGGAAGAAAATGCCGGTTTTCTTTTTGCTTGTTACAGCACGCCGTGCATGCAATTGCTGGGGATATAGTCGCAGCCCAGCTCCAGCATGCGGCGCACGTTTTCCAGCGTGTCGCCCGCGCGCAGGCAAACCTTCAGGCCCATTTCGTGGGGGCGGGTGATTTTATCGGGCGTGCAATCACGCACATCCTTGATATTCCAGGACAGGCCTGCATTGCCCAGCTCCGCCAGGATGGGCAGCTCCTCCTCCGTGGCGAAGATGCGGTGGATAAACACATCCTCGGATACGCGGCGGGCAATCTGCATGCGCTCCAGGCTGACGGCGCTGATGACGATTTCATCATCCGCAAAGCCTGCCTGACGCACCAGCGCCATTACGCGCTCCACATCGTCGGTTTTCAATTCGATAAAGGGCACGCTGCCGTAATGGCGGCAGATGGACAGGTATTCGCTGAACAGCGGCATGCGCTTCTGCTCATCGCGCAGGCAGTCCAGCCGGTTGCCCTGGTTCATCCGCAGGCGGCTCAGCGCCGACCAGTCCATTTCGCGGATGGCGCCCGTGCCGTCAAAGGTTGCGTCCACCGTGTCGTTGTGGCAGCATACCGCCACGCCGTCGCGGGTGAAGTGCACGTCGGTTTCAATGGCCCATTGGCGCAGATAGCCGGCGTATTCAAAGGATGGCAGCGAGTTGGCCGGCGCCATGGGCTGGAAGCCGCGATGGCTCACATAGCGCGGATGGGACAGCGTTTGCGGGGTGGAAAACAGCTTGTTCATCGATAAAAGCCTTCTTTTTGAGCGAAAATTTGGATGGATTGCTTTAGCGAACTTTCATTGCCAGGCCTTAGCCCTTTACCGAGCCTACCATTACGCCCTTGACAAAATAGCGCTGCATGAAGGGGTAAATTGCCAGGATGGGGATGACCGTCAGCACCACGATGCTGGCGTTTTTGATATCGGGGGATACCAGCGCGGCCAGCTCGGGCTCGCCCATGCCTTCCTCCATGGTGGAGAGCTTGATGAACTCATACAGCAGCAGGGCGGCGGGCTTGAGGCGCTGCTTGGTGATGTACATCAGCGCGTCAAAGTAGCGGTTCCAGTAGGATACGGCGGTAAAGATGACGATGGTGGCAATGCCTGCCTTGGATACCGGGATAATGACCGACGAAAGAATGCGCGTAAAGGACGCGCCGTCAATGCGCGCGGCTTCCTCCAGGCTGTCGGGCACGCTTTCAAAGTTGCTCTTGAGCACGAAGGTGTTGTAGGGGCTTACGACCATGGGCAGGATCAGCGCCCAGCGGGTGTTGAGCAGGCCGTAGCCCTTGATCTGGAAGTAGTTGGGCAGGATGCCGGCGTTGAAGATCATCATGAACACATACAGATAGATGACTACCTTGCGGCCCTTGAGATAGGGGCGGGACAGCGAGTAGGCCGTCAGAATGGTGACGAACACGGACAGCACCGTGCCCAGCAGCGTAATGATGACCGAGTTGCCCATGGAATTAAGGAAGCTGGTGCGCTGCAGCACGTATTTCCAGCCCTCGGGATTGAACTCCACCGGCCAGAACCATACCTTGCCGCCCGCCACCGCGGGCACGGAACTGAGCGAGCGCGCAAACACATTGAGCACCGGCAGCAGGCAGATCAGCCCGGCCAGGATCATGATGACATGCAGAAGGGCCACATAGATCTTTTCACCGCGTGAAAGCTTCATTTTGCATCGCCCTCCTTACCACACCGTGCGCCCGCTGAGACGCTTGGAGATTACGTTGGACATGGATACGAAGATCAACCCGACCACCGATTCAAACAGACCCACGGCCGAGGCGTAGCTGAAATTGGCCGAGCCGATGCCCTGGCGGTATACGAACGTGCCCAGGATGTCGGCGGATTTGTACACCGTGGGGTTGTAGAAGGCCAGCACCTGGTCAAAGCCGCCCGACATGATGCTGCCCAGGCGTACCGTCAGCATCAGCACAAGCGTGGGCAGAAGGCTGGGAATGGTGATGCGAAAAGCCTGCTGCATCTTGCTGGCGCCATCGATGGTGGCGGCCTCGTAGATCTGCGCGTCGATGGCCGTGATGGCGCTCAGGTACACGATGGTGCCCCAGCCCGCGCCCTTCCAGGCGTTGGAGATGACCAGCAGAAAGCGGAACCAGCCGCCCTTCATGAAGAAGAGAATTTCCTCGCCGCCCAGCATTTTTATCACGGTGTTTACCATGCCCGTGGAGCCAAACAGCACGAAAAACACGCTGTATACCACTACCCAGGTGAAGAAATGCGGAATGTAAATCAGCGTCTGAATGCCCTTCTTCAGCGGCATAAAGGTGATTTCATTGAGCATGATCGCCAGCAGCATGGGCAGCGGCACGACGAAGATGACGATCATCAGGTTGATTTCCAGCGTGTTTTTGATGACGTTGAGCACGTCGGGATCGGCGAACATCTTTTCAAACTGCGCAAATCCTACCCACGGGCTGGCTGCAATGCCCTTGAGGGGCTTAAAGTTTTTGAAGGCGATGACGATCTTGCTCATGGGCAGGAGCCTGAACATCATCGCAAACACCAGCCCAGGCAGCAGAAAAAGATAAAGCTCCCAGTGGCCGCACAGATAGGTCCAGGTGCGGCGCGCCCAGGTGCGGCTTGCGCGGGAAGGGCGGGTAGCGGTAGACATGCTGCTTTCCTCCGTTCAATAAAAAACCGGTATAAATGGCCGGGCGGGGAGGATTCCTCCCCGCCCGGATGATTTTAAGATAGGATTATTTGGCCACGTTTTCGGCGTACCAGGTGTTGTAGAACTCGATGATTTCCTCGCCGCCGTTCTTGTGCCAGTATTCGCGCAGGGTGTCCAGCTCAGAGATATCCGAGGTGCCGCAGATCACGGCGATCAGGGTATCGGTGATGCGGTTTTCCAGGGCGGCCTTGTTGTCCACCACCGTTACAGCGGGGGCCAGGGCCACGGGGCTGCGCTCGCCGCCATCCAGCAGGCTGTCGCGCATGGCGTAGAAGGTGCTCTGCAGGTCGGCGTTCTTGGCCAGGCGCACTTCCCACATCTTGGGATATTCTACCTCGCGGTAGAAGCCGGATACGAACACGTTGGAGGCAACCTTATCGTTGTTGAAGGCGGGCTGGATGGGGGAGAAGGTGCCGTCCTCGTTGACGGTGTAGTGCACGTCCTTTTCGCCCAGAACGATCTCGGTGAAGTTGTCGATCTGGATCATGCTGTTGATGGCCTGGATGGCTTCCTTGGCGTGCTTGCTGGTGACGGGGATCGCGCCGTAGGCGGTCACGCCGTATTTCACCTGCGCGTGCACCTTGCCGCCTTCATCCTGCAGCAGGGGCAGCACCACGTATTCCATATCGGGGCTCAGCTGACGCAGCGCGGCGATGCAGGTTTCGCAGCCGTTCCAGCTCTGATAGGAGATCACAGCCTGGCTGGCAGCCCACTTGGAGCGCATGTCGTTGGTGGTGATGGCGGGCATTTCGGCGTCCAGCAGCTTGCGGGCGTACAGGTCGCGGATGACCTCCACATAGGCCTTCAGGTTGGGGTTGTCAACAATGTTGATCACCTTGCCATCCACCAGCTGATACATGCCCTGCACGTTAAAGGCGGAGGCAACGTTGGACAGCACGCCGGCGTCCAGGCGGGAGGCGGTCAGGGGCACCATGTCGGGATAGGCCGCCTTGATGTCTTCCAGCATCTTGACAAAGCCTTCCACCGTGGTGGGATACTCGGTGTAGCCGATCTTATCCAGCAGGTCCTTGCGGGCGATCATGGAATAGGTCAGGCTGTCGGGCTGCGCTGCGGGGGAGGGGATGGCGTAGATGCGGCCGTCGGTGGTGACGGCAGGCCAGGTGGTGGGGAAGGCCGCCAGGATGTCCTGACCATACTCGTTGAGCAGGTCGGTGATGTCCATCAGCGCGCCTTCGCTCATCATCAGGCTGTAGTTTTTGCTGTTCAGGTAGGTGTAGTCATATTCCTGGCCCGAGGTGATGATCAGCATCAGCTGCTCGGTGCCGTTGATGACTTCGTAGTCGATCTTGTAGCCGGATACACGCTGGCAAACTTTCCAGCCCAGGTCGTTTTCCAGATCATAGAAGCCCGCGCTGATGAGGAATTTGAGGGTAATATCCTCGGCGGAGGCGCTTACGATGCCCAGACCCAGACCAAGCGTCAGGGACAGGACAAGCAGCATGGCAAGCAGTTTTTTCATGTGATAGAGACTCCTTTCGCATTTTAAGATGAAACGAAACCGTGACGGAAGGCGCGCAGAGGGGCGTATCCGTCTGTAACACTATCAGTATAATGCTGAAAAAGGTAAAATTCCCATCGCATTGTGACATGAAAATGCGCAATTTGTGACATGTAAACGGCAAAAAAACGGCAGAAAAGCGGTATTTTGTGACATTGGAGAAAAAGCAGGATTTTTCTCCCGCCCCATCGAAATTTAATAAGGTATGGCGTTTTTTGCCATCATTACCCTTTGGAAAGGGCGGTGCGGACATGGCCGAGGATATGCGCGAGACCATTGCCAACGCGGCGAAAACGCTGCTGTTTGATAAAAAAGTGCGAAAGCTGACGGTGAAGGATATTGTGGAGGAATGCCACATCACCCGCCAGACCTTTTATTATCATTTTGAGGATATCCCCGATCTGATGGCCTGGTCGCTGCGGCGCAACTTTGACCGCGTGATCGCCCAGTGTCAGGCGCAGAAAAACGGCGAGGAGGCGCTGCGCTATCTGCTGTCCGCCGCCGTCAACGCCCGCCCCATGCTGAAAAAGGGCATGCAGAGCAATTACGGCGAGGAGCTGGAGCGCCAGCTGGAGGGGCTGCTGATGGACTTTTTATCCCACGTGGCGGCCAGCCGCGGGCTGTATGCGCGCGTCAGCGCCCGCGAGGCCGAGCTGCTGCTGCGCTATCACTGCGGCGGGGTGATGTTCCTGCTGCGCGATTGGAAGGAGCAGGATACCGCTGAGCTGGACGCAATTGCGCACCGGCTGTATCAGATGATGATCCGCGAGGAAAACCCCCTCTAACGGCTGCCATATCAGGCAAGCGCCGCCCGTCGGATGCCCGGGCG